>ERZ501047.298-NODE-298-length-17200-cov-5.185768_pt1 | contig 17200 bp, 14 predicted proteins | sample MGYA00510868_ERZ501047 | MGnify/ENA primary metagenome ERZ501047 (study PRJEB25958, sample SAMN03398593) | human skin metagenome | study: EMG produced TPA metagenomics assembly of the Human Skin Microbiome Metagenome (human skin metagenome) data set. | reverse complement strand
CCGGGCCCTGGTCGAGGCGACCCAGCGCGGCGCGCTCACCGTCGTCGGCGGCGGCGACTCCGCGGCGGCCGTGCGGCAGTTGGGTTTCGCCGACGCTGACTTCGGCCACATCTCCACCGGCGGCGGCGCCAGCCTGGAATACCTCGAGGGCAAGGACCTGCCCGGGATCAGCATCATGGAGGACGCCAAGTGAGTCGCACCCCGCTGATGGCGGGCAACTGGAAGATGAACCTCGACCACCTCGAGGCCACCCACGTCCTGCAGAAGTTGGACTGGACCCTGCGGGATGCTCGTCACGACTTCGCCGCGGTCGAGGTCGTGGTGTGCCCGCCGTTCACCGATTTGCGCACCGTGCAGACCATGGTCGACGGTGACCGGCTGGACATCCGGTATGGCGCCCAGGACCTCTCGGTCCACGACAGCGGGGCCTTCACCGGTGAGGTCAGCGGGAAGTTCTTGGCCAAGCTGGGCTGCCGTTATGTGATCGTCGGGCACAGCGAGCGACGCGAGCACCATGGCGAGAGCGACGACATGGTCTCCAACAAGCTGCAGGCCGCCTTCCGCTACGGGTTGACGCCGATCCTGTGCATCGGGGAGTCCTTGGAGGTGCGCGAGAGCGGCCGGCACATTCCGTTCATCCTGCACCAGTTGCGCGCCAGCCTGGCCGAGTTGACCCCCGAGCAGGTGCGCGAGCTGGTCGTCGCCTATGAGCCGGTATGGGCGATCGGCACCGGAGCGGTGGCCACCCCGGAGAACGCGCAGGAGGTCTGCGGAGCCATCCGCACCCAGCTCGCCGAGATGTATGGCGGTGACGCCGCCGACGGCATCCGGATCCTGTATGGCGGTTCGGTCAAGTCCGGCAATATCGCGGCAATCATGGCCGGGGAGGACATCGACGGTGCTCTTGTCGGCGGTGCCTCGCTGGATCCGGCGGAGTTCGCGGCAATCTGCCGCTACCAGAAGCATCTGACCGCGTCGGCCTAGTCGGGCCGGCGGGTTATCCTGAGGGTCCGGTCGCCTGCGGGCGGCCGGACCATCTCGTGAAAGGTAGACTGTGAACGCGGTGCGAATCGGGCTGCAGGTGCTGCTCGTCATCTCCGGGCTCTTCCTGACCCTGCTGATCCTGCTGCACAAGGGCAAGGGCGGCGGCGTCTCGGACATGTTCGGTGGCGGTCTGTCGACCTCGATGTCCTCATCCTCGGTTGCCGAGCGCAACCTGAGCCGGATCACCATCATGATCGCCCTCATTTGGGTGACCGCCATCGTCGGGATCGGGCTGATCGACCGCTTCAACGTCTGATCCGCCCGGACCCGGGCTGATCTGTCCACCCAGTTCGTCAGAGAGGACGCAGGTTCCCATGGCCGGAGGCAACGCCATACGGGGAAGTCGGGTCGGCGCGGGGCCGATGGGGGAGGCGGAACGCGGCGATATCGCGCCTCGGGTCCACGTCTCCTACTGGTGCGCCAATCGCCACCAGACCCGTCCCAGCTTCGCTCAGGAGCCTGGACTCACCGTCCCCGAGTTCTGGGACTGCCCGCGCTGTGGTCTGCCCGCCGGACAAGACGAGGCCAACCCGCCGGACGCGCCACGCGTGGAGCCCTACAAGACGCACCTGGCGTATGTGAAGGAGCGCCGCTCCGAGGCCGATGGCGCGCAGATCCTCGACGACGCGCTGGAGTCGCTGCGCGATCGCAAGCTCATCCGCTGAGCTCGCTCGCCCGCGCCTGCGGGAGCGGGGAATCAGTCCCGCAGCGCGCGCACCTGCGGCATACCGCGGATCAGGGCGTCGGCATACGTCTGGTCGGGATCGAGACGGTGCAATTCGTCGGCTAGGCATTCGGCGTCGCCGCGCGGCGGCAGCGCGATCCGCCGATCCCGCTGTCCCGCGCGCGTGATCGTGGCACTTGAGCCGGACGGGCGGGCAATCTCGATCTGGGCGTCCTCGCGCTCCAGCGTCACAGCCACCAGACCGCTGCCGGCGCGCGATGCCTTGGTGCGCACCGGGCAGCGCAACCGCTGCGCCAGCCAGCCCGCGAGCAGGGGCACCGACGGGGAGTCGGGCGCCCCGGTCACCGTCGCCCCCGTCACCTGCACGTATGGCGGTTCGTCCAGGGCCGCGGCCAGTTGCCCGCGCCATAGGGTGAGCCGGGTCCAGGCCAGGTCGGTGTCGCCGGCGCGATAGTTCTTGCCGCGCGCGGATAGGGCGGTGGCGGGTCGCTTCGCCCGGGCGGAGTCGGTGATCCGGCGCTGAGCCATCGCCCCCACCGGGTCGGCGGCCGGATCTACCGGGGCCTCACGCGGCCACCAGACGACGACGGGGGAGTCCGGCAGCAGCAGCGGGGTGACCACGGCGCGGCCCTGCTTGGCCAGTGGCCCATACATCCGCAACACCACGACCTCGCTGGCCCCGGCGTCGCCGCCGAGTCGGATCTGCGCGTCGAGGCGGGCGGCTCCGCGGCCATTGGCGGTCACCAAAACGATCACCCGGCACGGGTGCTGACGGCTGGCGGAATTGGCGATCTCGACGGCCTCGTCCACCCCGTCCTCATCGACCACCACGACCAGGGTGAGCACCCGGCCCAGGGCCATCGACCCCACATTGTCGCGCAACTGCATGAGCTTCTTGACGACGGTGGCCGTATTCGTGCTCGGCAGGTCGACGATCACGGCATCCTCCACTTGCGGCCGTCGCGTTCCAACATGGTGTCGGCCGAACGCGGCCCCCAGGTCCCCGCCTCGTACTTGTCCAGCGGCCCGCCGGTGCGCGCCCAATGCTGCTCGATCGGGTCGAGGATCTTCCAGGACAATTCGACCTCTTGGTGGCGGGGGAAGAGCGGCGGATCGCCGAGCAGGACATCGAGGATGAGCCGCTCGTAGGCCTCCGGCGAGGACTCGGTGAACGCCCGGCCATAGCCGAAGTCCATGGTCACATCGCGCACCTCCATCTGCGCCCCGGGCACCTTCGCCCCGAAGCGCATGGTCACCCCTTCGTCGGGCTGGACCCGGATGACCAGTGCGTTCTGACCCAACTCTTCGGTCGCGGTCTGGGTGAACGGCAGATGCGGGGCCTTGGTGAAGACCACGGCGATCTCGGTGACCCGTTTGCCCAACCGTTTGCCGGTGCGCAGATAGAAGGGCACCCCCGCCCAGCGGCGGGTCTCCACGTGCAGGGTGACCGCGGCATAGGTCTCGGTGGCGCTGCCGCGCTCGACACCCTCCTCATCGAGGTAGCCGACGACCTGCTCACTGCCCTGCCAGCCCGCGGCATACTGCCCGCGGGCGGTGGCGGAGGCGATATCGCCGGGCACCCGGACCGCGGCGAGCACCTTCTCCTTCTCCGCGCGCAGTTGATCGGCGTCGAAGGAGGCGGGCTCCTCCATCGCGGTCAGCGCCAGCAGCTGCAGCAGGTGGTTCTGGATGACGTCGCGGGCCGCGCCGATGCCGTCGTAATAGCCGGCGCGGCCGCCGATGCCGATGTCCTCGGCCATGGTGATCTGCACATGGTCGACGTAGTGGCTGTTCCAGATCGGCTCATACATCTGGTTGGCGAAGCGCAACGCCAGTAGGTTCTGGACCGTCTCCTTGCCCAGATAGTGGTCGATGCGGAAGACCTCGTCGGGTGGGAAGACCCCTTCGACGATGTTGTTGAGTTCCCGAGCGCTGTGCAGGTCGTGGCCGAACGGCTTCTCGATGATCACCCGGCGCCAGGCACCCTGCGGGGCCTGCGATAGCCCCACCCGCTCCAACTGCTGACATACCGTGCCGAAGGCGTCGGGCGGGATGGACAGATAGAAGGCGGCATTGTCCCCGGTGCCGCGCTCGGCGGCCAGCGTGGTCAGCACCTCGCTCAGTCGCTCGAAGGCGGCGTCGTCGTCGAAGCTGCCCTGGACGAAGTGGATGCCTTCGGCGAGGCTGCGCCAGACCTCTTCCCGGAATGGGGTTCGCGCCCCCTCCTTGATCGCGTCGTGCACGATCGTGGCGAAGTCCTCATCGCCCCATTCCCGGCGGGCGAAACCGACCAGGGCAAAGCTGGAGGGCAACAGCCCCCGATTGCTCAGGTCGTAGATCGCCGGGAGCAGCTTCTTGCGGGCCAGATCACCGGTGACACCGAAGAGCACGAGGGCGCAAGGCCCCGCGACCCGCGGCAGCCGCTTGTCCCGGGGATCGCGTAGCGGGTTGATCCCGCGGGCTACGCGGGCAATGGTCATCGCGGGGCCTCTCGCCTCGTGCTTCGGTATGGCAGGTATGCCGGGTGGACTACTTGGCTGCCTTGTCCAGCTCGGCCTGCAGGCCCTTGAGCAGATCGGCCCAGGACGCCTCGAACTTCTCCACGCCCTCCTGCTCGAGCAGGTCGGTGACCTCGGTGTAGGAGATCCCCAGGCGCTCCAGGTCATCGAGGACCTGCTTGGCGTCGTCGTAGTAGCCGGTGACCATGTCGCCGGTGACCTTGCCGTGGTCGATGACCGCGTCCAGGGTCTTCTCCGGCATCGTGTTCACGGTGTCCGGGGCGACCAACTGGTCGACATACATGGTGTCGGAGTACTCGGGGTTTTTCACACCGGTGGAGGCCCACAGCGGACGCTGCTTGTGTGCACCGGCCGCGGCCAGACTCTCCCAGCGCGGGCTGCTGAAGACCTCTTCGAACGCCTGGTAGGCCAGCCGCGCGTTGGCGATGGCCGCCTTGCCCTTGAGGGCGGTCGCCTCCTCGGTGCCGAGGGCGTCGAGGCGCTTGTCCACCTCGGTGTCCACGCGGGAGACGAAGAAGGAGGCCACCGAGCGGATGGTGGACAGATCCTTGCCCGCTGCCTTGGCCTGCTCCAGGCCGTCGAGGTAGGCGTTCATCACGGCCCGGTAGCGCTCAAGGCTGAAGATCAAGGTGACATTGACACTGATGCCCTCGCCGAGGACGGCGCTGATCGAGGACAGACCCTCCTTGGTGGCGGGGATCTTGATCATCGCGTTGGGCCGGTCGACGGTGCGGCTGAGTTGCTGGGCCGCCGCGGTGGTCTTCCCGGTGTCATAGGCGATGCGGGGGTCAACCTCGATGGAGACTCGACCGTCCTGACCATCGGTGGCATCGAAGATGGGGCGGAAGACGTCGCAGGCGTCGCGGACGTCGTCGGTGGTGATGGCGAAGATGGCGTCGTCGAGCTCGGTGCCTTTGCCCGCCAGCTCGGTGACCTGGGCGTTGTAGCTGTCGCCCGCGGACAGCGCCGCCTGGAAGATCGACGGGTTGGTGGTCACCCCGACGACCCCCTTCTTCTCCATGACCTCCTTGAGGTTGCCGGAGGTGAGACGCTCGCGGGAGAGGTCGTCCAGCCATACGGACACGCCGGCATCGGCGAGCTGCTTCATCCGGTCGTTCTCGACGCCGCCCTCTTCCAGCGCTGCGCCATTGGCGTTCTCAGACATGAGTTTTCCTTTGCCTCGGGGGGATCAGGACTTGGCGGCCGGGAAGTCGGTGTGCGCCGACTCGGCCTCGGGAACGACGGGACCGGCGTCACCTGCCGCGGATTCGATGCTGCGCTTGGCGGCGGCAACCACGTTCTCCGGGGTGAAGCCGAACTTCTCGAAGAGGGTCTTGGCGTCGGCCGAGGCGCCGAAGTGGTTGATACCGACGATCTCACCGGCGTCGCCGACCAGGTCGCGCCAGCCGGTGGGCACGCCGGCCTCCACGGAGACCCGGGCGCGCACGGACTGGGGGAGCACCTGCTCCTTGTAGCTCTTGTCCTGACGCTCGAACCACTCGCGGCAGGGCATCGAGACCACGCGGGTGGCGGTGCCTGCCTCCTCGAGCTGCTCGGCCGCGGCGACGGCCAAGCCGACCTCGGAACCGGTTGCGATGAGGATCACCTGCGGGGTGCCCGAGGAGGCTTCCCGCAGGACATAGGCGCCCTTGCCGACGTTCTCGACCTTGCCGGCGACCTCCGGGTCCTGGGTCGGCAGCGCCTGTCGGGATAGGCACAGACCGGCCGGCCGGTCGTTCTCCAGGATGGCCAGCCAGGCGGCGGCGGTCTCATTGGCGTCGGCGGGACGGACCACATCGAAGCCCGGGATGAGCCGCAGCGAGGCGAGGTGCTCGATCGGCTGGTGGGTGGGGCCGTCTTCGCCGAGGCCGATGGAGTCGTGGGTCCACACGAAGGTGACCCCGAGCTCCTGGATCGCGGCCAAGCGCACCGCAGCGCGCATGTAGTCGGAGAAGACGAGGAAGGTGCCGCCATACGGGCGGGTCAGGCCCTCCAGGGCGATGCCATTGAGGATCAGGCCCATCCCGAACTCGCGGATGCCGAAGTGCAGGGTGCGCCCGTAGGGGCTACCGGACCATTCCCGGGTCTGCTTCGACTCGGGGATGAACGAGGGCGCGCCCTCCATCGTGGTGTTGTTGGACTCGGCCAGGTCGGCCGAGCCGCCCCACAGCTCGGGAAGCTGGTCGGCGAGGGCGCCCAGGACTTTGCCCGAGGCGGCGCGAGTGGCGATGCCCTTGGGGTCGGCGGGGAAGGACGGGATGGCCGAGGCCAGGCCGGCGGGCAGTTCCCGCTTCTCGAGGCGGTCGAAGAGGGCCGCGGCGTCACCATTGGCCGCGCGCCAGGCGTCATACGTCTTGTCCCATTCGGCGCGCGTCTGCGCACCGCGGTCCTTGACCTGGCGAATGTGGTCCAGCACCTCGGGGGCGACCTCGAAGGTCTGCTCGGGGTCGAAGCCGAGGGCCTTCTTCAGGCCGGCGATCTCCTCATCCCCGAGGGCCGAACCGTGTGCCTTGCCGGTGTCCTGCTTGGTGGGCGCCGGCCAGCCGATGATGGTGCGCACGATGATCATCGTCGGCTTCGCGGACTCGCGGCTGCGCTCACACGCGGCGAGCAGCGCGTCGACGTCCTCCACATACTCGGCGCCGTCGCCGTCGCCGCGCCAGTCGATGGTCTCCACGGCCCAGCCGTAGGCCTCATAGCGCTTGGCGACGTCCTCGGAGAAGGAGATCTCGGTCTTGTCCTCAATGGAGATCGTGTTCTGGTCGTAGATGACGGTGAGGTTGCCCAGCTCCTGGTGGCCGGCCAGCGCGCTGGCCTCGTGGGTGACGCCCTCCATGATGTCGCCGTCACTGGCGATCACCCAGACGTGGTGGTCGAAGGGGCTGGTGCCCTTGGCCGCATCGGGGTCGAGCAGACCCCGCTGCCGGCGCTGGGCGAACGCCATACCCACCGCGGTGGCCAGGCCGGAACCGAGCGGACCGGTGGTGACCTCGACACCGGTGGTGTGGTGCACCTCCGGGTGGCCCGGGGTCAGCGAGCCCCAGGTGCGCAGGCTCTTGAGGTCGTCGAGCTCGAGGCCGTAGCCGGAGAAGTAGAGCTGGATGTACTGGGTCAGCGAGGAGTGACCGCAGGAGAGCACAAACCGGTCGCGCCCGATCCAGTGCTCGTCGCTCGGGTCGATCCGCATGACCTGCTGGAAGAGCAGATAGGCGATCGGGGCCAGGGACATGGCGGTGCCGGGGTGGCCATTGCCGACCTTCTGCACCGCGTCTGCCGCCAGGATCCGGGCGGTGTCCACGGCGCGGATGTCGAGTTCGCTCCATCCGGCTGCGTCGGCCTTGGGGGCTTTGACGGTCCGGCCCGAGGCGGGGGAAGCGGATTCGGTGCGGTCGGGCTCGGGGGCAGCGGGGGTCACGATGGTCCTTCCGGGACGGTTGGGAGTGACGGTGGGATATGACGGCCTGGTTCCCTGCCAGCCTATCCGCGCGGTGGTGCCTGGGGGCCGGCGATGGGCCGGTAGAGTGGAGATGTCGGTCGCGGACCTCGCGACCTGGACCCAACCGGACAAGAGCAGAGGCAATAGGCCCACGCCGTGACCACACTGCATACGCCAGTGACTGCCGCGCGTCCGCCGCGGACCTGGCAGCGCAGAGTGGCCGCCTATGTCGCGCTGACCAAGCCGCGCATCATCGAACTGCTGCTGATCACCACGGTGCCGGTGATGTTCCTCGCCGAGCGCGGGGTGCCCTCGCTGTGGCTGGTCGTGGCGACCCTGATCGGTGGGTGTCTGTCCGCCGGTTCGGCCAATGCGTTCAACATGGTTTACGACCGTGACATCGATGCGCACATGGGCCGCACCGCGAACCGGCCGCTGGTCACCGGGGAGGTCACCCCGCGCGCCGCGCTGATCTTTGCGTCCACACTTGGCGTGCTCGCGACGCTCTGGTTCGCCCTGACCGTCAACCTCATCTCCGCGGCGCTGTCGTTGCTGGCCATCGTGCTCTATGCGGTGGGCTACACGATGATCCTCAAGCGCCGCACCGCGCAGAACATCGTCTGGGGCGGCGCCGCCGGCTGTATGCCCGTGCTCATCGGCTGGTCCGCGGTCACCGGCACGCTGAGTTGGGCCGCCGTGGTGCTCTTCCTGGTCATCTTCTTTTGGACGCCCCCGCACTATTGGCCGCTGTCCATGCGGTTCAAGGACGAGTATGCCGCCGCCGGGGTCCCGATGCTCCCGGTCCTGGAGGGCAATGTCGGGGTCGCCAAGCGGATCGTGGCCTACTCCTGGGCGATGACCTTGGCGTCCTTGGCGCTGATCCCGATCGCCCCGATGGGCTGGCTGTATGCCGGTGCCGCGCTGCTGGCCGGGGGAGTCTTCCTCGCCGAGGCACACCGCTTGCTGCGCGTCGCCCGCACCGACGCCAGCGCGGCGGCGCTGAAGCCGATGCGGCTGTTCCACTTCTCGATCACCTATGTGACCGTGGTCTTCCTGGCCGTGGCGATCGACCCGCTGCTGTACTTATCGATCGGCGGGTGACCGGCCGCGGGTGCTCTCGCGTACTTGCAGTGACCAAGGGATCCGGACTCGCGCGGGCGGGGCATCCGAACCCTCGATGCGCCCGATGAGTAGGTCGAGCACACTCGTTGTCAAGGCGTCCAGATCCGGTGCGATTGTTGTCAAGGTTGGGCTATGAAAGCGCCCTTCCGGTATGTCGTCGAAGCCCGCCACCGCGATATCCCCGGGCACATCGACACCCCACTCCAGGCATGCCCGCAGCGCCCCGATGGCCATCAGGTCGTTGAACGCGAAGACTGCATCGGGACGCTGCGCCGTCGGCAGGGCGAGCAGGTGACGCATCGCCCCATACCCGGCGGCCCGGTCGAATTCGGGAACCTCGACAATCCGTTCGCTCGGCAGTTCGATCCCGGCTTCCCCAAGGTATCGCGAAAAGCCTTGCAGTCGTAGGGAAGCTGTGCCCTGACCCGGCTCGCGGCCGATCGCCGCGGGGCGGGTGCGGCCCAATTCGCAGAAATGTGCCGCGACTGCAGCGGAGGCGGATACCGAGTCAACCGCCACGTGGTCGAGCGCTTCGGGCACGGCGCGCTCCCCGAGCATGACCAAGGGGATGCCGTCCCGGCGCTCGCTGATGTCCTGGGCACTGATCGTCAGCGGGGAAAAGATCATCCCGTCGATCATGTGGGTACGCATGCCCGAGAGCGCGAGGCGTTCCTGCTGGTAGTCCGCCCCGGTGATATCCAGGAGGAAGAGATAGCCGCGGCGGATGGCCTCAGCGGAGAAGCGGGCGGCGATCTCGGCGAAATAGGGCGAATCCAGTCGAGGGACGGCCAACGCGATGAATCCGCCGCGACCATGTTTGAGTTGCCGGGCGGCGAGATTGGGCCGGTAACCGAGTTCGCTGATTGCGGCTTCCACGCGCTCGCGCATGGCGGGGCTGACATTCGGCTGATGGTTGACCACATTCGAGACGGTCTTGATGGAGACCCCCGCGTGTTGCGCCACGTCCTTGAGTCTCACCGGCATGCGCAGATCGTAAGGAGCGCGGGCGGGGGAGACAACGCGAGGTGGGCACGGCACGGAGCCCGCGTCGGTGCGCGGGCGCGTCGGCCCAGTCTGGCGGAAACCCGCCATAGTGGCCGATAGACACCTACATTACAACGGTGGCAAAGTGAGGTCGACCACGGTTATCCGTTGTAATGCCGCACCGGAAGGACAACGACGTCCCATGAATTCCTCCCTCCCGACCACGCCCACCCGACGCGCTCTGCTCGCCCTCGCGGGGGCCGGCGGCCTGGCGTCGGCCCTTGCTGCCTGTGGTGGCGGCAGTTCGCCGCGCGACTCGGCCAGCAGTGCCAGCAACGCGAGCACCTCCGCCGGTGACGGTGGCGCCAGCGGCTACACCGGCCCCAAGGTCACCCTCGCCTTCTGGAACGGTTTCACCGGCGGTGACGGACCGACGATGAAGAAGCTGGTCGAAACCTTCAGCAGCGAGCACCCCAATATCGCCGTCACCATGACGACGGTGCAGTGGGCCGACTACTACGCCAAGCTGCCCACTGCGGTGACTTCCGGTAAGGGTCCGGACATCGGCATCATGCACGTTGATTCCGTAGCCACCAACGCCGCGCGCAATGTCATCCAGCCGCTCGACGATGTCGCCGCCGCGCTGGGGCTCAAGGAGGCGGACTTCGCCCCGGTGCCATGGAAGGCCGGCATCTACAAGGACAAGCGTTACGCCATCCCGCTCGATGTCCACCCGCTTGGCTTCTACTACAACAAGGACGTCATGGAGAAGGGCGGCTTGGACCCGGAGAAGCCGCCGACGACCGCGGACGAGTACCTCGCCGCACTGGAAACGCTGAAGGGCAAGGGGATCCAAGGACACTGGGCCAGCCCCTTCCCGTTCACCGGTGGACTGTCCGTGCAGGCGCTCATTTACCAGTTCGGCGGCAGCCTCTTTGACGACGCCGGGACCAAGGTCATGTGGGGTGAGGAGCCCGCGATCAAGGCGATGACCTGGTGGGTCGACCTGATCAAGAAGGGTTACTCCCCGGCCAAGGTCGACCAGGACGCCGACTATGTCGCCTTCAAGAACGGCAAGACCGCGTTCAACTGGAACGGCATCTGGCAGATCAACGACCTCAAGCAGACCAAGATCGGGTGGGGCGTCGCCGCGCTGCCCAATATCGGTGGCACCCCTGCGGCCTGGGCCGGATCGCACCAGTTCGTGCTCCCGACCCGCAAGACGCCGGACGAGAACAAGGCTCAGGCGTCCCGAGTGTTCCTCAACTGGATCTCGGAGAAGTCCCAGGCCTGGGCGGAAGCCGGTCAGGTTCCCGCGCGCAATTCAGCGCGCGAATCGGCCGAGTTCAAGGCACTGAAGGAGCAGTCGGCTCTGGCCACCCAGATCGACGACCTGCACTTCCTGCCTGCCGTACCGGGCATTGGAGACTGTATGACGGAATTCGACAAGGCTCTCAATGCTGCGGTGCTGGGCGGTACTGATCCGGCCAAGGCCCTGGGCGACTCCGCTGGCCGCGCCCAGAAGATCCTGGATGCCAACGCGAAGAAGTACGCGGGCTGAGCGGTGGCCAAGGCCGTCCGTGCGGGGGCGAGCCGGCGTGCCGGCTCGCCCCTGACCCCATACCTGTTCCTTGCGCCCTATCTGCTGCTTTTTGTCACCTTCGTCGTTGTCCCGGCGGCTTACGGGCTGTGGATCAGTCTGCATGACTGGGACTACATGCTCGACTCGAAAGTGTTCATCGGGCTGCGCAACTTCACCGATCTCTTCGACTCGGAATCGGTGATTGGCCCGGACTTCTGGAACGGCATGAAGAACACGCTGCTCTTCACCGTTGCCAGCGTCCCCTTCCTGGTGGTGCTGCCGCTGTTGCTTGCGCTCTTGCTGCACCAGCGCTTCCCGGGGCGCACCTTCTTCCGAGCTATGTTTTTCGCTCCCTATGTCCTGGGTGTGGCCGTGATCGGCCTGATGTGGCGCTATCTACTGGACAGTAATTTCGGGCTGATCAACGCCATCCTGCACACCGACATCGCCTGGACCACCTCCCAGCCGTGGGCATGGATCGCGCTGGTGGCGGTGACTGTCTGGTGGACGCTCGGCTTCAACGCGATCATCTACCTGGCCGGCCTGGGGGACATCCCGCAGGAGCACTACGAAGCCGCCGCCCTCGACGGGGCCAACTGGTGGCAGCGTTTCATCCATGTCACGATCCCCGGGCTGCGACCGGTGCTCATCTTCATCTTGGTGACCACCATCCTGGCAAGCGCCAACATGTTCGGCCAGTCCTACCTGATTACCCAGGGTGGGCCGACCCAGTCGACTCAGACGGCGATCATGGTGATCACTGATCTCGGGCTGTCCCGCTTCCAGATGGGCGCGGCGGCAGCCGAGAGCTATCTGCTGGCCCTTTTCCTCGCGGTGATCTCGCTGGCCAACTTCTGGCTCATGCGCGACCAGGACGAGGTGGCCGCCCGCCGTGAACGCAAGCGGCAGGCCAAGGCGAGCCGGTCCGGCATACCGGCTGAATCGGTGCCAGAAACTCCCGCAAGCCTGGAGACTGCGCGATGAGATCGGTCGCCCGCAATCCGTTCCTCTGGGTGCTGCTGACCCTGCTCTCGATTGTCTTCCTAGGGCCGCTGGCCGTGATGGGGCTGACTTCGTTGAAGACGACGGGGGAGGCCCAGTCGGCCGACCCGACGCTGCTGCCGACCGAGTGGACAACCCGGGCCTATGACGTGCTCTTCAACTCACCGGACAATCCGGTGCTGCGCTGGTTCGCCAACTCGCTGCTGGCAGCGGGCGCGCATGCGCTGCTCGTGGTGACGACCGCCTCATTGGCCGGCTATGCCCTCGCGCGCATGGATTTCCCCGGCAAGAAGCTGATCTTCGCGGCGATCATCTCCACGATGTTCGTGCCGGGCTTCATCTTCTTGATGCCCAACTTTCTCATGCTTGACCGACTGGGCTGGCTGGATACCTTGTTGGCGATCGTGGTGCCGGGCGCCGCCGGTGCCTTCGGGGTGTTCTTCATGCGCCAGTTTTTCCTCTCCCTACCCAAGGAGTTCGAGGAGAGCGCGCGGATCGACGGCGCCGGGCCCTTCCAGACCTTCCGGCGGATCATCGTCCCGAATGCGATGCCGGCGATGGTCACCTTGCTCGTGCTGAGCTTCTTGGCCAACTGGAACGACTTCGTCTGGCCGCTCTATGTGCTCTTCAGCGACTCCAGCCTCACCCTGCCGATCGGGCTGTCCAAGCTGCAGGGTGCCTACACGATCGACTACCCGGTCATCATGGCCGGCGCTGTCATCGCCTCTCTGCCTGTGCTCCTGCTCTACGTGTTCGTTCAGCGCTACGTCATCGAGGGCGTCGCCAGTTCGGGCGTCAAGGGCTGAGCCCCGCTTCCTGCATACCGTCCAAGGAGCTCCGCATGCGTCCTTTCGCCCTTCGTCCCGCCCCCGTCGCGCTAAGTTGCGGTTTGCTCATGGCCGTATGCGGTCTGGGCACGACCGCTGGGGCCGCGCCAGCCGGGGCGAACTTCACCAATCCGGTCAGCCGCGGCTTCGCCGATACCTATGCCGATCCCTCGGTCATCCAGGGCAAGGATGGCTGGTGGTATGCCTACGCCACCGCCGACCCCCTGCGCTCCGGCGATCAGCCGGGCATCGGCCACATAGCCCGGACCAAGGACTGGGCCACCTGGGACTACGTGGGGACGATCTTCACCGAGGCGAATCGGCCCACCTGGGCCCAGCCGAGCGCGGGGCTTTGGGCACCGGATATCCGCTATATCGATGGCCGCTATGTCATGTACTTCACGGTCACCGACACGACCTTGAATCCGGGTGAGGACTCGGCGATCGGAGTCGCAACCTCGAACTCCCCGGCCGGGCCCTGGGTACCGGCCGACGAGCCGGTGGTGGCCCCGCGTGGAAATGGGGATGGGGGCTACTTCTGGACCTTCGATCCCTCCGGCTTCACCGGCCGGGATGGTCGCCAGTGGCTCTATTACGGCTCTTACTACGGTGGTGTGCACGTTGTACCGCTGAGTCCGGACGGGCTGCGGGCAGCGGGGGAGGCCACCCAACTCACTGCCTGGGATCGCTATGAAGGCGCCTATGTAGTTGAACACGCGGGGTGGTACTACCTGATGGGGTCCTCTGCCAATTGCTGCGCCGGGCCGGCCACCGGCTATTCGGTGTTCGCCGGACGTTCGCGTTCGCCCCAGGGGCCCTTCCTGGATGCCGAGGGACTGGACCTCAATGCCTCGGTCACCGGCGGCACCACTGTGCTTACCCAGAATGGCAACACCTGGGTCGGGGCGGGGCACAATGCCTTCTTCACCGACGCGCAGGGGCGCGATTTCCTCGCCTATCACGCGATCGACAAGGGCCAACCCTGGCTCAACGAGCCCTTCGGGATCAACCGTCGCCCAATGCTGATCGACCGGGTGGATTGGATCGACGGCTGGCCCCGGGTGCGTGCTGGGAATGGCCCGTCGGATACCCCCCAGCCGCTGCCGGTGACGCGCTCGCTGCTTGGTGGTGACCCGGCCGCGCCGGCAACGGCTTTTGGCGGTATGCGTGCGGCAACTGATCCGCAAGGCGGCGTCACTGCACGTGTCGACGGAACCGCGGCCAGCAAGGTGGCCGCCCCCGCGGGTGCGCTGAGGGCCCGGATGGATGTGCGCGCCGAGCAGAAGGTGACGGTAACCCTCGGGCAGAGCCCGCGCCGCGTCAAGGTCGTCTACGACGGCCCTGCCCGACAATTGCGGGCCTGGGTGCTGCAGGGCCAGACCATTGTCGCCAAAAACACGTCACCACTGCCCGCCGGGACCGGCTGGCGGGCCCTGAGCCTGGAGGTCGACGGAGATCGGGTCTCGACCCAGGTGTCCGCGGGTGACCTCAATGACCCGATGGCGACCGCGGCCACCCGGTCTCCCGGGTTCCGGCTCAAGGCGGCTCCGGTGCGGGTCACCGGCTCGCAGGTGCAGGTCGATAACCTCACCGTCCAAAGCGTGCACCGCGAAACGGCGCAGGCCGCGCCGGCGCCGCAGGCGGGCGAGGTGCTCTTCCGCGAGGAGTTCTCTGGTGGCCTGGATGCGTCCTGGGCGTGGGTGCGACCGGAAGGGGAAATCACCGTCGCTGATGGGGACCTGCGCTGGCCGTTGCGCAATGCCGACCTGGTCGGCGGTGGCAACACTGGAGCCCTGCTGTTGCGCGAGATGCCGGACGAGGATTGGATCGCGGAAACCTCGCTCACCCTGGACCTCGGGGAACAGAGCGTGCGCAATTACCAGCAGGCCGGCCTGGTGGTCCACCGCAATGACGATGACTTCGCCCGGCTCGGCAGCGTGGCGATCTGGAACACCCGGACTGTCGAATACGGCCGCGAGCTGGCCGTCGCGCCAGGGGATGCGCGGACCAGCTACGGCGGGGCCATCATTGGGGCTCCTTCACCAACGATGACTATGCGGATTGCGCACTCGCGCAACGCCGCCGGTGAACATGTCTATCGGGCCGGGATTCGTCGAGAGGGCGGCGACTGGGTTTGGGGGGCCGCGTGGACCTTCCCGGGCGAGGCCGCACCCCGCCTGGGTCTCTACGCCGGCGGTGGAGAGAACCCGGCAACCACCGCCGTCTTCCACGACTTCACCCTCTACCGGCTGGCCCGGTGAATGGGCGTCGACTGGTCTGCCTGGTGCCCGCGCTCGTCAGTGCGGCGACGATGACGGCCTGTAGTCCGGATCCCTCCGGGGGATCCGACACCCCGGCCAGTGCCCCGACCTCAACGTCGTCCGCGGCTGCGACCTCGACTAGCGCGGGCTTCGAGAACCCGGTACTGGCCAGCAATTTTCCCGACCCGCACATCCTCGCGGATGGGGCGGGCAACTACCTGGCCTTCGCGACCAATGGCAACGGGATGAACGTCCAGACGGCAACCAGCGCGGACATGGTCACCTGGCAGCAGAGCAGTGATGCCTTGCCCACGCTGCCGTCGTGGTCGACACCGGGCAAGGTATGGGCGCCCGAGGCGATCGCCTGGCCGGACGGCTCATACCGGCTCTACTACACCACCGCGTTGGCGGGTGAGGACCGCCAATGCCTCTCGGTGGCGGTAGCAGACAAGGCGGCCGGGCCATATACCGACTCCTCGACCGAGCCCCTGCTCTGCGAGATCGATGAGGGCGGGTCGATCGACTCCACCCCCTTCCTCGCCCGGGACGGCACGGCATACCTGCTGTGGAAGAACGATGGCAACCACGTCGGGGTGGATACCTGGATCCGGGCCGCCAAGCTCGCGCCCGACGGCATGTCGGTGATTGGCAAGACCTATGACGTCCTTAAGCAGGACCAGCCGTGGGAGGACATGCTCATCGAGGGGCCCTCGCTCTGGGAGCACAACGGAACCGTCCATTTGTTCTACTCCGGCAACGGCTTTTGGACCGACAAGTATGCGGTTGGCCACGCCACGGCCACCAGCCCGACGGGCCCGTTCGTGAAGGACGACCAGCCCGTCCTCGTCGGCAATGAGGTCGCCGCCGGCCCGGGCCACAACTCGCTGATCGAGGTCGGCGGCCAGTTGTGGATGGTTTACCACGCGTGGGAGCCGGGCTTTGTTGGTGACGACAGCGTGGGCCGCCAGATGTGGCTATCCCGGGTCACCTTCGGCCAGGGCACCTCAGTCAGCGTGGAACCCCCCATGCGCCACCACCCCACTCTTCCTGAAGGAGATCATTCGTGACCGGCATCCCGCGGCCTGAGCACCCCCGGCCGCAGTTCGTGCGCCCCAATGACCGATGGCTCAGCCTCAACGGGAGCTGGCAGTTCGAGCGCGATCCGGGGGACAGTGGGTATGAGCGGGGCCTGGTCGGTCGGGAGTTGGCCGGCAAGATCCTGGTGCCTTTCTGTCCCGAATCACAGGCCTCGGGGATTGGTGATCCGGACTTCCACGAGGCGGTCTGGTACCGGCGCATGATCGAGTTGCCGGATACCTTCCCGGCTGGCGATCGAGTGCTGTTGCACTGCCAGGCGATCGACCACGACGCGACGGTCTGGGTGGATGAGACCGAGGTGGGCCGCCATCGCGGGGGTCACACGAGCTTCACGATGGACCTCACCGCAGCGCTCGGGGATCGCCGCCGGGCGGAGTTGGTCATTCGCGCGCGGGACCCGCGGCACGAACTCCTGCCGCGTGGCAAGCAGGCGACCTGGTATGGCAACACGGACTGTCAATACACCCGGACGACCGGCATCTGGCAGCCGGTATGGCTCGAGTCGGTTCCGGCCAGCTACCTGGGCCGGCCGCGAATCACCCCGGACGCGAACGTTGCCTTCGATCTCGACGTGCCTGTGGTCAGTGGCTGGGTGGGGCAACAGGTGCGCGCGATCCTGTCTGATGGGGCCGGCGAGGTG
>ERZ501047.296-NODE-296-length-17207-cov-3.719450_pt1 | contig 17207 bp, 12 predicted proteins | sample MGYA00510868_ERZ501047 | MGnify/ENA primary metagenome ERZ501047 (study PRJEB25958, sample SAMN03398593) | human skin metagenome | study: EMG produced TPA metagenomics assembly of the Human Skin Microbiome Metagenome (human skin metagenome) data set. | reverse complement strand
GCCATGTCTAAAGGCATGGGCATCAAAGAGGTACAGCAATGGGTAGATATTGCCAAGAAGAAGAAGAGCGGCAGGAAAGACGTCACACCGACCGTGCTGGGCACCATGTCTCACATCTCCTACACAATGCGTGAATTGTACATGCGAAAACGCAAATCGTTTCTGTACCGCAACCCAAGTCAGCCGCGCTCGACACAGCGTCTGTACTATCACTCAGACGGAGTGCCGATGGATGCATTCAAGCGTATTCGCCAAGCTTTCAATTCAGATTTTATGGCACTCACGCTCAATGATGTGGCAATTGCGATTTTGGCGCGAGCCATGGCCCAGGCAGCGGAGCAACTCTCCCCTCGAAACACCAAGCATGATCGTCGTGCTGCCGTATTTGTACCTATTAGTTTGCGTCCTGAAGGTAATTGGGACCTGTTCAACTTTACGACAGGTGCCATGGCCTGGCTTCCTTTCCCTGACTTGAAAAACACGACGGTCGTCGAGCAATTGTCTCGTGTACACAAGGAAATGCATCGACTGAAAAGATCGTACCTGCCCAAGATGTGGTATAAAACTTTTTATCACTGGTGTAAGCATCGCATCTTGTTTCTGCCCAACTACCCCGTGTTCCGACAATTCTTCTACCGCGCCTTTAGTGAGTACCATGTGGCAACCAATGTGCCTGGGCCTACGGAGCCTGTGAAATTCGGAAAGCACGAGGCATATAGCTACCATGTGCTCCCTCCCAGCTCGCCAGGTAAAGCCACTATGGCTATCGGCATGATCAGCTATGCTTCAGACTTTTCTCTCGCCGTCTCATGCGACGACGTTCCCGAGTTTAAGGAGGTCCCGCGCGTGCTTTGCGAAGCATTCCAAGACGCTGCGCAAGCATTGATCGAGGCAGCCGATAAACACCTCGCTTCACAAAGACAGCAAACACATAAATAGGACTTCTAAAGCTGGGATTCTACAGCATGAAGGAGAGCGGGTTCTCGAGCGCCGCTTTGAACGACTGCATCCACTGCGCTGCCATGGCACCGTCCACAACGCGGTGATCCGCCGAGATAGTGGCCTTCATCACCTGCACGGTCTTGAAGCCCTTTTCACTCGATTCATCCGGAACGAGGCGAGACTCTGAGGCGCCGATGGCCAGGATACAGCTCTGGGGTGGGTTGATAATGGCCGTAAAGTGCGATGTGCCCATCATACCCATATTGGAGATCGTGAACGAGCCACCCTGGTACTCCTCCGGCTTGAGCTTGCCATCACGGGCCTTCTTGGCCAGTTCCTTGCTCATCCGGCCGATGTCCGACAGACCCAGAGCACCACAGTTGCGGATAATAGGCGTAATCAGGCCATTAGGGGTGGCCACAGCCATGCTAATGTCCTGCGTGTGGTACTCACGGATGAAGTCACCGTGCCACGCCGAGTTCGCAGCTGGCACTTGCCTAAGCGCAATTGCGGCAGCTTTAACGATAAAATCGTTCACAGAGAGCTTGGCGTCCTTGGCTTTCTCGGCGTTACCATTGGCAGCCTCTGCCGATGCACGGTTGAACAGCTCACGGAGCTGCAGAACGCGGTCCATTTCAATATCAAACGTGACATAGTAGTGCGGCAGCGTTGCTTTGCTCTCCGTCAGACGCTTAGCAATCGTGCGGCGCATGTTCGAGATCGGCTGGTCCGTGTAAGATGGGCCAGCAGCAGCTTGAGACGGCGTAGCACCAGCAGCGGAAGCACCGCCGCCCGACGCATACTTCTCGACATCTTCTTTCAGAATGCGACCCTCAGGACCCGAGCCCTTGATTTGCAGCAAAGGAATACCACGCTCCAGAGCGATGCGCTTGGCCACAGGAGTGGCGAAAACATGGTCAAGCGGCTTGCCACCTGAAGGCTGAGTTTCAGAGCTTGTCTTTGGCGGCGCCTCTTTCTTCGGCTCTTCTTTCTTCGACTCCTCCTTCTTGGCCTCCTCCTTCTTAGATTCGTCCTTCTTCGCCTCTTCAGCCTGGTTGGATGCCGCAGCTTCGCCCTCAGCTTCCTTAGCTAGAGCTTCCGCACCAGACAGATCGTCACCCTCTTCAGCAAAAATAGCAATGGTTTTATTCACGGGCACATCCTTCGAGCCATCACCAGACTGGAACGTCAGTTTTTCCATGTACGTACAATAATCTTGGCCAATACACCATCGTCTTGCGCTTCCACTTCCATGGTCGCTTTGTCCGTTTCCTGCATGTCAGATTTCAGAAATACGTACGATTTCCAACAAAACTTCCCCACTGTTGAACGACTCACCCTCTTTCTTGTGCCAAGCAGCAATGCCACCCGATTCCATCGTGGGACTCATGGCAGGCATAGTAAACTTACTCAGCTCGCGCAGGGCTGCACTCGTGTGCAGTCCAGCCACCGGGTGCAAGCGCATGCGCATACCGGCGCGAAGCATTTGCTGGCGCAAAAGAGCGTACATGATGGGAGACTGATGAAATGGCTCAAGCCAAATTCAACCTGTGCGGGCCACCGTTTTGAATCCACCCGCGGCATGAAACGGGGAATTATGTTGCACCTGACGCAGCCCACCGCAATTTTGCCACACTGTACGCGCCACGCGTGCTTCGATGCCACCTGCCGCTCAGGAACACCTACAGCATGTACATGATGCGCTCCTATCTGAACTAGGCCATGTTCCTTTAAGTAATGTATGGCTTAATGAGTGCATAGCACATCTTTGCAGCCTCTATCCAACATTAGTCTTTGATAGGGCTCAGCTTCTTCAGCGTGTTCGTGCGCAATTACTCGTGTCGGACCTAATTCAATCTATGGACCACGGCTCACTTCAGCTTCACAAGTATTCACAAGCATTGGTGCAGGTGGTTGGTATAATGGACGTAGGCGTATCAGCTCAATCGCTCTATGACGCTTGGATTTCTCGAGAAGCTGAGCCTACAACGCCATTTCCACGCGGCATGCTTCGCTTAGAGCTTAGCGATGGCTTTATTCAACAGCCTATAATGGCTTATGAGTATGAACCGATACCCGAGCTCAGCCTCCTTACCTGCTTAGGGACCAAGCTCTTACTGCGTCACCCCATCCAGGAACGTGGAATCTTATTATTGTCGCCACAGTCTGTATGTGTGCTAGGAGGCACGATACCAGAGCTGGATTCCCATGCCGCCCTAGCCGAACGAATTTGCGCCCCGCTCAACAAAGACGTGTCCACCCTCAAGGTTCAACGTCACCCTACAACAAGTCTGAGCTTTGCTAATCCGAGCAAAAAAAAATCTGTCGAATCTGAGTCCCAATTCAAGCGAGTAGAAGAAAAGCAGCCAGATATGGAAGCGATTTCTCTCGATGATAATGAGGACGATGATGTGTTAATGATGGATGCAGAATTAGCAATTCGCGAAGCCGAGCTAACACATACTCAGAGTCCGAGATCCTCCTTATTACAAAAGCTTTACGATGCGCCTATGTCAACACCATCTGCAACACCCTCCTCTTCGCATCCTGAGCCAATATCCACTTCAGCAAGGCATGCACACGATAAACTCTTTGTGCCTAAGCGCGGCACGCCTATATCACAATCTTCTTCTATCTATCTCGTGTCTTCGGATGTCGAAGATGCGGCTGATCCTCCCACTGATTCACGCACGTATATAGCCATATCGGATGACTCTGACGATGCTTAGACCCTAGTACCTCTCTGCAATGTACATATTCGGCCGAAGGTGCCACCATCGCCTATGGGAAGAAAACAAATCTAGCTGCTTTGCCACTTTGCAAGACTGCCCTACGACGTCAGCACTGCACACGCTTTATCATGCCCAGTCAAAAGCGCGGAGATAAGATGCGAAATGCTGCGATGCAGGAGGCCATGCGCTCTACGATGCGGTATCGACATGGCGCCATCATTACAAAGGGTGGCAAAATTTTGAGTCAGGGGCATAATCACGTCCGAACTGGTTTCAGTGGGCCTCTCTTCGCACATGAGGCCGTTCATCTACCCTCCAACCGACAAATGGAAGTAAACGATGAAGATACTTCTGATAATTCCTGTTGTCATCCGTCTACCCGATCAGGACCCCGCTCACAGTCCCAGGCATATTTCAGTATGCATGCCGAGATGCACGCCGTGACTTCAGCACTACGTGGTGCCAAGCCTCACATACCGCGAAGCAGTCTCATTCTTGATCCAGTTGATGTCGCATGTTCAAAGCTCCGAGAGATGTCGCTCGAGATGCAGGATGGCTCCCGCTTCAGCGACGCGTCCTCCATGGTATCCACCGGTAAGCGCGTGGTGAATACCAAGACCAAGTGTGATCGTGCACTGGTCGAGGGCGCGAAGCGGGAGCAAGAACGCGTCGCCTTTGCCACGGAAACTCAGTGGTGTCTTAAACCGCGCGATAAAGCAGGAACAAAAGAAAAACCAAAGGCACGCCCGCGCTGGAGCTTTGAGCGCTGCGCGGTTCCAATGCTCTCAATTCGACGGTAATTATTCTACCAAGCGACGCCAGAATGCGCTGCAAATGCAACGTACTCAGCAGATTGAGCAGCGCAAGCGTGAGAAGCGGGAGCGCAAGGCTCGTGGACTAAGGAATGCTAGTTCTAGTGGCAGCAGCTCGTCAAGCGAGACGCTTTCCTTGTCTGATCCACCTACCCCGCCCAATGAAGCCGCCCCTTTGGCTGTGGCGGATGAAGCAGAGAGACTATCTACTTCGCGCACACCCCCTATACCTGCATCTACGACGCTTGCTTACCGCAAGGTCGTGATGCGGCGATCACATTCTAATATGGTGGACTCTCGTATACGTGGCGCTGACTTGTATGTTGTCCGACTGCTGCAGGATACACATTCTAAGGCGAAGATGAAGGAGCAGCGTCGTCGACAACGCGGGCAGACGTCTGTGTCAGATACTGCCTCAAATGTGAGACCACAATATGCTGACAGTCGTCCATGCTGGCGCTGTCTGGAATGGATGTACTGGGCAGGAATCAAGCGGGTATTCTGGACGGATACGGATGGTGCATGGCACGGTGATAAGGTCGTTCAACTCCTATTTGGTTCCGCCAATCCTAATGGCCTTGCGTCCATGACGTCGTCGGCAGTCTATGTTCCTGTTCATCTTACACAATATGAGCACGCTGCCGCGAAGTTGCGGATCAAGACGTCGTCTCAGCGCTCATGCATGGATGACAATGATACCTTTCTCATGTAAGTATAAAACATCGATTAGTTCAACTTCCAAACGAACCTCGATCTTAAAGCGCAATTGGAAGATTTAAAATGCCATGTGCAATGTAGACCTATTAATCTGTGTTTCATGCATGTATATGCATGCACCTCCACTCTCCCGGCAGACATTTGCAACGGCAAGCGCCCGCCGCGGCGCCGATGGGCGCCGCCTTGGATGGCGAGGCGGTGAAAGTCCCCTCCGCTGTCAACTCATTCTTTTCCCACGACCGCGTCTCAAACACGTCGTACACGTACGGCATCGTTATAGATTGGCACTTCAGCAATTTGACAGTTAGCTAGGCTGATCTAAGCGATGCTGAAAGGCATGTATGATAATCAAGCGTCGCACCCGGTAGACGCAGCGGACCAAACCATGTTTGTTCACGAGTCACGGCCATCGGAGACATCCAACGCCCTGGATGCTTTCACAGACACAGATGATGAGGGCGTGAGATCAGATTCTCATCCTACGCAGACATTTCAGGCACGAACCCCATCGGCACGTTTGTATCAATCAAGATCCTCTGCAACTGCCAGCCCATCGTATTTTGTGATTGTGGTACCTCCTGCTGACCTCCCCGTGGAAGCGCTACCCCGAATGGTCTCCGCTCGCGCACTCGCTCGCCGTGGTACTCTTTTGCCTTTGTATCCCACACTCGGTGGGCAGCTGTATGCCATTGCGCGTGAGTACGGCCTTCCCAGTGTTGGCGGTATTTCGCTCTACCTGGTAGACGATGGAAATGGTAACGGTGGACCTCGGATTGGTGACAGCACATGGGCCGCACTATGGAGCAGTTTCTTCGAGGATGACCTAGAGGATGCTCTACCACCACCACCCATGTCGGATGTCTTTGAGTCAGAGCCGCATCAGCGTGTTTCGTCCTTTTCTTATCAACGCAGGGGTTCTGGACAGTATCCCACACCGCCTCGCCCTCGTCAGACGACACCATCTCGGCGCCTTCAACGTATTTCAAGCCATGCGTCAATGGCAACCACCCGCTCGATGCCTTCGGGTACTTTTGAACCATCTCGTCTGCCAATCGTAGCCAAGCTCGAATGGGTTGTGGACCCGCTCCGAGCCAAGTGGTGGCCTCCTTTTCTCGCGCATGCAGAGGCTGTGGCTGAGTCGGCAACCTCGCCAAGCAAGAGTGATGGACCACCACTGCCTACACCACGTAGTGGTGGGCCTCGCCCTTTGCATCTCACATCTCAGCTGAGCTCACCACCGCCATCTCGCAGTTTACCTCATCCTCCTGCCACTTTTACACCGCCTCAGCAGAGGCTTCAGCAACAATCCAAGAGTTTAGAGCAGGCGCTTGACCAGGGGCAGATGCAGGTTCAGAAACAAGACGAGAATCAGGACCATAAGCAACTCACTGATCCACCGCAGCTTGATGCTCAACATTACTCGGCGGCTGAGGATGAAATATCTCCTCAGGATGCGCCTGTCAAGCTGCGTGATGCACCAATCATTGTACCTGCTCGGCAGGACTCAGATGCACTGGACTCGGACCCAGTCAGCAGTGCACCTGAAATGACCACTGCACCCACTACCCAGATGGACAAACCACCTTTTGTTCAAGGTGGTGAGAATTGGAGCATGGAGCGTGTGCACCCTGAATCAGATACGACTGAATTGACGTCGCTGCCTGTCGCGGACGCGACCCCCCCTCAGGAAGCGCCGAAGACTGAGACTGCGCAGCCCGATGCAGTGTCTCAAGTAGCGAGCGACAAGAACGCTGACCAGTCCAAACCCGAAAGACACACAATGAGTGCCACCGTTGCAAGCTTGTCTGCAGCTGCGTCTCGTTTGTTTGGCCATAAGCCACGCACGCCACCTTCGCCAGAACTAGACGTTGAAGAGGCGCGTGATCGACTCACAGAGCAGGAACGTGAAAGAGCTCTGGCTCGTCGTCACAAACACCGCGCCTCAATTGACATTCCGCGCTCCGTCAAGCGTGCCTCTGTGCGTATGACGGAGGCTATGGAACAGGCTGGACCTGATTCAGAAAGTCAAGCGGACGACGGTAAAGCACGTGGTCATAAGCGAAGCACTAGCACACCTCACGCAACATCCCTTACATGGAACGCACGGTCGAAGAATGATGATGTCTTTCAACTAGAATCTTTGCCTGCGGCACCACCTGTGCCTGATGTGCAGACATCGAATGTACCTGAAAACTCGGTGTCGCGTCCAAGCAGCAAGCCAATCGATTCTCTTCGCATGTCTGATGCATCAACGCTGCGTTCCCCTATCATGCTTGACCATACTCTTCCCGCAATCGACCCTCAACACGAGGAGGGCATGACATTAATGGATCCTCCCACAGCTGCTCAGCTGAGTCGACAAGACAGTGTCGACTTTAACAACACGCTCGGCGACTTGCAACGTGCGCTGGAGCTCTTATCACCACGCAGTGACGTATCCCAGCGCAGGAAGACCCGAATAATGCATGCACGTCGCTCTGCTCGGCCTAGCTCAGTGCTAGTAGATACGAATGACTCGCCGAGTCTGAGATCGGGCGCTGCCGCTCCGCCAGTTACAGACAGTCTTGTGCCTCGTGAATCAGCACAAGACTTTTCTCAAGGGGATGCGGGATCCAATGCAGTTACCCAGCAGCCAGAGACCGACCAGTCGGTCAAGAAGACTGGAGTCATGCCATACGAGACAGATCCTCATCTCCAGCCTAGAAAAGCGCCTGAAGCAGCTTTGGCATCTAATGCCTCGTACTTGATGACACCCTCAGCCCATGGAAATCTGTCGCAATTTGACGGTGCCACAACATGGGATGCTCCGGTCCCTGATACGTCTGGATGGAGTGCTGAACACACGCCCATGACAAGTGCTTTAGCCCAGTGGGGCCATGGGCCGCAGCCTGCATGGGAGGTACCGTCCTGGCAGCCGTCACCAATGCCTAGGGCTATGGATGAACCACAAGCATGGCCTTATGATGTTATGGCTTCGTCGACTGAGCCGCTGCATATCCGTGAATCGCAGCCTTTTGGTCATCAGACCGAGGATCCAGCTTCTGGGTTCAAAGAGAAAATGCTAGACCCCCTGACACAGCGACTTCAGGCTTTCCCGGATGAGCAAACCTTCGCGCGAGAGACACTATCAACGAAGCAGACGCTAACCTCAGAAGCTGTCCCAAAAGAGGCAATCTCGTCACAGGAAACTTTTTCAATGCATCAGGCTCGTTTAGTGCCAGAAGCACCCGCCCAGCTGATGCCTCCTGATCAAATGCTTACGGGACAACTTCCATCTCAGCAAGCAACTAGTCATCCGACTTCTCGGTCAGTAGCGCCAGCAACGCCTGACTCCACATCCGAATCCATCTACCAGGTTCCTGTTCCTAGACTTGGACCATTGCCCCTATCGATTCCACCTCACGATGGCGCATGGAGTGTTCGTTGGGATTATCCTACCGAGAATGCACAAGAAAATCAGTCAGAAGACACTGCCCAAGGCGCCCGCCAAGGTCCACCTCCGCCTCCGAAGGAGACGGACCACGAGCTATTCCAAACGCAGTGGCTTTCAAACCCGGACGAAACTTCTTCGCAGCTTGGTTCCTCTCTTCAGAACCTGCAGCCGGAGACACGAGAGGATGCAAACGAAGAACTATGGGCGCCCTGGTCGAAAGGAGAGGCTTATACCGTCAATCCAACTGTCCCAACGCATCAAGGCTTGCCAAGTTCGCAACCCATGGCATATGGCTCCATGGTAGACGATACGTCTCTGCCACAACGAGACCCTGCATCTGTACCGTATGGTATTCCAGCTCCACCGTCAGTCGCACTAGGCGATCACAATATGGTGCAGGCCTCTTCGATGTACCCTCCGATGCAGGGTCGTTCGACGCCCCAGAACCAGATGCCCATGATGACGTCAACTTTGAGCCCCATCAGCCCACAAGCGCAGGGACCAAACACTAGTGGCATCAATACATCGGAGCTTCACATGGAGCCCGACCCGCAAGGATCGCCCCCCGCTCCTTCCCAATCGCGACACTTTTTTGCAAAGATGTCGCCAAAGTTCAAGTGGAACAGACGTAAGAAAGATGACAAGACATTGAGTCAGCCAGCAACGCCATCTGGTACAGGTCAGACTTTGTCCTTGAGCATGTCGGAAGATGACGTTTCGTTTAGCGAGCGCCCTCGGCCTTCGCCTAGTTCGTGGACGCCGCTTGGCAAGAATGGCCGCCGTCAGAATGTGCATTCGGCAGATTCGCAGCAGGGCCTCACGATTGAGACTCCTCCGGCCGTGTATTCACCTGATGTTTCGAAGAGTAACGCGAATGTTGCTTCAAAACGTCAGATTGCTTCGCAAAGCACCATGAACAATTTTGCGATGCAGCACGACGATTCGTTTGAGGCATCGTTCTCCGCCCAACACAATCCTTCCTCCATGCCTGCGTCAGCTGCTTTGTCTGCGCCGCATGGTCCTACCCCCACCGATTGGCAGAGCCTGAATACGTCCGCTTCTGCTCCAACAACAACTATGCCCAGCCCATCTCAGCTGATTGCCCTTGAGAGCCAAGGTGTAGTTTCGCCTACACAGACATCTGAGCCGCATGGTGAACCTAATACCAATGCTCATGGCAATCTTTTAAATGCGGCGGAGCAGACATTGCAGGATTCGACGCACAAGGCGAGCCAAAGTGTCACGAGTGGTATGCGTCAACTTTTTCACCGAGGCTTATGATGGCACACTAGCTCTTCATTGTAGTAATAGTTATCTATTTTAATAAGATAGTTAGTATAACCTCGTAGCGATGCCCATACTCATGAGCTCCTGGAACAAGAGCTTGGCCGCGTACGGGATGTGAATTTGCGATATGGCCGAGCGGTTGCGGCACGCGCGGCACTCGAACGTGCCTTTTCGCAGGTTCGCCACTGCCGTCAAACCGCAAAGGTCGCAGATGTGCAACCGGTAGGCGTCACTGGCGTCATACATGCGTTCTTTTAAGAAGTTGGCCATGCCGTGAGAAATCATACAGTCACGCTCCATTTCACCAAAGCGCAAACCACCGTCACGCGAACGACCCTCGACCGGCTGGCGAGTGAGAATTTGTACTGGACCACGAGCACGACTGTGGATTTTGTCATCCACCATGTGCTTCAAGCGCTGGTAGTACGTTGGACCAAGGTACACCTGTGCCTGGAGCTTGCGACCCGTGTGTCCATTATACATGACCTCGAGACCGCGAGACTGGAAGCCGAGCGAAAATAGAATATCACTGACACCCTTGACTGTAAGATCAGTGAATGGCGTTGCGTCACCCTCCTGACCAGACAGAGTGGCGACCTTGGAAAGCAAACATTCAACCAAATGGCCAATAGTCATACGACTAGGAATGGCATGGGGGTTGATAATGATATCGGGAGTTATACCTTCGCACGTAAAAGGCAGATCTTCCTGACGGTAGGTGATACCAATTGTACCCTTCTGACCATGTCGCGAGGCGAACTTATCTCCCACCTGCGGTACACGCGTAGATCTAACACGCACCTTGACAAACTTAGCGCCTTCGCCGTTCGTCGTAATCAGCACTTGGTCGATAATGCCGCTCTCAGTGCTCTTCATTGGTGTACTCACGTCCTTCTTGGTATGCAACTTGCTCCTCATGCCCAACTCATCACTGTCCGGCGGCAAAGGTGCTGTCTTACCAATAATAATATCTTCACCTGACACACGCATGCCAGGAGGAACAAGGCCGTCAACATCAAGTTTTTCATACGTCCCGTGCTTCAGACGAATAGCGGTCTCACGTGTCGGCTTTTCAAATTCTTCCATAGTGATCACACCGACCTTCTTCTCCATATCTTGGAAGGAGCGGTAGTACAATGACCGGAATAATCCACGGTCAATCGCCGACTGGTTCATAATTACCGAGTCTTCTTGATTATAACCCGAATAACATAGGATTGCGACGATGGCATTTTGACCGGCCGGCAATTCACGGAATCGCAGATGCTCCATTGCTCGTGTTGTTGCGAGGGGCTTTTGGGGATAATACAGAATGTTCGCCATAGTGTCCATACGAATCTGGTAATTGGTAAGGAATACACCCATGGCTTGTTTACCCATGGCTGACTGGTAAGTGTTTCGCGGCGACTGGTTGTGGTCTGGGAAGGGAATAATACTTGCACATACACCTAATATCATGGCTGGATGGATTTCGCAGTGTGTCCAGGTGTCTGGTGCAAACGTGTGAGCAGAACGCAAACGTCGCGTTGCGTCAGATGTGTCTGGGGGCATATTACCATTCGTGGCCTTGTACTCACGCGATTGCTCTAAGTCCATTGGACTCATACAGATTAACACAGTTTCTTCTTCTTCTGTGTCAAGGTACTCAATGACACCCGATTGCACTAATCGTGACCAGTCCCAGCCTTCACCGGATTCATCATTCAATGCTTCGACATGGTGACGCTTAATAAGTAGCGTCATGCTTTGTGGATCCACGATGAAAAGAGGGCGCATCAAACGACCTGCATCTGTGTAGATACGGAGCTCCTTCTCGCGAATGTCACGCACGACACTTACTTCGTGGCTGATATCATCTTTACGACGCAAGTCACGCAACGTGTCGACAAGCTGTCCAGGGTCATCATGTGTACCAAGCCATACACCATTTACAAATACTTTCGTGGCTTTTGGATCAGCACCTTGCATATCGATAAGACTTGTGAGTCCAAACTCTTCAAGGAACTCAACGATTGGTGCGGAAGGCGTGCCGACTGAGATGTTCGACATCAAGCTCAGGTTTTTAACAAGACCACATGCCTGACCTTCAGGAGTCTCTGCGGGACACACCATACCCCAATGGGTGTTGTGTAGCTGACGCGGCTTGGCAATCTTACCGTCACGACCAATAGGTGTGTTGCAGCGACGGAGGTGTGATAGTGTTGAGGCAAAGGTGTATCGATTGAGTACTTGAGATACACCTGCCTTAGATTGCATAGCCTTCTTCTGGTCACCCCAGTTACCGGTGGCAAGCGAATAGCGTAGACCATTGGTGATAGTGGCATGTCGTACAGCAGCCTGGAGATGGAACTCCTTCTGATCTTCAACACACCGCTGAAGATGACGGTAAATATCACGGGTAACTTTACGGAACAGCATGCGGAAGAGGCCACTCATTAAGGGACCAGCTAAGTCCAGCCGTTTTTTACCAAAGTGATCACGATCATCAATCTCACGGCGGTCCAGCGCGGCTAGCAAGAGACGATGCACCATATACCCAAAAAAGTATGCTTTCTTGGTATTTGAGCCTTCCGACATGGAAATATGGGGCAGCATTTCTTTTTGTAGGATTTCCTGTGCATAAGTTGTACGTTTCGAACGCGACAAACCGGTGGTTGTACCACGACGGCCAATAAAGTCAAGCGCCACCTCGCGATCCTGAATCACAAAAGCCTCCTCGATACATGGCTTGAGCATTTCAAGCATCTGAGTATCGTTAAAGTCATAGCAAATGTGTTGCAGAATGTCTCGGTCTGGGACGACACCCAGCGCACGAAACACGATCACAATAGGGATGTCATTTCGAATATATGGAAGCGTTGCCTTGATTGTATTATTCAGACTCTTTTCCCTGTTACGAGAAAACAACTTGATTTGCATCGTACTGATCGTTTTACCGCCGCGCTCGACCGCACTGCGAATTTCTGCTAGGAATGTAATGGGAGACGGTGGAGCTTTGGAAAATACGTATACATGATTTGCAGCCATACGCTCTTGTGCAATCAGAACTTTTTCTGAGCCATTAATGATAAAATAGCCACCGGAATCAAAGGGGCATTCATTCAAACTGTACTTGTCTTCGTCTGGAAGATCCGTTAGCCAACAAAAGTGCGAATGAAGCATGATGGGTACTTTGCCCAAATATACTTTTTCATCGACAATCTCTTCTTGGGATGGATCCGGTATCCAAAGCTGGTCGCCATTTTCATCCAGCTCGTCTTCTTCGCCCTTGATCAGGACCTTTTGTGATACATCGACATGAAGCCCAGCTGAATACGTCAGGTTACGCTGCCGAGCCTCCTGAGGAAAGAGAGGAGCCGTGCTACCATCTGCTTCTGTCTGACGCGGCTTATTCATATAAATTTGGCCAAACTCAATCTCATAACGACGCGTTTTGTCCTCTGCATTGCCCGTATGTTGCTCGGCCTGTTCCAATGTAAGACTTTTGCTCTCTTCTACGAGCTCTTGCACAGTATTGCTCATGAATTCATTGAAACTGTCGATTTGCTGGCGTACAAGACCCTTTTCCTCAAAAAAGGCCTTGATGACGTCCCAGCAATCCTCTTGACTGATTTCTTCTACACCTTCTTCCACGTACATATTTTTGGGAGTGAAGCTTTTTCAATTATACCAACAGCAGCACTCGATTGCGAACAGAGACAACCAGGGCCTTTGTTGCTTCGTCGTGCGTTGCGTTGGCAGCGCCACACACAAGGCCAGTGAAGCGAGGGGCGACGATGACCACAGATCGGTCAGACGACGCGTACACCAGCACGTGACATCGGCCGAAACACCAAATTGGACGTACCACGCTTTTTGTGCTAGTAGCCATGTTGCCTCGTCCTCCACCAAGCTCCGTGCGCTGATCATGGGTGCAGGTGATCTGAACGTCAAAAAGTCATGGCATCCTCGCCTGCAAAAAAACCAGGAGAAAGTATGGATGCAGGAGCAGGAAGCCGAGGCTGAGCGGAAGAAGCTCGATGAACTGCGGAAAGAGCGTGAACAAGAGCGTCAGATGCAGGAGTTGCAACGCATCCATGAGGCAGCTGGAGGCAAAAAACGACCGGAGCGCGTCGAATGGATGTATGCAACGCCAGCTTCGAGTAGTGGGCCATCAGAAGCAGAGCTCGAGGAGTATCTATTGGGGAAAAAACGCGTAGACAAGCTTCTTCAAGGCAATGAAGCAGCGCAATTGTCACGCGTATCAGATCCAGGGAATCAGAGAGACGACTCCACAGGCGCTAATTCAGCTCGTGATATGGCTCTTAAAATCCGTGAGGATCCACTTTTTGCTATTAAGAAGCAAGAACAGGCTATGCAGGAAATGCTTCTCAGAGATCCTTCGCGATTGCGACAAATGCGCGCTCGGCTTGGTTTGCCGAATGAAACACCGCGTCATCGTCATGAGCATGAAAATGACAGGTCTAGACATCGGGATCGTCACCACCGACAACGGAGAGACCGGAGTCATGATGATCGGCGGTATCGATATGATCACTCTCATCGATACCATGATACCCCTTCGCGCCGACGATCGCGCTCCCCTGAGCCTCGGCGCCTTGATGCAAAAGAGCGTGACGCACGTCTTGCATCTATGATGAATAATGCTAAATCAATGGAAACTGACAGGAATGCAATGATTGAGCGCGTAACGGAGCTTGAACGCCATGAACAAGCCCAAGAAGAAAGGCAGCGTGATAAGACGCATGACAAGTCGCGTGGTGGTCGTGCCAAGTTTTTCCATGATCAACAGCGCCAGCTCTGGGGTGATGCTGGACGGAACATGAATCTAGAAGAGAGTTTACGACGTGGACGACATGCTCTTCAGAGCGTTGGTGATGATCATGTATCATAAACACATGTATCTTTTGTATAGTGACTCTACAAATCCTCTTCGTGCAAGCGAAGACGTTGAACTTCATGGTCGTTTTTCTGATCGGTATCATACGACCTGCGCGACATGTCATGATCCGCTTCAAATACCACGTCAAACTCGTCATCCTCGATGTCATGATGATGTTTATCATCTTTGAGCTCGATGCGACCATCAGATGTGAACTCATTGTATTCAGGGGGTACGCCTGTGTCGTTCTGCGCTTGTGATAACTGATGCAAATGATTTGGATCCACTTCAAGAGCATCGCGATCTAAGTCATCCTGACCTATCGCGTGAATTTCATATTCTGCTCCGGGTGTTTCCTCGTCCGTTGCGAGCTCATCTGACATGGCAAGTCGCATATTATTACCAGTGGGACGCCAAGTCCAAGCAATAAGTGCAAACGCAACAAAGTACAGCAGCGAAAGAATACCATCCAATAGGAACCAGCGGTATTTCCATGATTGGTATAAGAAGTCATTTGGACCCACTAAGCTCACATACAAAATCATACCGAGCAAGTATAATGAAACAAATGCCACGGATCCGATAAGAATTGAGTTGAGACGCTGGAACATGGCGCACTTAAATGTCTGCCGACGTTCAGACAAATAACGGGTTGTTGCTTTGAGCGATGAAAGAATCCACATGTAGAAAGCCGTGAGAGTGAATGCGAGAGGAAAAATAAAAAAGGCGACCCATTCAGATGCGATGTCCAGTAGAACGAGAGTCACGCCAACAGAGTACATGGCGCCACAGATGAAATGCAGTGCAGTAAGTAGGTATACCTTGTTAATCACGCTGCCGATGGTGGGGCGTACGACACCATAACCCATTGCAACAATCAGCAATAAAAAAAAGGATAAACTCTCTCTGGCAGGCTCAAGGATATTGGTCAGTAATAGCCAGAAGCGTGCCATGCCGGTGACTGATGCTTGACCACTGATCGAACGAAAATGCAAATAATCAATGGCATGAGCATTAAAGTAGCTATAGTAAGCCCACTCACAAGCCATTTCAATCGTCAGAAGCACCATAGTACCCGTGATAAAGTGCTGCACAGTAACGATTTGGTCCTTGTACTTAAAGCATAGCATCAGCCATGCAATAGCCATGGCCAAATAGGTTAGAGTGAGCCATCCATAAAAGTAAAGTTTTGGGTGTTCGGATGCAGGAAGTTGACCATGAAAGGAATTCACAAAGTCGACATGACCCCGGAAAGCTTCGCTCATTGCCATATTTGAACCATACGGCTCCACACTCACGCAGTAAAAGCCAGTAGTGTTGACTTTGTGCGACAAGATCGTTTGATTTGTTAGAGATGCACCGAAGTCGATACGCTGCTGTTGAATAGACGTGCCGGACAGATTCGGTTTATCAATCAAGTACAGGCCCAAATCTTTATCCGTGCACAGCTTGTCTTGTACAGCCTCCGGTGTGCACATAAAAAGCTTGTCCTGTGATCCATCAGGTGCCACTTTTCCAATAATGCCGATGTCTTGAAATTCATACACAAGTGTGGTCACAGTCCCTGTAGAGTTGGGATAAAATACGACTGCGGTGAGCTCGAGACAACATACCATCTACCCGAGAATCAGTGCCAGCACGGACACCACTGCACGTTTGGCGCATAGCATATGTATCTTTGATCTGAACAACGTATGCTTGTATCATAGGAAATACTAAGAGCAAGGCCGTGACGCACACGACCCAACGCCGTGTCATGATGGAGCACAGGGAAAGGCCAGGGCCGTGGTCCGAGCAAAGTGGAGACAACACGCAAGGTGGAGGAAATCGACTTGCTCATGGGGTGCGAAAACGTCGAGCTATGAAAGGACCGCTAGCTGAGCGAAGCACCGGCAAAGTGAGCCATGCACACACCACGCGCCGTACGCAAAAGACGCACGGACTTTTCATCTGCGGCTCCGTTGGGTGCAGGGCCGACCCAAGCACATTCCTTGGCGTCTGTGGAAGTGTAGCTTGGCTGAATCGTTTCGAAGACCTTTTTCTTCGGGTTCATTTGCTCCAGAGGCTCCATGCCCTCGTATCCATCGACGAATACCCGGTCACCAAGCTGACTACCTTCTGGTGGCGAGACGGGCTGGACACCGCCCTCCTTGCCTTCCCTAGCGGTGGCACACAAAATCATACCGAAGCTCTTGATACCACGCATCGATACAGGCTTCAAATTGCAAACACCAACGATCCAGCGGTTTTGCATTTCATCCATAGGCACGAAATTCACGAGACCAGACAAGATTGTACGTGGGCCATCGGCTTCTCCAAAGTCGACTTGCTCCAGATATAGTGAGTCAGCGTCTGGGTGACGCTCAACTTTGACGATCTTTCCCACACGGAGGTCGACCATG
>ERZ501047.295-NODE-295-length-17216-cov-5.200221_pt1 | contig 17216 bp, 15 predicted proteins | sample MGYA00510868_ERZ501047 | MGnify/ENA primary metagenome ERZ501047 (study PRJEB25958, sample SAMN03398593) | human skin metagenome | study: EMG produced TPA metagenomics assembly of the Human Skin Microbiome Metagenome (human skin metagenome) data set. | reverse complement strand
TCGTAACCCTTCTGGAGATCCGTAATGGCTACCGCCGCACCGCAGACCCTCAAGCCCGCTCGGCCCGGGCGAGACAGCACGCCCGTCTGGGCGCTCGTCACGAAGTGGGTGCTGATCGCCCTGGCCGTGGCCGCCGGGGTCTATCTGATCCAGCGCATCCTGAGCTCCGACGACCGCAACTGGCTGTATGTCGTGCTCGCCGCATTCCTCGTCATGTGCGTGCTCGCGGTGTATTCCACGCGCCGGGCCGTGCCGATGAAGTACCTCTTGCCGGGTTTGATCTTGCTGGTCACCCTGCAGATCTGGCCCATCGTCTATACGGTCGCCACCTCCTTCACCAACTACGGGCAGGGTCACGTCCTGACCAAGGAGGAGGCGACCGATCAGTCGATCGCCCAGTCGGTCAAGGAGGTCAAGGGCAGCGAGCGCTACAAGTTGTCGATCGCCGTGCCCGAGGGGGCGGACGTGGCCACCGGCGACCTGGCCTTCCTGCTCACCGACGCCGAGGGCAAGACCTTCCTCGGCACCAAGGACGGGCTCAGCGACCTGGGTCCAGATGGGGTGGAGAAGACCTCGACCGGCAAGATCACCAAGGCCCCCGGTTACACCGTGCTCAATGCGCGCCAGGCCAATCAGCGCAGCACCGACCTCAAGGCCTTCGCGGTCCCGGTATCCGACACCGCCGGCATCAAGTCGGTGGGTCTGAGCGCCGCTTTCCAGGGGGCGCCGACGCTGAAATACGACGCGGCCGCGGACACCCTCACCGACACCGTCAAGGGCACGGTCTACAAGCCGAAGAATGCCTATTGGACCGCCGAGGACGGCTCCGGCACCCTGGCCACCGGGTGGAAGGAGAATGTCGGGCTCAAGAACTACAAGACGCTCCTGGGCAATGAGACGATCCGCGCCGGCTTCCTCAAGATCTTCCTGTGGAATATTGCCTTCGCCGCGCTCTCGGTGATCTCCACCTTCATTCTCGGGATGTTGCTCGCCCTGCTCTTCAATGACGACCGGCTCAAGGGCAAGGGCCTCTATCGCTCGCTGTTGATCCTGCCGTACGCCATACCGGGATTCGTCACGGCGCTGGTCTGGGCCTCGATGTTCAATCAGGACTTCGGCCTGGTGAACTCGCTGACCCACCTCAACGTCGACTGGCTCGGGGATGCCTGGGCCGCCAAGGCGGCGATCCTGATCGCCAACCTGTGGCTCGGCTTCCCCTATATGTTCATCGTCTGCACAGGGGCGCTGCAGTCCATCCCGGGCGATGTCCGCGAGGCCGCGCGGATCGACGGCGCCAGCCCTTTCCGGACCCTGCGCTCGATCATCATGCCGCTGCTGATGGTCGCCGTCGGGCCGCTACTCATCGCGTCCTTTGCCTTCAACTTCAACAACTTCAGCCTGATCTATCTGCTGACCCAGGGCGGGCCCTTCGAGGGCAATGACACCAGCCTGGGCCAGACCGACCTGCTGATCACCTATGCCTTCCGGATCGCCTTCTCCGGCACCAGCCCGAATATCGGTCTGGCCTCGGCGGTCTGCATCTTCATCTTCGTCATCGTCGCTTTGCTGAGCTACTCCGGTTTCCGCCGGACGCGCTCGCTGGAAGAGGTGAACTGATATGTCCACGCATGCAGGAGATGCCATCGCCATCGGGGTCGCGCAGGAGCGGCCCGAGACCGCGCCGGCGCGGGCACCGCGCCGCGCCGGGGGAGGGGTCTGGTGGCGCCATCTGCTGGGCATCCTGGCCCTGATCTGGGCGCTCTTCCCGATCGTCTTCCTGATCTCCGCCGCGCTCAACCCGGCGGGTTCCCTGCAGACCAGTTCGCTGCTGCCGAACGCGATCTCGTTCGCCAACTTCGACACCCTCTTCAGCGACAGCTCGCGGCCCTATCTGCGCTGGTATCGCAACTCAATGATCATCTGCCTGGTGGGTTCGCTGGGCTCGGTCTTCATCGGCGCCAGCGCCGCCTACGCCTTCTCCCGGATGCGGTTCCGCGGCCGCCAGCCCGGCCTGTTGGCACTGCTCTTGTTGCAGATGTTCCCCGCCATCCTCACCTTCACCGCGCTCTATCTGACCTTCGCCCGCTTCGGCGACTTCGTGCCGGCCCTGGGGCTGAACTCGATCTGGGCGCTCATCCTGTGTTACCTCGGCGGGGCGATGGGGGCCAATGTCTGGCTGCTCAAGGGCTACTTCGACACGGTCCCGCGCGAGCTCGACGAGGCGGCCAAGGTCGATGGCGCCAGCCACGCCCGGATCTTCTTCACGATGACCCTGCGCTTGGCCATGCCGATCCTGGTGACTGTCTTCATGCTGAGCTTCGTGGGCCTCTTCAGCGAGTTCCTGTTGGCCAGCATCTTCTTGCAGGATGTGGACAGCCAGACCCTCGGCGTGGGCTTGTACAGCATGCAGATCGGTAACGAGAAGAACCGGCTCTTCGGGCAGTTCGCCGCGGGCGCGCTGCTCGCGTCCGCTCCGGTGGTGCTGCTCTACCTGGGCTTCCAGCGCTATCTCATCGGCGGTATGACGCAGGGTTCGGTGAAGTGAGCCCCGCGGCTCATCTGCTCGATCTGCCCCATCACGACGGCTCCGGCCGGTACGTCTCCACGCTGCACCCGCGGCTCGGCGAGGTCGTCGAGCTGCTGGTGCGCGTGCCGCATACGGCGGCGGTCACCAGCGTCCATGTGCGCTCCACGCCGGACGCCGAACCGGCCTATGCCGCAGGGCGGCTGGTGGAGACAAGCGGCGCGGACGCGTGGTGGTCGCTGCCGCTGCGGGTGCATAACCCGGTCACCAACTATCGCTTCCTGCTACAGGGCGGCGCTCTGGGTTACCAATGGCTCAATGGCACCGGGCTGCATGGTCGGGATGTGCCGGACGCCGCAGACTTCCGGATCACCACCTATCCCGCCCCGCCACAATGGAGCGACGCGGCCGTGGTCTACCAGATCTTCCCGGACCGGTTCGCGCGCTCGGGTGCGGCCGACGACCGCGCGGCACCGGAGTGGGCGATCCCGGTCGACTGGGACACCCCGGTCGCCGGGCGGTCCGCGGAGACCGGCTTGCAGCTCTATGGCGGGGATCTGGACGGGATCGCCGAGCACCTCGACCATGTCGCTGACCTCGGGGTCGATGTCGTCTACCTCACCCCGATCTTCCCGGCGCGCTCCAACCACCGGTATGACGCGAGCACCTTCACCGCTGTCGACCCGGTCCTGGGCGGGGACGCCGCGCTGATCCGGCTCTCGGACGCCGTGCATGCGCGGGGTATGCGGTTGCTCGGCGACTTCACCACCAATCACACCGGCGCCGGGCACGAGTGGTTCCTGGCAGCGCAGTCCGATCCGGCTGCCGCAGAACGCGATTACTACTTCTTCGAGGGGGAACGCTACGAGGCCTGGCTCGGCGTGCCCTCGCTGCCCAAGCTCAACTACGACTCCGAGGAACTCGCCGAGCGGATCTTCGACAACCCCGACGGCGTGGTGCGCAAGTGGCTGGGCGCGCCATACGGGCTCGACGGCTGGCGCGTCGATGTGGCCAATATGACCGGCCGGTATGGCGCCCAGGATCACAACCAGCGCGTGGCCCGACGAATGCGCGCCGCCGCGACCGCGGCCCGCGCGGATGCGCTGGTCATCGCCGAGCACTGCCATGACACCACCGGGGATGCGCTGGGTGACGGCTGGCACGGGGTGATGAACTACGCCGGTTTCACCCGCCCGCTGTGGACCTGGCTGCGTCACCGCGGGCACGCGCCGGACTTCCTCGGGCTGCCGGTAATCGTCCCGTGCTTGGATGGCGAGGCGGTGATGGACACGATGCGCGAGTTCTCGGCGCTGATGCCCTGGGTGACGCTGACCCACAGCTTCACCCTGGTCGGTTCCCATGACACCACCCGCATTCGCAGCCTGGTGGGCGACGACGAGGCGCAGGTGGACGTGGCGGCGGGTTTGCTCTTCACCATGCCCGGCATCCCGATGCTTACCTATGGCGACGAGATCGGGATGCTCGGCGACTTCGGCGAGGACGGACGCCGGCCGATGCCGTGGTCGGCCCGGGACACCGGCGCGGTGGACGAGGCGAGCGGCATACCGCTGTGGGACAAGCGAATTCACCAGGTCTACCGAGAGCTGATCGCGCTGCGCAAGGCGTCGGGGGCGCTGCAGGCCGGGGGATTGCGGTGGGTGCATGCCGGACCGGATGCGCTGGTCTATCTGCGCGAGCACCGCGACGAGGTGGTCCTGGTGCACCTGGCGCGGGCGGCCCACGAGCCGATCGAGCTACCCGCCGCGGCCCTGGCCGGGATCGCGGGTGGGCGGGCGGCATACGGGCCGGGCATCGAGGTCGGTGGGGAGCAGGTGCGCCTCGACGCCGGGGCTGCGCTGGTGCGGGTGTGGACATGGGCGCCGAGCGAATGAAGCTGCGGCTGGCTGAGGTTGCCCGTCAGGCCGAGGTGAGCGAGGCGACGGTCTCCCGCGTGCTCAACGGCAAGCCGGGGGTCGCCCAGGCGACCCGGGACGCGGTCCTCACCGCCGTCGATGTGCTCGGGTATGAGGTGCCCACCCGCCTGCGCCCGCGCGGCGGCGCCCTAGTCGGGCTGATCACGCCGGAACTGACCAATCCGATCTTCCCGGCCTTCGCGCAGACCATCGAGAGCGTGCTGGCCGCCAGCGGGCTGACCCCGGTGCTGTGCACCCAGACCACCGGTGGCATCCACGAGGACGCCTACGTCCGGATGCTGCTGGATCGCGGGGTGGTCGGGATCATCTGCGTATCGGGGCAGCATGCCGACACCCGGGAGTCGATGGATCGCTATGCCCGGTTGATCGAGCAGGGAATGCCCCTGGTGCTGATCAACGGCCGGCGCGAGGGGGTCCCCGCAACCTTTGTCTCCAGCGACGACGAATTGGCCGTGGAGCAGGTGGTGCGCCACCTCTTCGAGCTCGGCCACCGCCGGATCGGGCTGGGAGTGGGGCCCGCGCACTATGTGCCGGTGCGCGAGAAGGTCGCCGCCTTCCACCGGGTCCTCGGCGAACTGCTGCCGGACCTCGATCCGCGAGAAGCGGTGGTGCACAGCCTCTTTACCGTCGAGGGCGGCGCCTCGGCAGCCCGCGAACTGATCGAGCGCGGCCACACTGGGGTATTTTTCGGCTCCGACATCATGGCGCTCGGCGCCATCCGGCAGGCCCGGCGAATGGGGTTGTCCGTGCCGCGCGACCTGTCGGTCGTGGGCTATGACGACTCGCCGCTGATGGGCTTCACCGATCCGCCGCTGACCACGGTGCGCCAGAGCGTGATCGAGATGTCCGAGGTGGCGGCGCGAGCCCTGGTGGACCAGATCCGCGGCGTGGACTTGCCCGCCCGTGAACTGATGTTCACCCCGGAGCTCGTGGTGCGCGCCTCCACCGCCGGGGCACCGAGCTAGCTCCCGCGGGCCCAGCTTCCGCGGGCCTAGCTCCCTCGGACGGTGGCGACGATGGCATCGAGTAGGGTGTCCAGGATCTCCCACGAGGTGCCGATATTGATCCGCACGCAGCCGGCCCCGACGGACCCGAAGGCCGGCCGGAGCTGACGTAGACCCCGGTGCGCTCCCGGATGAGAGTGGCCGGGTCGTCGACGCCGGGGAGCACCTCGCGCAGGTCCAGCCACATCATAGCTGGCCTCCAGTGTGGGCATGCGCACCCCTGGCAGTTCCCGCGTCAGCCGGTCGCGCACATGTGCGGCGCGCTGGGCGATCCGCTCGGTGACCTCGTCCAGCCACTCGACCCCGTCGCGGAAGGCCGCCTCGCCGGCGATGAGGCCGAAGAGTCCCAGGCTCTAGGGCAGTTCCTCGGCAGTAGGGAATTCCGGGCTCTGCTGCGCCCGCACCACGAGCGAGGCCTTCAGGCCGGCGAGGTTCCAGGCCTTGCTCGCCGAATGCGCGCCAACCCACGCGTGCTCGCATTCTCGGAGACCGTCAGATAGGGCACGAACTCCTGACCGGGGAAGGTCAGCGGCGCATGGATCTCGTCGGAGATGACCACGGCGTCATGCTGGGCAGCCAAATCGGCCAGTCGCGCCGACTCCTCGCGTCGCCACAGGCGACCCAGCGGATTATGCGGATTGCTGATCAGCACCACACGGACCCCGTCGGCCAGGGCCGCGGCGATCCCGTCCAGATCCGGTATGCCGGTGTTCACGCCCAGCGGCACCTCGACCGGTTGCAGGCCGGCGTCGTTGCGCCAGACATAGAAGGCGTTGTAGACCGGGGGAGTGATTACCACGCGGCCCTCGGCGCGCGCGAAATGGGCGACCACGGCGACGCCGGAGGCATTGAGATCGGGGTAGCCGATGCACAGCTGCGGGTCGCCATGCCAACCCCAGCGGGCGTCCGCGAAGGCGGCGAACGCCTCGGCATACGCCGGGCCGTCACCGGGATAACCGGTGTCGGACGACTCCTCCGCTTCGCGCAGCGCGGCAGTGATCGGCTCGGCGAGGCGGACGTCCATCTCGGCAACTCACAGCGGCAGGGACTCCCCGGCGCGGGACCATTTCGCGCTACGGCGGCGGCGCAATTCGGCCAGGGGGATGTCGAAGGGATCGTCCATGAGCCGATTGTGCCGCTCCGGCCGTGGTCGCGCACCGGATGGGTATGGCGGGTGAGACGACCCGGCATACCGGTGACGGCATACCGGCGGAAGGGGAGTGTCAAACTGGCTCTAGCGGTGCGGGACGCTTGCCACTACCGTCGGTTCATGAAGATCTCTGAGCTGGTCCGCGGCAACCGCGGGGTCGTGACGATCGCTCGGGACGCGAGCGTGTCGGAGTTGCTCGCGCTGCTCGCCGAGCATCACATCGGAGCGGTGGTCGTCAGCGACGACGGCTCCCGGGTCGACGGCATCGTCAGTGAACGCGATGTGGTGCGCCACCTCCATAGGGCCGGGGCGGACATCCTCACCGGACCGGTGGCCGCCATCATGACCACGCAGGTGCGCACGGTAGGGCCGGACGGCGACCTCGACGAACTGGAATCGATGATGACCGAGCACCGCATCCGCCATATCCCGGTGGTGGTGGACGGGCAGTTGCACGCCATCGCCAGCATCGGGGATGTGGTCAAGAGCCGGATCAACAATCTGCAGGCCGAACGCGACCAACTCGAGGCCTATATCCACCAGCAGTAGGTCGACGGTTGCGGCCGCTGGCCCGGTGCACACCGGTGTGACAGCAGTGACAATTGTGACGAATGTGATCAGACCTGGCCCGGCGCTCGGCTCCTCATTTACCGTTAGTGCATGACCACGGATGCCCTCGGCGCGCAGCCCGCCCCGGAGCTGCCCGAGTTCACCCGGGTCGGTCCCTACCGGCTGGTGCAGCAACTCGGTGAGGGCGGTATGGGCGTGGTCCACCTCGCCCTGGACCGCTCCGGGCGTGCCGTCGCGGTGAAGGTCCTGCGCCCCCATGTCGCCGCCGATCCCGGTGCGCGCACCCGCCTGCGGCGGGAGGTGGAGACCCTCAGTCGGATCCGCCACCCCAACGTCGCCCCGATCGTCGATCACGACGTCAGTGCCCAATTGCCGTATGTGGTGACCCGCTATATCGCCGGTCCCGCGCTCGACGATGTGGTCGAGCAGAACGGTCCGCTGCGCGGGGCCGCGCTGCTGCAGCTGGGCCGGGGCCTGGCCGGCGCGCTACACGCGATCCACGAGGCCGGGGTCATCCACCGCGACGTCAAGCCGGGCAATGTCCTGCTGCTCGACGGGGAACCGGTGCTCATCGACTTCGGGATCGCCCATGTCGCCGATGACATCCGGCTCACCCGGACCGGCCTGGTCATGGGCACCCCCGGTTATCTCTCGCCCGAGGTCGTGGAGGGCGCGGAGGTCACCGAGTCCACCGACTGGTGGGGCTGGGCGGCGACCCTGGGCTTCGCCGCCAGCGGCCGCCCGCCCTTTGGCCGCGGATCGATGGAGAGCGTGCTCTCCCGCGTGGTGCGCGGCGAGGCCGACCTGTCCGGGGTGGATCCAGACCTGGTGCCGCTGCTCGATGCCGCGCTCTCGCCCTATCCCGAGGACCGCCCCACCGACACCGAGGTGTTGCGCGCCCTGGAACGCTTTGCCGAGGGTGGCGCGGTGACCGATGTGCTGCGCACCCCGCGCCGCCAGGTCGAACTCACCAGGCCCGGCGAGGCCCGCCCGACTGCGGTGCTCCCGGCCGTGCAGCCGGCCCCCGTGGCTGCCCCGGTGCTGCGGGCCAACCCGGCCCAGCAAGCCACCGCACCCCCGCCACCGGCTGGTCTTACCGACTACGAGCGGGGTTATTCGAGCCCCGAGCCGTATGCCGGGCGCTCGGCTTTCGCCGAGCCGGCACCGGCCAATGAGCGCGATCAACGTGGGCGGGGTGCCACGGCCTATGCGCCCGGGGCGGGCGAGGGCGCCCCATACCGGCCCGATCCGGCGCAGGTGTCCTACCGGCCGGGGGAGGTGGCGGCATACGGGCCGGGCGAACCGGCATACGGACCGGACGGACGGCCGATGCCGCCCCGGCCGCCGATGGCCGGTGACCCAAGGATCGGCCGGACGTCGCGGGCCGGGGTGCTGCTCGCGCTGGCGGGCTGCCTGATCGCGCTTGCCGCGTCCTATCCGGCGGCCGCCCTGGCGGCGGCCGTGTTCTGGTCGATCCTGGCGCGGACCGCGGACCGCAGCGTCACCTCGCTGGTGCTGCGCCGCCACAGCAAGGGTGCCCGCTCGTCCGATGTCGCCATCTCCGTGCTGACCAGCCCGATACACCTGCTCAGCGGCATCGTTGCCACGCTCGCCGCCTCTCTCATCCCGGCTGCGGTGGGGTTGGCGGGGGTCTTCGCCTGCCTGCTCGGGTTCCGGATGATCGCCCCAGCCGGCGACCACGTGGAGTATGCGGTGGCGCTCGCCGCGGGGATGGCGCTCACGCTGATGATGGCCTGGTGGGGTCCCGGTGGCGCGGGCCTGCGCCGGGGCAGCCGCAGCCTGGCTCGGGGGCTGGCCCCGGGTAATGCCGGCGCCCAGCTCGTCGGGGGATTGCTTGCGGTTGGCGCTGCCGGTCTGATCCTGTGGTCCGTGCTGAACCCCGAGCTGCCCACCTGGTGGCCGTTCTCCGGGGTACCGAACTTGTTCTCGTCCTTGACCGCTCCGCCTCGGTGACCACACCTGCCGACCGATCTCGCCGCGCCGGCAGCGGAGCACGACGCGTCGTGCGCAGCTCCGCTCGGCGAGGCGTGGCGACCCTGCGTGGAGACGCGCCCACCGGACCGCTGCCGAAGCGGGAGGTGTTGCGGCGCACGCCATACCGGGATCCCCGACTGGCGCGGGCGGTCCGCGAGGAACGCGATGTGGAGGCCGCCTTGGACCTCGCCCTGGGCCTCGCCGAGACCATGGTGCGCTGCGGCGCCGGTGCCCCGCAGGTCGAGGCCACCATTGTGGCCGTGGCCACCGCGGCCGGGATCACCGACTACGACTACGACATCACCCTGCAGTCGCTGCTCGTCCAGGCGCGCACCCCGTCGGGTCAATGGGTGACCCGGCTACGGGTGGTGCGCGACCAGCGTCGTGACTTCGCCCGCCTGGCCCGGGCCCACCATCTCGTCGACGAACTCGTCTCCGGGCGGGTGAGCATCGCCGAGGCCGCGCAAATCGCCGAGCAGAACGCCAAGACCCCCCGGATGTGGAGCGCCTGGGTGGTGGCCATCGCCTCCGGGCTGGTGGCCGCTGGCGTGGCAATGATGATCGGGGCCGGCTTCCAGGCGACCATCATCACCCTGCTGTCCGCGATCCTCGTCGAGGGCCTGACTGGGCGCCTGGCCCGCAACCGCCTGCCGGACTTCTATCTCAGCGCGGTCGGCGGCTTCCTGGCGCTGGCGCTGGCGTGGACGGCATACGCCCTCGGCGGTGCGAATCTCGTCTCGGTGACCCCGGCCGACTTTGCCGCCATCATGGCCGGTGGCATCGTCGCGCTGCTGCCCGCACGTTCCATCGCCTCGGCGCTGGAGGACGTGATCATGGGCTACTGGATCACCGGGACGGCCCGGATCTTCGCGGTGTTCTTCCATACACTCGGGTTGATCCTCGGTGTTGCCGCCGGGCTGGCCGTCGTCGTCGCGCTGGCGCAACTGCTGCATCTGGAACTCTCTCCGCCGTCGGTGGAACGCCTGGGTACCGCCAGCGCGAGCCTGCCGCTGGCAGTCCTCGGCGCGGCCATCATCGGGTTTACGGGCGCAGTGACCATGCAGAGCAGCCGCCGCTTCCTGTTGCCCTCGGCGGCAGTGACCGCGATGGGTGTCTGTCTCGTGTGGCTGGCGGAACATGCCGCTCCGCTCGGGAGGGTCACCGCGGTGGGCATCGCCGCGCTGGTGATCGGGTTCGTATGCCGGGTGCTCGCCCTGCGCCTGCGCGCACCGGCGATGGTGCTCGCGGTGCCGGCGTCCTTCGGCCTGCTGCCGGGGCTGTCGATCTTCGTCGGCCTGTACCGGCTGATGGTGCCGGCCGATGGACTGCGCACCAGCCTGGACGTGCAGGTCGGCGTCCAGGGCCTGGCGTCGGCGCTCGGGGTGCTGGTGGCGATCGCCGCGGGCACCACCCTGGGCGACCTGCTCGCCGCCCCCTTGGACAGCACTGCCTGGCAGCGCCGCCGGGCCGCCGCGGAACCGGAGGAATCGTGAACACCGTCGACCGCGTCGACCAATTCCAACGGCGCCACCGGATCCTCGGCTATCCGCTGGCCGTGATCTACAAATACTTCGACGATGCGGGCGGCTATCTCGCGGCCCTGCTCACCTATTACGCCTTCCTGTCACTCTTCCCGGTGCTCTTGCTGCTGGCAACGGTGCTGAGCCTGGTGTTGCGCAACAACCCCGATCTGCAGGCGCGCATCCTCGACTCCGCCATCTCCCAGATCCCGGTGATCGGCAATCAACTCAAGGACCCCAAGTCGCTCAGCGGGGGGCCGGTCGGGGTGGTGATCGGGGCGAGCGTGGCGATCTATGGGGCACTCGGCGTGGGCAATGCGCTGCAGCATGCGATGAACGTCATCTGGTCGGTGCGGCGCAACGAACGCCCCAATCCGATCCTGTCGCGGGTGCGCAGCCTGCTGCTCATCGTGACCGCGGGGCTGGCGGCCGTGGCGACCACCGCGCTGTCGATCTTCAACGCCGCGATCAGCGACTGGGGCGCCTGGACCCGGGTGCTGATCCTGCTGGTGACTATCGCCCTGAACACCGGGATCGTCTACCTATGTTTCCGGATCGGCATCTCCCGGGCGCAGCGTCGCCACCAGTTCCCCGGCGCGCTGCTCGCGGCCATCGGCTGGCACTTCCTGCAGCTTTATGGGCTCACGTATGTCGCGCGGGTTATCAACCGGGCCTCGGCGATCAATAGCGTGTTCGCTTTCATCCTCGGTCTGCTGGCATTCATCTATCTCACTGCGGTGCTGGTGGTCATCTGTGCGGAGATCAATGTAGTCAGCGCGCAGCGGCTATGGCCGCGGGCGTTGCTGACCCCATTCACCGATTCGGTCCACCTCACCGAGGCCGACAAGCGGGTCTACGACAGCCAGGCGAAATCCATGGCGTCCAAGGGATTCGAGCGGGTGCGGGTGGAATTCGGCCCCTCGCCGAAGCCGCCATTGCCGACGCGGGAAGGCAGCGGCAGCGCCGAAGGCGACGACGGCTGAGCAATCAGGCGGGCGACGATCTGCGGGATCGGGCTCAGTCGGGATCGGACTCGTGCCCAGGCAGCGGGGCCAGTCCCCAATAGGCCTGGTCGGGCGCGAGGCTGCCATTGACGACCTGGTAGATCGTCTCGTGAATGGGCATCTCCAAGCCATACCGCTCGGCGAGCTGGTGCGCGGTGGTCGCGGTTTTCACGCCCTCGGCGACCATATTCATCCCGCTGGTGATCTCCGCGAGCGGGACGCCCCGGCCGAGCTTCTCGCCGACCGTGCGATTGCGGCTCGCCGGGCTGGTGCAGGTGGCGATCAGATCACCCATCCCGGTCAGGCCGGCGAAGGTCTGCGCCTCCCCGCCCATGGCCACCCCGAGGCGGGTCAACTCCGCCAGCCCGCGGGTCATCACGCCGGCCCGGGTGTTGTCCCCCACGCCGAGACCCTGCGCCATACCGCAGGCGATGGCGACGACATTCTTGAGCGCGCCGCCGAGTTCGCAGCCGATGACGTCGTGGTTGGAGTAGACCCGGAAGAGGCCCTGGCTGAGGATCTCCTGCAGGGCCCGGGCGACCGCGAGATCCCGGGTCGCCACCACGCTCGCGGCGGCCTGCCCGGCGATGATCTCGCTGGCGATATTGGGCCCGGTGAGCGCGGCGACCGGGTGCATCGGCAGTTCCTGGCTGATCACCTGGCTCATCCGCAGCAGCGTGCCCTGCTCCAGCCCCTTGGCCAGGCTGACGACCGGGATCCACGGGTGGATCCATTGCCGGGAGGCGCTGGCGGTCTCGCGCATGGCACCGGTGGGGACACCGAGGATGAGCAGGTCGGCATGGCGCACCGCCTCCTCGAAGTCGGCCGTGGCGCGCAGGTGACGGTGCAGGGCGAAGCCGGGCAGGTATGCGGTATTGCGATGGTCCTCGTTGATCTCCCGGACTACCTCGGGATTGCGGGCCCACTGCAGGGTGTCATGACGCCGGGCCACCAGCGAGGCCACGGTGGTGCCCCAGTTACCTCCACCGAGCACGGAAACCTTCACGCTGCGCCCTCTCCTGTACCCGTGAACCGGGCGGTATTGTCGCGCGACTCTACACCGCCCGGTGGCGCGCATCCCGGTGCTCGCCGGTGCGTCGGTGCTCGCATACGCGCCGGTCCCAGGGGCTAGCCGGTGCCGCGGGCAGTGTCCCCGCCGCGGCGGGCCGAGCGCACGGGCTCTTGGGTAGGGACGCCGATCCGGAAGACCGCGAGCACCCGGGGATCACCGCCGCCGGCCTGGGCTGCCCAGCGGGTCAGCGCGGCGGCCGGGCTGGGAGCGTCGATGAGTTGGCTGAGTGGGTGCACGTGCAGCCCCACGCGGGCGGCGGCCAACCAGATGCGCAGCAGCAGCCGACCAGTTTCGGCGACCTGGGCCGCACCGACCACCTGCCCGGAGTCGGCGATGAGCGCCACGACCGTCCCGCGGCCGTCCGGCTGGCCGAACCGGGCCATCAGTTCCGGGCCACCGGTGCGGGCGAGCACGCGCCATACCGGCTCCGACAAAGCGGCCCGCAGGGCCACCGCCTGGGAACGCGGCAGCGCCAGGGCGCGATCGCTCAGCCCGTCCTGGTGGTATGCCGGGTGGCCGGGATGCAGGCGCAGCCACCGGCGCAACTCGCGCACCTGCTCGGGGGCCGAGTAATTCCAGCGATCTGCCTGCGGCAGTAAGGCATCGACGAGCCCGGCGGGGATGACGTCCAGGCGCAGACCGGCCTCGGTCACGCCCGCGGCGGTGGCGACCTGGGCGACCTCGTCCCCGGCGGTATGGGGTTCGCGGTAGGGCCCGCGGGCGCTGCGGCGCTGCGTCACCTCCGCGGCGGTGAAGGCGGGAGCCGGCGCCGCCGGGTCACGCACGAGCAGTGCCGCGCGCCGTCGGATGGCGTCGATCGCCCAGTCGACCCGCAGCGGTATGCCCGCCCCCGCCGCCGCGATGACCACGCATTCGGCGTGCGCGCCCAAGGAGAGCCATAGGTCGCGCCGGGTCGGGTCGCCGATGACGAGTTCCCGCCCTGGGTCCCAGCCCAGCTCGAGTCCGTCCGCGGACGCGGTGAGCGTGGCGGGCTGGGTGTTGTGCGCGGAGGGGGAGCGACGCCATACCGGCGCCAGCGCGAGCACCTCGTCTTGCCAGGTGCTCATCGAATCTCCTTGCGGTAGAACGCCGTCCCGTGCAGCGGACGGCCACCCATGCGGACATATTGGGACGCGGATGCGGCATTCTCGTCCTCGACGAAGGTGCTGCGCAGCGCCCGGTAGCCCCCGGCCTGCAGATTGCGCAGCAGTTCGCGCGACAGCAGCGTGAGATACCCGTGGCCTTGAGCCTGCGGGCTCGTCCCCTTGATGATGATGATGGCCTCATCGCGGTAGCGGCCCCGGGTGGCCAGCAGCGCGGCTTGGTCGCGCAGGCTGAGCCGCCCACCGCGTGCCATGACGAACTCGCTGATGTCGGGCACCACCAGAGCGAAGGCGATGGGTTCGCCGCGGCGGGTGAGCCGAAGGAAGAGACTGCCGTCGAGCAGCGCCTCCAGGCCTTCGGTCTGCGCGGCCAGATCCGGCTTGGAAATCGTTGTGTAATAAGGAAGTTGCGCAAAGCTCGCGTTGAGCACCTGGCGCATGTCCTCCAGATCGCGGCGCAGACGTACCGGCCCCGAGGGCTGCACCCGCAACCCCTCGTCGGCGATCCGTGCCTCGTCGAAGACAAAGGTGGTGTCCGGATCGAGTTCGGCGAAGTTGTCGCAGATCCACGTCTGCCCGGTGAAGATGCGCGCATACCCCGCCCCCTCGTATGCCGCGGGATAGTGCTCGGGGTTCCATGGGGAGTCCATGAAGCCGCGCTCGGCGAAGCCGGAGGTGATGACGCCGCCGGTTTGGTTGGGCAACAAGGCAACCGGGCCGATGACCTGGCAGCGCCCGGCCAGCCCGGCCTCCTGTTCGGCCAGTGTCAGCAGCGCCTGGGCGCTATCCGCGTCGACGAACTCCGCGAGGCCGAAGAGCTGGGTATCGCTGCCGAGCTTGGCGTCGAAATCCGGGTTGTGGTGCAGGCAGATTCGCCCCACGACGGTATGACCGCGGCGGGCCAGGAAGTAGCGCACCGGCCCGAAGCGGGCCTGCGGGTGCTGACCGCGCCACCAATCGCGCAACTGGGGCTGCAGCAGGGGGACATAACGACCCCGGGGATGCAGGCGCAGGGGAAGTTCGACGAAGTCGGTGAACTGTGTGCCGGTGACCACCGGCTCGATCAGCAACTGCGACATAGCGATTCGCGAGTCACCGGATCTCGCTGGCCGCGTCGTCGACGCGCTGGGGTTTGGTGTCGCCCGGCAGCGGTGAATATTCCTCGATGTGCGACATACTCCGGTCCTCGGCTCGCCAGATCCCGCTGGTGTAGCCGTGTGGGTCGGCCCGGTAGAGCCGGATGTAGCCGGCCGTCGCCTGGTCGTCGGTGCCATCGGCCAGCCAGCGCATGAGCTTGCGATGCTCCGGTGTCCGGGCGACGGCGAACAGATCCTCCATGGTGTCGAAATAGGCGATCGTGCCCAGCGTGTAGGGCGGCTCCCAGTAGATCTTGTGCCAGCAATATCCGGGGGAGGCCTTCATGCGCTTGACGAACTTGCGCCAGGTGAGCGAAAGGGTGGCCCACTCCTTGACGGAGTTGTACCGGGTGGCCCCGGTGAACATCGCCCCCGCTTGGGCGCGGCGCGGAGCGTTGGAGAAGTCGGTGGTCCTCATGAGGCGTCCTTCGTGGTGTCCTGGCGCAGATAGACCTTCTTGATCTTGCTCTGCCCGCCTTCGAACGGGCCGGTGCCGTAGTCGTGGATGCGCACGGCGATCTGGGTGGCCGAGGGGTCCTCCTCGACCGACTGGCGGAAGTCACGGGAGACCTTCGAGAGGTGAGCGACGATGCCCTGCTCGCACGCCGCGCCGAGCTCCTGCTTGCCGGCGTCGTCGAGGTGCACGCCCTCGCGGGTGGCGACATTGACCACGGGACGGGCGTCCAGATCCGCGCTCTCCTCGAGGGTGAGCATGAAGCCCTCGATCTCGCCGGCGCGTGGGTTGTCTTCGTAGAGACCGTATTCCACGTCCTGCGGATAGATATTGGCCCCCATGAAGCTCACCGTGGAGTCCTTGCGGCCATACAGGAAGAGCAGCGGCAGGCGCATCTGATCGACCGCGTGCGCGGCGCGGAAGCCGGCCTGCAACTCCGGCCGAGTGGCCAGCAACGCCTCGAGATCGGGGAAGCGCAGCAGTTTGGCTTCGTCGCCGATGTTGTAGCGCAGCTTGGGGGAGAGCACGGCCGTGGAATTGAGGGTGCACAACAGTTCGCCCTCGTCATTGACCTCGAGATAGGTCTCCAGTGGGTTGTACTGGAAGACCATCGGGATACGGGCCTCATCCTGGCCCAGCAGGCTGGCACGCAATTGCTCGTCCTTGACGAGTTGATCGCGCAGCCACACCGTCAGGCGGGACTCGCCGCCGATCCCGATCGTCAGGTCGGACGCGCCATACCCGGAGAGCACGGAGCGGAAGCGCTCCTCGCAATAGTCGCGCAGCGCCTCGGTCATCCCCTCGCCACCGACCATGCCGTGCAATTGGTAGCTGTCCCAATCGAATCCGATGGAGTCGAGCTTGTCGCGCAGATCCTTGAGGAAGGGCGGGTAGGCGGTGACGAGATAGGTGTATGAGGGCCCGAAGTGGGTGATCGTGTCCACGATTTTGTCCAGATCCGGGCCGGTGTTCTTGACCATGGCGATCTTGGCCATGGCGATGCCGGTGTTGGTCCCGGTGGCCCAAGCGCCCATCGAATAGGCGTTGATCACAAAGAGCCGCCGGCGCGGGAAGACCTGGCTGGTGAAGCCGGCGACATTGCGGTGGATGGTGTCCAGCTCACGCCGCCCGCGCACCCAGTTGTAGGGCGTGCCGCTGGAGCCAGACGACTCATCGACCACGGTGCCGACCCGGGCCAATTGGCCGTCCCAGCAACGCTGCTCCTCGGTGAACTTCTTGACGTAGCTCTCCTTGTCGGTGGGCGGATAGTTGGTCAGATCCCACCACCGGAAACGCCAGTCGTGCGCGGCCAGATGCTCCTGGTATGCCGGGACGTCGATCGCCGCGAATTGGCAGGTCATCCAGGCGTGCAAGCGGGCGAAGCGCTCCATCGCCGGGTGATAGTTGCGGGCGGTCCAACGCCATACGGCCGGGTGCACCTTGTAGACCGAATAGATGCCGGTGAGCCCGCGCGCGCTGGCGCGCAGCAGACCCCGTCGCGCGACCCCGGCCGGTGCCGACTTCCAGATGCGCACCGGGAGGGGCAGATTGTTTGCCATGTCCGTGGACATTAGTGGCCGGTATACAGTGCCCGCGTGAGTATCTGCGCTCATCGCCCAGCGCTTTCTGCTGCGTTTCCCCGGGCAGCTGGGCGTCAGCCGAGCGGATCGGCGAGTCGCCACCCGGCGGTCAGCAGTTCGTCCACCGCCGCTACCGCGGTGGTCAAGCGGGTCGAGATCGGAAGAGCGTC
>ERZ501047.293-NODE-293-length-17293-cov-23.224562_pt1 | contig 17293 bp, 17 predicted proteins | sample MGYA00510868_ERZ501047 | MGnify/ENA primary metagenome ERZ501047 (study PRJEB25958, sample SAMN03398593) | human skin metagenome | study: EMG produced TPA metagenomics assembly of the Human Skin Microbiome Metagenome (human skin metagenome) data set. | reverse complement strand
CGGTGCTGCGCGCGTTCACTCGGAGTGCGGCGCTGCGTCGGAGCGTCGGCCTCGTTGGCGTGGTCGTCGCGCTGCTCGCCTTCACATTCACCGCGAGCATGGCCTTCGTCCGTTCTGCGGACCAGCGGATCGCCTGGGACCTGGGTGAGGCGGAGGCGTCGACCCAGTCGTGGCGGGTCGTCCCCATCGGCCACGGGCCGACAACGACCGAGAACAGGGCGCTGACCGTCAGGCGGGCTACGGGATGGATCGGCCTGCAGGGGATGTTCAACGACTCCTCCGGTCGGATGGTGTCGTACCAGGAGGGGCCGTGGGCGGACCACCCGTTCCCGCAGCGAGACACCCTCGTCGAGGGCCGGTGGCCGACCCGCCCCGGCGAGGTCGCGGTGACCGCGGCGCTTGGCGTGAGTCCGGGAGGGCGCTTCGAGCTGGACAACAAGGTCGTCGGATTCGCGGTCGTCGGCGTGGTGCGCTCGGCTGCGGCGCACGACGGTCGGGTGCTGTACGCCGCACCGCGCACGTGGGCCTCCTTCGACCCGGTGATCATCAAGCGCTACCCCTCGATGACGACCGCCCCGGTCGCGTACTGGCACGGCGGTGGTGACCCGCACGACACGGCGGCCCGGATCGTCGCGGACGGGGTGGACGCAGGGGAGGGTATCGACCTCGTCACTCGTGATGCCCTTGTGGCAGGGCACGAGCAGACGCTCCTGACGAAGGAGCTCCTGCTCTACGTCGGGCCTTCCACGACGCTGCTTGTCGGTGCGGGTGCGCTGGTCGCGCTGCTCGCCGGGAGGTGGGTGCGCGCGCACGCGCCGGCGTTCACTGCTGTCGGGGCTCCACGATCGGCCATCGCCTTCGCCACCGTGCTGGCGGACGGAGTCGCAGCGCTTGCCAGTGGGACAATCGGCGCGGCAGTCGGCATCGGCGCTGGCCTCTTGGTGCGCCCGGGCGTACCGGGACTGACCGGCCGCGACCTCCCACCTGTCCACGTTCCGTGGGGCGAGGCGACCCGTCTCGTTCTCGTCCCCGTCCTGGCGGCACTCCTGGTGGGGGCACGGACCACACGCCTGGAGGCCATGGGCAGCCCGGACGTAGGCCGCCGCCAGCAGGGGAGCGGGCGGTTCTCGGCCGCGCTCCGACGGGCAGGGGCCGTGGCCCTGACGTGCGTAGCCATCCTGCTCGTCGGGCCATCAAGCGCGAGCAGCGACGCGCAGTCGGCGTTGGTCCTCACGGTCGCTGTGGCGTGGGCCCTGCTCGTGCCGGACGTCGTGACCCTCGGCGCGGGGCCGTTGGCGCGAACGGGCCCGTCGGCCGACCTGGCGGCCCGGAAGATCCGGCAGCCGGGCGGGATGATCCCGGCCGTCGCGCTCGGCGTCTGCGCGGCTGCCGTGGTCGCGCTCGCCCTTGCCACCTCGATCTACTCAGAGAAGGCGTACTCCGCTTCTCACCTCGTCGGGGACCTCCCGAACGACCGCGTCCTGCTCGAGCCCGTGTCGGAGAACGCGGTGCCGCCCTCGGTCCGCGCCGACTTCGAGGCCGCCTCGGGGTTGCGTGACCCGGTCCTTCTCAAGAGCGTCGGGCGGCGGCGGGAGGACGGGGGCGGGGCCCTTCGAGCAGTCCAATCAGTACGCGAGGCCGAACGCCTGCTCGGGCACCCGCTCGATCGAAAGGCCCGCCGGACGCTCGAGTCGGGTGGGGTGCTCACCCAGGACGATCAACCCACCACATTCACGCTGGATCCCGACGGGCGGACGTGGAAGCCGCCGACCGCCTCTGCCGCGATGGATCCTGGGTGGTCCAACCTGCTGGGTGGGCTGACCCTCGAGAAGAACCTGCCGCGGGGCACGACCGTCTCGATCACCCGCCTGGCCTACCTGGCACCCCGGCGCGAGGATGTCGAACGAGCCGACGCCGCCCCGGCCAAGGGCCGATTCGACCCCGGATACGTGACGACGCCACGCCTTCCCCCGCCGGTTGAGCTGCCCGTCTGGCTCACGGCAGCCTCCTGGTTGTTCGCCCTCGCGGTCGTCGCGGTGTCGTGGGCTGTCGCGCGGCGCATCGCAGGCGACCTGTCGAGGATCGCGGCCGGACTTCGGGCCGCCGGGGTCCCTGCCTCCTACACGCGGAGGGTCGCGGTGGCCTATGTCGGGTACCCCCTGCTCGTGGCCATCGGCTGGGCGGTCATCGGCGCGGTCGTCGCCGTCGGGGTCCCTGCGGTGCTGGTCGACGGAGCACAGCTCACCGTGACCGTTCCCTGGCCGCTCGTGCTCTCCGTGGTCGGGGCCGGTCTGCTGTCCACCCTTGCCTCGGCCGGGCTCGCTGCCCGACCCGAGCCGTCCTGAGAGGCGAGTCGCTGTTGCCGTCTGCCGGTCAGTCGTGGGTCGCGAGCCAGACCTGCAGGCTCGTCGCCGTCACCCGGTGCTCCTCGCCCGGTGCCCGGTGCGCGTGCTCACCGTCGGGGCGCTCCCACGCCGAGTCCCACGCGAGCCGCCAGCGGGCTGCGCCCGGGTGCTCGGGCAGGCGGACGGCGGCGTCGGACGCCGCCCCGTGGAGGACGATCAGCGTCGAGCCCGAGCCGTCGGGCTCGCCGTCGACGAGCATCTGCAGGGACCGGGTGGCCCGGTCGTCCCACGACGCGTCGTCCATCGGCTCGCCGTCGAGGCGCAGCCAGCTGACGTCGGGCGCGCCCGTTGGCGTGGGTTCCCCCGTGAAGAACCGCCGCCGCCGCAGCGCGGGCAGCGCGCGTCGGAGCATCGTCAGGTGCCGGGTCGTCGCGAGCAGGTCCTCCTGCCACGGCTCGATCCGGCCCCACGGCAGCCAGGACAGCTCGTTGTCCTGGGAGTAGGGGTTGTTGTTCCCGTCCGTCGACCGCCCGATCTCGTCGCCGGAACGGAGCATCGGGACCCCGGCGGACAGCAGGAGGGTGCCCAGGAGGTTGCGCATCGACCGTCGCCGGGCGGCGCGGATCCCCTCGTCGTCGGTCGGTCCCTCGACGCCGTGGTTCCACGAGCGGTTGTTCGTCGTGCCGTCCCGGTTGTCCTCGCCGTTGGCCTCGTTGTGCTTGACGTCGTAGGCCGTGAGGTCGGCGAGGGTGAAGCCGTCGTGCGCCGTGACGAAGTTGACGGACGAGGTGGGGCCGCGGTCGTGGGCCCAGAACAGGTCCTCGCTGCCGGCGAGCCGGGTGACGATGTCGCGGATGCCGTGACCGACCGTGCTGCTGTCCCCGTCGGCGTCGAGCCGGACGTCGGTGAGCCAGAACGAGCGCACGCCGTCCCGGAACCGGTCGTTCCACTCGCTGAACGGGGGCGGGAACTGCCCGGTGCGCCAGCCGGCGTCGCCGAGGTCCCAGGGCTCGGCGACGAGCTTGACGTGGGCCAGGACCGGGTCTGTCCGCAGCGCGACGAGGAACGGGTGGTTCGGGTCGTACCCGCCGCCCGCACCACGACCGAGCGCGACGGCCAGGTCGAACCGGAAGCCGTCGACACCCATGACCGTCACCCAGTACCGGAGGGAGTCGAGGACCATCCGGGCGACGACGGGGTGGGTGAGGTCGAGCGTGTTGCCGCAGCCGGTGACGTCGATGTCCCGGCCGCGCTCGTCGAGCCGGTAGTAGGCGCGCTCGTCGAGCCCGCGCCAGGAGAACGTCGGACCGTCGACGGACTTCTCGGCCGTGTGGTTGTAGACGACGTCGAGGAGGACCTCGATGCCCGCCTCGTGGAGGAGCTTGACCATCCCCTTGAACTCGTCGACCACGCCCTGCGGGTCGTCCCCCGCGGCGTAGTCGGCGTGCGGGGCGAAGAACCCGAGGGTGTTGTAGCCCCAGTGGTTGGTCCGGCCGGCGAGCGCGAGGTGCGGCTCGTGGGTGAACGCGTGGACCGGCAGGAGCTCGACCGTCGTGACGCCGAGCGCGGTGAGGTGCTCGATGAAGGCCGGATGGGCGAGCCCCGCGTAGGTGCCGCGCAGGTGCTCGGGCACGGCATCGAGCAGGCGGGTCGCCTCGCGGACGTGCACCTCGTAGACGATCGAGTCGGCCGTCGCCGTGCGGGGGCGGCGGGCGTGCCCCCAGTCGAAGTCGTCCGAGACGACAACGCACCGGGGCACGTGGGGGGCGCTGTCGAGGCCCGAGGCGACGGTGTCGTCACCGCGCAGGTCGTCGCCGACCAGGTGCCCGAAGACGGCGGGGACCATGTCGACGTGGCCCTCGATCGCCCGGGCCCACGGGTCGAGGAGGAGCTTGGCGGGGTTGTGGCGCTGGGCTGCGTCCGGGTCCCACGGTCCGGCGACGCGCAGGGCGTACCGCTGACCCTGGCGGACGTCGGGCACGTGCCCCCACCACCACCCGTGCAGGCGTTCGCGCAGGGGGACGCGGCGCTCCTGCTCGGTCCCGGCGGCGCGGTCGCCGGAGAAGAGGCACACCTCCACCCCGTCGGCGTGCCCGGCGTAGACGCAGAACGTCGCGCCGTCGGCGTCGAGGGTCACCCCGGGGGGCGGTGGGCTGCCGGGGCGGTGCCCGAGCGGGCCGTTCGGGACGGGGCCCGGAAGATCGTGGACGGACACGAGCACCAACCCTACGCAGTCTGTAGGTTGGCACCATGAGCGATCCGACCGCCCTGCCCAACGTCTCCGGTGGCTCGAACGGCGCCGCCCCGAACCAGCCCGGCGCCGTGCCGGTCGTCGACGAGGGCCCGCTGCGCGACCGCGTGGTGGCGGCGCTCGAGGCCCTCGGTTCCCCGACCGAGATCGACAGCGACGGCGACGTCACCTTCGAGTTCCAGGACCAGCGGCTGTTCGTCCGCTGCGGCGAGGACGACTCGCAGGTGCTCCGGGTCTTCGGCCAGTGGCAGCTGCAGGAGCCGGTCCCGGCCGACCACCTCACGCGTCTCGAGGTCTGCAACGACGTCAACGTCGCCTTCAACCTCGTCAAGGCGGCCATCGCCAACGACACCCTCCTCGTCACGAGCGAGCACATGCTCCCGCGCGGCGCGGACGTCCAGGGCCTGCTGTCCATCGCCGTCCCGCTGACCCTCCACGCCGTGCAGCTGTGGCACGAGCGGGCGACCGGCGAGTCGGTCATCGAGCCCGGCGACGCGGACCAGGCTCCGGGCGAGGCTCCCGCGGGCGAGCAGGCATGAGCGACCTCGTCCGCCTGGAGGTGGCCGAGGGCATCGGCACCATCCGGGTCGACCGCCCGCCGATGAACGCCCTGAACCTCGAGGTGCAGGCCGGTCTCAAGGCCGCCGCGCAGGAGGCGACTGAGCGCGCCGACGTCAGCGCCGTGATCGTGTGGGGCGGCGAGAAGGTGTTCGCCGCCGGCGCCGACATCAAGCAGATGCAGGCGATGTCCCACACCGAGATGATCGATGCCTCCTCAGGGCTCATCTCGTCGATCAGCGCGATCGCCGAGATCCCGAAGCCGACGCTCGCCGCGATCACCGGGTACGCCCTCGGCGGCGGGTGCGAGCTCGCGCTCGCCTGCGACTTCCGGTTCGTCGCCCGCAACGCGAAGCTCGGTCAGCCGGAGATCCTCCTCGGGGTCATCCCGGGGATGGGCGGCACGCAGCGGCTCGCCCGGCTCGTCGGCCCGTCGCGGGCCAAGGACCTCGTCTTCACGGGCCGCTTCGTCGCTGCCGACGAGGCTCTCGAGATCGGGCTCGTCGACAAGGTCGTCGAGGCCGACGAGGTCGAGTCCGCGGCCCGGGAGTTCATGGGCCAGTTCGTCGGCGGCCCGGCCTACGCGCTCCGCGCGGCGAAGGAGGCCATCGACCGCGGGCTCGAGACCGACCTGCGGACCGGTCTGGAGATCGAGCGGATGCTCTTCGCCCAGCTCTTCGCCACGAAGGACCGCACGAACGGCATGACGAGCTTCCTCGAGAACGGCCCCGGCAAGGCCACCTTCGAGGGCGCGTGAGCGCCGAGCACGAGGGGGGCGTGCCCCCCGCCTCCGAGGAGGACGTCCGCCGGGCGTACGAGGACAACAAGCTCGCCCAGGTGCTCTACCACGACTGGGAGTCGGGGACCTACGACGCGAAGTGGGCCATCGACTTCGACGAGCGGTGCGCCACCTACGCCAAGGACCGCTTCCTCGGGGTCGTCGGCGAGCCGCTGCCCGCGGGGGAGGCGCTGCCGTACCGGCGGGCCCTCGAGATCGGTGCGGGAACGGGATTCTTCTCGCTCAACCTCCGCGTCGCCGGGGTCGTCGACGAGGTCCACGTCACCGATCTCTCGCCGGGGATGGTCGAGGTGGCCAGGCGCAACGCCCAGGAGCTCGGGTTCGACGTCGAGGGTCGGGTCGCCGACGCCGAGCACCTGCCCTACGACGACGACACCTTCGACGTCGTCGTCGGGCACGCGGTGATCCACCACATCCCCGACGTCGAGCTCGCCTTCCGCGAGATGCTCCGCGTGCTCAAGCCCGGCGGCCGGTTCGTCATCGCCGGTGAGCCGACGCGGATCGGGCACGCCTACGCGCGCCGCCTGGGCCACGCCACGTGGATCGCGACGAAGGCGATCACCCACCTGCCCCCGCTGCGGGAGCGGTACGCCCGCCCCAAGGAAGAGCTCGACGAGTCCTCCCGGGCCGCAGCGCTCGAGGCGGTCGTCGACCTGCACACCTTCGACCCCGCCGAGCTCGCCGCGACGGCCCGCGCGGCCGGTGCGACCGAGGTCCGTACGCACACCGAGGAGCTGACCGCGGCGCTCCTGGGCTGGCCCGTGCGGACGATCGAGGCGGGGGTCAAGGAGGGCGCGCTCGGGATGCGCTGGGCGATGTTCGCGTTCTCCTCGTGGAAGCGCCTGTCCCTCATCGACGAGAAGGTGCTCTCGCGCGTCGTCCCGCAGAAGTTCTTCTACAACGTCGGCATCACCGGCGTGAAACCCCGCTGAGGACGACGGTGGCCTCGCTGCCCGAGGCGAGCTGGACCCGACCGGTGCAGCCCCGCCGGACCCGCCCGTGGCCGTGGTGGCGCTGGGTCGGGTGGGTCGTCGCCAACCGCGCGCTCACGCGCCACCACCTGCTGTCGTACCTGCGGATGGCGCGCGCCGTGCGGGGGACGCCGGGGCTGGTCTTCGAGGGGCCGTGCTTCGTCGGTCCCGACGTCGAGTTCGAGGTGAGCCCGGGATTCGGTCGCCTGTTCGTCGGCGCGTTCTGCCACTTCGGGCACGGCAGCCGGCTGCGGGCCCACGAGGGCACGCTGCGCATCGGGCGCAAGTCGGTCATCGGCATCCGCAACACCGTCAACTGCTGGATCGACGTCGAGATCGGCGAGGCCGCGCTGTTCGCCGACGACGTCTACGTCTGCGACTTCGACCACAAGTTCGACGACCTCGGGGTGCCGATCAAGGACCAGGGGATCGTCAAGTCGCCCGTGCGGATTGGTGGCGGGACGTGGGTCGGGACGAAGACGATCATCACCCGCGGGACGGACATCGGTCCGGGCTCGGTGGTGGCCGCCGGCGCCGTCGCGCGAGGGAGCTATCCGGCCGGTGCGGTCATCGCCGGGGTCCCCGGGCGGGTCGTGCGGATGCGGGGCGCCGATGAGTGAGCCGCGCGAGCCGCTCGACGTCCTCGTCGTCTACGTGCCCGTCGCGGTGACCGAGGACCTGCTCGAGGCGCTCTTCGCCGCGGGTGCCGGGGCGATCGGGGACTACGACCGGTGCGCCTTCGTCACCCGCGGTCGGGGCCGGTTCCGCCCGCTGTCCGGCGCGGACCCGACGATCGGGTCGGTCGGCGCGGACGAGCACGTCGAGGAGGACCGCGTCGAGGTGACCTTTCCGCGCTCGCTGCGCGTACAGGTCGTCGCCGCGCTGCGCGGTGCGCACCCGTACGAGGAGCCCGCCTTCCACGTCGTCGAGAACGCCGCGAGCTGACGCCAGGCGTCCGAGCGTCAGGCTCGGGTCGCGAGGACGACGAGGTCGAGGCAGTCCTCGAGCCCGTCCAGCGTGAGCACGAAGTCCTCGCACCTCACCGAGGCGACGAGTGCGCGCAGGTGCTCCGGCCAGGTCGCCGGGTCGGCTTGCAGCTGGGCGTCGACGAGGGGTCCGTGCTCCGCCTCCCAGGCGGCCAGGCGCTCCCCGTGCCGCAGCCCGAGGACGGTCACGTCGCTGACGTCCGCCCCGCCCCAGCGCGCCAGCTCCTCGGCGAGCTCCGCGGCGTCGTACTCGCGGCAGTGGAAGGGGTTCGTCGGCCGCTCCCGGCGGCCGAGCCCGGCGGAGAAGGTGATCCGGTTCGGCGTCGACACGACGAGCCGGCCGCCGGGTCGCAGGACCCGCACCAGCTCGGCGACGTACTCGCCCGGCGTCCAGATGTGCTCGACCACCTGCAGCGACACGGCTGCGTCCACCGCCGCGTCCGGCAGCGGCAGCGCCGTGAGCAGCCCCCGGACGAAGCCCGTCCGTGCTCCGGCGTGCGCCGCCGCGGCGTGCGCGGCGGTGAGCGCGTCGTAGTCGAGCCCGACGACCCGCGCGCCGTCGACGAGCGAGGCCGTGAGCGCGACCCCGTACCCCTCGCCGCACCCGGCGTCGAGGACGAGGCCTACACCGGCGCCGAGCCAGGACGGGAGCGCCTCGTAGACGACCTCGTGCCGCCGGAACCAGTAGTTCTCCTCGGGGATGCCGGGGACCGTCCGCTCCCCGGTGAGGGGGAGCGACTCCGGCGCGCCGTGCGACGTCATGCGCCGATTGTCCCTGTGCCGCTGAGTCCTCAGTGACGTGCCAGACGCCGCGCGCCCACCGCGGCCGTGCCGAGCGTCAGCAGGACCGCGACCGTTCCCCACGTACCGGGTGCCGGGCTGATCGGGATGGCCCACCAGTGCGGCCTCGGAGAGCCACCAGCGGGCATCCCCGCGGCGACGGACGCGAACGTCCACACCCAGGGGGCGAGGTGACCGGCGACCCGGTGCACCGCCCCAGCGGTCCACGCCGCTCCGACCATGAGCCCGCAGTTCCTCAGAAGGGCGGTTCCGGTGTCTGAGCCGCTGAATGGGGCGAGCGTGACGCAGAGCAGCGCGACGACGAGTCCGCAGCGCCACACCGTCGCCAGACGGCCGGCGGAAGCCGTTCGGACCAGCACGGGGCTCACGTCGCGTACCGCGACGAGAGCGGCGTCGGCGAGCACGCACGCCCCCACGAGGAAGGTGTACGCCGGCACCTGCCGGATGTGGATCGGGAGCGGGACGCCAGCGACGGACGCGAGGACGATCGCGCCGCCGGCGACCGCGGCGATCTCGGCTGACGTCGCGCGCGCCTCGTGGAGCGCGACCCTCAGCGAACGGAGCACTCGCTCACCCGCCGCATGCTCGCCCGGCCCCGCTGTTCGCGCTCGGCCAAGGTCAACCGGGCGAAGCGAGGGTACGAACCGGCGAAGGTCCCGGGGCGGACGAGTCCCGCCTCCTCCGCCAGCCATTGCGCCGTGGGCCCAGCATCCGGGTCGTCCTTGGGTGGGGATGGCCCGTACGCCTGTGGGCACCACCACGCGCGGGTGAGCGCGTCGCGCACCGTGCGGCCCCGGACGAAGCTGGTGCCGACGTCGGCGGCGTCGAGGGAGATGAGGCCGCGGCCGGTCTCGCGCACGGGCGGATCAGCGTCCGAGGCCATCTCGTCGAGCCGACGGACAGGCAGCGCGATGCCATGTCGCCGCGCGACCGCGTCGAGGCGCGACGCGGCATCGAGCACGTCCTTGCCCAGTGCCTCGTGCTGCGGGTAGGCGCACAGGGTGATGCGTCCCCGCGAGGAGCAGGCGAGATGGTCAGGTGTGGAGCGGATCGTGACCGACGGGACCAGGAGCCCGCCACCGACGGCGGCGAGGCAGGCCACTCCGAGGCCGGCCACGGCCCGCCGGCCCCGAGCACCGCTCGCGGCGAGCGCGGCGAGCGCGATGACGACCCCGGTCGACACCGCCGAGGCGAGCACGACGGTCATGGTCCGCGGCGTCGTGCCGACGAGGGAGGTCGTCGCTCCCAGCACCGGGAGGATGGAGCGCGCCAGAGTCAGCACGATCAGGCAGACCACGGCGGCGACTGGGACCGCGAAGACCGACCGCGTCACCCGCGGCAGGAGGAGTCCGACGAGGACGGCGAGGGCTGCGCCGAGGCACTGGCCCGCCGTGTACGACGCGACGCTCGCGCCGTCCGCCCCGACGTCACGGGTGATGGCGATGATCGCGGCGGTGATGACGGCCGGCACGACGATGACGGGCAGGAGGGTCGTGGCCGTGCGGCCCATGCGCCATCTCACAGGCCTCGCGGGCAGGAGTGGCCGGTGCCGCTCCTCGTCACCCACGGTCCAGGCTGCGACCACCGCCGAGACCAAGGGCAGGACGAGCTGGGTGAGGGTGCCAGCGCCATCGATTGCCGTGACAGCCTCACCCGGATACGCACGCAGGCGTACGCCCGCGCCGACCGCACCGGCCACGAGCAGGATGGCCCCGACCAGGAGGGCACCGGTCGTGATGAGGTCGTAACGGCGCCTCACGACACGTCCAGCTCGATGAGTCGCTGCTCGAGCCACCGGACGGGATCGGTGGCGGGCAGTTCCGCCGCAGCAAAGGTGTCCACCACTCGACCGGCCGACAGGACGACGTACCGCTCAGCCCATCCGACGACGTCCTCCATGATGTGGGTGGAGACGATCGTGACCTTGGCCAGCCCGCTCGCCAGCAGGTCCCGAACCCGGACCCGTTGCGCCGGGTCCAGCCCCGCCGTAGGTTCGTCGAGGATCAGGTAGGTTGGCCGGTGCACGATTGCCTGGGCGATCGCGAGCCGCCGGCGTTGGCCCCCCGACAGCCGCGCAGCACCCTCGTTCCGACGCTCATGAAGGTCGACGGTACGGAGGGCGTCAGCCGCCGCCCGTTTCACCGCCTCCGAGCCCATGCCTTTCAGCTCCCCCGCGTAGCGCACACAGTCGTCGGCCGTGACGAACCGGGGGTGCTCCGGGTGCTGCGGCACGTACCCGATCGCTTCCCGGGGAGTTCGTGGCGAAGCACCCCACCGGACCTGTCCGGAGTGATCGGCAAGACCGAGCATGCTCTCGAACAGCGTCGTCTTCCCCGACCCGTTCACCCCGAGAACCGCTGTCACCCCAAGGGGAAATTGGTAGTTCACGGGACCGAGGCGAAACTTGCCGCGACGAGCGGTCAGGTCTGTGAGAGTAAGACCTTGAACTGGGGCCACCTCAGTAGCGCGCGCCGCGCGAGAACGCGTTCCCGCTGCAATCGTCGGGTTGCCACGCCTGGTTCTCGCACCCGTAGACGTACACACGAGCGTAATCTCCGGTCCTGTCGATACCACGCGAGGTGTAAATCCAGCCGCTCCACGCGCCATAGGCATACTCTTGAGACCGGTTTTTCTGGCCATAGTCGTACCAAGGCGTATTGCAACTAGTGTAATTAGGAGCGATGCACAGGCCGGAGTTGGTCTGCGTCTGAGACTTAAAGTACACCCGTCGCCCGTTTGCCGACTGGTCCGAGAGTTTGCCCGCCGTCAGCGATGCAAGACCGTCCGGACCATCGCTGAGGTGCCACTTCCCATACGTCTTGCCGACAAGCTCATTCGAGTGTGCGTTACGAATGAACAGCGGCTTCCATTCCGACCGCCACGTCTTCCAGTTGGTGTCGGCCGCGAACGCTGCGTACGGGCTGCAGACGAGAATCGTGACGGTTGCCGCGGCGGCATTGAACAAGGTCCGACGGATATTCATTGTTTCCCCCTCAGTGGGACTAGCTGAGATCGGCCCCTGGGCCGGCTGCTGATGGGGTCTTCGCCGCCGCGCGAAATCTAGCGGCGTGCCGTGGGGCGTGCAACCGGCGGCCTCGTGTGTGTCCCATCACACAGGCGACCCCGGTGGGGCAGGTGGCGCACCGGGTGGGAGACTGGGAGTCTCGGCGGCCCACCGGACCGCTGCTCCTTGCACCCCACCAGGAAGAGGACGATTCACCGATGAACATCGTCGTCTGCGTCAAGTACGTCCCGGACGCGCAGTCCGATCGGACGTTCAACGAGTCGGACAACACCACGGACCGCGAGGGCGTCGACGGCCTCCTCAGCGAGCTCGACGAGTACGCCGTCGAGGAGGCCCTGAAGATCGTCGAGGCCGGCGAGGGTGAGGTCACCGTCCTCACCGTCGGTCCCGACGCCGCCGCCGAGGCCGTGAAGAAGGCCCTCCAGATGGGCGCCCACAAGGGCGTCCACATCAACGACGAGGCCATCCACGGCTCGGACGCCCCGGCCACCTCGCTCGTCCTCGCCGAGGCCGTGAAGAAGATCGGTTCGCCCGACATCGTCATGACCGGCATGGCCTCGACGGACGGCACGATGAGCGTCATCCCCCCGATGCTCGCCGAGCGCCTGGGCCTCCCGCAGGTCACCTTCGCCTCCGAGCTCACCCTCGACGGCGGTTCGGTCACGATCCGCCGCGACGGCGACACCGCCTCGGAGACGATCGAGGCGTCGCTGCCGGCCCTCATCTCGGTCACCGACCAGATCAACGAGCCGCGCTACCCCTCGTTCAAGGGGATCATGGCCGCGAAGAAGAAGCCGGTCGAGGAGTGGACCCTCGCCGACCTCGGGCTCGACGCCGGTCAGGTCGGCCTCGAGGCCTCGTGGACGAAGGTCGAGTCCTTCACGAAGCGTCCGCCGCGCGAGCAGGGCGAGATCGTCACCGACGAGGGCGACGGCGGCACCAAGCTCGCGGCGTTCCTCTCCGCCCAGAAGTTCGTCTGATCCGGCCGACGCGAAAGAAAGAGGTAGAACCCCATGGCTGAAGTTCTCGTTCTCGTCGACCACGCGAACGGCGAGGTCCGCAAGACGACCGCCGAGCTGCTGACGATCGCCCGCCGCCTCGGTGAGCCGTCCGCCGTCTACATCGGTTCCGGCATCGAGGACGCCCAGGGCGTGCTCGGCCGGTTCGGATCGCACAAGGTCTACGTCGCCGACTCCCCGGAGGTGACCGAGTACCTCGTCGCCCCGCAGGTCGACATCCTCGCCGACCTCATCGAGAAGACGAGCCCCGCCGCCGTGCTCATCCCGAGCAACCCGGCCGGCAAGGAGCTCGCCGCCCGTCTGTCGATCCGCTGCGAGTCGGGTCTGATCACCGACGCGGTCGACGTCCAGGCCGGTCCGACGACGACGCAGTCCGTCTTCGCCGGGTCGTACACGACGACGTCCTCGGTCACCAAGGGCACGCCGATCATCACGGTCAAGCCGAACAGCGCCCCGATCGAGGGCTCGCCGGCGCCCGCCGAGATCGTCAAGGTCGACACGGCCGTCTCCGACGCCGCCAAGGCCGCGAAGATCACGGACTCGAAGCCGAAGGAGCAGTCGGGCCGCCCCGAGCTCACCGAGGCCGCCATCGTCGTCTCCGGCGGTCGTGGCACCGGCGGTGACTTCTCGCCGGTCGAGGCGTTCGCCGACGCGCTCGGCGCCGCCGTCGGTGCCTCGCGTGCCGCCGTCGACGCCGGCTGGTACCCGCACACGAGCCAGGTCGGCCAGACGGGCAAGCAGGTCAGCCCGCAGCTGTACGTCGCCGCCGGCATCTCCGGCGCGATCCAGCACCGTGCCGGTATGCAGACCTCGAAGACGATCGTCGCCATCAACAAGGACGAGGAGGCGCCGATCTTCGAGCTCGTCGACTTCGGCGTCGTCGGCGACCTCTTCCAGGTCCTCCCGCAGGCCACGGAGGCCGTGAAGAAGGGCTGACCCACGGGTCGTCACGACGAGCCCCCGGTGCATCCTCGGCGCCGGGGGCTCGCCGTTACCCAAACGTGACAAAGGGGGTCTCGTCGGCTACCGTTGCATTGCCGATGGACCCCTGTCCGGCACTCCAGCCCCTCGATGGAAGGCCACCGCCCCACCATGGGACGCCCCGCGTACACCCCCCGTCATGCCCCTCGTCACGCCTCCGGCTCGGTCCGCCGTCTGCCGGTCGTGAACCTCAGCACCGGCCTCAAGGGCGTCGTCGGCCTGTCCCTCCTGGCGACGACCGCCACGGGCGTCACCGTCTCGGGCGGCGCCGCCTCCGCGGATGGCGCGGCTCCGAGCCAGAACGCGAGCGCGAAGGCCCGGACGAGCGCTGCGCTCGTCCGGGCGGACCGGCCGGCGTCCCGATCGTCGGTGCGCACGGCCGCCCCTGCAGTGACCGCGCCGACGGGCGCCGGCACCGACGTCAGCGACTTCGCCGAGGTGAACGTCGTCGCCCTGGCCAAGCCCAAGCCGAAGCCGAAGCCGAAGCCGAAGCCGAAGCCGAAGCCGGAGCCGGTCGCCCAGCCGACCGCCGACCAGCCGTCCGACGCCACGCCGGATGCGTCGGCCAGCGGTGCGGCCGCGAGTGGTGCGCCCGCCCCGAGCCAGCCTGCCGCTGGCACGCCGGCGCCCGCGGACACGGGGCAGTACACGGCGGCCGCTGCCGCGCTCGGTCTCTCGGCGAACGCCCAGCGTGTCTACGCCGCCGTCCGGGCGAACTTCCCGCAGATCACGACGATCGGCGGCATGCGTCCCGGGGACCCGGGCGACCACGGCAGCGGCCACGCCGTCGACGTCATGTGCGGTTCGGCCGACGGCGACGCGGTGGCGGCCTACCTCCAGGCGCACGCCGGCGAGCTCGGCATCACCTACATCATCTGGAAGCAGCGCATCTGGTTCCCCGGCAGCGCGGGCTGGCGGATGATGGAGGACCGCGGCAACCCGACCGAGAACCACTTCGACCACGTGCACATCTCGGTGGGCTGACCGCCCCCTAGGGTGGCCCGGTGACCACCCTGAACGAGGTCCTGACGTCGCGGACGACGCTCGACCCGATCGAACGCGAGTGGCTGCTCATGCTCACGGGGGACTGGCAGGTCCTGGCCGACCTGGGCTTCGCCGACCTCGTCGTCTGGGTGCGCACCGGCGACGGATGGCTCGCCGCGGCTCACGTGCGGCCGACGACCGGGCCGATGGTGTTCGTCGAGGACATCGTGGGGCGGAGCCCGTGGGACGGACTCGGGCGGGTCCTCGAGGAGGCGGCCCGGGGGGAACGGGCCGCAGGGGCTCGGCACGAGCGGCCCCATGCCGACGGTGACATCGTCGAGGACGGGGTGCCGATCGTGAGGGATGACGTCGTGCTGGGCGTGCTCACCCGACATGCGCACGACCGGTCCGCCGGTCCGTCCAGCCGGTTGGACGAGGGGTACCGCTCCCTGGGCGACGAGCTGTTCGGGATGGTCGCGACGGGCGACTGGCCCAACCCCGCAGCGCCGACGGCGTCCCGGCGCGGTTCGCCACGGGTCGGGGACGGCGTCGTCCGGCTCGACGCGGACGGGGTCGTGACGTTCGCGAGCCCGAACGCCCAGAGCGCCGTGCACCGGCTGGGCCACCACGGGGAGATCGAGGGCCAGACGCTCGCCGAGGCCATCGCCGTGCTCCTGCGCGACGGGATCGAGGTCGACGAGTCGTTGCCGCTCGTCACGCTCGGGCGGGCGCCGTGGCGGTCGGACGTCACCGTCGGCGGGGCGACGGTCGCCATGCGCTCGATCCCGCTGACGACCGCCGGGCGTCGGTCCGGGGCGCTGCTGCTCCTGCGGGACGTCTCCGAGCTGCGGCGCTCGGAGCAGGAGGTGCTGAGCAAGGACGCGACCATCCGGGAGATCCACCACCGGGTGAAGAACAACCTCCAGACGGTCGCCGCGCTGCTTCGCCTGCAGGCCCGTCGGCTCGACGAGGGCCCCGGGCGGGTGGCGCTCACGGACGCCGTGCGCCGGGTGGGGACGATCGCCCTCGTCCACGAGACGCTCAGCTCGGGGTTCGACGAGACGGTCAACTTCGACGACATCGCGTGGCGGGGGCTGCGGGCCATCGTCGAGGTGTCCTCGAGCGACCGGGCGATCGAGCCGCGCCTGGACGGGTCGTTCGGTCGGATGCGGGCCGAGGACGCGACGCCGGTGGCGATGATCATCTCCGAGCTCGTCCAGAACGCCGCCGAGCACGGGCTGGGCGAGCGGGGTGGGTGCGTGCGCGTCGAGGCCGAGCGGTTCGTCGAGGACGGGCACGACCTGTTGCGGGTGACGATCGAGGACGACGGCGACGGGCTGCCCGACGGCTACCGCCCCTCCCGCGCGGGCCTGGGGACGAGGATCGTCACCTCGCTCGTCAGCGACCTGCGCGGGACGATCCGGTGGGAGGACGCGCACCCACGGGGGACGCGCGTGCAGTTCACGGCACGGCTGCGCCCGCTGACCCGAGGGGCCAGCGGGCGCGGATGAGGGGGGTCGGGGTCAGCCGGCGCGGCGAGCCCGGGCGTTACGCCGCTTGAGGGCGCGACGCTCGTCCTCGGACAGTCCGCCCCAGACGCCGGCGTCCTGACCCGAGTCGAGGGCCCACTTCAAGCACGTGTCGGTGACCTCGCACCGTCGGCAGACGGCCTTGGCCTCCTCGATCTGCCGGATGGCCGGACCCGTGTTCCCGATGGGGAAGAACAGCTCGGGGTCCTCGTCCAGGCAGGCAGCGCGGTCGCGCCAGTCCATACTGATCGTGCTCCTTGTCGTGGCTCAGCTGGCCCGAGGTCGCGGTGGCGCTCGGGCAGGGACGCTCCGTCGCGTCGTCGGGGGGCGGCACCGCGGGTGCGCGGGCCGGTCGTCACGCCGGTAGGGGGTCAGGCAGACGTGCGACGTTCATTCTGACCGTTGGCGACGGCGTTGGGCAATGGTCAGGCGCAGAAAGATGCCGCGGTGTGACGCGATCGGCACACGAGGGCAACGGCCGGGGAGCTCCGACAATTCCCGTTCCGTACCGTGGGGCGGGTGAACGCCGAGCCAGCAGACCGTCCCGCCAGCGCACGTCGACGGGCCCACGTCGTGGCTGCGGTCGTGTCCTTGCTCGAGGCGCTCGGGCTGGTCGCGGCCGTCGTCTGGTACGTCCTCGAGCTCGTCATGGGCCGGTCGTCCTCGCCGCCGGTCGCGCTCGGCAGCGCCGCGCTGCTGCTCGTCTTCGCCGTCGCGCTGGTCGTCGGGGCGAAGCTGTGGTGGGCGGGGTCGAGCAGCCCGAAGGTGCCGACCTTCGTGTGGAACCTCCTGCTGCTGCCCGTGGCCTGGACCTTCCTGCGCACAGGTGAGCCGCTCCTGGGCTCGGTCGTCGGGCTGCTCGCCCTGGCCGGTGCCGCCGCCTCGGCGGTCGCGGCAGCGTCGGAGGACGAGGACGGGGCCTGAACGACGACCGGATCCGCCGGCCGCTCCAGCCGCTTACTCGTAGTGGAACCGGGCCTGCAGGACGACGAGGTCGTCGCCGTCCACGAGGTACACCACGCGGTGCTCCTCTGTGATCCGGCG
>ERZ501047.292-NODE-292-length-17309-cov-5.045439_pt1 | contig 17309 bp, 16 predicted proteins | sample MGYA00510868_ERZ501047 | MGnify/ENA primary metagenome ERZ501047 (study PRJEB25958, sample SAMN03398593) | human skin metagenome | study: EMG produced TPA metagenomics assembly of the Human Skin Microbiome Metagenome (human skin metagenome) data set. | reverse complement strand
CGAGCAGTGCCTGGACGGGCATGGTGCTCGAGAACCTGCGGAAGTGGTCGGGAGGACGCGGCGGGCCGGTGATCCGCGCGGAGCAAACCCTGACTGACCGCGGCATCCCCGTCCCGCCGCCCGAGCGGTAGTCGACACTCCACACCGGCGAGCCGCGTCGCCCTCGACCAGAAGGAACCCAACCTCATGCCACTCGAGTTCATCCCCACCGCGGGTGCGTGCCTGGTTTCGATGAACGTGCTTTCGGGTGCGGGCCGTATCAAGTGGATGGTGCGCGAAGAGTCGCGCGCGACCGCCGGCGCTTACGTCACGAGCCAATCCCTTCGAGCGAGCTGAGGGCATGCAGGGCGGCGCAGCAATGGTCCACCTCGGCGCCGACGGGCGCTCGATCATCGGGCTCGAGAGCCGACCACTGCAGCGCCCGATCCTCGACATAGGCGACCCAGGCGTGGATCGTCGGCAGCGTGGACTCCGGTAGCCGGGCCGCATCCGCGACCCGACGGGCGAAGCCGCGGCGATGCGACTCGACGCCCTCGCCGCCGAGGTTGACCGCGCCATTGCCGAAGATCAGTGCGAGATAGAAGTCCCGCCGGCGGTCGATCTGCGCATAGATCCGCTCCACGATCTGGCGCAGCGCCTCCTGTGGGCTCGCGCCCTCGTCCGGGGCGATATTGCGAGCAACCCGGCGCAGGGCCGCGGCCACCACCGCGTCGTAGTAGTCGGTCTTGGTGGGGAAGTAGTGGAAGAGCAGGCCGCGGGAGATGCCGGCCTGCGCGGCGACCGCGTCGAGTGAGAGGTCCTGGATCGGCTTGTCGACGAGCATCTGCAGCCCGATGCCGAGCAATTGCCGACGGCGCTCGGCAGGGCTCAGCCGGGATCGGGTGCGGACCCCGCCCGTTGCCTCCGTCACGCTATTGAGCATTGCTCAATAGCTGTGGCATGGTCAAGCCATGGACTTCGCCCCATCGCCGCGCGCCCGGGAGCTCACCGAGCTGGTCCGCGACTTCATCGCCACCGAGATCGAACCGGCAGAGGAGAGCTACCACCGCGAGCTCAAGCGCCGCCGCGAGGCCGGGTCCGGGCAGCAGTGGCAGGTCCTCCAGGTGCTCCGGGAGCTGCAGGCCAAGGCGCGGGCGGCCGGCCTGTGGAATCTCTTCCTCCCGGCCGGGCACGAGGGCCCGTATGCCGAGCGCTATGGCACCTACGGGGGCGCCGGCCTCTCGAATGTCGACTATGCGCCGCTGGCGGAGGCGATGGGCCGCTCGGCGATCGCGCCATACGTCTTCAATTGCAATGCGCCCGACACCGGCAATGCCGAGGTGCTGCTGCGGTATGGCAGTGCCCAGCAGCAAAAGGAGTGGCTGGATCCACTGCTCGACGGCCGGATCCGCAGCGCCTTCTTGATGACCGAACCGGGGGTGGCCTCCTCGGATGCCACCACGATGGAACTCACCGCGGTGGTGGACGGCGACGAGATCGTGCTCAATGGCCGCAAATGGTTCTCCACGGGTGCCGGCCACCCCGACTGCGAGATCTTCATCGTCATGGGTCTGACCGATCCGCAGGCCGACCGCCACCACCGCCATTCGATGGTGTTGGTGCCCCGCAACGCCCCGGGGGTCACCGTGGAGCGAATGCTGCCGACGATGGGCTTCTACGACGAGCCATACGGCCATGGCGAGATCTCGCTGACCGATGTCCGCGTTCCCGTCGCCAATGTCATCTCCGGGCCCGGTGAGGCGTTCGCGATCGCCCAGGGCCGGCTCGGCCCGGGGCGGGTCCACCATTGCATGCGGCTAATCGGGCTGGCCGAGATGGCCCTCGAGCGGGCCATCCAGCGCGGCACCTCACGCGAGGCATTCGGCAAGCCACTGGTCAATCTCGGCGGCAACCGGGAGCGCATCGCCCAGGCGCGGATCGCCATCAATGCCACCCGGCTGCTGGTGCTCGACGCCGCGTGGAAGCTCGACGTCGGTGGCCCGGGCAATGCCATCTCCGAGGTCTCGCAGATCAAGGTGGCCGCACCGCGGATGGCCCTGGAGGTCATCGACTTCGCCATGCAGCTCCATGGCGGTGCCGGACTGACCGACGACTTCCCGCTCGCGGCGGCCTGGACCGGAGCTCGCTCGCTGCGCTTCGCCGACGGTCCCGACGAAGTCCATCTCGCCCTGATCGCCCGGTTCGAGCTGATGAAGTATGGGGTGTCGCGATGAGCCCGTATGCCGGAGAGCGGGCGACCGGGCGACGCGTATTGGTCACCGGCGGCGCCTCCGGGCTGGGCGCCGCGCTGGTTGCCGAGTTCGTGGCCCGCGGCGATCGCGTGTTGGTCACCGATCTTGCGCAGACGTATGCCGTCCCCCAGTCCGCCAGCTACCTGCGACTGGATATCACCTCCGATGACGACTGGGCGAACGCCCGGGCTCATGTCGAGCAGACCTGGGGCGGGCTCGATCTCCTGGTGAACAATGCCGGCGTGGCCACCGGCGGCCGCATCGACGTGGTGACCATCCCCGAATGGCAGCAGGTCATCGATATCAACCTGCTCGGCGTGGTCCGCGGCTGCCGCACCTTCGTGCCGATGATGAAGGAGCAGGCCGGTGGCCACATCGTCAACACCGCGAGCCTGGCGGGTCTGGTGCATCCGCCGGCCATGTCGTCCTATGCCGCGGTCAAGGCCGGTGTGGTGGCCCTCAGCGAGAGCCTGGCCTATGAACTGCACCCGTGGGGCATCGCGGTGTCCGCGGTATGCCCGGGCTTCTTCCGCACCAACCTGGCCAGCTCGCTGCGCGGCTCCGACCAGGCCCTCGACAAGGTCGCCGCCCGGCTGATCGAGAAGTCACGTCTGGACGCCGCCCAGATCGCCGCCGCGGTGATGAAGGGCATCGACGCCCGCCGCATGCTGATCTTGCCCGACGCGGCAGGCCGCAAGGCCGTGCACACCAAGCGTCTGATGCGACCGGCATACGACCGTGAGCAGCGTCGCTTCGCCGCCCGACTGCACGCTCGCACCCAGAAGGACAACGCATGAGCACGGGAACGATCCTGATCACCGGTGCCAGCTCAGGCCTGGGGGCGGAGATGGCCCGGCAGTTCGCGGCTCTCGGCTACGACCTGGCGCTCACCGCGCGGCGTGCGGACCGCTTGGCAACGCTGCAGAGCGAGATCCAGGCCGCCCACCCCGGTGTCACTGTGCTCATCCAGCCCCTCGATGTGACCGACGACAAGGCCGTCTTCTCGGTGTTCCACGAGGTCGCCGCGCAATTCGGGCGGATCGACCGGGTGATCGTCAATGCCGGTTTGGGCAAGGGCGCCCCGCTGGGCACCGGCGGTTACCGGGCCAACAAGGAGACCGTGATGACGAACTTCGTTGGCGCTCTGGCCCAGACCGAGGCGGCGATGGAGATCTTCCGCGCGCAAGAGCATGGTCACCTGGTGATGATCAGCTCGGTATCCGCGCTGCGGGGTATGCGCAAGACGATCACGACGTATGCCGCGACCAAGGCCGGCGTCGCGGTGCTCGCCGAGGGCCTGCTCAACGAGAATGTGCAGGCGAAGGGGATCGACGTCTCGATCATCTATCCCGGCTACATTCGCTCGGAGATGAACGAAAAGGTGGCGCAGCGGACCAAGTTCATGGTCGATACGCAGACCGGGGTGCGGGCCATGGTCGAGGCGATCGAGAAGCGCAAACAGAAGGCCTATGTCCCGGCCTGGCCGTGGGTGCCGATCGGCTTGGCTTTGCGGAATGCGCCGATGGCCGTCGTGCGGAAGCTGAGCTGATGGGCGAGGAGGTCACGGGGGCCCGGGACGTCCGCGCCGAGGATGCCTTCGACGTGGCCGCGGTGGACGCTTGGCTGCGCTCCACGGTGGACGCCTCGCGCTGGGGCGACGGCCCGCCGCAGGTGCGTCAGTTCTCCGGGGGTGCGTCCAACCTGACCTATCTCTTGCGCTATCCCAATATCGACCTGATCCTGCGCCGGCCACCCACAGGCACCAAGGCCAAGGGTGCCCACGACATGGGCCGGGAGTACCGCATACAAGAGGCGCTCGCGCCGGTCTTCGGCTATGTGGCGCCGATGGTCGCGCACTGCCGCGATGAGTCCCTGCTCGGCTCGCAGTTCTATGTTATGGAACGGGTCGCCGGCCCCATCCCGCGCACCGAACTTGGCGTGGATCTGCCACCGGCGCAGGTGCGTCAACTGTGCACCAACGTCCTCGACCTGCTCATCGATCTGCACTCCGTGGATCCGGACGCCGCCGGGCTGGCCAGCCTGGGCAAGGGCGAGGGCTATGTCGCCCGCCAGCTCGACGGCTGGACTGCGCGCTTCCGCAAGGCCAAAACCTGGAATGTCCCGAGTTGGGAGAAGGTCATTTCCTGGCTGACGGAGGATCAGCCCGCCGACCGCGGTGCGGTCCTGATCCACAATGACTTCCGCTTCGACAATGTCGTGCTCGACCCGGATGAGCCGACCCGACCGCTGGCCTTGCTCGACTGGGAGATGGCCACCATCGGCGATCCGCTGATGGATCTGGGCAATTCGCTGGCGTACTGGGTCGAGGCCGGCGACGGCCGTCTCGAGCGCAGCTTCCAAGTCCAGCCGACCCACCTGCCCGGCATGCTCACCCGAGCGCAGGTATGGGAGTACTACGCCGAGCGCACCGGCCTCACCCTGACCGAGCGCGAACGCGCCTTCTATGAGGTCTATGGGATCTTCCGGCTGGCCGTGATCCTGCAGCAGATCTATTACCGCTACCACCACAAGCAGACCAGCAACCCGCGGTTCAAGAACTTCTGGCTCGGCTCGCACATGCTCCACCGCCGGGCGCGGCGCCTGATGCGCAGCGCCCGCTGACCGGACCACTGAGCTCGGGGCCCGGGCCCATCGGTCGGACACCCCCTTCAACGCTGGCCGCCGCGGTGGGAGACTGACGGAATGCCGGATCTACGCTCGCGCACGTCCACCCACGGCCGGACGATGGCCGGAGCTCGCGCCCTGTGGCGGGCGACCGGGATGACCGATGACGATTTCGGCAAGCCGATCGTCGCGGTGGCCAACAGCTTCACCCAGTTCGTGCCCGGCCATGTCCACCTCAAGGACATGGGGCAGTTGGTGGCCGGCGCGGTCGCCGAGGCCGGGGGAGTGGCCAAGGAGTTCAACACCATCGCCGTCGACGACGGCATCGCGATGGGCCACGCCGGCATGCTCTATTCGCTGCCCAGCCGGGAACTGATCGCGGACGCGGTCGAGTACATGGTGCAGGCGCATTGCGCCGACGCCTTGGTCTGTATCTCCAACTGCGACAAGATCACCCCCGGTATGTTGCTCGCCGCCCTGCGGCTGAACATCCCGACCGTCTTTGTCTCCGGCGGGCCGATGGAGGCGGGCAAGACCGTGGCCATCGAGGGCATCGTCCACGACAAGCTCGACCTGGTCGACGCCATGGTCGCCGCCTCGAATGACGCGGTCACTGACGAGCAGCTCGACGCCATCGAGCGGTCGGCCTGCCCGACCTGCGGCTCCTGCTCGGGCATGTTCACGGCCAACTCGATGAACTGCCTGACCGAGGCCATCGGATTGTCGCTGCCCGGCAACGGCTCCACGCTGGCGACCCATGCCGCGCGCAAAGATCTCTTCCTGCGCGCGGGAGCCCTGGTCGTCGACCTGTGCCGGCGCTATTACGACGGCGATGACGAGTCCGTGCTGCCGCGCAATGTCGCCTCCCACGACGCCTTCGCCAATGCCTTCGCGCTCGATGTGGCGATGGGTGGCTCGACCAACACGGTGCTGCACCTGCTCGCCGCCGCGCGCGAGGCCGACCTCGACTTCCAGATGGCCGACATCGACGCGATCTCTCGCCAGGTGCCCTGCCTGGCCAAGGTCGCGCCCAATAGCCCGAAATACCACATGGAGGATGTGCACCGGGCGGGCGGCATACCGGCGATCCTCGGCGAGCTCGACCGAGCCGGATTGCTGCGCCGCGAGGTCCACGCCGTGCACAGCCCGTCGCTCTCGGAATGGCTGGGGGAGTGGGATATTCGCGGCGGCTCGGCGAGCCAGGTGGCGTCCGAACTCTTCCACGCGGCTCCCGGCGGCGTGCGCACGACCGAGCCCTTCTCCACCGACAACCGCTGGGCCAGCCTCGACGTCGACGCGGCGCAGGGCTGCATCCGGGACGCGGAGCATGCCTACACCGCCGACGGCGGTCTGGCCGTGCTCACCGGCAATATCGCCCCCGCCGGGTGCGTGGTCAAGACCGCGGGCGTGCCCGAGTCGGTATGGCAGTTCACCGGCCGCGCGCGGGTATACGAGTCCCAGGACGATGCGGTCTCCGGCATCCTCGGCAAGGAGGTGACCGAGGGCGATGTCGTGGTCATCCGGTATGAGGGCCCCAAGGGCGGCCCGGGAATGCAGGAGATGCTCTACCCGACGTCATTCCTCAAGGGCCGGGGGCTGGGGCAGTCGTGCGCGCTGATCACCGACGGGCGGTTTTCCGGGGGCACCTCGGGGTTGTCGATCGGCCATATCTCGCCCGAGGCAGCCAGCGGCGGGATGATCGCGCTGGTGGAGACCGGCGACCAGATCGAGATCGATATCCCCAGCCGGTCCATCAATCTCGCTGTGCCGCCAGAGATTCTGGATGAGCGCCGGGCCAAGCAGGAGGCTCGCGAACGGCCCTACACCCCCATCGACCGCGACCGGCCGGTGTCCGCGGCCCTGCGCGCGTATGCCGCCCTGGCCTCCTCGGCGGCCGACGGCGCAGTCCGCGTCGTTCCTTAGCCGATCGGTCGCTGCGTAGCCGTTCGGCCGCTGCGTAGTCGTTCGGTCGCTGCCGGGCCGGTCACGGCCAGCGTCGTCGCCCACACTCCGCGGTGTCGGCAACACGCTGGGCGGGGAAATCCGCATACGGCGTGTTGCCGACACCCGATAGGACGGCGCGGGGATTGGGTGGGTGCTAACTCAGGGTTCGGCTCAGGGCTCGACGTCGCCGGTGTGCGACGGCGGCGGGGTGCCACCCAGGTCGGCGGCCTCGGGGTTCTCCGCCAGTTTCTCGGCGGCCTTGGCAGCGGCGCTCTTCGGCGCTTTCTCGGCCTTGGCGATGAACTCATTCGGGTCCGGGTGGCGCTTGCCGATCGGCTCGCACCAGGCGGCCGCGAGGTGCTTGAGGAAGGCCACCGCGATGGTGTGGCGCAGTTCCAGGCTCGCCTGCTGACGGAAGTCGGCCAGGTCCTGGCGCTCCTCCTCGGCCATGTGGTCGCTGTTGATCACATCGGCGTTGGTCACCGCGGTCCACCAGTCGTCCGAGCCGACCTTGGCCTTCTCCGCGGCGGCGATGGCGTCGCGCAGTTCGTTGTGGTCCTTGATCGCGTCCTCGACCTCGTCGTCGCCGTCCTCGGCGTCACCGGCGCCGGTCGCGATCTTGACCAGCTCGGGATAGAAGTAGAGCTCCTCGGCCTCGGCGTGCCGCTCGAGGAAGATCCGCAACTGGGACCACAGCGCGCTCAGACCCTCGGTGTCCTCGCGGGGGAACTCCTGCAGCGCGGCGAACGCCCGCCGCTGCTGGTCGTGCTGATTGAGGATGACCTCGGTGATGTCCATACCGACTCCTTGGGTGTTGGGGCTTGCCGACCAGCCTAAGTCGGCGCCCCAGACTGGCGAGGGGCGGGCCGCTGGTCAGTCCTTGACCGCGCCCTCGAGCATCCCGGCGATGAAGTGGCGCTGCAGGAAGACATAGAGGATGACGATCGGGGTGGCCACGATGCAGGCACCGGCGGCCAGCAGGGTGAAGCCCTGGGTGTACTGGCCTTGGAAGAAGGCCAGGCCCAGCGGTGCGGTGCGCAGGTTCTCCGAGGTGACCATCACCAGCGGGATGAGGAATTCATTCCAGGTCCACATGAAGATCAGCACCATCAGCGTGGTGATCGCCGGCCGGGCCAGCGGGACCAGCACCGACCACAGGGTGCGCCAGTGCCCGGCGCCGTCGAGCCGGGCCGCCTCGATCATCGAGCGCGATGCGGAGCGGAAATAGCTGCGCATCCAGAACGTCCCGAAGGCCACCGACTGCGCCACCTGGGGCAGGATTACCGCCCAGATCGTGTCGGTGAGGCCGACGGTGCGCAGGTCGAAATACAGCGGCACCACGATTGCCTCGCTCGGCATCATGATCCCGAGCAGGAAGAGATAGAAGATCGGGGTGGCTCCGCGCACCCGCAGGGCTCCCAGTGCATAGCCGGCCATGATCGACAAGAGCACCGCGACGACGACGGTGACGCTCGAGACGAGCAGGCTGGTGCGCAGATAGGTCCCGAAATGGCCTACGTCCCAGGCGTGCGCGAAGTTCTCCGGATGGATGCCGGCGACCCCCGCGCTCCCGCCACCGGAGTCGTCCGGACCGAGCGCCGCGATGATGATCTGCAGGATCGGGAAGAGCGCGAATGCCGCGAAGGCAAACAGGATGACGTAGTTGACCGCTTTTTCGGACGGCGAGGTTTTCATCGGTCGCTCTCCCGGTCGCCGATCCGGGTGATCACCGTGGAGATCAGGAAGATGACGATAAGCAGGGTGACACCGATCGCGGTCGCGGAGCCGACATTGCCCTGTTGGAAGGCCCGGTTGTAGACCTCGAAGCTGGGCACCGAGGTCTGATTGCCCGGCCCACCGCTCGTAGTCACATAGATCAGGTCGAAGGTCCGCAGCGCCGCGATCACCGTCAACGTCAGGGCCACCGCGATCTCCCCGCGCAGCGAGGGCAGGGTCACCGCGAAGAACTCCTGCACCGGGCCGGCGCCATCGAGCCGTGCCGCCTCATAGATGTCACCGGGGATCTTCCCCATCCCGGACAACAGCAGCACGACCACCAGCCCGGTCTCGAACCAAGTGCCGATAAAGCCCACCGCCGGCAACGCCCAGGTGTAGTCCCCGAGCCAGCCCCGGGTCAGGGAATCCAGGCCCACCGCGCGCAGGATCTGGTTGAGGGTGCCCTCGGGGGAGTAGATGTCGCGCCAGGCGACACCCACCACGACCATGGCGATGACCTGAGGCAGGAAGACCACGGTGCGGAAGAAGCCCAGCCCGCGCACCCGGGCCCGGTGCAAGATCGCGGCCAGCGGCAGCCCGATGAGCAGTGGCAGGACCGCGAAGAAGAGCACGAGCACCAATGCGTGCACGAACGAGCCGCGCAGCTTGGGCTCGGAAAACAGGCCGGTGTAGTTGGCGAGTCCGACGAAGGTCGAGCTCGGCGAGCTGCCGTCCCAGTCATAGAAGCTGTATTGCACCGCCCGGCCCAGCGGGAAGAGCAGGAAGACGGCATACAGCAGGAATCCCGGCAGCACATAGAGATAGCCCACCGCCCGCGGCTCGCCCGGGCTGCCCTCCCGCCGCGCGCCGCGGCGCGACGTGGCCCGCTCGACGCTGGCCGGCATCTCAGCCGTTCTTGGCCGTGAACGCCGAGTAGTCCTGCTCGAGGGTGTCAAGGAACTGCTCCGGCGTCGCCTTCTTGGCGATCAGATCCTGCAATGCCGCACCGACGGTGTCGGAGAACGTCGGCGTCGCATAGTCGAGATAGGGGACCAGGCCGTCCTTGTCGACGATCTCGCCGAAGGCCGCGAAGACGTCCTTGCCGAGCGCGTCCGGCGCGGTCTGCTTGGCGGTGTCAACGACCGGCAGGTTGCCGGTCTTGGCGATGGTCGCCATCGCCTCGGCGTTGGTGATGAAGTCCAGGTATGCCGCGGCCGCGTCCGGGTTCTTGCTCTTGCTGGAGATGGCCCACGGTATGCCTGTGCCTCCGGTGGCGACCGGGTTGCCGCCGGCCTGTGCGGGCGGGGGCAGCATGAAGGTCACCTGGTCCTTCATCGCCTTGGACAGATCGGCCTGCAGCCAGGTCCCGCCGATCAGGAAGGTGCCCTTGCCGGCGCCGAACTCCTGCCACGCCTTGTCGTAGTCCAGGCCGTTGGCGTTCTTGTCGAGATAGCCCTTGTCGACCCAGGTCTGAATGGTCTGCGCGGCCTTGGTGTTTTCCGGGGTCTTCCAGGACGCGCCGCTCTGGCCGAAGGCGAGCTTGCGGATCTGATCGGCCGGGGTGGTGCTCGCCTGGACGTCACCGAAGACGTGGATCGCCGGCCACTTGTCGACATTGCCCAAGACCAGCGGGGCCTCATTGGCGCGCTTGGCCTTGACCTTCTCCAGCGCGGCCTCGAAGTCCGCCCAGGTCTTCGGGGCCTCGACGCCAGCTTCGGTCAGATGGGCCTTGTTGACGAAGATGCCGACGACCTCACCGACCTGGGGCAGGCCATAGAGGGAGCCCGTGCCAAAGGTCTTGCCATCGGGGGTGTAGGAGGAGTACTGGCGCACCGACTGGGGGTAGCGGGTGTCCCAGCCATAGGCCTTGGCGTAGTCGTCGAGGGACTTGAGTTGCCCGGCCTTGACATAGGCACCCATGTCGGCGCGGCCGTTGTTGGCCTCGAAGACGTCCGGCGGGGTGTTGCCGGAGAGGGCGAGCTTGAGGGTCTTGCCGAGGTCGTCGAAGGAGCGGGTGACCCGGTTGAGCTTGATATTGGGGTACTTCTTCTGGAAGGCCGCGTTGAGTTCCTCGATCTGAGCGGCCTGGCCACCGCGGACCTCCTGGTCCCAGACGGTCAGGGTGACCTCGCCCAGCTTGGCGGGGTCGGTGGCCACCGGGGCGGTGCCGCTGGCAGCCGAGGACGTGGTGCTGCTGCTGCTCCCCGTGCCGGATCCCGGGGCGCAACCCGCCACCGAAAGGAGGCCGGCGACGCCGGTCATGGCCAATAGAACGGTGGGGGTGGCGCGCACGGCGGGTCTCCTTCGACAACGGGGCCTACCTGCCAGAGCGTATGCGCCCGTCCCCGCCCATCCGCTCCACTCGCCCGGCGCGTCGGCCACCGGTGGCACGGCTGACCTCGGGGCGGTCGGCCAGGGGATGACCGGTCCGCCGGCCACGTCGACGCCTGGGAATGAGACGCGGTGTCCGCTAGGTGAGACATCAGGCGTAGGCGTTGACGCGGCACACCGGCGGGGGCCACAGTTGAGCCGTGGCCCTCCTCCTCGTAATCGACAAGCGCGCTTAGCCGACCCCGGCCACGCGCGCTGCCCCGACGTCCACCCGTGGACCGAGGGGTTTTTTGTTGGACCGGCCACCCCAGACGACCGAAAGCGATCGACAGATGACCAGCCTGCAGTCCGCGCCGGAGACAGCGGCGCCGAGCCCGGCGACGATGGCGCACCGCGGCCAGCCCAAGGCCGCTCCGACCGAGGTCACCGGGGCCCAGTCGCTCATCCTCAGTCTCGAATCGGTCGGCGCCGACACGGTATTCGGCCTGCCCGGCGGCGCGATCCTGCCGGCCTATGACCCGCTGCTGGACTCGGTCAAGGTGCGCCACATCCTGGTGCGGCACGAGCAGGGCGCCGGGCATGCGGCGGAGGGTTATGCCGCCTCCACCGGCCGGGTCGGGGTCTGTATGGCGACCTCCGGCCCCGGCGCCACCAACCTGGTCACCGCGCTGGCCGACGCTTATATGGACTCGGTCCCGATGGTCGCCATCACCGGCCAGGTCGCCTCCCACGCGATCGGGACGGACGCCTTCCAGGAAGCCGACATCCGCGGCATCACCATGCCGATCACCAAGCACAACTTCCTGGTCACCGATGCCGCGGACATCCCGCGGGCCATCGCCGAGGCCTTCCATATCGCCGCCACCGGCCGACCCGGCCCGGTGCTGGTGGATATCGCAAAGGATGCACTGCAGGCCAAGACCACCTTCGAATGGCCGCCGCGCGTCGACCTGCCGGGTTACCACCCGGTCACCAAGCCGCACGCCAAGCAGATCCGCGCCGCCGCCCGCCTGATCGGCGAGGCGGCGCGCCCGGTGCTCTATGTCGGTGGCGGGGTCATCCGCGCCGGCGCACACGCCGAGCTCGCCGACTTCGTGGCGGCCACCGGCATACCGGTGGTGACCACGCTGATGGCCCGTGGCGCCTTCCCGGACAGCCACGAGTTGCACCTCGGGATGCCCGGTATGCACGGTTCGGTCGCCGCGGTGACCGCGCTGCAGAAGGCGGATCTGCTGATCACCCTGGGTGCGCGCTTCGATGACCGGGTCACCGGCGATCTCAAGTCATTCGCCCCGGGCGCCAAGGTCATCCATGCCGACATCGACCCGGCCGAGATCTCCAAGAACCGGACCGCGGATGTGCCGATCGTGGGCTGCGCCAAGACGATCATCGCCGAGCTGACGGTGGCGGTCGGGCAACCGGAGAGCCCGGTGGACCCGGCGCAGTTCGCGCCCTGGCGGGAGACCGTGATAGGCTGGAAGTCGACCTTCCTGGTCGGCTATACGGCGCCTACCACCGAGGCGCTGATGCCGCAGTACGTCATCGAGCGCCTGGGCGCGATCGCCGGGCCGGAGGCGGTCTACGCCTCCGGGGTCGGTCAGCACCAGATGTGGGCGGCGCAGTTCGTCTCCTATGAGCGGCCCAACTCCTGGCTCAACTCCGGTGGCCTGGGCACCATGGGGTATGCCGTGCCCGCCGCCATGGGTGCGCAGGTGGGCGAGCCGGACCGGGTGGTCTGGGCGATCGACGGCGACGGCTGCTTCCAGATGACCAATCAGGAGCTGGCGACTTGCGTCATCAACGACATTCCGATCAAGGTCGCGATTATTAACAACTCCAGCCTCGGCATGGTGCGCCAGTGGCAGACGCTCTTCTACAACGAGCGCTACTCCAACACCGACCTGCACACCTCCGTCGGTATGCGCGTGCCCGACTTCGTCAAGCTTGCCGAGGCCTATGGCTGCGTCGGCTTGCGCTGCGAACGGCCCGAGGATGTGGACGAGACGATCCGGCAGGCGATGGCCATCACCGACCGGCCGGTGGTCGTCGATTTCGTGGTCGAACGCGATGCCATGGTGTGGCCGATGGTGGCCGCCGGGGTGTCCAACGACCTGATCCAGATCGCCCGGGACACCGCGCCCCAGTGGGACGCGGAGGAGTCCGAGGCGATCGAGCAGGACCTGGACGCCGACCACGACGGCATTTCCACCGGTAGCCACTAGTAGCGCGACGAAAGGTAGCAGCGATGTCCAAGCACACCCTGTCGGTGCTCGTGGAGAACAAGCCCGGTGTCCTGGCCCGGATCTCGGCGCTCTTTTCCCGGCGCGGCTTCAATATCGACTCCCTGGCGGTGGGACCCACCGAGCATCCGGATGTCTCCCGGATCACCGTGGTCGTCGATGTCGAAGCGCTCCCCTTGGAGCAGGTCACCAAACAGCTCAACAAGCTCATCGAGGTGATCAAGGTCGTGGAGCTGGATCGGGAGACCTCCGTGCAGCGCCAGATCGTGCTGGCCAAGGTCCGCTGCGATGCGAGCACCCGCAGCCAGGTCACCGAGATCGTGCAGCTCTTCGGTGGGCGGGTCGTCGATGTGACCCCGGAGGCGTTGTCGGTGGAGATAACCGGCAACACCCACAAGATCCACGATTTCCTCCAGCTCCTGACGCCCTATGGCGTGCGTGAGCTGGTCCAGTCCGGCGTGGTGGCCATGAGCCGCGGCTCGCGCTCGATCACCGACCGGGCGCTCCGCTCGGCCTGAGTGGCCGCGCGCGAGGCGGCATACCGTTCCATTCGCACAGTTCCATTCGCACGGTTCCATTCACAACAGCGCACACTGCATATCGCTAAGGAGAAGGCCACGATGGCCCAGATGTTTTATGACGACGACGCCGACCTGTCGGTGGTCCAGGGCCGCAAGGTCGCGGTCATCGGCTACGGGAGCCAGGGGCATGCGCACGCGCTGAACCTGCGCGACTCCGGCGTCGACGTGCGCGTGGGCCTGGCCGAAGGCAGCAAGTCGCGCGCGAAGGCCGAGGATGAGGGCCTGCGCGTGCTCACCGTCGCCGAGGCGGTCAAGGAGGCCGACCTGGTCGTCATCCTCACCCCCGACCAGGTGCAGCGCACCGTCTATGCCGAGCAGATCCAGCCCAACCTGCGCGAGGGTGCGGCGCTGCTCTTCGGGCACGGCTTCAATATCCGTTTCGGCTACATCACGCCGGAGGCCGGCGCCGATGTGCTCATGGTCGCCCCCAAGGGCCCCGGTCACCTGGTGCGCCGCGAGTATGTTGATGGCCGCGGCGTCCCGGTGCTGCTCGCCGTGGAGCAGGATGCCTCCGGGAATGCCTGGGAGCTGGCCAAGTCCTACGCCAAGGCCATCGGTGGCCTGCGTGCTGGCGGCATCGGCACCACCTTCACGGAGGAGTGCGAGACGGACCTGTTTGGCGAGCAGGCGGTGCTCTGCGGGGGTGCCTCGCAGTTGGTGATGTACGGCTTCGAGACCCTGGTGGAGGCCGGCTACCAGCCCGAGGTCGCCTACTTCGAATGCCTGCACGAGCTCAAGCTCATCGTCGACCTGATGATCGAGGGGGGCATCGCCAAGCAGCGCTGGTCGGTTTCCGACACCGCCGAATATGGCGACTACGTCTCCGGCCCGCGGGTCATCGACCCCTCGGTCAAGAAGAACATGCAGGGCGTCCTGGCCGACATCAAGTCCGGCGCCTTCGCCAAGCGGTTCATCGACGACCAGGACGCCGGCGCCCCGGAGTTCAAGGAGTTGCGCGCCAAGGGTGCCGCCCACCCGATCGAGGCCACCGGCCGCGAGCTGCGCAAGTTGATGGCCTGGGTCGACAGCGACCGCGACAGCGACTACGTCGAGGGCTCCGCCGCGCGCTGAGTCCGGGCCGCTGAGTTCGCGCCGGCGTGAGGCTGTTGCCCCATGCGTCACCGGTTTCTCTCCGGCTGCCGAAAGCCCACCCTCGCCCCAGTACGCACCGGGGCGAAGGGTGGGTTTTCGTAATTTGGAGGAAAAGGTGCATCGCTAGGTCATAACGCTCCGGCATGCCTGCATACGTACTCGCCGGCTGGGGGCTAAGGTCGGCCCGCTGCATGCCGACACCGCCCCTGACCAGGCGTTTTCCAAGGAGAACCGTGACCGAAACACCCGTGCACCGGGGGCCGCTGGCCCTACTCGTACGGCGGCACACCATCGCCCCGGCGGGATACAACCGTTGGCTCATTCCTCCGGCGGCGCTGGCCGTCCACCTGTGCATCGGCCAGGTGTATGCCACCAGCGTCTACAAGACCTCCATGGTCGCCCACTTCGACAGTTCGCTGACCGCAGTGGGGATCATCTTTTCCATCGCCATCGTCATGCTCGGCCTCTCAGCCGCGGTGATGGGCACCTGGGTGGATCGCAATGGCCCGCGTAAGGCCATGTTTGTCTCCGCTTGCTGCTGGGCGCTGGGCTTCCTCGTCGCCGCCATCGGTATCGCCACCAAGCAGCTGTGGCTGGTCTACCTCGGGTATGGCGTGATCGGCGGCATCGGGCTCGGGATCGGCTATATCTCGCCGGTCTCCACCCTGATCAAGTGGTTCCCGGACCGGCCGGGTCTGGCCACCGGGATGGCGATCATGGGCTTCGGTGGTGGCGCCATGCTGGCCTCGCCGATGCAGCGTCAGTAGCGGGACCCAGGGCAGCCCGGTGCGCGTGGTGCTCTCCTGGCCCTGGTGCTCGCGCTGCTCGCGTATGGGGTCTTCCAGACCTTCTCCACGGCGCTGAAGCTCTTCAACTGAGTCGAGCTCTTCAACTGAGTCGAGCTCGTCGACTGAGCTGAGCGGGGTTCCGGCATACGGGCAGGCAGGTCGCCCGGATGCCGGAACCCTGGCGTGCTTAGCTCGCCGGTGGGACGGCGTCCAGGTCGAAATTGGGCAGGTATGCCGCCAGCGCCTCGCGGGTGTCCACCTCGCCGCCGATCTGACAGAGCACGCCGATGCCGCCGAGATAGGTGCGGTGGATGAGCAGATAGTCCGGGGGGAGGTTGAGCTTCATACCGACGGTCCACTCGGGACGGCGTACGTCCTTGATCCGGGCGGTGATGGAGCGCAGCCAGGTGCGGTCGTAGCGGTAGCGCTCATGCGTCAGCGGCTCCATGAACATGAGCAGGTAGTCGAGCAGGTCCGCCGGTTCGACCTCGATGTTGTCTTTGATGAACCCCAACTCGCGCAGGCCGACCACTAGGGCATCGGCGTCGTGAGCCAGCGCCAGTGTCAGCAGGCGGCCAATCTCCGGGGGCATCCCGTTCGGCAGCCGGTTGACCGCGCCGAAGTCCAAGACCCCGAGCCGCCCGTCGGGGGTGATTCGGAAATTGCCTGGGTGCGGGTCGGCATGCAATTGCCCCGCGCGTACCGGCCCGGCGAGCAGGAACTCCAGGAAGAGCTGCGCCGCGGCGCTGCGGGTGTCCTCATCGCCCTCGGCGATGATCCGCGCCAGGGGCACCCCGGGCAACCATTCGGTGACGATCACCTTCCCGGTGGCCATGAGCACCTCGGGAATGGCGAAGTCTGGGTCCCCGGCGAAGGCCGCGGCGAAGGTGCGCTGATGCTCGGCCTCGAGCAGGTAATCCAGTTCTTCGCCCATCCGCGAGCGCAACTCGGCCATCACCGGCTTGATGTCCAGCCCGGGCACCCAACCCGCGGCCACTCGGGCGACCCGGGAAATCTGGTTCAGGTCGCTGAGCAGGGCCTCCCGGGCACCGGGATACTGAATCTTCACCGCCACCGTCCGCCCGTCGTGCCAGGTCGCCTTGTGCACCTGGCCGATCGAGGCCGCCGCGGCCGGTATGTCGTCGAACTCGCGGAAGTGCTCCGTGCGCCACTGCGCACCGAGTTCCTCGGCCAGCACGGCATGCACCCGGCCGGGGGGCAGCGGGGGAGCGGCCTCCTGCAATTTCGTCAGGCTGGCGCGGTAGGGCTCGACCCATTCCTCGGGCAGCGCGGCCTCCATCACCGACATCGCCTGCCCGAACTTCATGGCGCCGCCCTTGAGTTCCCCCAGGACGGCGAACAGTTGCTCGGCGGTCCGCGCTTGCAACTCCGCGGCCACGGCCTCCGCCGGACGACCGGCGACTCGCTTGCCCAGCCCGACCGCGCTGCGGCCGGCCACGCCCAGGGGGAGCGAAGCGAGTTTGGCCGTGCGCCGCGCGGTCCGCCGAGGAACATCATTCACCCCTCCATTGTCGCCGAGTCCGCAGTCGCCGGAAAACACCGAGGACAGAGGGGGTGCGTCGGCCACCGATGCTGACGCAGGGTTGGCCCGGCGGCGGCGACTTCCCAGGCCAGACCGGACGGCCCGCCCGCCCCGTCCAACTGCCCGAGCGCGACATGCGCGGCCAGCCCCGCGGCGATGGCCGCCGCGGGATGGTCGTATGCCGCTTCCGGGGCCCGCCCCGCGGCCCGGGCTTGGGC
>ERZ501047.291-NODE-291-length-17354-cov-4.726458_pt1 | contig 17354 bp, 17 predicted proteins | sample MGYA00510868_ERZ501047 | MGnify/ENA primary metagenome ERZ501047 (study PRJEB25958, sample SAMN03398593) | human skin metagenome | study: EMG produced TPA metagenomics assembly of the Human Skin Microbiome Metagenome (human skin metagenome) data set. | reverse complement strand
CGGGCCAAGTCCATCGTGATGGGCGACCCGCTGGACGATGCCACCGAGATCGGGCCCTTGGCGTTCGCCGACCAGCGCGACAAGGTCGCCGGCTATGTGGACCTCGGTCGCAGTGAGGGCGCCACCGTCCTGGTCGGCGGCCAGGCGACGGATGCCGGCCTGGGCGGTTACTTCTATGAGCCGACCGTGCTCGTGGATGTCAACAACGACATGCGCGTGGTGCGCGAGGAGATCTTCGGTCCGGTCGCCGCGATCATGCCGTTTGACAGCGAGGACGAGGTCGTCGCGCTCGCGAATGACACCGACTACGGTCTCGCGGCCGGCATCTGGACGAGGAACCTCAGCCGGGCGCATCGCGTGGCGGGGCGGCTCGAGGCGGGAACGGTCTGGGTCAACACCTACCGGGCGATGTCGCCGATGTCACCACGCCAGGGCTTCAAGAGCAGCGGGGTCGGCGTGGAGCACGGCCAGGAGACGATCAAGGAATACACCCGGCTCAAGAGCGTCTGGATCAACACCAGCGAGGACCCGGTCGCCGACCCATTCGTCATGCGCAGCTAAGCGCCTCGCGTCAGTTGCGATCGTCGAGACAACAAGGAGTATGTGATGCGCTTTTCCCTATTCGTCCACATGGAGCGCTGGGATGAGTCGATCTCCCACCGCGAGTTGGTCGCCAATCTCACCGAGCTGACCCAGATCGCCGAGGCCGGCGGTTTCAGCACGGTCTGGATCGGCGAGCACCACGCGATGGAATACACCATCTCGCCCAACCCGATGGTGCTCCTGGGCTACCTGGCCGGCCAGACCTCAACGATCCGGCTGGGTGCCGGCACCATCATCGCGCCCTTCTGGAACCCCATTCGCGCGGCAGGCGAGGGCGCTCTGCTGGATGTCCTCAGCAACGGGCGGGCCGAGATGGGGATCGCCCGGGGTGCCTATCAATTCGAGTTCGACCGGCTGGCGGGCGGTATGCCGGCCACCGACGGCGGCAGCTACCTGCGCGAGCTCGCCCCCGCCGTCAAGAAGTTGTGGCAGGGCGACTACGCCCATGACGGAGAGCACTGGAGCTTCCCGGTCTCGACGAGTGTCCCCAAGCCGGTGCAGCAGGACGGACCGCCGATCTGGATCGCGGCCCGCGACCCCGACACCCACAAGTTCGCGGTCAGCAATGGCTTCAATGTGATGGTCACCCCGCTGCTCAAGGACGACGAGGAGGTCGCCGACCTGGCGCGCAAGTTCGGCGCGGCGGTGGAGGCGAACCCGGGGGGGTCCCGGCCCGAGCTGATGTGTCTGCGGCATACCTTCGTCCACGCGAAGGAGGACACCGACGGCTGGCAGCCGGCCGCAGAGGCGATCTCCACCTTCTACCGGACGTTCTCGTCCTGGGCGTTCGGCAAGCAGCCGCCGACCAACGGCTTCCTGCCGCCGGCGCCGATCGAGCAGTTCGCCCAGCGGCCCGAGTTCGACCTGGAGGCCATCCACCGTTCCGCGATGATCGGCGACGCGGACACCGTGATCGAGCGGATCCGGCACTACGGCGAACTCGGCGTGGACGAATACAGCTACTGGATCGACAACTCCATGTCGCACGAGGACAAGAAGGCGTCCTTGCAGCGCTTCATCGCCGAGGTCGTGCCCGCATTCGCCTCAGCGGATAGCGGTGCCGACGGCAGCAAGGATGCTCGGTAGGGCGGCCGGATCGGCCAGCGTGAGGTGGGTGAGTTCGTCGGGCCGAAACCACCGCCGATCGTCGTGTTCGTCGGGCGCAAGGTTGGCGGGCTCCCCGTCCCAGGCCGTGACGAGGAAGGCATGCATCTCGAGGGTCGGATCGTTGAACGGCATCGGGAATGGCTGCGGACCGCGGATGTGCACCCCGAGTTCTTCGACGCACTCCCGAACGATCGCCTGGTATGGCAGTTCACCCGGCTCGACATGGCCGCCGACCAGATCCCAGCAGTCGGCATACCACCGCCGCGCCGGGTGCCGGTGGGCCAAGAGCACCTGGCCATCGCGCACCAGGAGGGCGGCCGCGATCTGCGTACGGGGGGCCGTCTCGAGGTCGCCCGTCATGCGGGCTTGACTGTCTTGACCATGACGCAGTTTTTCAGGCCCTTGGGCCGGTCGTAGGTGAAGCCGAGACGCTCATACAAGCTCCGGGTGCCGTTATAGAGGAATGACGACGACATCTTCTTGGTCTGATTGGTCAGGTCGTGCGGATAGGACTCGACAACCCCACCGCCGGCCTTGGCGATGAGGTCCAGGGCGCCCGTGATCGCTAACTCGGTCACGCCCTGGCGCCGATGCCGTTTGTCGACGAAGACGCAGGTGATCCGGTAGTCGGGGTCGGCGGCCTTGGTCGCGTCATACTCCTTGCGGTGGTGGAGCGTCGGTAGTTCCTCGGGGGTGCCGAACTCAGCCCACGCGATGGCTTCATCGCCGTCCATCACCAAGGCGGCGTGTGCCTTGCCCTGCTCGACATACGCCTTCTTCATTTCCCGGTTGGCGTCGGCACCCTGGCCGCGCTCCGGCCCATCGGGGTGGAACCAGATGCACCAGCACCCACCGAAGATGCCGTTGTGCCGTTGCACGAGTGCCTCGAATGCCGGCCACGTCTCGGGGCTGAGCGCGGCGATCGTGTATGCAGGTTCGCTGGCCATACCCGACGTTATCGCCCTACTCCGACCGCTCCGTCAGCGTTACCCACGCGACACCGAGGGCGGCATACGGGGTTCGGAGCTCAGTCTGCGGCCGGGGGCGGGTAGTCGCCCTTGATCACGAAGTAGGAGCCGCGGATGGTGCCGGCGAGCTTGGACTTCTGGCGGGCGAACTTGAACGCGGAGAGTTCGGCGGGGACCTCCATGCCGTCGGAGAGCTTGAAGCCCACCGCGCGCTTGCCGCTGTCCGCGACCGTCCACAGCACATTGATCGCGAGCCCCGACTCGTAGAAAACGTGCACCCAGTGGATGCCGTCGACATCGCAGATCGCCACCTGCAGCGGACGCGCCGCAATCTCGATGCCACGCTCCTCGCGCAGAATTCGCTCCACCCAGACCAGCGTCTCGGGGACCTCGGTGTGCGCCTGGACGGTGAACGGGTGGTCGTACTTGTTGTGGAAGTACCGGGACTCGTTGGCGCGCAGGCCAGCCAGGGCGGGAGCGACCGGCGATGATTCCAGTCCGTCCGTAGATACGGTGACGAAGTCGACGACCTCACCCATGGTGCGCATCCTCTCGGTTCGGGATCTGCCTGCGGTCGCTCACGCTAGCCGGTCCCGCTCGGCCGGAGCCTCGCTCATGTCATCCACCCGAGCCCAGGTGATCGCGCTCAGGTCGGCGCGCTCCCGGCTGGTTCCGGGAGCGACCACCTCTCGCGCCCCCGGTGCCGCACGCCCGAAGGCGGTTATCGAGGTGACCTCCAGATGCGGCGGGACCGCGAACTCGCGCACCAGCCCCTCGCGATCGAACGCGCGGAACTGGTGCGAGTCCAGCCCCATCGCCAAACCCTGGATCGTCATATGCGCGACCGCCTGCCCCAGGTCATAGCGCGAGAACTCCGAGTACTCCCAGTCGTCGGTTTCCTCGACGAAGACCTGGGCGAGGTTGACCACCAGCAGCGATGCCGCCGGCGCCCACGCCGCCGAACTCCGCACGAGGTATGGCGTCACTCGCCGATGAATTGCATCCCCTCGCCGCGCCACGATGAAGCGCCACGGCTGCGAGTTCCCCGCCGACGGCGCCCGGCGCGCCGCCTCCAGCAGGGTGTCGACCTCCGTCGCGGAGATGGTCACCTCTAGATCGAAGAGCGTCGGGCTGAATCGCGCCGCCAGCGCCGGGTGCAGACCGCTCGCCGGATCACTCAGACACGAGGTCATGCCCGCCATTGTGCCGGGCCGTGAAGCTGTAGCAGCCCGCGAGCACATTGGCAGCCTGGACGAACTCGACGCGGGGATCCGCCAGGATCCGTTCGATCTCGTCGGCGAGCCCGCCGCCCGCAGGCACGAGAGTGTTGAGGTCATAGACCAGGGCGCGTTCCCGGCCGCCGTCGCGCCCGTATGCCCGCACGACCTGGTCGCGAGCCTCGAACTGGACGGGATAGTCACCCGAACTCCCCGCGCAAGGCTCGGCATGGACGACAACCGGTCCGGTGGTCCGGTATGCGCTGGTCCACGGGAAGTTCGAGAAGGCGATGATGGCGAGCTGCTCTCCGGGTGCGGAATCGGTGAGGCAGCAGCGCAATGGCCACCCGCCGTCATCGTCGACGAATGGCGTGACCGGGTTCCCAGCGTGATCGATACCGTGCGCGAGGACCTGGGCGAGTTCGTCGGGGTTGAGCCCGGAAAAGGTGGTCGTCATACCTGGTAGTCGCTCGAGTCCGGGCAGATGTGAGGTCCGCCGATGGACGGTGCCCGCCTCTGAGAGGCCATATATTCGCGCGCCTGCTCCGGAGTGACCCGGAAATGCTCATAGTTGGGAACGTAGGAAAAGTGGTCGCGGAAGAGTGCGTCGTTAACGCGGAAGTCGGCCGTCTCGGGCGGGTACAGGCAAAACCACGAGTTGACGTCGACATAAGCGACCGCGACAACCGGGCCTCCTCTCGGCCGACCCAAAGTTCGAGGTACTTCAACGAGGATGCCGTTGCTGCTGCATCCCCTGGGCGGCTCGGTGCAGCCGGGCGGTCAGCGCGGGTGCGGAATACCCCCGTCAAGGTGAGGTCGGCTATTTCGCGGGTGGGAGGGGAGTCGTCACGGATCACGACGGCCAGGTCGACGAGCTACCTCGCCCAGTAGACCTGGCCGCGGTGATCGATTCAGTGACCATGAGCTAGTGCGTCTCTTCTGTGGTGCGCGAGGAGGTCAGCGCGTTGGCGCCATAGCCGGCGACCCGCGCCGATCACGGCGACGGCCGCGGAGCTGAGCGTGAGCGGTGCGCCCCAGCCGCGCTCGACGCCGCTGGTGAACGTGAAGATCCCGGCGGCAGTGGAGTGCTCCTCTCGAACGCCATTCGATTATCGAACTGAGTTCTATAATCGAATTATGTTCGATAATGTGCCAAGTCCCGGGTTTAATGGCCCGTATGCCGCCCGCCCCCCGCAGTTCCGACGCTCGCGCGGCGTCCCGCGGGCGCCAGCGTTCGTCGCACTCGCTGGAGGCCATCCTCGAGACGGCAATCACGCTGCTCGACGAGTCCGGTGAGGCCGCGCTGACCTTCCGCGAGCTCGCCGCGCGCCTCGGCGGGGGCGTAGGCAGCATCTATTGGTATGTCGCGGGCAAGGATGAACTGCTGGACCGGGCCACCGACGCGGTGATGGGCGAGGTGCTGGCGGCGTGCGAACCGCATACCCAAGAGCCGGACCCGGTCGAGAGCCTGCGCGCGATGAGCCTGCTGCTCTTCGGCGCGATGCTCGAGCACCCCTGGGTGTCGAACTATCTGCTGCGCAATGTCGATCTGCAGCCCCAGGCGATCCGGCTGTACGAACGCTTCGGGCAGCAGCTTCAGCGGCTGGATCTGTCTTCGCGACAACGCTTTTGGGCGTTGTCGGCGTTGCTCAACTATGTCATCGGGGCCGGCGCTCAACTGGCCCCCGAGCGCGGTGGCGGCGGTCGGCAACCGGGTCCCGATCGCGCCGAGATCGAGGTCTATGCCGATGGCTGGCGGGCGCTGGACCCGCAGGAGTTCCCCTTCGTGCACGAGGTGGCAGACATCTTCGCCCAGCACGATGACGCCGACGATTTCCGGGCCGGCTTGGTCATGATGCTCAGTGGTTTGCGGCACGTTGTGCGCCAGCGTGCCGAGGAGGCGAACGGGCGGCCGGCTCCCGACGATGCCCGATAGCGGGCCGCGGACCGGTGACGCGGCATACTGTCCGGATCGAGGGGGCGCGGTCGCGGAGATCGCGAGAAGGGGGCAAATGCGGTGAAGCGTCGGACCAAGGCGTTGGTTTCGGGGGCGGTGGCCGTGCCCGTCGTGCTCGGGGTGAGCGGCTCGGCATACGGGTTCTACTACCGCGACCGGGCGCTGCCCGGCAGCAGCGTGGCCGGTATGGATGTGGCCGGCAAGACGCGCGATGAGGTCGCCGCGGCGCTGCGCCAACGGGCCGATCAGGTCGAGATCACCCTTGCGCTGCCCGATGGCACCAAGACCGCGAGCCTGGCCGACCTGGGCACCATCGTCGACATCGACGCGACCGTGGACCGGGTATTCGCCGCCAACCGCGACTGGAAGTCGTATGCGGAGGCCGTGCTCGAGGCACGCTCCGTCGAGGCCGTGGCCAGCACCGATGCGGCGACCCGCAAGGCCTATCTTATGCAGTTGGGCCGTGCCTATGCCCGTCCGGCCCAGGACGCCAAGGTCGCCTTGGGCTCCGATGGCACCACCTTCGCGGTCACCCCGGCCAAGTCCGGGCGCTCGCTCGCCGCGCCCGAACTCGACGAGGCCGTCGCCTCCGCTGCGCGCCGCCTGAGCTCGGCGCAGGCCTCCGCCGACGTGCGCGAGCAGGCGCCCGCGGTCTCCACCGCGGCGGGCCAAGCGGTGGCGAAGGCGGCCAATGCCATCGTCGCGGCTCCGGTCCGGATCAAGGACGGGACGCAGACGTTCACCGCCAGCGCGCGAGACAAGGCGTCCTGGGTGCAATTGCCGACCACAGCCGGCGAACGCCCGGAGGTAGCTAAGGACCGGATCGCTGCCTGGGTCGCGACCCAGGCGAAGTCTGTGAATACCGATCCCACCAACGGGGTTCGCTATGTCACCTCCGCCGGGAAGGTGGCCCGCGTGGTCACCGACGCCAGCGACGGGCGGCGGGTCAAGAATGCGGACGCGGTGGCCAGCACCCTCACCCGTGCGCTGAATGACGGCCAGGGCAAGACGACCGCGTTCACCACCAAAGCGGTCCCGGCGACCTGGACCGAGCGCACCATCGCCGCCGGCGCGGAAAATCTGGCCTATCCGGCGGCCAGCGGCGAGAAGTGGATCGACGTCAACCTCTCCCGGCACACGATGACCGCATACGTCGGGGGCACGGCCGTGCTCGGCCCGGTCCTCATGGTCAATGGCGCGCCGGCGACGCCGACGGATGTCGGCACCTTCCAGATCTATTGGAAGAACCCGCTGATGACGATGCGCGGCCAGAACGCCGACGGCAGCGACTACGAGACCCCGGATGTGCCGTGGTCCTCCTTCTTCAACGGCGGCGAGGCGCTGCACGGCGCCTATTGGCGTGACAGCTTCGGGTATGCCGCCTCCCACGGCTGCGTGAACCTGCCGATCTCCACCGCGAAATGGATTTACGACTGGGCGCCCGTGGGCACCCCGGTCGTCTCACACCACTGAGTCCGGCCAGAGTCCGGGCCGGAATGGCGCGCGCTCTCGCCGGTGCTCGCCGCACCCGCGAGGATACGCACCCATAGTCGTCAGTCGTTCTGGTCCAGCGGGGTGAGCACCCCGACCTGTCAGTCGTTGCCGTCCTTGAGCAACTGGTAGATGAACCGCTCGCGGGGCTCGCCGCCATAGGTCCAGGTGACATCCGCCCAAATGCTGTGCTCCGTCGAGGCGACGATGGTGATCGCGTGCTCCGCCTCGGTCACCCCTTCGTACTGGTCCCACCCCTGGTCGAAGAGCTCCTGGGTCTCCTTGCGTCGGCGACCGGGATGACCTGCCCGGGGAAGGCGATGAGGCTGGGCACGGCATACAGCTCGGACAGCGTCTTGCTGTCGTGCTCCAGCAATGCCTGGGCGTAGCGGTCGAAGAAGTCGCGGGCGATGTCTTGTGCGTTGTCCCTGCCGCAGGACGGTAATGGCGAACCCCGTCACGCCGGTGGCGGGATTTAAGATCGCGCCCATGGAGCCACTCATCGCGCTGGCCACGCGCTCCCGGGATGGGCATCTGGCGCTGTGCCGGGTGGAACGCCAGCAGCGGCTGATCGAAATCCTGGTCGCCGCGGCCCCGGTTCCCCGCCCCGTGCCGGCCCTGGCCCAAGAACTCGGCGTCTCGGCGCGCACGGTCGAACGTGACCTGGAACGCCTGCGGGATGCCGGCGTCCCGATCCGGTCGCAGCCGGGGCGTGCGGGCTGGCATACCTTGGCGGTCGCGCGGCGCCGTCACGAACTCACGTTGAGCACCGCGCAGGTCGCGACATTGATCTCCTGCCTGGCCATCCTGGGCCCAACCGCCACCGCCTCGGCGGCCTCGACCACGGCCGCCCTGGCCCGTGCCCTGGAGCCGGGGCAAGCGCGCTGAGCGGGGCACTCCCTGCCCGGGGTCAACGTGCAGATCAGTCGTCGACGGCCAATTCGCCGAGCTTCGACCAGTCGGTCCCGGGCACCTCCATATTGACGATGCGCGGGGTTTCCGCCAGGTGCGGCGGCAGATCCTGTTGGGCCTGGCGGAAGTGGTCGGAGTTCACATGCTTCCCGCCGGCGTCGGAGTCGCGGAACGCCTCGACGAGCACATACTCGTTGGGGTCATCGAGACTGCGCGACCAGTCGAACCAGAGGCAGCCGGGCTCGGCGCGGGTGGCCTCGGTGAAGGACCGGGAGATTTCCGGCCACGCGTCGGCGTCTTCGCTGCGCACGCGGAACTTTGCGGTGATGAAGATCATCGCTCCATTCTGGCTGACCTGTCTTCTCTACAGCCGTGACGCTGATGCCTCGAAGAAGGGGTGAAGAATCGGCGGCGACAGGCTGGGTCAGCACGAGTGTCCGAACGGATCGGCATTCAACTTGTGCGACTGGTACGTCTAGGCCCGCGGCTACCCCTGCCGCTAGCCAGCCGCTACTACGCGAAACTTTTTTAGTGCGTTCGACCCTCTTGCCGTAAGAGCACCAAATACCTCAAGAAAGTTGAAGCGGTAAGCGGAACACTGGTGAGGCACCAACAACTTCGGTGCCTGTCTCCCTCGGAGGTCATGATGTTCCCTACCCGCCACGCCGTCGAGCGTTATCAACAGCGAGTGGCTCCAGTGTCAGCGGCAGAGGCTTCACGTCGCATTCGGGCGCAGGCGGCCACGGCGGTGGCCACTCGTCGTCCGCGGCCTTGGACACCGGCGGCCGCAGCCCCTGGCCTGATGTTCTTGTACCCACGCGACCTGCCCGGAGTGTGCTTCCTCGTTCGCGATGGCGCTGTCCTGACCGTTTTCGAGCGGTCGATCGCGCGGGCGTGGGAGCAGGGGGGGTGGGAACCGCGACATGTTCGGCGGACCGAGCCGTATCACCGGCCTTCCCCGGGGTCGCGGCTGGGGGAGGCCGCGTGAGCACCGGGGGTCGGGCGATCCCTCGGCTCCAGGACTTGTCCTATTTCGAGGTCGCAGGTGAACAGGTCGCTCAGGGGTCCAGCTTCGAAGAGATCCGGAGGGCGCTGGTACGCCGAGCGCAGGATCTCGATCGCGACGCAGATTTCGAGGGGGCCTTTAACGAGGCCAAGTGGGACCTGCTCGAGCGGGACGCACACAAATATGTCAACAACGCGGTCGAGGTTCTCAAAGAGATGATGCGGCTCGGTTGGATCGAGCGTCAGGTGCTCCCGTCCGGGCCGAACTCGGCCTACCTGCACAGCAATGACCGGTTCGACCTTTTGCCGCCCGGTCGGACGTGGACCGACCTCGTCCGGCAGGATCGTCCAACGGCCTATACAACACTGGCCGGCGTCCTGATCGATGCGCATCCGCAACTCGGCGGTTTCCTCAAGGCCATCGGCGCGCACCCTGACAGCCCCTCCCCCACCTTCACCATCCCGTTGCTCCGCTGGGATCGGGACCGGCACTTGTCTGAGGACCTCTATCTCGAGGACCTCATCCAAGCCGTCGCCGCCGCCGCCGACGCCGGCGCCGTCGGCTGGGCAGCGGATCCATCGGCCATAGAGTCGGGCGTCCGCAGCTACGTGGAGCGGATACGCGACCGGCGCGCCGCCCGGAAAGCGACCCATACCCGCAAAGAGTTCCTTAAGACCTGCGAAGAAGCAGTCACCAAGGTTGCCTTCGCGGCCAGCGGCTGCCCGATCGACTACATCAGCATGGAACTCATGCGGCGCTGGACCAGGTTTCTTGGCGTCGGCAATTTCAGCTATTACGCCCCCGGCCCCTACGCGCTGCGGCTGTGGGGCACTGGAACCGTCGAGGGCTCCGGTCCAGCCGTGAGCATCAGCCGACGAACCGGTCCCGATATTCGTCGGCAGGCTCTCGCCGCCCTCTTGGACGTGTGGCAGGAACGACGCACGACCGCCCCGGCGACCATGTACGCGCCCGTGTGGGAACTACGCGCCGCTGTGTGCTGGCGGCTGCGAATCGCCGACACCGAGTGGGACAAGGCGGTCAATGAACTTCTGCATCAGGCCCACCCCGCTCTCCCCTACCGAATCCACCTGGACCAGGCCAGCCTCGGGCCACCCCCGAGATCCACCCGTCCCCTGGTTCTCCAGTCCGCTGGCGGTAGCCGCATCTTCAACGTCATGACCCTCATCCCCCAGAAGGAGAACCGATGATCCCTACCCCCCGCATCAATGGCACCGTCTGGCTCAAGCGGCACTGGCAGCTGCGCGAGAACCCTTTCCCCACCAGTGGCGTCGCCCGCCTCGGGGGACGAGACCGCCGCGAGAACGGTCTCCTATACGACCATCACGTCAATGCCGAGAAACTCACCGAGGCCACCGAAAAGTTCGTCCTCGGGGCCGCATTCTCCGGCCTGCGGTTCGGCTACCTGTGGTCCATGGGCATCGGACCCAACGACAGTGACGCCCGCGGCTTCGGAAAGTCGGCGCTAATGCAACACCTGACCTGGTCGCTCAACCAGGACTTCGGGGCATCGGCCTATACCTCCGCCGGACTCGACGAGGCCGACGCCGCCGAAGTGCCCATATGCGGGCTACTCACCAGTTTCGACACCGCACAGATCCGCAGTCTCGCCGCTGCACTGTTCACGGCCGTGGAATACGCCGTCGACTTCAAGAACGACGAGACCGAAGACACCTTGGCCGTCAGTCTGCGCCGACGACTAGTCGACCGCGCCGGAACCGATGATCCGGACACCCTCACGCGCCTGGTAACACAGGAGTACCGCAAACTGCGCGGCAGAACCCTTGGCCCCCCCGACCAGAAACTGATCACGGCCCTGTGCGACGCAGACCCGGCTACGGCATCCGAGTATCTCGACGCCGTCACATCCACCACCCGCTCTCGTAACGGCGCCAACTACTTAGCGACCTTCCTGCTTTTCGCCTCGGCTGCCGGCATCGGGCGGGTGCTGTTGTGTTGTGATCAGCTCGAGGACCTGGCCTCCACGAACACCTCCAAGGCCAAGCGGGTGCTCGAGACGGAGCGCTTCCGAGATGTGGTCCTAGAAACCCTGCCGATGGCCGACATGTTGGCCGTCCTGGTCACTATGCACCCCCGGGCCGCTCTGGCCATCGGGCAGCCGTGGCAACTAGCCGACCTGCCCGATTTCGAACCTTCGACAGCGAACGAGCACCGGGTCGTCGTCCTCGAGGCCCTGAAGAACGTGGACGAGGTCAAGCGGCTCCTGGCCACCTATCTCGACGCCGCACGCAAAGACGAAGATCCCCGCGGACTGTCTGACCTCTCCCCGCTGACCTCCGGCGCGGTCGACGCGCTCTTCGCCAGGTCGAACCGGCGGCCCCGGGACATCCTGCGCAAGGCCCACGCCATCTTCGAGCGAGCAGCAGCGGACAACATTGATGAGATCACTGAGGACACCGTCGTCTCTGTCCTCGACGGTCTCACCGCAGACGAGGGCTACGTCCCCGCAGTCGCCGGATTCGGGCTGCCAAGCTCGGTGGACTGGAGCCAAGGATGAGCCGCGATCTCGCCGGGCTTTCGCTCGATCTGTTTCTGCTTGGACACGCACATCTCACGGGCGACCGGGCCGGTGACGGGTACGCGTTCGAGCGTCGTGTCCGGGCCTATCTGAACGCCGCCGCGATGCCACACGCCAGCGAATTTCGCGTTTTCGGCCGCCGTACCCTCTCGGGGCTTCACCACCAACTGGACGAACAGACCCGCTGTCCTGACGCCCTGGTCATCGGCGAGTGGAAAGCCCACGCCGGGCTGATCCCAAAGAACGACCTTCTGCGGTTCAAAGCCGCCACGGACGACTACTGGATGACCAGTCGCCAATCTGAGCGACTGCCCATCATCCGGGTCTTTGGCGGCACCGGCCGCATCACCCCGGCCATGAGTGTCTACGCCGCCCTGGCAGGCATCATGCTCATCACGCCAGAGCGTTGGCCCGTAGCGGCTTTGTGCCACTCGACTTTGCTGTGGCGGCCAGCAGGACTAGACCCGCCCCCGCCCGCCGACCGCCGCACCTTGTACAGCCTCATCCGCCCACTCCAGAGCGTTCTCGGGCCACAACCGGACGGCAGCTGGCGCATTCCCCCCGCCCCTCTGACTACCGACCTGCTCCAGCGTCTCGCCGTTTGGGAGTACCACTCCGACCGCCTCTGGAGCTGGACAGGCCGCCCCCCCTCGCAACTCGCAAGCACCCGAAGCTTCCGGCAGGTCCCGGCCGCATGACCAGCCTCATCCCGTGCCGCGCTTGCGGCAGCATCCTGGGCCCGTGGGAGCAGATTGCGAATGGTTGCGCGTGCGAAGGTCCCGCATCGCCGACCTTGCGCGACACCTTCTACGCCGTCCTGTGCGCAGCGCCCAGCCCACTGCCTTGGTTCGACATCAAACGGCTCGCTGAAGACGACCACCACATCCGGGTGAACGACAGCACGACCCTTGCGGTTCTTGCTGTCGATCGCCGGCTCTGCTGGGCTGGGCGCGGGACTTACGGCCTTTATCGCCATGGCGTCTTGCCCGGTCCCCGCAACCTTGAGCAGGCTGCCCGTCTGGTACTGACAGCCACCGGGAACCTGCACATCGACGGCATCGAGTTCATCCTCAAACAGATCGGCTACCGGTTTTCCGTCGCCTCACTGCGCAACGCCCTACATCGCTCGGCCGTTATCAGTTGGGATGGACGCTGGTGGTCCCACCCTTCCGGGGAGAAGGCGATGCGCATGCTCCGCACCGACATTCCCGTCGTCCCTTCCCGACGCAAGGCCCAGTTCGACGAGATCATCCAGAACCTGCAACATGACGCGGCCGTCCACTTGGCCACTCGGGAACAGCGCCTCGGAAGAGCACCGGCCACCTCTGGCGTCATCGGCATCGAGTGGACAGACGGTTAGTGCGCTTCGACGGGCGGCCGTACGTGAAGATCTGGCTGACCCTGCTAGCTCCCCATTCGGCCGCGCCATGGACGGAAGTGATCGCCTTCATTCCACGCCTCTGCCGCCCTAGGTTGATGGCGGATGTTGTCGGGCCATTGGCGTGGAACCGTGGGTCGTGCGGTGTCGTGGATAGATGCCGATGTGAATGCCTGGATCGAGTGCCCCGGGTCGGCGCGGGCGGTGTAGGCGGCAGTGCCGCCTGCGACCGTAGCGGGAAGGAGTGGGGCCAGGTCGTGGTGGTACGTGGACCTACAGGCGCTGGCCGTACTGGCAAGCCGATTCGATAACGCACTGCGCGCCAACGCCAGCCGCCGGTTCACCCCCACTCCGGGCACCGTCGAGGAGGTCAAGGATGCACGAATGGCGGCCGCGATCGCGGCTGACTTGCCCTTGGGCCGTAGTTGTGGACGACGATGAAGGACTCGATGAGGTCTCCTTGGACTCGACCACAACGCGGAGGAATAGGCAGTGATTAGTCGCAGCCATGGCGTCGGCGTGACTCTGTCGGCACGAGGCAGGCACCCCTGCGGCCTATGTGGCCAGTTCCGACAGCTGACCCGTACGCACGTGCCACCTCAAGCTGCGGGGAACGACAAACGAGTGGAAAGGGCAGCGGACTGGATCGACTCCGATCGGGTCCGCGGGGCTGGCCGATGGCTACCGGGCGGGTTATGGGTCCGAGGTCTCTGCGAGGACTGCAACAATTGGGCCGGGCGAGCGAGTGACCTGGCGTATGCCGACTTCGCCGCACAGGTGCGACGCTTGACCTCGACGTCCGCAAGAACTCTCCTGGTAACGCCCTACGGGGATCCCCCAGCGGCGACCTTCGCACCGGGCCTCGTTGCCCGATGTGTCATGTTCGGCATGTTCGCGATACACCCTCGTCTCCGGTTCATCTTTCCCGAACTCGCTCAAGACCTTCACGGGGAAGCGTCTCCTGGGCACGGGCGCATTCGATGGCCCGCCCGACTCGGCCTCCGCGTTGGTCTGAGCGATCCCCGAGCCCCGCGTACTGCACTACTGAAAAGCGGCGTGTCATCGGTGCGAGTCCTGGGGACGCGGATGAGCCATCACAGTTTCGCCGACATCATCTTTCCCCCGTTCACCTGGAGTTTGGTGCCGTTGGGAGCGCCTGATCCTCATCTCGGGCTTGAAGCGACGCACCTGCTCGCAGACGCCAGCGATTGGGTCAACTACGGACCCGACCGCACCATCGTCGATCTGCGGAACCTCACCCGTCGATTCCCTGCTCTGCTGCACCCGGATTTTTCCGGGAAAGATGAGTGGATCGAGCTCATGGGTGACTCAGTCACCGACGCGGCAGCAGTAATACGGCTCTTCGCCGTTGAGTGTGGGTTGAGCGCGACGCGCTGAGGCGCTCGGGGTGCGGCGGGTAGGGGTCGAGGCCCTTGAGGATCAGAGGACTTCTACCTCTCCTGAACCCAAGGACCTCGACGATGCCCGAGCCTACGTTGTGCTGCCTGGTGGGCGGCTACTGCGACCGTTGTGACTTGCTGGTCGGCCTGCCCGGCCTGCGGGTGGTCGAGGTCGTTCGCGACGACCGTGACGCCTTGAGGGTGACGGTGGAGTCGCCGCCGGGTGTGATGGGCTGCCGCGGGTGCGGGGTTGTCGCGCACGCCCACGGCCGGGTCGAGGTCGCGCTTGTCGATGCGCCGGCGTTCGGTCGGCCGGTGCGGGTCGTGTGGCGCAAGCGGCGTTGGGTGTGCCCGGAGGCGGCCTGTCCGGTCGGGTCGTTCGTGGAGCAGGACGAGAACATCGCCGCGCCGAGGTCGAAGCTGACCGCGCGGTCGGCGCGGTGGGCGATCGAGCAGATCCGCCGCGAGCACGCCTCCGTGAACGGGGTCCGGCGCCAGCTCGGCTGTGGGTGGCGGACCGTGTGGGACACGATCAAGCCGATCCTGCAGGCCGCCGCGGATGACCCGGCCCGGTTCGAGGGCGTGACCCGCCTCGGAGTGGATGAGCACATCGTGCGCCACGAGGCGCTGTTGTTTCGGATGGAGGTGAGAGACCTACATCGCTTGGCCGTCGCAGCGGCTGGGTGAAGCTGGCGGCAGCCTGAACCGGGGAACGCCGGGGAGGGTGGGAGCAGCCGCGACAAAGTCAGGACGGTTCGGCACTACCGGACGGGCCGTGCCTGGTGAGCAAGACGGGAAGGTGTACGCAAGGAACCGGTGTCGTAAGACCTCTTCATCGTCGACCAGCTCGAACCCGGTGGATCTGGGCTGGTGTGCGGTGCGTACCTTCCTCCGCGCCTGCCAGCCAGGCGGGTGTCGGGGGCGGGGAACTGTCAGGACGGTGACATGTGCCGGGCCTGGCAGGTCGTGGTGAAGGCCTGCGGCGTAGCCACGACGAGACCGCAGGGGCAAAGTCGGGCACCTCGCCCGTTGACCGAACAACAGTGAACGTGGGAACCACCTGTGACTGTTCCTCTTCTTGAAGGGGATAGGCCCGTTGCCGGCTGAAGGTCGCAGGTGGGGCGGAGCCGCCGTAGTACTCCGAGGCCTGGAGAGCCGGTCGCATGGGGAAGGGCGGCAGCGAGAGGAAGCAAGGAGGAACTGTGATGTCCGAAGATGCGCTGGTGAATACCGGCGCCGTGATCTGGCCCGAGCATGACTGGGCGCAGGTGACGGTACGGAGGATGCAGGCCAAGCTGCATTGTTGGGCGGCCGGGGATCCCGGTCGCCGGTTTGACGACCTGTACAACCTGGTCTGTGATCCGGCGTTCCTGGTCGTGGCGTGGCAACGCGTCGCGGGCAACGTCGGGGCACGGACGGCCGGGATCGATCGGGCCACGGTGGCTGCGATCGTCTCTCGGTTCGGGGTCGAGGAGTTCCTGCAGCATGTCCGTGACCAGTTACGGTCGCGGACATTTAGCCCGGTCGAGGTACGTCAGGTGATGATCCCCAAGGCGAGCGGGAAACTGCGCGCGTTGGGGATCCCGACCGTGACGGACCGGGTGGTGCAGGCTGCTCTGAAACTGGTGTTGGAACCGATCTTCGAGGCGGACTTTGCGCCGTGCTCGTACGGTTTCCGGCCGAACCGGCGCGCGCAGGACGCCATTGCCGAGATCCACCACTTCACCACCAAGTCTTACCACTGGGTGGTGGAGGCCGACATCGAGGCGTGTTTCGACATGATCGATCACGTCGCGTTGATGGACCGGGTCCGGGCAAGGATTGGCGACAAGCGAGTGCTGGGGCTGGTCAAGGCGTTCCTCAAGGCCGGGGTGATGACCACCACCGGCACCCGCGAGGCGACGCACACCGGCACCCCGCAGGGCGGGATCCTGTCTCCGCTGTTGGCGAACATAGCGTTGTCGGTGCTGGATGAGCACTTCATGTCGAAGTGGGACCAGCAGATGGCGAGCGAGGTCTGCCGACAGCGCCGGAAGCGACAAGGCAAGGCGAACTACCGTCTGGTCCGGTACGCGGATGACTTCGTCATCCTGGTCACCGGGCAGCGCGAACACGCCGAGCAGTTGCTCAACGAGGTGGCGGCCGTGCTGGCCCCGATGGGGCTGCGACTGTCACCGGAGAAGACCCGCGTGGTCCACATCGACCACGGCTTCGACTTCCTCGGCTTTCACATCCAACGGATGCGGAAACGGGGCAGCAACAAGTGGTTCGTGTACACCAAGCCCTCAAAGAAGGCGGTCGCCTCGATCAAGAGCCGGGTGAAGACCATGACCTACAGGGCGACCTTGCACCACGACCCCGGGTACCTTCTGGACTACCTGGGTCGGTACTACGAGGGTGGGCCAACTACTTCCGACACGGCATGTCCAAGGCCACGTTCTCCGCGATCGACTTCTACACGTGGGAGCGGATCACGGCATGGCTACGGAAGAAGCACCGCATCGGCTGGCCAGAACTCCGGCGCAGGTTCTGCCTGCCCGGAACCTGGCGGCTCGCCGTCGATGGGATCAGGTTCAAGGGCGCAGCCAGCGTCCCCGTCATCCGGTACCGCTACCGCGGCTACCAGATCCCGACCCCATGGACACCGACAGCCACCACTGGCTGAACAACAACCACTCGTGGAGAGCCCGGTGCGGTGAGAATGGGGCTATCGCTCTAACGGTGTAAGAGGCGTTCATTTGTTACTGGTTCTCCGCCG
>ERZ501047.290-NODE-290-length-17411-cov-3.476319_pt1 | contig 17411 bp, 14 predicted proteins | sample MGYA00510868_ERZ501047 | MGnify/ENA primary metagenome ERZ501047 (study PRJEB25958, sample SAMN03398593) | human skin metagenome | study: EMG produced TPA metagenomics assembly of the Human Skin Microbiome Metagenome (human skin metagenome) data set. | reverse complement strand
AGAAAAGCACATTACCATCGTCACCAGCAGACGCCAACATATCTCCATGTGGCGAGAAGCGAACCACGTTGACAACGCCAGTGTGCCTGGCAAGTGTAGCAATATATTCAGAACGTGGTGGGTTGGGTTTCACACCAGATGCAGCCGCAAGGGCGGACGGCGATGGGATATTTGGGTGGATCATCCAAATGCGGACATTATTATCACCGCCTGCGGTGGCGAGGCGCCAGCTCTGACCCCCCGCTAGTACTGGCACTTTTGCTTGATGATCTTCCTGTCCTTTCCGCTCATCACCGGCAAGGCACTGCCCAGGAGGTAAACCAGCAGCTACTTGTCAGTCCAAACACGTCAACGCACCTTGGCCTAGATTATGATCCAGTACTTGCGTCAAGCGAGTAGCAGATATAGGCTGAAAAGAGCAAGAGTATATAGGCAGCGTATTATGCCAGCGAATTTCGAATGTCACACATTGGACCATAGTCAGCGCGTCACGCGCTGTATCCGCGGTGGTGATGAATGTAGGATCCACATCGCGTTGCGCGCACCGTAGAAATCGACGCTCGGCCGATCCTCGAAAGGGTGGCAAGTCATGTACATTTTCCCTACGAAGCTTAAGAGCGCGCTGGCAAGACAGGGGCAGCAGGTGCGGGGCTAGGACCTGATGCGGTGCTGTTCAAAATGTAATCGCGACGTAGATAAGAATCAATCGTGCGGAGACCTGTTGTAAATTGTGCACGCGAAAGACCCTCGATAGTCGGGTCGCTGCCAGCTACAACTCTCCAGATCGCTGCCAGCTCATCTTGAGGCAGGCCACTGCGCATCCATACTTCATACACGGTACCAGAACGGGCAATAGGAGGTGATGAGTCTGTACAAATGGCATCAAAGCATATGTCATAGCGTGAAGGTATCTGACTGGAACTGGGTGGAGCAGCACGCATAGCAGTAGCTTGAGTTCCTTCGACATCCGCCGCACTCGGAGTCCTGGTATGCAATGAATGTTTTGTGGCTGGACGAGCTGGAGCCGGGCGTCGAGCGACGTATGGTGAAGATGATGCCACTGACTTCTCTGCATGTGGTCTGGGAGGACGAGGTGGAAGCTGTGGCTTGCATTTCTTCTCCGATAAGTTTATATTAGTTGGTGCTCGATTTGTACCTTGAGAACCGTTGGTATCTAGAACTTCACTGGAGGCAGAATCCTCATTTACAGGACTCTTTTCCAGAGAGGGTGAATGCGGCTCTGTTGATATGACATGATCATGCTGCATTTTCGCATCAGAAAGGGACATATTTGACATGGGTGGCTGAATGGACTCCAAAGGCAAACTAGAGGCTCGCTCATCGCCTGTACTTTGTGCATTTGTAGCGTTTTCCTGAGAATCACTTTCACTCAAGGCATTTGTACTTATGTCGCTGCTTTTTGCATGGATGGGGGTGTCTGCCTCATTTTCCTTGCCCTGCCGAGGGTCGGAAGGCTTGTCCTCAGACAACTTGGTCGAGTCCGCACTGGCTCGATCAGCAGCCTTGGACAAGTGCGCCGGCTTTGGTTTTAGACTGGGCTTCGTAATAAAAGCTTCATTTCCTGTGTTTTCCGTCGCATTAGTAGATGTATCGCCCCCTTCGAACATGGCTCGCAGCTGCTGCACATTGGCAGGTACGGATTCTGACATGGTGGCAACAGGTCAAGTGGAGGTTAGAGCGCACCTGCCAACCTCTGGTGTTAATGCTGAGCATGGCTATAAAGCATCGTTGCCGAGAGTAATAGTGTTCTGTTGCATCCAATCTGATTCATATACGACATTTTTCTGGTTAAATCGCATCATATCAAATTGTACATAGGCAGCTGGGTCATACTTTGAGATGATATGCGATCATCTCAAGATGCTCGACCACGCGAACAGATTGGAGGAAGCGATGTGCGGCTCGAAAAAAGCTTGGACGTACTGGTACAGAGAGACGAGTATCGGCCGCAAGTGTGAAGATTCTTAGAGGTAAAGGCAAGGTTTATCTCGAGAAAAACATAATCTTCCTACGCGGTGAAGCTCCATGTAACAACGCAAGAAAGGTTCTCACATGGAGCTATCGCGCTCGCTGCTTGCATTACGACTTGTGCTTGACGTAATTGAACAAGGGTGTCTGTTTCAGGATGCTCTGCGACGAGATGTAGTGTATGATTTGTCTGTGTCATGTTGCGCCAGCACGAACAACAACATGACTGAGCCCTCTGATGATCAAGCTCTTGGACACTTAGAGTGATGGGATATCATTTTCCCGACATGCTTACCATTAGGTATGCATCATCATCTAAAGCGCAGCATTCTTATTTGTTGAGCATTTCATCCCGTCATCCGAATAGAGTGCAGTTGCAGTCTTCACCTGATGCGTGCCTCACCCCAATGTGCTCACATGTGCAGCGCAAGGTCGACGAGATATGAATTACTCCCATGAGCGATAGACACTATTTGGTGAGGTGAGCGCTTGAAGTAAGAATCCTAAGGTCAACGCAATGCTGATTCACTTCAAGGGCGCAGCGATATTAATTTTTACCTCGCACGGTCCCAATCCAATTTAAGCGCCTTGGATTGCAGACCCTCTACTTTAAATACGCCCGCCATTACTCACGCACGATGCTGGGACTGTCAGCTCTTTTTCCACCTGCGCCCAAATGGAACATTGATCAGGTTCCTGACTTGACCGGTCGAATCGCCATTGTGACTGGTGGCAACTCGGGCATTGGGTATGAGACTGTTCGCGTATTGTTGAGCAAGAACGCCAAAGTATACATGGCTGCCCGTAGTGAGGAACGCGCTCAACATGCTATCACTGATCTCGCCAAACTTCAACTACCTGGTCAAGTAGAATGGATGCTTCTTGATCTGGCCAGTCTAGAAAGCATTAAAAAGTTTGCTGGGGAATACCTTACCAAGGTTCAGCGGGTCGATATGCTCTTCAACTCGGCTGGTGTCATGAACCCAGTTGTTGGACCGACAACGAAGGATGGCTATGAGTTGCACGTTGGAACCAATAGCCTGGGTCATCATTATCTTACTCTACTTCTGCTGCCTGCATTGCGTGCATCAGCACAGGCCACCCCGGATCAGCCGCCTCGTGTCTGTTTTACCTCGAGCATTGCACATCGTAATTCATCGCCGAAGGGCTTCGATCCGACTGATGTGACTGGTATCCACACATCGTGCTACGTACCGGCTCACACCCGTGCATACGGTCAGAGTAAGCTGTATAACATTCTGAGTGCCAATTGGTTCCACCGCCACTACGGTAAAGAGAACATTGTTTTTACATCGTGCCATCCCGGCATCCTTGAATCAGAGCTGGTTCGCGACTGGGACAAGGGACTCAACGCTATCGCGATACCATTGCTCAAGTCGACCATTTTCTACCCAGCTCACATGGGTGCCATCACACAGCTCTATCTGAACACGGCGCCTGAAGCTGCCGGCGAAGGCGGCAGTTACTACGTGGCATGGGCTCGTAAGTACAAGTCCATTCCTATTTCTAGAAATGAGCGTGTACAGGATGCATTTGCTGCTTGGGTCAACGAACAAGTCGCCCAGCATGCGAGCTAAGCTACGATCCGTTGTAGAATGCTGACATTTCGCATATTGATTGGTCTGAATCCAGTAGTTTTATTTGTGGCTGACACAAGAAGCGTGCCGCATGGCCAGTCGCTTGGCAAACACGCGCGTGGGTAAAAAATTGAAAATTTCCGACCTCGGACCGTTGGAGACCAGCTCTTTTGACAGCGCCCTTGGTTCGCCGCAACAAAGAGTGTCACTTGGTTAAAACCTTGATGGTTGATCCTACATCGCTTACATTAGGCGATTTCTATTGTGCTGCTATAACTAGTGTCCGCTCTCAACAAGGTGTGCCGTCGTTCGCGCTGACTGGTCTGGACCTCGAGCCAGACTGAGACTTCTTTCTATCGTATTTCGACACTTTCATCGGTGACTCGCTATGACCCTGTTCTCTGGCACTGTCCCAACGAATCATCAGGCGCCGGGTTCATCGGCAGAAGCGGTTGATCCCAACAAGCAACGTGCTTCACGACGACCGGGCGTTTTGTCTCTCGCTTCACTCTCGAAGCGGGCGCCGCACGTTTCGACTTCCACACCCCCCACCACTCCTCCCACCCATGTGACGCATACTGCTTCTCAAGCTGTCATGCAGACTGATCCTTCGCGGCTCTCTCAGTTTTCACTGCGCATGAATGAGCTCCTCAATAAGGCATTTGTGGCGAGTCAATGCAACGTCTCAAGCATCGCACATTCAGGTACGTCGCCTTTCACGGGCACGTCTATCAGTGTGCCACGCATTCAGAACATTGTATACGGCAACAACCGCCTGCCTAACAGAGTAAAGGTGATTGAGATGACTCGCCTTATCATTGATGAGCTGCATAATGCCGAGCGAGTGGATCCTTATCTGCTGCGCGCCGTCTCGCGAACTGTGCTCAAAACTGTCTCTCACTTTATATCTCGCATCGAGTCCCAACTCGTTTCGCCGCGCACTGACCCCACGGCGCTGCAGGTGCCTGTTTCGCTGCGCGGTGCTCAGCACATCTCCCCCGCCATGGAGTTCAACCTGGCTCTAATAAGTCTGGAATGGATTGTCGAAGAGAGCTTGGAGCGTTGCTTGGAAGGTCTGCCTCCTCTGGCGCTGCTGCATTCTCCTAATATCCTAATGCCCACTGCCGCAGAGGGTATGGCAAAGCCACCCATGCCGCCATTCGTGCATGATATCCTGTCACCTTTGCGTGAGCAGATGGAAACCAGCATCATCCATGTGGTACAGCCATTGCTGGTAAGTGTCAAGTCATCGATCACAGAGTGCCTGAGCCGCGCGAATCCCCGTCCGTTCCAGCCACAAATGACACCGCCGTTGCTCAGTAAGACAGATGGCTCAACTGAGAAGCGTCAAACATGGCATAAGGAGCTTGAGGAGCGCCTAGATGCAGCTTATCGCCTTCTTGTTCTGCGCATCGTGGATCGTTGTGGTCAAGATGGTCAAGCGTGGTTCATTTCTGTGGCTATTCACATTATTTGGAAGGGTCTTCTCATTATCACGTCACGTTCAGTATTTGCGCCGGCATCGCTCGTGGAAGCTGAATTCTCGCACGCCTTTGGTCGTGCGCCTGGATCCATGCCGTCGAGTATGGTGCTGAATGCGCTTTTGTCTGTGGAACATTCGAAGCGTGTACCGACCCCGACGCAGCTTGCTCATGCGTTACGCAATGTGAGTCGACCATCAGGTCAACGCAAGTGGCAGGGCGAATCGGCGTCAGGCACACAATCGCCTACTATGACATCTGAAGATTTTGAGTCGTGGAGTGGTCAGTTTGCCTTGCCTGCGACCGATGTTGACTGCTATGTGGTGAATCCACTTCTAGTAGCAGAGCAGCTACAAGATTTACTTGTGTTCGAACGCCTCATGCTTCAATTCTGCACCAACTTTTACCCCTCTGTGTCTAACAAGCACAAGCGCAACACGTCTACGACGGAGACGTCTGCCTCGGCTGACGTGGCTGGACGAGCTCACCCAGAAAACGGCCTCTCGGACGATGATGGAGAAGAGGATCTTGCACATGAGGCGCTTCGTGAAGCATTTGAAGCGTTGCAAAGCACGATAACTGTGCTTCGTACGTTGCTTCATGACCCTGATGCCCTAAATCATTTGACGAACGATACCGACTTTGAAAACCTACTTTCACCTGCAGCGAAGCAAGCGTTCCAAATGATTCCATCTTTGCTGTTGATTCAAATTGCGTTTTGCCGAGTTCCACCTGGCTGGGTCGGGAAAGGAAGCGCCGGCTCGCCTGGTCTGCAGCTCATGAATGACTTGTTTTTGACACCGCCGAGCATCATCAATTATACTTGGAGTCAGTATGAGTCTGCTCTTCCAGGCTTTATGGCCGCAGAGGGTGCTGCCTTGTCACTTTCGGAGCGTTACGAACCGTTGGTGGCGCAAATCCTTGCTGCCCTCGATCAACTTGTGGAAAAGGTCGACCAGGAGCATGCGTCGTCACTGCAAACTAAGCGTTCTAATTCAGAGCCCCCTTCTGATGATTCGAACGAGGACTTACCTGCTGTCATGACACAGTCCATGCCAGCGCTCGATACGGGTGCATCAGAGTTTCATCAGCCAGTATCAAGTGCAAACAGCAAATCGAGCAAGATGCCGCCCATCTCCACGGCTATGAGCAGTATGACGGTGGACGACAAGCAAACTCGTAACCACAGAGGTCATGCACGGACCGGCTCGTCTTTTGCACCGCGCTTGTGGCGTAGGCACGCTTCGCAAGCTCCTAAATCGGCTATGCAGCATGCACTGCCGCCTCGTGTGTCGCGCGCGCATGCCACCAGCTCTATTGGCCTTCCCCGTGGAAGATCTCTCCACCGCACTCATCAAGCTGGCTTGCCCCGCAGCTCGAACCTTACTCTGGCGCACATGCAGCGTCATGCTTTGTACACGTTCGCGAATGTCGTTCACCGTGTCCCTGATATGCTCAGCGACAGCTGAGTTTAAAAAAATGACGCATGTTTAGTCATAGAAACATAGGGCGCACCCCGTACAAAAAATTGTGCTTCTTGAAGGGTTGCGTGATGGATTTGGATCATCATAGCATACGAGACGGTCCGTGATATACGCTCGTAATGCTACTGCCATGGCAGTTTGCCAGGTTTGCAGCTCGGAATGGACGTATTATGTGGCCGCCTCTGAGCCATACACGATGGATGAGCGCTTCGCACAAGTCGAGAACAATCTCAGGGCCCCGTTCTAATGCGGACATGCACTTTCCTTCCACCGGACGTGGGAATGGTGGTGGGGGCGATCGACCACCACTAATCGACCAAGACGTGGATGATATACCGGGATCCACCACGGAACATGCTGTGATTTCCATGTTCGACTTATTTTCCATTGGTATCGGTCCATCGTCCTCGCACACCGTCGGTCCTATGCGAGCAGGCGCGATTTTTGTCCAAGATTTGCGTGACTCTGGCATCCTGTCTTCGGTGGCATCCATTAAGCTGGCATTATACGGAAGTCTTGCTGCTACGGGCAAAGGGCATATGACGCCACAGGCACTTTTACTGGGCCTGGAGGGCGCCGACTGTGAAACGGTCGATACGGACTCTGTGCCTGTGCGATACGAGTCCATCATCCGGGATAAGAAGCTTACTCTCGGCAAGGACTCGCCGGATCAGGGCCACGTTCAATCGGTGCATTTCGACTATGACAAGGATTTGGAGTGGAACTGGAGCCAAAAGCTTCCCATGCACTCAAACGGTATGCGGTTCAGTGTATTCAATAATGAAGGCGACCTGCTTGCCACCAATGAATTCTACAGTATTGGCGGTGGCTTCGTGGTCAATGGACAAATGGCCATAGCCGATCGGCCTGGTCCTCGACCCGCGCGCGAAATGCTGCCGGCTCCGCCACCCTCTGAAAACCATCCGCAAGATACGATGGAGAATGTGTATTATAAATCGATTCGACGAAACGATGCTGATGGCGAACGTCGTGAAGGTGCTATGCCATCCACACCTGGCCAAGCCGCTTTGCCCCCACCTTCTCATTCTGATCAGCTCTCGGAGCAAGCCAGGAAAGAGCCGCGTTTCCCATTCCGTACCATGTCGCAACTCTTGTCTTTGAGCCGAAAACATAATCTTACGATCGCGCAGATTGTGTATGAAAATGAGCTCACTTGGTACACGCCTGAGGAAATTGATGCGAAAATCATGCATATTTGGAACGTGATGGATGAGGGCATCCGAGCTGGCGTCCTTAGTGAGCAGGAGGTGCTACCAGGCTCGCTGCGAATGAAACGACGAGCCCCCAAGCTGTATGCGCGACTTATGCGTGGGCTAAATATGGGTCCACGCCGCCTTGGTAATAGGCACGGCTCGTCTGAAGCAGACAAGTCATACCTGGGTCCTGGCACTGCCATGACCAACTCGGCTACGTGTGCATGGCCTAGTGCCAAGTCGCGCTCGGCACCGCGTGTGCCGCGCATTCGCGGCTCGTTTCAGCATGAAATCATGCCCGTGCCACCGCGCCGCACCAATTTTCCCGCGATGGACTGGTTGTCATGCTGGGCCATCGCTACCAATGAGCAAGTGGCTGCAGGCGGCCGTATTGTGATTGCACCGACGCTTGGTGCAGCTGGCATCATCCCGTCTGTGCTACGTTACGTGGTAGAGTTTGTGGCGCTCACACCTGAGGATGAAGAGAATCTCGTAAAGACCTTCTTACTTACTGCCGCAGCTATCGGTATGTTATTCAAGCGGGGCGCTACGATTAGTGCGGCAGAAGGAGGATGTATGGCCGAAGTCGGCACAAGCTGTTCCATGGCTGCAGCTGCCTTTACTGCGTGTATGGGCGGAAGTCCCGAAGTGATCGAACAAGCTGCTGAAACGGCGATTGAGCATAATCTCGGTCTCACTTGCGACCCTGTGGACGGCCTTGTTCAGGCACCATGCATTGAACGCAACGCTGTGGGCGCTGTCAAGGCTGTCGTGAGCGCCAACCTGGCCCTATCTACGGATGGCATCCATACCGTGACGCTGGACGAAGCGATTCATGCAGCCCGTCTCACGGCCGCTGATATGCATACCAAGTACAAGGAGACCAGCCTCAGTGGGTTGGCCACCACGGTCAAGATCCCTGTGGCTGTTCCGGATTGTTAGACATTTGCTTAGATAAACACAACAGCCGCGTGGATCGATTCAGCGACGGCGCGTCCCTTTCCCTCGTACCATGGCGTTTTCGTTCGGTAAACCGCCGTCTAGTACGCCCTCTTTTGGCGCGACGCCGTTGTTTGGTGCGCAGAGCACGGGCGCGGCTACAGCGCCACAACAGACTACGTCCAGCACATCGCTCTTCGGTCAGAAGCCTGCAGGTCAAGGTCTGTTTGGAGCTGCGCCTCCGTCAGGTGCTAATAATTCATTCGGCTCGATGCCGCCATCAAACCCCACGAACACCTTGGGAACCCAGCAGAGTGGTTTGTTTGGTGGGAAGGCGCCAGGCTCTGGCGGTACTTCCGGCGGTCTTTTTGGTTCGCAGCCGCCGTCGAATGGTGGGCTGTCGCAGCCTCAGCCTCAGCAAGGCTCTGGCACCTTTGGTTCGCAGCCTCCGCAGGGTGGTTTGTTTGGATCGCAACCTCAGCAGAGTGGCTTGTTTGGATCGCAGCCTCAGCAGGGTAGTCTTTTCGGACAGGCAGCCAAGCCTGCTGCACAGCCGACATCTGCCCCACAGGCAACGCCCGCCGTGCAAGATAAAAAATTTGGCGCGCCGCTGCACACACAGCTGGAGCGCATTGCTTCCAGCTGGGACACGTCCAACTTAAGCACTTGTCAGTTTCAGTACTACTTATACAATCGAGCGCCGGATGCGCAGAGTCTAAGCCAGTTGTGCGTGCGTCGCCCTGATGCTGTGGGCCCAATGCACGATGCTTTGTGGAATAAAGCGCTACAAGAGAACCCAGAGCCAGACCGTCTATACCCTGTTCTTGCGGTCGGCTTTGGCGACTTACAAATACGTTCGAATGCGCAGGCGACTGAAGCAGCACGCCAGACAAACAAGGCCGCTGAACTCACGAAAAAGCTCGCTGAGCTACGTCAAAAGCACGATTTGGCGAATGTCGTGCGTGCGCAGTCGGCCATGATGATGCAGACGCGCATTCGACAGCGTCTTTTGTCGCTCACGAAGGATGCAGGTGTCATGATTCCTGCCTTGCGTGGACAGAGTCTCACAGCCAGCGAAGATGCTGTCAAGGCAGCCCTGGAGAATTGTGATGCGCAGCTGAATGGTGCGCTGCCCCATTATGCATCCAACACGACGCCCGAGCATGCGCGTTTGCGTGCGCAGCTGAATGAGCTGTGGGCGCAGCTCAGTATCGTCCGTGCTAAGCGCGAGGCAGCCCAAGCACAGGGCCGTGTGAATGGTGGCACCGAATGGGTCGTGGTCGATGAGTCGTCGTTTGACGAAATTACGCAGATCCTGGGCTTACTGCAGCAGGGGTTGGTGCACTTGTCGAACACGCTTATGAGTGATAGCAAAGCCCTAGACACGGTGTGCGAGGGTCTCAAAGGCGTGCCTCTGGTCGGTGTGCGGCACACGTAGTCTACAGATCCCACTCTTCTACGGCACCATAGAACGTACGAGCGATGCGCTTCTGCGCATCGACACCAGATTCATGCGGACTGTCACCAATGGCACGCACAACGAGATATTTGCGGCCTGTCAGCACGTCAGGCGTCGTCGGGGGCGGATACACGGGGCCATCGAGCGCTTGCGCTGCATGAGCTTGAGAGCCCAGTACGAGGCACCCAGCTTCACGCGCGATGACAACGCCTGCACATACATCCCATGCCCAGCATCCGATTTCCCAGTAGGCATCGAGCGTGCCCATAGCCACATGAGCGAAATTGAGAGCGGCGGAGCCCATGGAGCGCACGCCGAGGGCCATTTCACCGCCGGGCACACCGCTGTCGCGATCGCCCACCAGGCGCTGGAATGAGCGTGTCTTTTTCTCCATAATCTCTGCAGAGCGATCCGAGCCCCACTCAAACGCAACAAGGGCCTGCTTGAACGAGGGCAGTGGTGCGGGCTGGGTCAAGGGCAAGGAGCGGCGCTGAGGGTGCAGGGGCGTCGTGATAAATGCGCCGTGGCCCTTGCGGGCGGCGTACAAGTACCCCAGGAATGGTGCATAGATCACACCGATGGTGGGTTCTCCATGGTACACGAACCCGATGGAAATACACACAAAGGGGAATCCCTTGACAAAGTTGGTCGTGCCGTCAATGGGATCAATGATCCAGGTAGGCTCATTCGTTATAGCCGCCTGCTCACCAGCTGCCCAGCTCTCTTCGCCGATAAACTTGTGGTCAGGGTACTTTTCGCGAATGGCTTGGCACACAAGCTTCTCCGTGTGCTGGTCCGTCTCCGTGACGAGGTCCGCCGTGTTCTTCTTTTCCTCAAAGCCCGCTGCATGTGAGTGGCGTGTGCGTACCTGCTTTCTCAAAGCGCGTTTCAGAGCCTTTGACAATCGCCTCACCAGCTTGCTTGGCAAGATCAATCGCAAAATCGAGCACGTCTTGCAAGGGCAGTGCCATGGTCGTATGCGGGAATCGCTGGCGCAGCGCACGGTGCCCCAGCCTAGGTGGAGGTGTGATGGGTTGACGACATGCCGCTGCCATGGGACGATGTGCCGCATGAGCAAGCGGCTTGGGCGCCCATCGGTGCGGCGGCAGAGCTGAGGCGTCCGGCATCGCAGCCTGTCGAACGTGTGTCATGGATGCCGCTCTCGCAGATGCCGATGCCGCAGACGCAGCATGAACTCGATGAGTATACCATGGACTCTGTGAGTGTTGAGTCGAGCGAGTCCAGCGCGTCGTCCGAGGCGCAAGACACTGTCGTGCCGATATCGCGGGCTCCTTTACGACTTTTGAGCGGAATCGAGGTACTCGACACGTATGCAGGTCGGTGGCAAAGCGGGGGCGCCTATGCTCCACTTGATGAGCCTGCGAGCCATGACGTGTTGCGACGCGGCTTTCCCATCGGATCGGCCCTGGAGGTGGTCGGCCCCCCGGGTGTCGGCAAAACAACGTGGGCGATGCAAATGGCGATTTCAGAGCGACTTGAGCACATGATGCATACGATGCAATTGTGTATGGATCAGTACGGCACCGCTGATGACGCACCTACGCCACCCAGCTCGCCACGCACCCTAATGAATGCCATGGACGTGGATATTGAGCCGTGGTGTGCTCAAGTTGTGCTGGTCGACACGGAAGGAAGCATCGCGCCCGTCCGCCTCCTGTCCATGACACGCGCAGCCATCACACAGCACCACGTGTCTATGGCCCAACGCTATGCTCACTGCGCTGGTGTCGATGCCGACGTGCATCATGCCATCGAACGTGCTGTTTTGCGTGGCATTCACTTAGTGCGCTGCACAACACTCGGGGAGCTACTGGCGTTTGCCGGCATCGCAGCTAGTACCGTCCTCAAGGTACCGGGCCTCCCGCCCCGCACATCGCTCCTCATCATTGATACCCTGTCTTTTTTCACCTACGCACATGCACTGCCGATCAATGCGACGCGAGAACAGCGCAAAGCGCGTGAGGATGCGATTCAGTGCATTGTGCGCTCGCTAACAACATTACGAGACAGTCAGATCCCCGAGCAAGACCGCATCACGGTCGTGGTGACGATGCAGATGTCAACGCGCCGTCTGAACGATGCTGGCTCGGTGCTTCAGCCATCCCTGCTATCCAAGTCATCCACGCGGGATGATAGCGAAAGTGTGTTGGGACGCAGCGCACAGCGTTTTTTCTTAGCGTACAGTGATGTGCGTGGTCATCGGTACGTAAGTGCTGCTCACAGTGAGTGTAATATATCTCCCCTGGGACACAAGTGCTGTAGGCGTCATGATACACGCGCATGGCTTGACCCAGTCCCTTACTTTTTCTCAAATGTATCCATAGTAATGGTCACAGGCCCATCGTTGATTAGGGACACGTCCATCATCGCACCAAACGCGCCATTGTGGATCCTATGTGGTGCATAGGCTGCACGCATTTTCTCGAGAAATGCATCATAAAACGGCCTGGCCTGGTCGCCAGCCATCGCCAGATGGAAGTCGGGGCGCGTTCCTTTGCTTGTGCGGGCATGCAGTGTAAACTGCGATACGCACAAGACGTCACCACCCAGTTCCATCACATTCGAGCGCCAAGCGCGTGCATGCTCATCACCAGGCGCCAGGACCCCGTCCACGACGCGCGCGCCTTCAGGCCACAGCTTGAGTTGGAGAATTTTCTTCGTGAGAAGATCCATATGCTCGGGCGTATCGTCCTGGCACACACCAATTAGGGCCAGAATGCCCGGGCCTATGGTCGACACAGGCTGCCCCTGCACTGCCGGTAAGATAGACGTGCTTTTTTACATACCATGCACGGAGGCCTGCTTCACGCGCTGGAGCACAGCTTTCATAGAACCGAGGTGCTAACAGCGACGTGACCTTATTTTTTCGCCTCGTGCCTTTTTTTCTCCATGGCAGCGGCCGAGGCATTGCAGTCGATCCTGCTGCGCCTCTGTGTGCTGTGTTCCACGTCACTACAAACCATCCAAACGTCGCCTACAGAGACGATCGACCGCGAGACAAGCAGGCAGGATGGACGCGCACTCAGTGAGAAACTATACCAAGACCTTTTGATACTGAATCAGCAGGTTCGGAAAGAAGCGACGGCGCTTTCTCTCGCTATGCGCCCATCGTCGCGCGAGATGCATGATGATGCCGACTCCCTCGATGGACTCGATGAGAAGAGCATTGAAGCCGCGTCCCACTTGCTCCAGTCTCTCGCTACAGACGCCGTGCCCAAACTCGTGTTCCTAGCCAATCTCGCTCAAAAGAACCAGCGCGTTTATGACACGACTGACGCTGTTGCCAACGACACGAGCCTGCAGGAAGCTCGTGAAATGGGCGCCCACATCGTTCTCGGTGAGAACGCCATGGGTAAGCATGTTGTATCGGCATCGGTCGGCTCCTTGTTTGCGAATGATGTGCGTCGGTACACGGCCGACGTCATCGAGACCATTGGCCTGCTGTGCCAAAGTTTTATGAACGTACGCACGCGTACCGTGCTCGCTCGTGCCCAAGAGAAGCGCGGCGAACAATCCGAGTCGCCCACACCTCCTTCTCGCCAAGCGTCTCTGGCTCTGACCAAAAAGCTCTGGACGCTGTGTGATGCTGCCGAAGGCGACAAGACACATACACCTGCATATATCGCGCGGCTTCCACGAAACAACTATGAAGCTTTGTATAAGTTAGCGCGCCAGCATGAGCTGGTGATGCGAGACGGCGTCACAGAACTGGAAGAAAGCTTGGAGAATGACTCCTTGGATTCGCCTCAACCTCCTTCCGACGATGTCGAGGACATGTGGGAGCGGCATGTGCAGCTGAGTGAAGAAGAGAAAAAGGCGGTGCGAAACGTGCTAGACCTTGTGCGATCTGGTATCGCCTTGCTGAAACAGGCCATGTCAGCCGCCGCCGCAGCCAAGGACGTGGATTTGGATCGTGTGGCTGAGCTCATGGAGGAACTCGCATCGACACAAGACGATCTGATTGCCTCTGTGCTCTATGAAGAAGAGACGGACGAGGGGCTTGGCGAGGTAGCACAAGCCTATGTGGATGCGTGCGAAGCGCTCCACGAATGTGTCGATACGTCGTCAGGCATGGATGCCATCGAAGCAGCATGGCATTCCTTGTCACTATAGTACATTATGTTTTCCGTACAATACCCAGCGCATTTGGACCCCGTTTGCGTTTTGCTGTGGGCTTTGGTACGTTTGTGGGCGTAGCTAGCGCTCGTATTTGCTCGCGTGCACGATCGCTCAAGAGATGTGACGTGTCGGGAACGGCTGACGCATCAGGATCCTCGTTTTTGGAAAAGTACTTGCGGACGAGCGCCTCCTCTTCTTTGGTTTCCTCGGGCTCGGCATGTTCGCTTGCTGGCTCGGCTTTGCGCTTATTCTCAGCAATGGTGTCCAGCACGGTATTGGTATCCATACGCTCAAAGCGAGCATTGCGTGTGCGAATGTCCTGCAAGGCGTCCATCACCTCCATCTCACGCTGAGATTCTTCCATGCGCTGTTCCAGTGCCTTCATCGGGTCGATCTCGCCTTCACTTTCTTCCTTTTCTTCGTCAGAGTCAGGCTCGGGCTCCTTGTCCTCTTCCTTCTCACGCCATGGCTCAAAGTTGCGCGAGGCACCATGCTCAGCTGCATAATCAGCATTCCGTGGGTCTGTCTTGAACGTAATTTCTGAGCTGCAATGTGAGCATTTGATGTAAAATCGGTAGATCGTAATTCCATAGTAGTCGTCGTCATTCACGGTCTCTTTGCGCGCATTAAATTTTTTGCCGCGATAAATATATTCACCGCATGTATTGCATCGCATGCTGAATGGCGCCATCAGACGCACCGTCTTTTGACGTCCGCCACCAGTTTTTCGCCGCTTTACCACGGACGGATCAAAGTCGGGCGGGTAGTATTTCTGCAGAACCTTGCGCTCTGACATGGCGGCGAGAGGGTAGGCCGACGATACACGCGCTCGTTATTTTTCTCACCTCCACCATGGTGTTGGATGCGTACGTACCACCCCAGCCTCACCGGCAGCCATGATGGCCTGGCGATTAAGGCATTCACATGTGTGCTTATCGTCCTAACGTCTTATCTTGCCATCCGTACGATGTACCGTACTATCCGCCATATGCTCTCGATGGTCACCTTCATGATCCGGTGGGGGCTAGTTCTATACTTACTCTTTTTCCTATGGCTATGGTGGACAGAGGGGCGAGATCAAAGTGGATTACACCAAAGCTTAGCGGCCACCTATTCGATGGTGCAAAGTAAGTAGAGCTTCTGACTCACGCAGACGCCGGCGTCGCCGCTGCAACGCTTCTGTGGCAACTATCTCAGCGGCCTGATACGTGGCAATCCATCGCGCGCCATGCGCATTCTGTCCTGCAGCCATCCAAGCCCAAACATCGACGAACGCCCAAGCGGAGGGGCACGCACGCGGCCGAAGACGACCTGGCGGAGCTCGTTCATGCCCTTGGCTGGGAAAAGTGGCTCGACTCGCTTGTATATCCCCAGAAACACAAGAAACGATGGAATCCTATGCCCACCGGATGGAAATAAAAGCGCTGCTGACCCTGCTCACCGATACGCGCACCGTACCAAGAGGGGGCGAAGGCGGCGTGCCTGTCTCGCACGTGGTGCCACGTGGCATATAGCTGGTGAGACGACCGGGGGCTGGCGTGGGGCGTTGGGAAGGCGTTTCGCGCTCTTCGACGACCGTCGACAATATGACACCGAACCCTGCCGCGCCGTCTGCTCGGCGTTCTTCCCATTCCAACAACTCATCGCGTGGGGGTGGAGGACACTCTGCCCGTGGCGCCTGGCATGGTGGCCACGGCGGCGCCTCCCAAGCGGGCCGCGCTGGAGGGGGTCGTGGCGGTGCGCGACACGGCTGGGGAGGTCATGCATCGCGATCGAACTCCACGAACGGCCGCCCTGCCACTTCGACGCATTCCTCTAAAGGCATGCGCGACCGCATCGAGTGTTGGTATGCTATGCTAGTAGGCCAGATGATAGTGGTGAGCCTGCAAAATGGTGAGCGCCATGTCGGTGTTGTCTCGGCTGCGACGATGGAGCGTGATGATCTGGGCCTGGTGCTGATGATGGCCCAATCTATGGCGATCACAGAAGATGGCGCGATTCAATGGGGTCGCGTGGTCCCTTCGCTGGTCGTGCCAGGCGCCGATTTGCTCGAAGTGGATGCGAGCACAGTGAAGCAGAGCTCTCCGGCTGAAGTACAGGCCGCTCAGCGCCGCGCGTCTGGGTTCCGGACTGATACGGAAATTAGCTCGTCTGCCTCGGCATCATCGGATGGTCGCGCGCTGCAGCGTTGGGATGACGGTGGGGCGCCGGAGACGGCATCCCTGGAGCAGTCGACCGACTCGGGCCCATGGGATCAATTTGCTGCGAACGAAGCGCGCTTTGGTGTCAAGTCGGACTATGAAGAGACCATGTACACGACCAAGCTGGATCGTTCCGGCAAGGACTTTAAATCGCGCGAAAAAGAAGCGGAACGACTCGCCAAAGAAATTCTGGAGAGCTCCACCGGCAACGTCCATGTGGCCGAGGAGCGCAACCAGCTCGGCCAAAAGGACATGGACGAGGAGGACCGATTTGGTGCTGTCGTGCGTGAAGAGCGTGCGCCAGCGCCGCCTCCGCCCAAGCCCAGCAAAGCCCTTACGGCGGATTTCCGGCAGTTTGTGTCGGCGGAGCGCGAGCGTCTCGTCGTGCGCAAAGCCGAGTTGGCCAAAAAAGAAAAGCAGAGTCGCCTGGCCGACCTCAAGATATGGGCGCAAAACTTCCAGCTCAAGACTCCCGTGCCTGAGGATGTGGCCAATATGAGGCGCGTCGCTGCCTCCAAGCGGCCGACGGCCACGCCCAGCAAGGGTGTCGAAGAGGCGCGTGCCAAGTTGGCGAGCATGACCCTCCCGGCGATCCCGCCATTCAAAAAGCCTCAGGACAAGCCATCGTCCAAGCTGAGTGCCAAGGCTGCCTCGTTCAATCCTCAGGCTGCGTCCTTTACGCCGCGCGCAAAAGCTGGCCCGCCGACGAAGCCGAAGCCGTCCGTGCCAGAGCTACCATTCTTTGGCACGCGTGAACTCAAGAATCGCCCCGGGTCGACGTCTATGCGTATCATGGACGAGTTTCGCGCTTCGAAGACCAAGAAGCTGGGCGAAGCGTCCAAGGTCTCCGTGTGGTGGTCGTACACAGGCCGCCCGTTCCGGCAGCTCATGGCGCTCAGCAACATA
>ERZ501047.282-NODE-282-length-17759-cov-5.194758_pt1 | contig 17759 bp, 16 predicted proteins | sample MGYA00510868_ERZ501047 | MGnify/ENA primary metagenome ERZ501047 (study PRJEB25958, sample SAMN03398593) | human skin metagenome | study: EMG produced TPA metagenomics assembly of the Human Skin Microbiome Metagenome (human skin metagenome) data set. | reverse complement strand
AGGAGACGATCGACACGACCTCCCCAGGAGGACGGTTGGTCTTCCACGTCTTCGCCGCCCTGGCCGAGTTCGAGCGCGACCTGATCCGGGAGCGGACCAACGCCGGCCTGGAGGCCGCCCGCGCACGGGGCCGCACCGGTGGGCGCCCCTCGGCGCTGTCCGGCGACCAGGTCCGGGCGGCCCGGCGGATGTATGAGCAGAAGGACATGACGGTCGCCCAGATCGGTGAGGTGCTCGGGGTTTCCCGCACCACGATCTACCGGGCCCTGAACCGCCCACCCGCTGCGCCGGCCTCGCCGCGACGAGCCACGAGCGCCGTGTAGCAACGTGGATGCGGGCGGGCGGTGGCAGATCCTGCGGCTGCATGTCGAGGACCAGGTCCCGCTCGCCGCGCTGGCCCGGCATCACGGCCTGGGTGTGCGCACGCTGGAACGCTGGCACGCCCGCTACCGCGCAGGCGGCCTGGCCGCCCTGGACCGGACACCGCGGGCGGACGTCGGCGGGCACCGTCTGCCGGCGGAACTCGTCACGCTGATCGAAGGGCTGGGCCTGACCCGGCCCCGCCCACCAATCGCCGCGATCCACCGGACGGTGGTGAAGGTCTGCGCCGGCGCCGACTGGCCGGTCCCGTCCTACGGCGTCGTCCGCTCGATCATCACCGCCCTGGACCCCGGCATGGTCACCCTCGCCCTTGAGGGACCAGGCTCCTACCGGGACAAGTACGAGCTCGCGGTGCGCCGGGCGGCGGACCGGCCCAACGCGATGTGGCAGGCCGACCACACCCTGCTGGACATCGTGCTCGTCGGCACGGATGGCAAGCCGGCCCGGCCGTGGCTGACCGTCGTCATGGACGACTGCTCGCGCGCGATCTGCGGGTACATGGTCTTCTTCGGCGCGCCGGCCACGATGAACACCGCCTTGGCGTTACGGCAGGCGATCTGGCACAAGAGCGACCCACGGTGGCCGATGTGCGGGATCCCCGAGGTGCTCTACGTCGACCATGGGTCGGACTTCACCAGCGACCACCTGGCCCGCACCACCGTCGACCTGCACATCCGCCTAATCCACTCCGCCGTCGCCCGACCACAGGGGCGGGGCAAGGTCGAGCGGTTCTTTGGAACCGTCAACACCGAGTTGCTCACCACCCTGCCCGGACACCTCCACCACGGTGCCGGGCGCTGGCCGGCGCCGGCCCTGTCCTTGGCCGACCTGGACGGCGTGGTCGGGGCGTTCGTCCTGGACTACAACGACCGCACCCACAGCGAGCTCGGCATCTCGCCGCGGGCGGCGTGGATCGCCGACGGGTGGCTGCCACGCACCCCCGACAGCCTCCAGGCTCTGGACGGGCTGCTGCTCAGCGTGGCCCGATCCAGAACGGTGCGCCGCGACGGCGTCCACTTCCAGGGCCTGCGCTACGTCTCCCCGACCCTCGCCGGCTTCGTCGGGCGCCCCGTGGTCATCCGCTACGACCCCAGAGACATCACCGAGATCCGCGTCTTCGACCACGACCAGTTCCTGTGCGCCGCCGTCGACCAGGACCACCACGGGCGCCAGATCAGCCTCAAGGAAGTCCAGGCCGCCCGCAACGCCCGCCGCCGCGCGCTGCGCCGAGGCATCAACGAGCGGATCGCCATGGTCGGCGCCCACACAACCGACCCCCGTGCCAGGCCACTGCCGCCACGGACCCCAGCCTCGGGCCCGGTGAAGCTCAAGGTCTACAAGGAGGACCTACGGTGAGCGAACGCTTCATCGTGACCAAGGAGCACCGCCGCTTCACCGAGTTCGCCGACTCCGTCCGGCGAGGGCGCACCATCGGGCTGTGCTTCGGACCGGCCGGGGTCGGCAAGACGGTCTCCGCCCGCCGCTACGCCCACTGGGACCAAGCCCACGAGTTGGTCACCGCCTGGGGCCCACGCAGCGACGACGACGCCAAGGTCTACGCCGCCCTGGCCAAGAACCGCACCGCCCTCTACACCCCCGGGGTCCTGACCACCCCGCGGCTGCTACGCGAGGACCTGGACCGGATCATCACGCGCACCAGCATCTGCATCCAGCAGCACCTTGAAGCCCCGGGCCGCGCCCCTGTGGACCGGGGCGGCGCCCGGCGCACCACCAACTACGTCCAGCTCGTCATCGTCGACGAGTCCGAACGTCTCAGCCCCACCGCGCTCGAGCTCCTACGGGACCGCTACGACCGCGACCAGATCGCCCTGATCCTCATCGGCATGCCGGGCCTGGAGAAGCAGTTCAGCCACTACCCCCAGTTCTACAGCCGCGTCGGGTTCGCCCACCAGTACCGCCCCCTGAGCAACGACGAGCTCCTCTTCGTCCTGCAACGCCACTGGCGCACCCTCAGCAAGACTCTCAACCCCGACGACTTCACCGACGCCCAGGCCATCGCCGCGATCAGCCGCATCACCCGCGGCAACTTCCGCCTCCTGGAACGACTCTTCCCCCAGATCGAACGCGTACTGAGAATCAACGAGCTGCAGACCATCACCAACGACGTCGTCGAAGCCGCCGCGAGCACCCTCGTCATCGGGGTCGAGTGAGCCCGCCAGGAATCGGCTGCCGCAGGCCGCCACCTACCGGCGAAGGTCACAGGGGAATTCCTTGCGCGCCGACTCCGCGATCCGGCGCAGCAGATAGGTGTCCAAACCGGCACCGACGAAGCCCCCGACGACCGGCACGCCCTTGCCGAAGCGGGTCAAGGTGCCCCGCCCGGCGGTGGTCAGCAGGCGGAAGGCGACGGCCTTGTTCACGACCATGAGCACCGGACCGGGCAGTCGCTGAGCGGCGAGATTGGACAGCCGCCCGGTGGCCACCACGCCGGCCTTCTTGAGCAGGTCGTCCGCGTCCGCCCCGACGAGGGTGAGCAGGATGGCCGAGCGGATCTCCGGCTGGTTGATGTCGTAGCCGCGCAGCTTGGCGATCGAGGCGACCATCCGGGTCGCGGTGAGATAGAACTCCAGGACGTTGGCGGGCAACGAGATCGGCAGCGTGACGAAGCCACCCAGGCTGGTCAGGAAGCCACCGGCCGCGGCCAGGAGCAGGTGGTCCTTGACGATCTCGTCGACCGCGTCCTCGGCGCTGTTGTCGTGCTTGGCCAGGGCCGCACGCACCGTCGCGTCGGCCGAGTCGAAGCGCGACTTCCCGTCGATCCCGGTGTCCAGGATGCCTTCCATGAAGCGGGTCGCGGCACCGCCGAAGCCGCCCTCCTTCTCACCGCTGCGTGCCTGCTCCAAGGCGCTCTTGGTGACCGCGAGCTCCTTCTTCTCGTCGCGGCCAAGCCCGAATAGACCCATCGCTGGTTCTCCTTTTCCCGCCCTATGACGTGTCCTGCGCCCGGCCACGGGAGGTCCCCAGGCGGCCGGCGCTGCTGGGGGCGATCTTGTCACGCGCGGTGTGACAACGGGGTTGTCGGACCCGGTCCGTATGGTCGGCGGTATGACGCACCGAGCCGGTATGCCGCCTCGCGGCCCCGGTGCGCCCCCACCCGCATTCGGTGCTCTGGTATGCGGTGGCGGCCGCGTGGCGTGGTGGTCGCCGGCGAGCGCGCTGACCGCCTCGGCGCAGGATCCCGGTCCGGTCTTGGCCGCGGCGGCTACGGTGGACCGGGTCGTGGTGTGGTCGGCGGACCGGGACTTGCGGGGCTTGGTGGCCCGGGGTCGGGTGCCGGCGCGGATCCTGGATCTGGCGGAGGCCCATCGGCTGCTCGTCGGGGGCTGGCGCGCCGATCCCGACCGGATCTGGGCCCGGGTGCACGGCTTGGAGCGCGGCGAGATACCGCAGATGGCTCCCGACGACCTCTTCGCCGCGCTCACCGCCCCGCAGCCGGCGGAAGACCTCACCACGGCGGCGGGCTACCTGCGTCCCGACGCGGTGGACGGCGACTGGTTGACCAGCCCGGGGCGGCTGCTGGAGTGGGCGCGGGCGGCATACGAGTGCGGGCTGGCGACCTGGGCGGCGCTCGGCGAGCTCGGGCCCCGCGCGCAGGCGTGCGCGATCTCGGAGTCCGCGGCCGCGGTGCTCTGCCTGGAACTGGAGCGCGACGGGCTGCCGGTGGACCGGGACCAGCTGGAGTCCCTGATCGCGGCCAGCGCCGGGGAACGGCCGCGCGATCTCGCCCACGCGCGGCAGCTGCGCGCCGAACGCGACGCCCGGGTGCTGGCGCATGCCCCGGCCTTCGGCGAGGTGGACCTGCGCAATCCGGCGCAGGTCAAGGCGATGCTGCTGGGGCTGGGCATCGAGGTGTCCTCGACCCGCAAATGGCACCTGGAGCCCTATCGCGAGGCGCATCCGGTGGTCCCGGCGCTGCTCACCTGGCGCGCCCAGGAACGGATCGCCACGACCTACGGTTACGCCTGGCTGGATGCCCATGTCGGTGCCGATGACCGCTTGCGCGGCGGCTGGACCGCCTGCGACGGGGCGGCCGGGCGGATGACCGCGCAGAACGGCCTGCACAATCTGCCCGCGGTCCTGCGCCCCGCGGTGCGGGCGGCGCCCGGGCACCGGCTGGTACGCGCGGACCTGGGCCAGATCGAGCCCCGGGTGCTCGCCTGCGTTTCCCAGGATGCCGCCTTCGCGGCGGCCACCGAGGCCGCCGACCTGTACGCGCCGGTGGCGCAGCGGCTGGGCGTGGAGCGGCGGGTCGCCAAGGTCGCGGTCCTTGCCGCCATGTATGGGCAGCGCAGCGGCACCGCAGGCGCGGCGCTCAGTGGTCTGCAGCGGGCCTATCCGGTGGCAATGGGGTTCCTCGACCGCGCATACGAGCATGGCAGCGCGGGCAAGGACCTGCGGACCTATGGCGGCCGGCGCATCCGCACCGCGGGGTCGGCCGATGCCGGGGGCCGGGGGCGTTATGCCCGCAATGCGCTCATCCAGGGGGCAGCGGCCGAACTGTTCAAGGCGTGGGCGTCGACCGTGCGGGTGGCCGTGCGTGACCTCGACGCCGAGATCGTGCTTTGCCTGCACGACGAACTGCTCGTGCACACCCCGCAGCAGCACGCCGACGAATGCGCACGCCGGGTGGGTGAGGCGCTGACCGAGGCGGCGCGGCGCTGGAGCGGTGATGCGCCGGTACGCTTCGTCACCGATGCGGCGATCATTGAGCGCTGGTCGGAGGCCAAATGAGCGGTTCAGCGAGCGAGCGGACCGGCACGCGTCCCGGGTCTCAGGCCTCGTCGTCGGAGACCGAACGCAGGAATGATTCGACATCGGCGGCCAGTTCGTCCGCCGAGGGCATGGGCGCGGCGCCGGGAGCGAGCAGGTTGGGCTTGTCCTGGGCCTCGATGAAGTTGTCGTACTGACGCTCCAGCCCGGAGACGGCGGTTGCCACTTCCTCATTGCCGGCGATCTCGGCGTCGATCTGCGCCCGGCCCCGCGCGGCGGCAGTGACCAGGGCGTCATTCGGCAGGTTGAGCCCGGTGGCGTCGACGATCGCGTTGAGCGCGGTCAGCGCGCCGTCGTGGAAGTCGGTCTGGGTCAGATAGTGAGGCACGTGGATGGCGAAGCCGAGGGCGTCGCGGCCGGCCTCCCCGAGGCGCAGTTCGAGCAGCGCGGCCAGGCTCGCGGGCACCTGCACCCGACCGAAGACCGGATTGCGCTCGCCAATGAGCCGGGCGTTCGTCGCGTGGGCGGTCAGGCCCACCGGCCGGGTATGCGGCACTGCCATCGGGATGCCGTGCGCCGTGACCACGCTGGTGATGCCCAGGCGGTCGATGAGCTGGCGCAACGCGGCGACCATCCGCTCCCACTGGTAGTCCGGCTCGGGACCGGCGAGCAGGTAGTAGCCCTGGCCGTCGCGATCGGTGAGGTGGTAGAGCATCAGCGAGGGGTCGTCATAGCTGACCCAGGTGGACTCCTCGAACACCATCACCGGGCGCCGGCCGCGGTAGTCCAGCAACTGGTCCAGGTCGAAGGAGGCGACGACGCGGGCCTCGGATGCCTCCAGCAGGTGGCGGGTGAGCAGGCTCTGGGTGTTGCCCGCATCGAGGAAGCCTTCCAGCCCGACGAGCAGGACACCCGGGCCCAGGTCACCCAGCGGCGCATCGGCCTCAAAACGGAACAACTCTGTGGGGTCCTGCACGGTTCTGCCTTCCGGGGTCGGCGGCCGGGTCATCGGCGTCGCGTTATCGGCGCTCGGGTCATCGGCGGTCGGGTTAACGGCGGTCGGGTTATCGTGCCATGACAACTCCCAGGGTTCCCGGGAGATTCCGCTGGACGCGGATTCCACCTAGCAGGTCGCTCGATCACGCCGCCGCTCAGCGCGCGGGGGTCTGCTGCGCGATCGCCTTGAGCACCCGCTTGGTACTGACCGGGTATGCCGTGCCCAACCCCTGCGCAAAGAGCCCCACCCGCAGTTCCTCGATCATCCACCCGATCTCGCGCACCGGCTGCGCGGCGCGGGCCGGGGCGTCCAGGGCGGCGAGCAGATCGGCATACGCCTCCTCGACCGGATCGAGCTGGGCGAGTATCCGGGTCTCCCGGGCCGGGTCGCTGGCCGCCTTGTCGAGGCGCTGCTCCAGCGCCCGCAGGTAGCGGTCGAGGTGCGGCAGTTGCGCCATACCGACTCGGGCCACAAAACCCGGCCCGACCAGACCGTCGAGCTGGGCGCGGGCGTCGGCGACGGTGGCGGCCAACCCCGGCGCGGTCATACTCGCCAACCGGCGTCGCAACGCCGCGGCCCGCTCGAGCACCGGGACCACCTGCGAGACGATCGTCAGCACCCGGGTGGCGGCATGGGTCTTCACCGCCTGCAACGCTCGCGCGAACTCGACCCCGGTGCGCACCGGCCCGATCCCCTGCTCGGTGACGATGGCGTCAATGGCGGCGGCCAGCGCATCATCGAGGAACGCCGGGACACTGCCGTGCGGGGCACGCTGCAGCGCGAGTTTGTCAGCATTGGCGAGCCCGGCGAGGACTCGCTTCCACGGCGGCGCGGTGCCCAACAGCAGCAAGCGGCGCAGGCCGACCCGGTGCGCAGCGAGCGCGGCCTCTCGGGTGGGCAGCACCCGCAGGGCGACGCTGGCCCCCTCGTCCACCAGCGCCGGATAGCCCACGATCTCGTGGCCCTCGGAGCGGGTGGTGAAGGTCTCCGGGATGTCCGGGATCGTCCACCCGGTGAGCCCGGTCTGCTCGATCCGGGCGCCGGCGCGCGACATTCGCCGTTGCACCTGGCCGGACAGCCGGGCGCGCAGCGCGTCCAGATCCTTGCCGGAGGCGAGGACCTGCTGGCGGGGCCCGATGATCGCAAAGGTCATCCGCAGGTGCCCGGGTACCCGATCCCAATCCCAGTCCCCAGGCGCCACCCCCGTTCCGGTATGCAGTTTGAGCACCCGCGCGATCTCGTCGGTGAGCCGCCCGGTGCCGGGCTGGATCTCGCGGACCACATACGCCGCGTGATTGGGCGCGGGCACAAAATGGGTGCGAATCGCCTTGGGCAGGGCGCGGATCAGCGCCGTGACCAAGTCCTCGCGCATCCCGGGCACGAGCCATTCGAAGCCCTCATCGCGCACCTGGTTGAGCACGGCGAGCGGGATGCGGACGGTGACCCCGTCCTCGGGCGAGCCGGGATCGAACTGATAGGTCAGGTCGAATTCCATCTCGTCCTGACGCCATGTGCCGGGATAGTCCTGCCCGGCAACCCCGCTGCCGTCGGCACGGGTCAGCTCATCCTCGGTGAGGGTGAGCAGGTTGGCGTGGTGACGCCGCTCCCCCTTCCACCAGCGGTCGAAGTGGCCGGCGGAGACGATGCCGGGCGGAATGCGCCGGTCGAAGAAGTCATAGACCTGGGCATCGTCGGCGACGATGTCGCGGCGGCGCGCCCGATCCTCCAGCGCCTCGATGCGTTCTCGCAGAGCGCGATTCGCCTTGACGAAGTCGTGCGGGGAGTCCCAGTCGTCCTCCACCAGGGCGTGGCGGATGAAGAGCTCGCGGGAAAGCTCAGGCGCGATCCGGCCGAACTGGACGGTGCGATCGGAGACCAGGGGGACGCCATACAGGGTCACCCGCTCGGTGGCCACGGCGCTGCCCTGGGAGCGCGACCAGCGCGGCTCGGAGTAGCTGCGCTTGACCAGGTGGGCGCCGGCGCGTTCGGCCCAGACCGGGTCGATGCGCGCGTTGACCCGCGCCCACAGCCGACTGGTCTCCACGAGCTCGGCGGACATCACATAGTCGGGCTGTTTGCGGGACAGGGCCGAGCCCGGGGAGATCGCGAACCGGGCCCCGCGGGCGCCGAGGTAGTCGCGGGTGCTCTCGTCGCGCAGGCCGACATGGGAGAGCAGGCCGGCCAGGATCGCCTGGTGGATGCGGTCCCAGTCCGGCTCGCCGTCCGCCGGCGCGGTCTGCCGGGCGACATCGAGACGCTGGCTCTTGGCCGCGGAGCGCAATTGCGCGTGCAGGTCCTGCCACTCCCGCACCCGCAGATAGTGCAGGAACTCGGCCTTGCACATCCGGCGAAAAGCGCTGCCGGAGAGGTCTTTTTGCTGCTGCTGCAGATAGCGCCAGAGCATCAGGTAGGAGCCGAAGTCGCTGCCCGGCACCCGGAAGCGCGCGTGCTGCTGGTCGGCCTGGGCCTGCTTGTCGGCGGGGCGTTCGCGGACATCCTGGATGCTCAGCGCCGCGACAATGATCAGCACTTCGCTGGTGCAGCCGAGCTTGTCGGCCTCGATCAGCATCCGCCCCAGCCGCGGGTCGACCGGCATTCGGGCCAGGGTGCGCCCGACCGCGGTGAGCCGGTGGTCGGCCAGCGCATGCAGTTCGGTGAGCAGCCGTACCCCGTCGGCGATATTGCGCGCGTCCGGCGGATCGACGAAGGGGAAGCGCGCCACCTCGCCCAGGCGCAGGCTGGTCATCTGCAGGATGACCGAGGCCAGCGAAGTCCGCAGGATCTCCGGCTCGGTGAAGGCCGGCCGGGCCTCGAAGTCCTCTTCGCTGTAGAGGCGGATGCAGATCCCGTCCGCGAGGCGGCCACATCGGCCGGCGCGCTGGCGGGCGCTGGCCTGGCTGATCGGCTCGATCGGCAGTCGCTGCACCTTGGTGCGCTGCGAATACCGGGAGATGCGCGCGGTGCCGGTGTCCACGACATACCGGATGCCGGGGACAGTGAGCGAGGTCTCGGCGATATTGGTCGCCAACACGATCCGCCGGCCGGTATGGCGCGCAGAGACCCGGTGCTGTTCGGCGGCGGACAGACGCGCATACAGGGGCACGATCTCGGTGTGCGGCAACCGCATTCCGGCCAAGGCATCGGCGGCGTCGCGGATCTCGCGCTCGCCGGAGAGAAATACCAGGATGTCGTGGTCGCCGCCCGCGTGGCCGCTCTCGGTCCACAGTTCCTCGACGGCCTCGCAGATGCCGGTCACCTGATCGACGCCCTCCCCGGAGTCGTCGGTGAGCGGGCGGTAGCGGATCTCGACCGGATAGGTGCGCCCGGAAACCTCGATGATCGGCGCCGGCACGCCGTCGGCCGCGAAGTGGTCGGCGAAGCGCTGCGGGTCGATCGTCGCGGAGGTGATGATCACCTTGAGGTCCGGTCGGCGCGGCAGCAGCCGCTTGAGATAGCCCAGGATGAAGTCGACATTGAGGCTGCGCTCGTGCGCCTCGTCGATGATCAGGGTGTCGTACCGGCGTAGGTCGCGGTCGCGTTGGAGCTCGGCGAGCAGGATGCCATCGGTCATCACCTTGACCGCGGTGCGGGTGCTGGAGGTGTCGGTAAAACGCACCTGGTAGCCAACGAGGTCGCCGAGAGTGACCCCGAGTTCGGCGCTGAGCCGTTCGGCGACCGAGCGCGCCGCGATCCGGCGCGGCTGGGTGAGCCCGATCTGCCCGTTTTGGCCGCGACCCATGGCGAGGGCGATCTTGGGGATCTGGGTGGTCTTGCCCGAGCCGGTCTCCCCGGCGATGATCACGACCTGGTGGTCGCGGATGGCGTCGGCGATATCCCCGACGCGCGCGGACACCGGTAGTTCAGGGGGATAGCTGATCTCCGGGAGCGCGTCGGGCAGCGCGGCGGTCGCGGCCTCGGACACCCCACCAGGATAGATCCCGCCCGTATGCCGTCCGTGCGCCGTTGTTCGCCGCCCGCCCGTATGCCGCCACGCGCGGCGATCCGGGCACGCGGCGGCGGACCGCGTACCGGCCGCGGCAGACGAACTCAGGACGCTGCGGCGAACCCCTGCTCGAGGTCGGCGAGGATGTCGACGACATTCTCGATGCCCACCGACAGGCGCACCAGGCCCGGGGTGACCCCCGCGGCCAGCCGGTCGGCGTCGCCACCCTGGCTGTGCGTGGTGGAGGCCGGGTGGATGGCCAACGAGCGGACATCACCGATGTTGGCGACGTGGCTGTGGAGGGTGAGCGCCTCGACGAACTTCTTGCCGGCCGCGACTCCCCCGGCGATCTCGAAGGCGATCACGGCGCCGGCGCCCTTGGGGGCGTATTTGTCCGCGAGCGCCTTGTCCTCGGCACCCTCCTGGGAGGCCCAGCGCACCGATTCCACCTGGTCGTGCCCGCGCAGGAAGTCGACGACCTCGGCGGTGTTGGCCAGGTGGCGCTCCATGCGCAGGCTGAGCGTCTCGATGCCCTGGCCGATGAGGAAGGCGTTAAAGGGCGAAATCGCCGAGCCCAGGTCGCGCAGCAGCTGGACCCGCGCCTTGAGCAGATAGGAGAGGTTGGCGCCCAGGGGGCTGCCGACGCCGAGGTCCGGGCCGAAGCGCAGCCCGTGGTAGCTCTCGTCCGGCAGGTTGTAGGCGGGATAGCGCTCCGGCTGGGCGGCGAAGTCGAAGCGACCACCGTCGACGATCACCCCGCCCATCGACGTCCCGTGGCCGCCCAGGTACTTGGTCGCCGAGTGCAGCACCACGTCCGCACCCCATTCCAGCGGCCGGATGACGTATGGCGTGGCGATGGTGTTGTCCACTACGAGCGGGACGCCGTGGTCGTGGGCGACCCCGGCCAGGCCCTCGATGTCGAGCACCTCGGCCTTGGGGTTGGCGATGGTCTCGCCGAAGACGGCTTTGGTGTTCTCGCGCAAGGCATTCCGCCAGGCGTCGAGGTCGCTCTGGTCCTCGACGAAGGTGACCTCCACCCCCATCTTGGCGAAGGTGTAGCGCAGCAGGTTGAAGGTGCCGCCATAGAGGGCGGCCCCGGCGACGATGTGGTCACCGGCCTCGGCGAGGTTGAGCAGACCCAGGGTGGTGGCCGCCTGCCCGGAGGACAGCAGCAGCGCGCCCACGCCGCCCTCGAGAGAGGCGATGCGCTGCTCGACCGCATCCTGGGTCGGGTTCATGATCCGGGTGTAGATATTGCCGAATTCCTTGAGCGCGAACAGATCCGCGGCATGGTCGGTGTCCCGGAAGGCGTATGCCGTGGTCTGGTAAATCGGCAGGGCGCGGGCACCGGTGGTCGGATCGGGCGCGGCACCGGCGTGGATCTGACGGGTCTCGAAGGCCCAGTACTGGGGGTCGCTCATCGTGCTCTCCTCGACAGCTCATGGCGGGTCCCGATCGACGCTAGCCAACCGTCCACCCACCGGAACGTACATCTCTCATCCCGGACACGGCATACCGGGCTAGGCTGGCTGGGCAACCGGCCGACGCGGCAGAGAGGTTCTCCCACCATGAGCGACTATCGACCCAGCCCCAGCGAATGGGTGCGCGACCAGGTCGCGACCATCGAGGCCGCCGGGGATACCGCGGCGGCGAGCATGCACGGCCTATCTGTCGTGCTGCTGACGATGACCGGCCGCAAGAGCGGCGACACCCTCAAGGTCCCGCTCATGCGGGTCGAGCACGAGGGCAGCTATGCCGCGGTAGCCAGCAAGGGCGGCGCCCCCGACCACCCGCAGTGGTATTACAACCTGCGCGCGCTGCCCGACATCGAGCTGCTGGACGGCACCCAGAGCCGCCCGATGCGTGCCCGCGAGATCAGCGGCGCCGAGCGCGATATCTGGTGGGAGCGCTGCGTCGCCGCCTTCCCGCCGTATGCGGAGTACCAGCAGAAGACCGAGCGCACGATCCCGGTCTTCGTGCTCGAACCGCGCTGACGCGCTGCGTTAGCCGGGCGAGCGGCTAGGCGCGCGAGCCGGCGGTCCGGTGCAGCCACCACAGCCCGAGGATCGGGAGCACTAGCGGGACATAGCCGTACCCGCTGCCGAAGTGACTCCATACGGTCTTGTCGGGGAAGGCATCCGGGAAGACGTATGACGCCAGCCCGACCAGAAGCACCCCGGCGAGCTCGATCGAGCATGCGGTGAGGGCCAGCGCCCGGCGCGAGGTGGCCAGGGCTACGGTGGCGACCAAGTAGATGACCGCGGCGAGCGCTGATAGCACATAGGCCACCGGAGCCCGGTCGAAGTATTCGGTGATCTGCAGGATGGAGCGACCCGTGGCTGCGAGGGCGAGCACGGCATAGACGCCGACAAGCACCCGGCCCGGCCCGGCGCCCGTCTCCCCTGCCTCCCCGGCGCGCTGCGGCTGCGCCTCGGGGTCGCGGGACGGCACCTGGGAGTTACGAAGCGGCTGGGAGTTACGAAGCGGCATAGAGATTCCAGATCTGCGCGATACGAGAGGTCATCACGGCGACGGTGAAGGCCCCGAGGACCATCACCCCCATGGCCCAGCGGGTCTTTTCCCGGATCGCCAGCAGCGAGGCAAAGAGCGGGACCACCGGCAGGCTCAGCGCATAGGCGAGGAAGGTGGCGCCTTGGGAGCTCGGGTGGATGTCGCGAAAACCCTTGACGCACAAGACAGCCAGGATGATCAGGCCGAGTTCGACGAGTACCGCCAGACCCAGCACCAGATCGTTGATGAGTTTGTCGCGGGCCGCGAACCAGGCGGCCACCAGCATCCACAGCAGCGACAGGGCGATGACCGCGATGCCGACCGGGATGACCACCGCACGAGATTACTGCGCGCCCGTGGCGCCCCGGTTGACCGGGTCCCGCGTGGGAGGCGGGCGGGGTCGGCGGCGGGCCGTGGCGGCGCGCCCGAGCGGGTGGACATTGCTGGGCAGGCCGTAGCCTGCACAGATGAGCGAAGACACTGGTGTCCGCGAGATCGAACCCGGCATGCGCACGGACTTCCACGAGGCGATGAGCTACGGCCGCTACCTCGACCTCGACCGGCTGCTCGCGGCGCAACACCCGCAGAGCCAGCCCGAGCACCACGACGAACTGCTCTTCATCATCCAGCACCAGACCTCCGAGCTGTGGCTCAAGCTCGTGCTGCACGAACTCGAGGGGGCACGCGCATACCTGGACGCCGACGAGCCGGGCCCCGCGCTCAAATGCCTCGCCCGCGTCAAGGCGGTCCAGCGCACCCTCATCGAGCAGTGGTCGGTCCTGGGGACGCTGACCCCGCGCGAATATGTGCAGTTCCGCGGCTCGCTGGGCAACTCCAGCGGCTTCCAGTCGTATCAATACCGCGCCGTCGAGTTCATCCTCGGCAACAAGAACCGCGCCATGCTCAACGTCTTCACCTCCGAACCCGAGGCGCACGAGCTGCTTACCCGGCTGCTGAACGAGCCGACGGTGTATGACGCCTTCCTGCACGCGATGGCCCGGGCCGGGTATGCCGTGCCCACCGAGATCCTCGATCGCGATGTCACCAAGCCCTGGACCTTCCACCCCGAACTCGTGCCGCTCTTCACGCAGATCTACGAGTCCGAGGACACCCCGTGGGGGTTCTACGAGGCCTGCGAGGACCTGGTCGACCTCGAGGACAACTTCCAGACCTGGCGCTTCCGGCACCTGCGCACCGTGCAGCGCACCATCGGATTCAAGACCGGGACCGGTGGCTCGTCCGGGGTCGGCTTCCTGCAGAAGGCGCTGAACCTCACCTTCTTCCCGGAGCTGTATGCCGTGCGCACCGCCATCGGCGCGCCCAACCCCTCTCCCTACGAGGCTCCGCCGGAGAGCTGAAGCTCGCGCTGCCGGGTCGCGGTCAGCCGTGAGCGGCGGATCAACGCGGCCACGATCACGGCGGCCGCGAGGAGGGCCAGGAGCAGCAGCATGGGGTGGGCGGAGAGGGCCGCCTCCCATACGGCGAACCCGATGATGGTGTAGATCGTGGCCCAGGCCGCGGCGCCGGGGATCTGGGCCAGGGTGAAGGTGGGCCACGGCATCCGGGCGGCACCGGCGAAGGCGAGGACCACGGTCTGCGCGCCGATCGTCAGATAGCACAGCGGGACGGCGAGGATCCCGAAGCGATGCACCAGCGCGCGCCCGCGGGTGCCGGAGGGGTCGGTGAGCCAGCGGTGCACCAGGGCCCGGCGGCTGTCGGCGCGGGCGGGTCGGCGCAGCGCACCCATAGTCGCACCCCGGGCCAGCCAATAGATGACCTGACCGCGCAGCATCGCCCCGATGAAGAAGAGCGACCAGGTCAGGGCCAGGGGGAACTCGCTGAAGTCCATCCGGGTCAGCCGATCCCGGCCGCCGCGTGCTGGGGCCGCTGCGCGGCATCCAGGTCGGCAAAGACGGCCTCGTTAAGCTCGAAGCTGCGAACCGCCTGCGCGAGCACACGATCGCGCTGCGCCGGGGTGAGCCGCAGGGCATCCAAGGCCGCCCGGTACTGTCCTTGTAGAGCTTGGGTCGCTCGATCCCCGCGAAGCGATACAAGGTCAGCGCGTCCGCGGGGATGTCGTAGTGCCGCTGCACCAGCCGGGCGATGATCTGCCCGCCGGAGAGGTCCCCGAGATAGCGCACGTAGTGGTGCGCCAACATCATTTCAGCGGTGTGCCGCTCCCGCAGCTCCCGCGCGTATGCCGTCGCCGCCGGCACGATCGGCAGGCGCCCGTCGACCAACCGGACCTCGACATCCGGGCCGACTAGCAGCCTGAGGTCGTGCCGCAGGGAGGCCACTCGGTCCAGACGGCGGTCGTCGATCCCGGCCAGGATCGGGTGGTCGGCATAGTGCTCGTGGAGCACATCCTCGAGGGCCTGATAGATCACCAACTGCTGCACCGCGAGCGCCGTGAACGCTCCTGGGCAGGCGCGGCCGGCCATGAGTTGGGTGACGAACCGGGAGTTCTCGGCGCGCTCATGGGCAGCCTGCGTCGTCGCTCGCAGTGCTTGCGACAAGGAACCAGGGGACATGCTCACCTCGCAGAATAAGGTAAGGCTTACCTTATTCGGAAGTAGGATCTGGCGGCAACCGCCCTGCCTGCGCTGACCGGACCCAGGGCATACGCTTTCGGGGACGGCGAGCCGGGCACTGTCGCCTGGCGAGCACGCGAGCGCCGGACGAATGGAGATGCGATGACCCACCTGCCCTCGGCCGCCGCAGCGGATGCCGCCGCAACGGACGTCGCCGAACTGGATACGGAGGCGTTGGATGCGGAGGCGTTGGACGGCGCGGATCCGTTGGGGCACTTCCGATCTCGCTTCCTCGATCCCGGTCCGGCTCTGGTCGCCTATCTCGACGGCAACTCCCTCGGGCGTCCGGTCGCGGACGCCGGCGAGCGCCTGTCCGAGTTCATCGCCGGCCCGTGGGGCGATCGGCTGATCCGCAGCTGGGACGAAGAATGGATGGAGTTACCTTTCCGCGTCGGTGACCGGCTGGCGGAGGTATGCCTGGGCGCTGCCCCCGGCCAGACCGTGGTCGCCGACTCCACGTCGGTGCTGATCTACAAGCTGTTGCGCGCCGCCATCGCCGCGCGCCCCGGCCGCACCGAGATCATCGCCAGCCGCGAGGACTTCCCCACTGATCGCTATCTGGCACAAGGGGTTGCCGAGGAGACCGGCAGCTCGGTGGTCTGGCTGGAGCCGCGCCACGACGACGGGGTGAGCGTGGACGATGTGCGCGCGGTGCTCTCCGAACGCACCAGCGTCGTGCTGCTCAGCCATGTCGCCTACCGCTCCGGCTTCCTCGCCGACGCGGCCGCGATCACCGCGCTGGCGCACGAGCACGGCGCGCTGGTCATTTGGGACGTCTGCCACTCGGTGGGTTCGGTGCCGCTGGCCTTCGACGACTGGGGTGTCGACTTCGGCGTCGGGTGCACCTACAAGTACCTCAACGGCGGCCCCGGCTCCCCCGCCTTCGCCTATGTGCGCGCCGACCTGCAGGACGACCTGCAACAGCCGCTTCCGGGCTGGATGGGCGCGAGCGACCCCTTCGATATGACCGAGCCATATCGCGCCGCGCCCGGCATGCGCCGGATGCTCACCGGCACTCCCCCGGTGCTCGCGATGCAGCCGCTGATTGGGATGCTCGACCTGATCGCCGAGGCCGGTATGCCGGCCATCCGGGAGAAGTCGATTCAGCTCACCGAGCGGGCGATTGCCTTGTCGGAGAAGCACCTTTCGCCGTATGGGGTGCGCCTTGCCTCCCCGCGCGATGCCGACCGCCGCGGCTCGCATGTGACTATCGACCACCCGGACTTCCGCGCGGTCACCGCGCATATCTGGGAGCAGGGGGTTATCCCGGACTTCCGTCCGCCGGACGGGATTCGGCTGGGCCTGTCACCGCTGTCCACCTCGTTCGCCGAACTGGACGCCGGCGTCGAGGCGATCCGCGCGGCCTTGGAGCATGGCGTCGGTTCGGGTGGCGCAGCGGCTCCCGATGCCGACGAGGAACTGCCCACCGGTGGCTGATCCCACTGCGGTGCCGTCGGCCACTGAGCCGCGCTGGTCACCCAGCGACTCCGGCTGGCGGCTCACGTATGGCGCGCAGCCCAGCCAGTTCGCCGAACTCCACCTACCGTCCAGTGACGATTGGGCACCGGTGTGCGTGGTGGTGCACGGCGGCTTCTGGCGGGCCCGCTACGGGATGGATCTCGGCACCCCGCTGGCCGCGGATCTGGCGGCATCCGGCGTGGCTGCGCTCAATGTCGAATACCGGCGGGTGGGCGACGGGGGCGGGTGGCCGCATACCTGCCTGGACGTGGCGACCGCAGTCGACGCCCTCGCCGCCGCTCCGCCCGAACTGGCCGCCCGCCTGGACCTGCACCGTGTTGTCGCACTGGGGCATTCGGCGGGCGGGCACCTGGCCGGCTGGCTCGCCGGCCGGCCGCGCTTACCGGACGCGGCACCCGGCGCCCGACCCCGCGTGCCACTCACCGGTTTCGTCGCCCAAGCCGGGGTCCTCGACCTCGAAGCGGCCGTCGCCGCACGCCTGGGCAACGGCGCGGTCGACGACTTCCTCGGACCGGGCTCGGACCGGCGGGGGGGGGGATACGCACTGGCGTCGCCCATTTGGGTGTTGCCCACCGGCATACCCAGCGTGCTCGTGCACGGCGACCAGGACGAGGATGTCCCGCTCGAGCAGTCGCGCCGGTACGCCGCCGCGGCCATCGCCGCCGGCGACCGCTGCACCCTCGTCGAGCGGCCCGGGGCCGACCACTATGGGGTCATCACCGTGGGCTCCCCCGACTGGCAGGTATGTCGATCGGCCGTCCTCGACCTGTTGCAGACCTGACCAACCTGGGCCAACTCCCGGCCCCACCATTCGGGCCGGACGGCTCGATGAAGGAGACACTCATGGCCACCGTGCCGGGCGAGATCACCTACGAATGCGATGACGGCTTCTTCATCATCGTCGACCCGGACAACCTATGAGGTGCCCGACGAGGACTGGGACGTCGACAGCGTGATCGCCAACTTCGAGCAGCACATGGCGAAGGGCAGCGCGATGGCGGTGTCCTTCGAGCAGCGGCTCGAGCCGGTGTTTGACGGCTCATCACAGATGAGGGTGTAGGTCTGGTCGGCGCGTCGGTGGCGAGGTAGGGGCCGAGGTCTCCCGAGGATGGAAGTTCTCACACTG
>ERZ501047.278-NODE-278-length-17971-cov-6.506028_pt1 | contig 17971 bp, 15 predicted proteins | sample MGYA00510868_ERZ501047 | MGnify/ENA primary metagenome ERZ501047 (study PRJEB25958, sample SAMN03398593) | human skin metagenome | study: EMG produced TPA metagenomics assembly of the Human Skin Microbiome Metagenome (human skin metagenome) data set. | reverse complement strand
CGACGCTCTTCCGATCTCGGGGGAGGGCGAGCGCTTCGGCGGCGAGTTGCCCGTAGAATGTCTCAATGTTGGAGGCGGCCCGGCGCAACGCCGCTTGCGCATCCTGCGGGCGACCGCTGGCCGTCGAGGCGCGTGCGAGCCAGTAGCTTCCCTGCGCCATCAGCTCCGGGTCGGACGCCCGAGCGCTGACGTCGCGAAAGGCGAGCGCGGCGTTGGCGTAGTCGCGCTGGCGCCAGGCGGCGAGGCCCTGCGCCCAGCTCGCCTGCACCGCCCACTCGCCGCTGCCGGTCTGCGCCAGTGCGGCGAGGCGGCGGGCGTTGAAATCGTCGTTCTCGATATAATAGGACCATGCGATGCGCGCGCGCCATTCGGTCAGCGCTTCGGGGGAGGCGCCGCCCGCGCCCGCCAGCATCGCCTCAGCGCCTGCCGGATTGTCGGCGCTGATCTGCGCCTGCATCTGGGACTTGAGCGGGCCGAGCACCGCGTCATCGATAGCGCGCGGCGTGCCCCGGCGCGGGGTCGATCCCGCCCAGACGAGGCGGTTGGTCGGGCTCAATACCACGTCGGTGACGCCGCGCGTGCGCGCGAGATTGGCGAGCTGCTGCCCCTGCGGCAGGTCGGGTGCTTCGGCGAGCAGCGAGCGCAGCGCATCCCCCTCCACGCGCGGCGACCCGGCGGCGAGGTACAGCTCCGCCCGCGCGAAGTTGGCGAGCGAGCGATCCTGCATCGCCTCGATCTCGGCCCGCGCATCATCCCATCGGCCTGAGCGGATATTCGCGATCGCCGTCTCGAAGCGGCCCGCGGGGCGCGCCGTCGGAACCGCGTAGCCGCTGGCGGCTGAGACCGGCGGCGGCGGGATCAGCGCGTCATTGGACGACTCACCCGTGTTTGCCTGAGCAACGCCGCCGCAACCCAGGGCGAGCGCCGCGGCGGTGAGGCGGAAAAGTCGGATGGAGGGGCGCAGCGTCATGCCTGGATCAACTCCCGCACGGATTTCAGAACCTCCCACGTCTGGCGCTTCAGCACCGGTTGCTTCAGCAGCATACGTGGGTGGTGGATGGCGAATGGCGCCACTGTGACGCCAGGGTGGTTAAAGTCCCGTTGAGCGATGTCCACCCCAAGCGGGGTCCCGGTAGAGATCTCGCAGGTCTGCTGGCCCATCAGGATAAGTGTCTTCGGCCGAGCAACCGCGATATGCCGCGCGGCGAGGTCGACAAGCTCGCGTGCCGATCGCGGATCGAGCCGTCCACCCGGCGCACGTGTCGTCGCCAACGTCGCCAGCCGCACCTGGCTACGCTCGAGCCCGATCGCGCGGAGCATAGCGTCGAGCAGCGCTCCTTCCTCGCCAGCGAACAGCCTGCCTTCCACCAGATCGCGCTCGTCCGGCAGGTCGCCGAGCAGCATTAGTGGCGCGTCCGCCGGTCCGGTCGGCAGGATGCGGCGCCCATCCCTTCCGCCCGCGACCTCCGCCTGTGCGAGCCAGGCATCGAAGGCCTCGATGTCGCCAGGGGCGGCTTCGGTCGGGGCCGGGGTGGGGAGGGGCGGCGGGGTCGCTGGAACTTGCTGACCAGAGGGCCTGCTCGCGGAAGTCGTTGGCGATGCGCGTGTGACGCTCGGCGAAGGCAGCGCGACCGCGCGCCAGTCGAACGGATCGTCGCCGACCGCATCCACCGCGCCCGCGTCGCGCCACCAGCGCAAGTAGCTGTCGACCAGCGCGCGCGGCTGGATCGCTTCGGCGAGCGGAGTGGCGAGGGTGGTGACCATCGGACTTGCCACCAAAACGGCGGTTGACGGAACCGTCAATGAACGGGCATCGCCAGAACGACCAGTCGGGGCGACCGTGCGACCAAAGCCCGCGCCGAAACGAGAAGAGATGCGAGCATGAGCGAACGCGAATCCATGCCCTACGACGTGGTGATCGTCGGCGCCGGACCTGCAGGTCTTAGCGCGGCGATCCGCCTCAAGCAGCTCGCGGAGAGTTCGGGGCGAGAGATAGGCGTGTGCGTCCTCGAAAAGGGCTCCGAGGTCGGCGCGCACATTTTGTCGGGCGCGGTGATCGACCCGCGCGCCCTCGACGAGCTGCTGCCCGACTGGCGCGACGAAGGCTGCCCACTCGCGGACGTACCGGTGACCGAGAACCACCACTGGATCTTAAGCGAGACCAACCAGTGGGACTTCCCGCACGCGCTCCTGCCAAGTTTCATGAACAATGCGGGCACATATACCGGTAGCCTCGGCAATCTGTGCCGCTGGCTGGCGGAGCGCGCGGAAGCGATGGGGGTGGAGATTTTCCCCGGCTTCGCGGCGGCGGAGGTGCTTTACGACGAACAGGGTCGGGTGAAGGGTGTCGCGACCGGTGACATGGGCATCCGCCGCGACGGCAGCCAGGGGCCCGACTACACCCCCGGCCTCGAACTCCATGCGAGCTACACGCTGCTAGCGGAGGGTGCGCGCGGGCAGCTGACCAAAATCGTCAAGCGCCAGTTCGAACTCGAACGCGACAGCGACCCGCAAATCTACGGCCTTGGCGTCAAGGAACTGTGGGAGATTCCGGCCGAGAAACACTCGCCGGGCCGTGCCATCCACACCCAGGGCTGGCCGCTCGGCGCGGATAGCTGGGCCAATGGCGGCGGCTTCCTCTACCATCAGGCGAACAATCAGGTCGCACTGGGGTTCGTCACCTGGCTCGGCTACCGCAACCCGCACGTCTCCCCGTTCCAGGAGATGCAGCGCTGGAAACAGCACCCCGCGATCCGTGCGATCCTCGAAGGCGGGCGGCGCATCAGCTACGGCGCGCGCGCCATCACCGACGGCGGGTTTCAGTCGGTGCCCAAGCTGACTTTCCCCGGCGGCGCGCTGATCGGATGCAGCGCGGGCTTCCTCAACGTGCCGCGCATCAAGGGCACGCACACCGCAATGAAGTCGGGCATGATGGCCGCGGAGGCGATCGCCGATGCACTCGGTGAGGGGCGCAGCGCCGACGAGCTGACCGCCTATCCCGCCGCCTATGAAGCGAGCTGGGTGCACGAGGAGCTGCGCCGCGTGCGCAACACCGTGCCGCTGGTCAAAAAGTTCGGGGACACGGCGGGCACGCTCCTGTCGGGCGTCACCATGTGGGCCGAACATCTCGGCCTGCGCATGCCGTTCACCATGCATCACAAGCCCGACCATGTCGGCATGTTCCGCGCCGACGTCGCGCCGCGCATCGCCTACCCCAAGCCTGACGGGGTAATCAGCTTCGATCGGCTGTCGTCGGTGTTCGTCTCCAACACCAATCACGAGGAAGACCAGCCGCCGCACCTTCAGGTGTGCGACATGGAGCTGCAAAAGCGGAGCGAGCTTGGCGAATATGGCGGGCCGTCGCAGCTCTATTGCCCCGCCGGCGTCTATGAATGGGTTGGCAGCGAGGACGATCCGGAGGACGCGCGCTACGTCATCAACGCGCAGAATTGCGTCCACTGCAAGACGTGCGACATCAAGGACCCCAATCAAAACATCAACTGGGTGGCGCCGCAGGGTGGGGGTGGGCCCAATTACCCGAATATGTAAGGTCGCGCGGGCGAAGCTGAACCTCGCGCTGCACGTCCGCGGGCGACGGGCGGACGGCTATCACGAACTCGATTCCGTGTTCGTACACACGCTCGACGGGGACGAGCTGTGGGTGGAGCCGGCGGACGAACTGAGTCTGACCGTGACCGGTCCCGAAGCAGCGGGCGTGCCGACCGGTGAGGACAACCTCGTCATGCGCGCCGCACGCGCGGTGCACGACGCCTATGACCGCGACATGCCCAAGCGGCATCGTCGGATCGAGGTCGAAGTGGCAGCCGGACAGCCCCCGGCCACTCGCGATTCCGAACTTTGGCGAACCCACTATGGCGCGTCGCGCGGGGCGGCGATCACGCTCGTCAAAAACCTGCCAGCGGCGAGCGGTATCGGGGGCGGCTCGGCGGACGCTGCGGCGGCGATCGACCTGCTCGTCGCGCTGTGGGAGCTGCCCGACGACTATGAGCTGATGCACCGCATCGCTGCCGGGCTCGGCGCCGACGTCGCCGCCTGCCTCGACCCATTTCCCAAGCATGTGAAGGGGCGCGGCGAGCAGTTCGAGCGGCTCTACGATCCTGCGTTGCGGCACTGGCCGGTGCTGCTCGTCAACCCGCGGGTCGAGGTGCCCACCGGCGAAGTTTTCGCACGCTGGGATGGGCACGACCGCGGCGCGCTACCGACGGTGCCGCAGTGGCGCGATATGGCCGAGGCGCGCAACGACCTCAGCTTTGCGGCTGTGCAGCTGGCCCCCGCCATCGCAGAAGTCCGCGCGGCGCTCGCCAATCGCGCGGGCGCGCGGCTGGTGCGCATGTCCGGGTCGGGGGCGACTTGCTTTGCGGTCTTCGGGAGTGCCGCGGAGCGCGATGCGGCTGCCGGACACTTGCGCGCGGAACATCCGGACTGGTGGCTGCTCGCCACGCGGCTGACGTGAGCCGCAAAGAGCTTGGGATGGCCGCGCTGGTGCTTGCCGGATGCACATCGCAGGGCGCGGCAGGCGAAGGAACCATCGACTGCGCCGCAGGGGCTGCACCGCTCGAGCGGCGCTGCACCGTCGAGACCCTGGCAGACGCGGCGGGCGAGACGATGATCGTCGGCGGTACCGGCACCGGCTATTATCGCTTGCGCCGGGTCGATGATGGACGCGGTGTGGTCGCGCTCGACGGCGCGCTTCGTGCCGAGGTTCAGCTGATCGCGGACACCCGCGCCGAGGTGCGCATTGGCGATGCGCGCTTTCTCCTTCCTGCACAGGCGCGGCGATGATTCCCGAAGCAGCGCCCATCCTGACTACCGCGGAAATGCGCGACGCGGAAGCGGCGGCGGTTTCGGCGGGCGCAAGCTGGCGCGATCTGATGGAGCGGGCAGGGGGCGCCGTCGCCGCGCTAGCCGCGCGCATCGGTGCGGGTCGTCCGATCACCGTCCTCGCCGGACCAGGCAACAACGGCGGGGACGGTTATGTGGCGGCGCAGCGCCTGCGGGATGCTGGAGCGCAGGTACGCTTGGTCGCGCTTGAGCCGCCTCGCACCGAGCTCGCACGAGCCGTCGCGGCCGACTTTGGTGGCGACGTGGAAGGGGCCGACGCGGCTCCAGCCCCGCACGCGCTGATTGTCGACGCGCTGTTCGGGACGGGATTTCGAGGCGACTCGCCAGCGGCTTACACTGACCTGTTGCGACTGTTTGGTGAGGCCGGCTGGCGCATGCTCGCGGTCGACGTGCCAAGCGGCGTCGATGCCGAGACAGGTCGCGGCGGGGGCGTCACGGCCGACGTCACGCTGGCGCTGGGCGCGCTCAAGCCCGCGCACCTGCTCCAGCCGTCCGCTTCGCGTTGCGGCTCGGTTGTCGCGGGCGACATCGGCGTGACCGCGCAGAGTCGGACGACCGTCGCGCAATCGTTCGCGGCAAGCGAACCTTCGCCCGAATCGCACAAATATAGTCGCGGGCTCGTCGTAGTGGTGGCGGGGGACATGCCCGGCGCCGCGGAGTTGGCGGCGCGCGCGGCAATGCGTGGCGGCGCGGGCTACGTTCGGCTGATGGGCTCGCGGCTGCCGCCTGTAGCACCCTTCGCGCTGGTGCGGAGCGCGCGGATCGACGCCGCGTCACTCGCCGACCCGCGCATCGGTGCAGTCGTGGTCGGCTGCGGGCTGGGGCAGAGCGACAGCGCGCGCGAACGGCTCGAGCTGGCGTTGGCGAGCCCTGCGCCGGTTGTCGCCGACGCGGACGCGATCGCTCTGATGGGCCACCGACTCCATCGCGCCGCGATCATCACCCCGCACGCCGGTGAGTTCGCGCGGGCCTTTCCCGACCTCGGTTCGACCGACAAGTTGACCGCCGCTCGCGAAGCTGCGGCTCGTTCGCGCACGGTCGTCGTCTACAAGGGCGCGGACACGGTCATCGCCGCGCCGGACGGGCGCGCCGCCATCGCGCCGCCCGCGCCCGGCTGGCTCGCAAGCGCGGGGACGGGCGACGTGCTCGCCGGGCTGTGCGGCGCGGCTCTGGCGAGCGGGCTTGCACCGTTTGAGGCTGCCCAGGCCGCGGTCATGCGTCACGCTGAGCTTGCGCGGCGGGCGGGTACCCACCTCGTCGCGGACGATCTCGTCCGATGACACAGGTCCCGCCTTGCCCGCACTTCCCGGAATGCGGCGGCTGCCAGCTGCAACAGCTGGACGACGCCGAATATGCCGCATGGATCGAGGGCCACGTGCGCGGCGCGCTCGAGGGGCAGGGGCTCGCGGCAGAGGTCCGTCCAGCCTACCTGTCCCCGCCCCGGACGCGGCGTCGCGCCGCGCTGAAGGCGGTATCGACCGCGCGCGGGGCCCTGATCGGCTTCACTCAGGCGCGCACGCATCAGGTCGTCGACATGCACGCCTGCTTCGTGCTGACACCCACGCTGTTCGCGCTCGTGGCGCCGCTGCGGGGGCTATTGTCGCGGCTCCCGAAGTGGCGCGGCCTCGCGGTCGTGACCATGACCGAGGCCGAGCAGGGGATCGACCTGCTGCTGCGCAGCATCGATGCGAGCCGCTACGACACGCAGAGCGCGCTGATCGAGTTTGCCGCTGAACATCGCCTCGCCCGCCTTGCCATCGACGGCGGCGCGGGGGCGGAGGATTTGTGGGTTCCCGACCCGGTGACCGTACGCCTCGGGAGCGCGTCGGTGCCCCTGCCGCACGGCGCCTTCCTCCAGGCGACGCGCGATGGGGAGGATGCGCTCGCGGCAGGCGTCGAAAAGGCGCTCACCGGCGCCGGTCGGGTGACCGACCTGTTCGCCGGCCTCGGCACCTTTGCGCTGCGGCTGGGGGAACGCGCGCGCTACGCTGCGGAGAGCGACGTCAGCGCCAGCGCCGCGCTAGAGCAGGCGTCACGCCGCGTCTCGCAGCCCTTTCGCGTCGAGCGGCGCGACCTCTACCGCCGCCCGCTCACCGCGAAGGAGCTGGGCGCGTTCGACGGCGTGGTGCTCGATCCGCCGCGCTCAGGCGCGCAGATGCAGGTCGCGGAGATGGCCGGAGCCTCGCTCAGCCGCGTCGCCTATGTGAGCTGCAATCCGGTAAGCTTCGCACGCGATGCGGCCGCGCTGGTAGCCGGCGGCTACCGCCTCGCATGGGTGCAGCCGATCGGCCAGTTCCGCTGGTCGCGCCATGTCGAACTCGTCGCGGGTTTCACGCGGGAGGGGTGACTCGTCGGATTAAATGACGTCCATCAATCCGACCACCGCCATCGCCAACAGGCAAAAGGTCGATGCGAAGAACAGCAGCATGCGCACCGGGATCCGGTTGACCGCAATCTGCCAGATCGAGTGCACGATCCGCAGCAGAGTGTAGGCCCAGGCGAGCGTCACCGTGGTGGGGTTCGCCGCGCCGATCAGCGCCAGCAACGCGACCACGGCGTAGAACAGCGTGGGCTGCTCGAGAAGGTGTGTGTAGTTGTGCGACGGCCACACGGCGCTTGGCGGAAGCAGTTTGTCGAGATCACCGCCGCGCCCGCCCGCGGATGCGCCGACGTCGACCTTGGCCGCCTTGAACGCGCCGAAGCGCTTGAAGCCCAGGTAAAAGAGGACGAGCAGCGTCCAGATCACCAGCACCAGCGCTGGCGCAACCAGCGCCCGCGTCATCTCATTGTCCATCATTGCCCCCTTCGTATTCGGTCAAATTCGACGCTAGCGGTTCAGCCTGCGCTGGCAAGCGGCGAGGCGGCGCGCTCCAGGCGGGCGATCAGCCTTTCGCGCACCGCCATGACGCCACCGCGCCGCCCTTCGAACAACCGCGCGTCGATGAAGAAGCCGGTGGTCCGTAGCGCGGCAAGTGCGTCGGCCAGGTCCGGCGCTCCCTCTTCGCGCAAGAAACGGGGGAGGGGGAGCAGGCGGTGTTCGTGCCCGCGTGCGGCCTCCGCGCTCACCGCAGCGGCCCGCGCCGGGCTGACCCACGCGAGGTCATCGCTCCGCCCGGTCGCAACGCAGCTCTCCAGCGCAAGGCCGAAGCCAAGCGCGGAGAGCATGCCCAGCTCGTACAGCGCCAGCGCACCCGCCCACGTGCGCGCCGCAGGAGCGAGCGCGATGGCGTCGAGCAGCGCATCGAGCGCATCAGCGATGGCGGGATAAGGCTGACCCTCGGGCAAAGCCGCGGCAGTCAGCGTCGTCGCCCACTCGATCGCCGCGGCGAGCAGCGGCTCCTCCTGCAGCGGGGCGCGGCTGGTGACGAGCTCGGTGGTGAGCGTCGCCAGTTGCGCTGGCGTCCGTGCGCGGAGGCTCGCCGCGACGCGATTGCCGGGCTGGAGTATGGGCCGCAGCCGTCGCGAATGCCCGCCGCGCACATAGCCGCCGACCAGCCCCGCCTCGCGCGTCATCAGCCGCACGATCGCGCCATGTTCGCCATGCGCTCGGACGGCGCAGACGGTGGCGGTGGTGTCGAGCTGCATCGCGCCGACGCTGGCACTCGCGCCGCGCGACGTCCAGCGCTATGCGGGCGGCTCTCCTTCTCCTGCCTTTCACGTTGAGGACCTGCCGCATGGAAACCCGCGCCGGCGACCCGGGCGCCTTTGCCCGCTTCGATCTCGACCGGGTGAGCTCGCCCGCCTTCGTCGTGGACGCGGCCAAGGTGCGCGCCAACCTGTCGGTCCTCGCGAGCATCGGCGAGCGCTCCGGGGCCAAGGTGCTTGCGGCGCTCAAGGCCTTTTCGATGTGGTCGCTGGGGCCGACGGTGACAGGCGCGCTCGATGGCGTATGCGCATCGGGGTTGTGGGAGGCGCGGCTTGCGCATGACCATTATCGCCGCCCCGATGGGTCGGGCGAAATCACCACCTATTGCGCTGCCTACAAGGGCGAGGACCTCCCCGAAATCTGCGCTTTGTCGCACCACGTCATCTTCAATTCGCCGATGCAGATCAGTCGGTTCGCTGGTGTCCTTGACGCAGCCCGGCAGGAGGGAGCGCGCTTTGAGGTGGGTCTGCGCATCAACCCGCTGCACAGCGAAGGCGACGTGCCCCGCTATGATCCGGCAGCACCGTGCAGTCGGCTGGGCTTCCCGATCGACCAGCTGCGCGAGGAGCATCTGCGGGGCGTCGACGGCATCCACATGCACACGCTGTGCGAGCAGGATTTCCCGCCGCTCGCGCGAACATGGGCGTCGGTAGCGCCAATCCTCTCACCGCATTTCGAGCGGTTGAAGTGGATCAACCTCGGCGGAGGGCATCACGTCACGCGCGCCGATTATCAGCGCGACGATCTGGTGAGCTTCCTCGCGGGGCTGCGTCGCGAAACCGGGCTGCAGCCCTACATCGAGCCGGGGGAGGCGGTTGCACTCGACGCCGGAATCCTCGTCGGCACGCTGCTCGATCGGTTCGATAACGGCGCGGCGATCGGCATCACCGACATCAGCGCGACCTGCCACATGCCCGACGTGATCGAGGCGCCGTACCGGCCCGCCATGCTGTTCGAGCGGAAGGGGGGTGAGGCGCTGCGGATTGGCGGCCCTTCATGCCTTGCGGGGGACGTCATCGGCGATTTTCGCCTGCCTCGCGGCGGAGAGATTGGCGAGCGCTTCGCCTTCCTCGACCAGGCGCACTATTCGATGGTCAAGACGACCACCTTCAACGGCGTACCGCTGCCCGACATCTGGCTGTGGGACAGCGCCAGCGACGAGCTGCGCCTGGTGCGACGCTTCGACTACGAAGACTTTGCGACGCGTCTCAGCTGATCGGACGCATTCATGCTTTACAGGGGGGTGCGCCGTTCATATATGCGCCCCCGCTGCCCCATGGGGACTCCCAATAACCGCAAGGCAGCCTTGTCCTGAATAACCGTCTTGGGGGTCTCTTGAGTTGCACGAGCATCATAGCGCACGGGGTCTGATCGCCCACGCTTCGCCGGTCGGTCCGGTGACGTTGCTGCGGCCACACGCCGCGCGACGGGCAGCCCGTTTCTTCGTCGAACGCTTTCCTGGAAAAGTGCTTTACGCGGTCAAGGCGAACCCTTCGCCTGACTTGCTGCGCATTCTGTGGGACTCGGGCGTGACGCATTACGACGTCGCCTCGATCGCCGAAGTGCGTCTGGTCGCCCGGACCCTGCCCGAAGCGACGCTTTGCTTTATGCACCCGGTCAAGGCCGAGGAGGCCATCGCCGAGGCTTACAACAAGCATGGGGTGCGCACCTTCTCGCTCGACACGATGGAGGAACTGGAAAAGATCGTGCGCGCCACCGAAGGCGCCGACGATCTCAACCTGCTCGTTCGCATCCGCGTGTCGTCGGACCACAGCAAGCTCAGCCTCGCTGCGAAGTTCGGTGCGCAACCGGAGGAAACTTCGGAGCTTTTGATGGCCGCGCGGCAGGCGTCCGATGCGCTCGGCATCTGCTTCCACGTCGGCAGCCAGGCGATGAGCCCGCACGCCTACGCAGCGGCGCTCGAGCGCGTGCGTGCGGCGATTGTCGCGGCGGCGGTGACGGTGGACATTGTCGACGTTGGCGGCGGGTTCCCGTCTGCCTACCCGGGCATGGAGCCGCCGCCGCTCGACGCCTACTTTGACGTCATCCACCGTGGTTTTGAATCCCTCCCGATCAGCTATTCGGCGGAGCTGTGGTGCGAGCCCGGTCGCGCTCTGTCGGCGGAGTACAGCTCGCTGATCGTGCGGGTCGAAAAGCGTCGCGGTGACGAGCTTTACATCAACGATGGCGCCTATGGCGCGCTGTTCGATGCGGCGCACATCGGCTGGCGCTTTCCGGTGAAGCTGCTGCGTGACAGCGACGCGGGCGCGGAGACGGCGTTCAGCTTCTACGGCCCGACCTGCGACGATCTCGACCATATGGCGGGGCCGTTCATGCTACCTGACGACGTGCAGGCGGGCGATCATCTCGAGATCGGGATGCTCGGCGCCTATGGTTGCGCGATGCGGACCGCGTTCAACGGGTTCGGTTCGGACGAGGTCGCGGTTGTCAGCGACGAACCGATGGCGAGCCTCTACACCGGCGAACAGCCGCAGGTGGAGCGTCGCAGCGCAACGGTGACCAAGCTCTACTGATAGGGCGGCGGCGCGGGGGGAGGGTCCTCGCGCCGCTTGTCCATCGACATGCGGCGCCGCATCTGCGATTCAGCACCGATGACTTCGATTGCTGCCATGTTCCCCTACAGCGCCGATACCGCGGGTGTCGTGGTGCGCGTCGCCGTGTCGTTCATCAAGGAAGCGTCCGATCCGAGCGCCGGTCGTTGGATGTGGAGCTATCATATCCGCATCGAGAACCATCGCAGCGAGACGATCCAGCTGATCGACCGGCGCTGGGAAATTCGCGACGGTCGCGGCGCGACGCACGTCGTCGAGGGGCTGGGCGTGGTGGGCGACCAGCCCGTTCTGGAGCCTGGCCAGAGCTACGACTATGTCTCCGGCTGCCCGCTCGCGACCTCGAGCGGGCAGATGGTCGGCCATTACGGCATGCGCGATTCGGACGGGGATGCGTTCCTTATCGCCATCCCCGCCTTTCCGCTGCTGGCGCCGGTGACCAGCGCCTAGCGCGCTGGCGTTCGAGCGAGTTCGGCGCGGAGCAGCTCCGCCGCGCGGCTCGACATCTGGGCGAAGCCGTTGTTGTCGACCGCCCGCGCGGTGTCGTTCCAGTGCATGGACAGCACCCCCCAACGCCCCGCGGCATCCTGTGCAAGGACGTTGGTCGAGATGACGCCCGTCTCCGAACCGCCCTTGAAACCGACGTAGCGCCAGCCGCCGGGGCGCACTTCCGCGACTGTCGGGCTGATGCCGAGGATCGCGCGCGACTCGCTCGACCCACGGGTGGCAAACCAACCGAGCAGCCGCGCCATGTTGTCGGGAGAGGCGAACCATTCGGTGCGATCGATGTCGCCGGGACGCTCGCCGGCGAGTGCCTCCATACTCACGCGGTCGACGGTGAAGCTGCCCGCAGGCGCGCTCGCCAGCACCGCCCGACGAGCCTCCGCCGTGCGTGCAGCGAGCCAGCGATCGCGTAACGCGCCGTTACTCTTGAGCACGCCCGCCTCCACCGTGGTTAGGAACGGGGCAGCGTTGGGACCGGAGGCGCCGCCATGCTGCGCGGCGAAACGCTCGATCCGCTCGCGACCGAGAGCGCGGATGAGGATGTCGGTGGCGGTGTTGTCGCTGATGCTGATCATCAGCGCGGCGAGCGTGTGCAGCGTCAGCGGCGAGCCCGTCGGCCACGTCTGCAACGTGCCGCTCGGAAAGCTTTTGGCGTCGAGCGTGAGGACATCGCTCCACCGCCGCCGACCCGCGGCGATTTCGGCGTCGAGGGTACCCAGCACCGCCAGCTTGAACGCCGAGCCGATCGCCAGATGCGCATCGCTGTTCGCGCCCGCGATGCGCTGCGGCGCACCCGTCGCATCGAGGCGATAGAGCCCCCATGCGGTCGCCCCGTGCAGCGCCGCGAGCTCCTGTCCCAGGCGCGCGACGCTGTCGTCGGTGGCGGCGAACGAGCGCAGCAACAGTCCAGCGATCTTGCCGTCCGCGCCGACCACCACATCTCCCGAACCGGTGCCACGCTCGAAGCGGATGGTCAGCGTGCCCGATGCGGGGCTGGCGGGTTCGACGCTCGCGGACACAGGCGCGCCATATTGCGCCACGAGCTGCTGGGGGAGGGCGCGCAGCTGTTCCGCGGGGATCGCGCGCAGGAACACGTCTGCGAACACCGCGTCGGGCGCGGCCTCACCTTCCAGCCACGGAACGATCCGCGCAACCGCCGCGAGGAGCGCCGGGCTCGCCGTTGCGGAAGCCGCCGCGGGGGGTGCGGAAGGGCTGGCAGACGTCTGCGCGAGCGCAGGATGTGCGGCCATCAGCGCTACGATTGCAACAGCAAACCACTTACGCATCGATCACCTCCTCATCGACATTGGCGGCGTTGGCCTGGATGAACTGGAAACGATGTTCCGGATTGCGGCCCATCAACCTCTCGACCAGATCCTTGACGCTCGCGCGTTCCTCATACTCCTGCGGAAGCGTGACGCGAAGCAGTGATCGGGTGGCGGGTGCCATCGTCGTCTCCTTGAGCTGCGCGGGCATCATCTCCCCAAGGCCCTTGAAGCGCGACACTTCGACCCGCTTGCCCGCGAACATCGTCGCTTCCAGCTCCGCCCGGTGCGCGTCGTCGCGAGCGTAGGCGTGCTTCCCCGCCGCGCTCAGCCGGTAAAGCGGCGGCTGCGCGAGGTAGAGGTGCCCGCGCTTCACCACCTCGGGCATCTCCTGGAAGAAGAAGGTCATCAGCAGCGTCGCGATGTGCGCGCCGTCGACGTCGGCGTCGGTCATGATGACGATCCGTTCGTAGCGTAGGCGGTCGGGGTCGCAGTCCTTGCGCATCCCGCAGCCCATCGCGAGCGCGAGGTCGGCGATTTCGCTGTTCGCGCGGATCTTGTCGGCGCTGGCGGACGCGACGTTGAGGATCTTGCCGCGAATGGGGAGGATCGCCTGCGTCTTGCGGTCGCGCGCCTGCTTGGCGCTGCCGCCCGCGCTGTCACCCTCGACGATGAACAGCTCCGTCCCCTCCGGCCCGTCGCTGGCGCAGTCGGTGAGCTTGCCGGGGAGGCGCAGCTTGCGCGCGGAGGTCGCGGTCTTGCGCTTGACCTCGCGCTCCGCCTTGCGCTTCAGCCGCTCGTCCATGCGGTCGAGCACGAGGCCGAGCAGCGCGCGACCGCGATCCATGTCCGCGGACAGAAAGTGGTCGAAATGATCGCGGATCGCATTCTCGACCAGCCGCGCGGCTTCGGGGGAAGTCAGCCGATCCTTGGTCTGGCTCTGAAACTGGGGGTCGCGGATAAACAGCGACAACATCGATTCACAGCCGGTGAAGACATCCTCCGCGGTCAGCTGCGCGCCACGCTTGTTATTGACGAGCTCGGCAAAGCCGCGCAGCCCCTTGGTCACCGCGCCGCGCAAGCCCGTCTCGTGCGTGCCGCCGTCGGGCGTCGGGATGGTGTTGCAGTACCAGCTGTAGCTGCCGTCCGACCACAGCGGCCAGGCGATCGCCCACTCGACGCGCCCGGCGCCGTCCGGGAAGTCCTGCGATCCGGCGAAGGGCCGTGCAGTTGCGCACTCGCGCGTGCCGATCTGTTCGTTGAGGTGGTCGAGAAGGCCGCCCGGGAACTGGAACACCGCCTCCGCCGGCGTATCGTCGCCGATGAGTTCGGGTGCGCACCGCCAGCGGATCTCGACCCCTGCGAACAAATATGCCTTCGACCGCGCGAGCCGATAGAGCCGCTGCGGTTTGAAATGCGCGGTGTCGCCGAAAATCTCCGCGTCCGGGACGAAGCTCACCACGGTGCCGCGGCGGTTGGGGGTGGGGCCGAGATTTTCGATCGGCCCGAGCGCGTGGCCGCGCGCGAAGCGCTGGCGGTGAAGCTGCTTGCCGCGCGCGACCTCGACCACGGTGTCGCTCGACAGCGCGTTGACGACGCTGACCCCGACGCCATGCAGCCCGCCGGAGGTGGCGTAGGCCTTGCCTTCGAACTTGCCGCCCGAATGGAGCGTGGTGAGGATCACTTCCAGCGCCGACTTGCCGGGGAACTTGGGGTGCGGATCGACCGGGATGCCGCGCCCGTTGTCGCTGATCGTCAGGCGATTGCCGGGCTCGAGCGTCACTTCGATGCGCGTCGCGTGGCCTGCCACCGCCTCGTCCATGGCATTGTCGAGCACTTCTGCAGCGAGGTGGTGGAGCGCGCGTTCGTCGGTGCCGCCGATATACATGCCGGGCCGCCGCCGAACCGGCTCGAGCCCCTCCAGCACCTCGATCGTGCTGGCGTCGTAGTTACCGCTGGCGGGGTTAGCGATATCGAACAAATTTTCTGACATGGATGCGGTGCGTAGCGGCGCGCCATGGCGTCGCCAAGCGGTTGACGCGCCGAGCCGGTGCGATACGCTCCCTTCCACGGCTCGGGGAAAGCCATGGGAGACAATCATGCGAAATCCACTGGTCGCGAGCGTCGCAGTCAGCGCGCTCGCCTTGTCGGCGTGCGCCATGACGGGCGACACCGCCACCGTCGCACCGGCCGGGGCCGCGCCGGCGCGTTCGGCCGCGATCGACGTGCCGCTGATCCCGCGCGAGGCCCTGTTCGGCAATCCGGTGCGCACCGGCGGCCAACTAAGCCCCGATGGTCGATGGGTGGCCTGGATGGCGCCGGTCAACGGCGTGCGCAACGTCTTCGTCGCCCCGGCCAGCGATCCGAGTGCCGCGCGCCAGGTGACCAATTCGACCTCGCGACCGATCCCGCAATATTTCTTCTCGCCCGACAGCTCGCAGATCATGTTCCTGCAAGACCGCGGCGGTGACGAGAACTTCCTGCTTTATTCAGCGCCCGTCGCCGGCGGCGCGGAGCGTACGCTGACGCCGTTCCAGAACACACGCGTGCGAGTGGTGGGCAGCTCGCTCAGCAACCGCAACGAAATCCTCGTCGGGCTCAATAACCGCGATCCGCGCTGGCACGATGTGTACAAGCTCAACCTCCAGACCGGTCAGCTCACTCAGGTGATGAACGGAGACGGTTGGGCGGGTATGTTGGCCGATGACACGCTGACCATCCGCCTCGGTGGCAAGGCAAATGCGGAGGGGGGTGTCGACTGGTACCGTATCACGAACGGCCAGGCGGAGGCGCGCCCGTTCCGTACGACCACGCTCGACGACGGGCTCGATGCTCCGATCGGCTACACCTATGACGGTCGTACGCTTTACTGGAGCGACTCGCAGGGTCGCGACACTGCGGCCCTTTATGCGGAGGATACCCGCACGGGGCAGCGCCGCCTGATCGGGGAAAGCCCTCGCGCCGATATTGCTGGTACGCTGACCAATCCGCGCACCGGCGAAGTCCAGGGATATGCCGAATATTATCTGCGCAATCAGTGGCACATCTCCGACCCGCAGGTGCGGCGCGACTATGAGTTTCTGAAGCAGCGATTCGGCGATGCGGACGTGTCGATCACCAGCCGGACGGAAGACGATACGCGCTGGCTGGTGTCGGTCGACCCGGTCTACGAAACGGGGAAGGTCTACCTGTTCGATCGCGCATCGCGACGCGTGACCGAATTCTACACGCCGCGTCCGGTATTGGCGGGAGCGCCGCTGGTGCCGATGCACCCGGTCGAGATCCGCTCGCGCGACGGAATGACGCTGCCGAGCTACCTCACGCTCCCCGCGAATGCCGATCGCAACCGCGACGGTCGGGCCGAAACACCGGTGCCGCTGGTGCTGCTCGTCCACGGCGGGCCCTGGGCGCGCGATGGCTATGGCTACAACACGCAGCACCAGTGGCTGGCCAATCGCGGCTATGCGGTGCTGTCGGTCAATTATCGCTCCTCGACCGGCTTCGGAAAGCGCTTTGGCAACGCGGGTAACCTCCAGTGGGGCCTCGCGATGCACGACGACCTGATCGACTCGGTCAACTGGGCGGTGCGGTCGGGCGTGACGACTGCGGACAAGGTCGCGATCATGGGTGGGAGCTATGGCGGCTATGCGACTCTCGCCGGGCTGGCCTTTACGCCGACGACCTTCGCGTGCGGCGTCGACATCGTCGGCCCGTCGAACCTGCAGACGCTCCTCTCGACCATCCCGCCTTATTGGGAAGCCGGGCGGCGGCGCATGTATCGCCAGATGGGTGACCCCACGACCGCGGAAGGCCGTGCGCTGCTCGACCGCGCATCGCCGCTCAACCGCGCCAACGACATCGTGCGTCCGCTGCTGATCGGGCAGGGCGCCAACGACCCGCGCGTCAAGCAGGCGGAGAGCGACCAGATCGTGCAGTCGCTGTCGGGCCGGTCGGTGCCGGTGACCTACGTGCTGTTCCCCGACGAAGGGCACGGGTTCGCGCGTCCGCAGAACAACATCGCCTTCCAGGCGGTGGCCGAGAATTTCCTCGCAAGCTGCCTCGGCGGCCGCGCGGAGCCGATCGGCAACGCGCTCGCAGCATCCACCGCGCAGGTCCGGACGGGCGCGCAACACGTCCCCGGCCTCGCCGAAGCGGTCGCCCGGCGCAGCAACTGATGACGTGGGGAGCGCACCTGGATGCGGGTGCGCTCCACCTCTTGATTGGCAGCACCGGCGCGGGAAAAACAACCTTCGCGCGCCGGATGTTGCGCGATCAGTCCAAGGTGATCTTCCTCAGCATCGACGCCTGGATGGCGGAGTTATTCTGGCCAGACGCGCCCGACCCTCCGGACATTGCATGGGCGTTGGAGCGCGTACGGCGGGTGCGCTGTCGCATGGTCGCGACCGCGGTTGACGCTGCTACCGCGGGATTGGCGGTCATGATCGAGGCTGGTTGGGTCGATGCAAACGCGCGCTGCGGCGTGCTCGACGCCGCCGATCTGGCCGGACTCCCGGTCATCGCTCACCTCTTTGAGACCGACGCCGAGACCCGATGGTCGCGAACGCAGAACCGCAACTCCGAGGGCGGAGAACTGAGCTTCCCGATCGACCGAGCGATGTTCGACGAGGTGGAGGCTCAATTTCGAGCCCCCGCGCCCGACGAGCTTTCACGCCACCGCTCGGTCCATCATTATAGCTGACGTCGCGTCAGCGGACCCGCGGGCCGCCAAAGGGCGGGGGTGGGGGGCGGCGGGTGCCTCGCGGCAGCTGCGCCTGGAATGCGCGCCCGCAATGGTCGACACAATAAGGGTAGCCCGGGTTCACCGCCTCTCCGCAGAAGTGGAAGTCGGCTTCACCCGGATGCCCCATCGGCCAGCGACAGATGCGGTCGTTGAGGTCGAGGAGGCTCGTCTTGTCGGCAATCTCCGGCGACGGCTTAGCGGGCACGCGACGACGCGGCGGCGCCGGCGGGATCGGCGCCTGCTGGTCGCCTGGGCCCTGCCGGATGAAGCCGCCCGGACCGATCGACACGAGCTTCGGCTCATTGCTGGCCGCAGCGGCGCCGGGTAGCGGCTGGCTCGGCGTCGCCGCGGTGGCCGGAGCGGGGGCCGCGGGAGCGACGGC
>ERZ501047.276-NODE-276-length-18025-cov-5.150863_pt1 | contig 18025 bp, 16 predicted proteins | sample MGYA00510868_ERZ501047 | MGnify/ENA primary metagenome ERZ501047 (study PRJEB25958, sample SAMN03398593) | human skin metagenome | study: EMG produced TPA metagenomics assembly of the Human Skin Microbiome Metagenome (human skin metagenome) data set. | reverse complement strand
TCTACGGCGCGGCAGCACCAGAGTCATGGGAACCCGTCGCACCGGCATCCTGCTCGCGTTCATCCTGGCGGCGGTGAACGCCTCGGTCCTGCTCTCGCGTTACGGCTACGACCTCGCCGCGCCGACTGACGCCAGCGAGCCGCTCACGCCCAAGCCCACACCCCGACCGGCGCGGCACCGCAGCCGAGACTTCGCCCGTCGTCCCAAACGGCGCAAGCAACCCCCGGGACGAGCGCCGACCAGATCGACTTCACCGGCCCGACCGGACTCCTTCGAACCCATCACCTGACACTTCCCGCGATAGCCCCTGCCCGGACGCACCCGGCAGGGGCATTTTCGTGCCCGGAGTGACTCCACCGGACACTTCCGGAGCCTCACGACGGCGACTACTGCCCACCTGCACACCAATGCGAAAACTCCCGGCCAGCACGAGCCTGACCGGGAGTTTCGTGAACCTACAGGCAGTTCTTTCGTGAACTACCCAGAGTGCGCAAGGGGGGATTTGAACCCCCACGCCCGTAAGGACACTGCCACCTGAAGACAGCGCGTCTGCCGTTCCGCCACTTGCGCGTAGCAGACCTAGTCTGCGCTATCCGACGCCTCCAGAGCAAACCAGCCCCGGAGCATGAACGGCGGAGCGAAGCCCAGAGCGTCCGGCAGGACGTCGCGTAGGAGCTGCAGACCGTCGCTCAAGGGAGCAGCGGGAGAATCTCGTGACTGACGAGCAGGCCGTCGCTGAGGTCCAACTCGCCATACGTACCGACGGGCTGACGCCGGCGGTCAGTGGGCGAGCCCGGGTTGAACAGGTGCAGCCCGTCCTCCACACCATCGAACGGGATGTGAGAGTGCCCGAAAAACACGAGATCCGCATCGGGGAACCGGCGGCGCATCCGCCGGCCCCGACCCTGCTTCGCGCCGGAGTCGTGGATCATCCCGATCCGAACACCCGCCAGGTCGAGCTCCAGGGTCTCCGGAGCGCCCCAGGCGGCGACATCCTCTCCGTCATTGTTTCCTTGCACCACATGCACTGGCGCGTATGCGGCGAGTGCGTCCAAGACGTCGGGCGTGCATACGTCGCCGGCGTGGAGGATCACCTCGGCCCGAGCTAGAGGCGCAAGTAGGCCCGGCGGTATGCCCTTCCACCGCCGCGGCGAGTGGGTATCGGAGAGAACAAGGACACGCATCGCGATCACCCTCGTCCGGTGCGGGCGGGCATCAGATGCCGGCCCAACAGGTGAGGCGAGCATGACCGTTCAACATAGAGATGACAGTAGTGCGGAGCGCCGAGGAGCGGTCCGGGATAGTTGTGGATAACTGGCGTATCGGTGGCGAGTTTCTCCCCTGTGCGCCATGGTGGTTCCACGCATGCGATCGACGCGGGCATCGGGGCCTGTGGGTTGGAGGACGCCATGACCCTCATGAAGCTGGGCACAGGGCGCTGCCGCGTGGCAGCTTCAGCCGCCCTGATGATGGTGGCGGTGGCCGCTTGCGATGGTGGATCCAGGGCGCCGAGTTCTAACTCAGCGTCGTCGATCGCGACATCTACTTCAAGCCCTCCCTCCCCACCCGAACCGGAAACCCCCACCACAACCCCACCGAACCCTTCGAACGCCTACGTTGCCAAGAAGCCCCCGTACCCCGTTGCAGCCAGAAAACAGACCCGTGATGGCGCGGTCGCTTTCGTGAAGTATTACTGGGCCACGATGATCTACGCCTGGGCCAAGCCGGACGCGACAGCGCTTCCGCCTTTAGCGATGAGATCGTGCAGTAACTGCGCAATCTTCGAGAAGGCGGTCGATACCTTTGTGGAGAATCATCAGCACTTCAGTGAACCTCCCATCGAAGTGTTATCTGCAGATATCGTCTACTTGGCTGAGGATGAGGCCCAGGTGATCACGCGGATCAAGCGCACGAAAGCCTCCCTCGTTGACCAATCGGGAAAGGTTGTGGAGACGAATACCGAAGAGGAGGGAACGCGGGCATTCCGACTGAAATGGGAAGGGAGGTGGCTTGTAAATGAATTCGGAAAGGGGTGAGGCACGCTATCGACTTCGGTCTTTGGTCGCAGTTCTGTCCGGTGTCGGATTGCTATTCGGCGGAATGACGGATGCCGGGGCAGCCGGCTGCCCCGCGTCGGACCCGATGTGCACGGACGACAGTCAAATTCTAATTTCCGCTCAAGGACTTCTGAACATGACCGCCCCGGCCTCGGCCGGCGGCCCATCAGCTCCCATGGAGTATGGCATGTCTGCAATGTGTCCCGGCGATAATGTGAAAGAACCCGGGCACGACGACAATTGCTCCATGTCCCTGGGGTACTGCGCAGGCAACCCCCCGACGCTGGGGGATGGACCTGCTGTATACGTGTTTAGTCGGCTTGTAGGATCGACACCTTGGACCAACATTGGTCACACTTGCTGGCCCGAACTAGTCCCGGGCCCCCAGGCACCCACGATGGCCATGATCATCGACGCCTTCCACCGGACACCATTCGCGGAGCCGGGGGTCGACATACAGCCGGAGGGGGATCGAACGTTGGTGACGCTCCCGACATACTTTGCGATGCAGTGGAGCGAAGCCGGCTACGAGCCGGAGGAAATCGACACCCTCAACCCGGGTGACTGGTTTGGGATTACGGTGCGGATCAAGCCGCTGTTCCAGAGTGTGACCTACGACTTCGGGGACGGCACGAGCATCGGGCCGACGACCGACCTGGGCGGGCCGCACCCGACGGGCGATATCGTCAAGACCTACGACGAACCCAACGTGTTCAACGTGCAAGTACACGCGGTACTCACCGGCCAGGTCTCCCTCAACGGGTCGGAGTGGATCGACATACCGGGGCAAGCCGACCTCGAGGGGCCGGCACATGAGCTCACGGTCCTCACCGCGGACAACCGGCTCTATCTGCCGTCCTCCTGATCGACACCATCCCCGCCCAACAAACGCGAAACGGCGGCAGCCGGCAGATGCCGACCGCCGCCGCATACCGGGCTCAGACCGGTTCAGCAGAAGGTGTGGCTAAAGGTCGTCAACGAGGTGGTGTGCGTGCCACCCGCGCTGCTCTTCCAGGTGAACGTGGACTTGGCCCGCAACTTGCCGCAACCCACGCTGCGCCACGGCACGACCGAGTAGTCGTAGTTGCCCTTCCAGCCGTCGTAGTCGCCGTTGGGGTAGGCGTAGAGGTGCCATTTATTGTCGAGCCCGAAGTACTCCACGCGGGTGTCCTGGGTCGCCACCCAGTAGCGACCATCGCTGCTCTTGTCGTCGATCCGCGCCTGGGCCGCGACCTTGTGCTGGGTCGTGTTCAGCACCACGCAATAGCGGACGACGCGGCCATTGCACCGGGCGTGGCTGTCGCCGGCGTGGGCGGCGGTGGGCAGGGCAACGATGCTCAGCGGCACCGCAACCGCGGCTAGGGACAGACTCGTTACGAGCTTCTTCACGGGGAATACCTTCTGGTCAGGGTGGGTTCAGCGCGAGCCACCTTAGCTACTCCCCAGCGCGCCTGGGGATTGCGGCTCACATCTCTTCGTGCGTGTCCGGATCCCCGCCGAAACGCCGCCCATCCGCCCGCGCCAGCCCCGAGATGGCATTCACCTCGTCGGCCGTCAGCTCGAACCCATCCAGGTCGAGGTTCTCCCGCTGGCGCTGCGCATTCCCGGACTTGGGCAGCGGCAACGAACCCAGCTGCAGGTGCCAACGCAGCACCACCTGGGCGGGACTCACGCCATACCGGCTCGCGGCCTGGGCGACGGGAGGCTCGTCATAGGCCGACATGCCCTTGCCCAGCGGACTCCACGCCTCGGTGACGATGCCGAGCCGCTCGTGCTCGGCGCGCAGGTCGGCCTGGGGGAAGTACGGGTGCAACTCGACCTGGTTGACCGCCGGGGTCACCCCGGTCTCCTCGATGATCCGCGCCAGGTGCGCCGCAGAAAAGTTGGAGACCCCGATGCTGCGCACCAGCCCCTCGCCCTGCAGGTCGACCAGCGCCCGCCACGCCTGGCCATAGCGCCCGACGGACGGGTTCGGCCAGTGGATCAGGCCGACATCGAGTTGCTCGATGCCCAACCGCTCAACCGACCCTCGCACCGAGGCGAGCGCCTGGTCATAGCCGTGATCCCGGCCCGGGATCTTGCTCTGGATGACGAACTGTTCGCGCGGCACCCCGCTGCGCCGGATCGCCTCACCGACTTCGGATTCGTTCTCGTAGTTCACCGCGGTGTCGAGCAGCCGGTAGCCGGCCTCAATCGCCGACACCATCGCGGTGATGCCCTCCTCGCCGCGCAGCGGATAGGTGCCGAACCCGATGCCGGGGAGGGTCGTGCCGTCGTTCAGGGTGTGTGTGGTCACCTGGCCACGCTAGCGGCCGGCCGGCCCGCTCGCCTGCGACGTCGCATAGTCGCTCAGGAAGAGCGCCAGCGCGAGCGCCGTCCGCTCGAACTCGGCGGGATCGAGACTCTCGTCGGGTGAATGAATGTGGCAGCCCGGCTCCTCCACCCCGAGCAGCATCACCTCGCCCTCCGGGTTCGCCTCCTGCAGCGCCACGGCGACCGGGATCGACCCGCCCTGGCCGGAGAACACCGCCTCGGCCCCGTATGCCGCACCCATCGCCGCCCGCATCGCGCCATACGCGGGCCCGTCCGTGCGCGCCGAGAACCCGCGGCCCAAAGTCAGCGGCTCCACCTCCACCAGCCCGTATGGCGTGTGCTCCCCCAGGTGCGCCAGCAAAGCCGCCTGTGCGGCAACGACATCCATGTCCGCGGGTACGCGCAGGTTGACGATCGCGGTCGCCTCACCTTGGACCGCGGCGCTCACCCGCGCGGTCGGTGGCGCGTCGATGGCGAGCACCGTCGCGGCCGGCCGCGCCCACAGCAGATCCCCAAGCTCCCCCGCGTCGAGCGGGTCCACCCCGTCCAGCAGCGCCGCATCCTCCCGGAAGCGGTCCACGGCATACGGGGCCCCGGACCAGGTCGCCGAGGCGTCCAAGCCGTCGATCGTGGTCTCCCCAGACGGACCGCGCAGCGACGCCAGCGCGGTGAGCAACGCCTGCAGGGCGTCGGGGGCAGCGCCCCCATACATGCCCGAATGGGCGGGCCGAGCCATGGTGCGCACGGCGATCCGCACCGAGGTGCTGGCCCGCAACGAGGTGGTCAGCGTGGGCACGCCCAGCGCGATATTGCCGCAGTCGGCGACCACCAGGGCGTCAGCGGCGAAAAGTTCCGGGCGGCGGGTGACCAGGTCGACCAGTCCCCCGGTGCCCTGCTCCTCCGATCCCTCCACGACCAGGGTGAGCGCCGGCAACCGGCCCCCGGTGGCACGGAGCGCTCGCACCGCGGTCAGTAGCGCCAGCAGATTGCCCTTGCAGTCGGCGGCGCCGCGGCCATACCAACGCCCGTCGCGCTCGGTCAGCGTCCACGGATCGCTCGTCCACTCCGCCACCTCGCCGACCGGGACCACGTCGTAGTGGCTGTAGAGCAGCACCCTCGGGGCCCCAACAGCGCCGGCGAGCTCGCCGGCCAGCGCCACCGAACCATCCGAGGTGGTATGCCGCGTGACCGTCACCCCGAGATCGTCCAGCAGCCCAGCGACCAAGTCCGCGGCGCGCGCGCACTCGGCCGGGTCCTCGATCTGCGGATCGTGCACGGAGCGGCAGGCCACCAGTTCTGCCAGTTCCACCCGCGCCCGCGGCATCAGCGCCGCGACGGCCGCCGACAGTTCCGCCTGCCCCGCGGCGGCCTGCGGTGCCTCACTCATAGACGTACTTCTGCGGCCCGGGATAGAGCCAGGACAGCCCCGCCTGGAGGCGGTCGCGCCAGTTCTCCCAGTTGTGCCCGTCGCGATCCTCTTCGTATTTCACGGTAATCCCCGCCTCCCGGAAGACCGACACCATCGAGCGATTGGGCGTGATCAACGGCTCGTAGATCCCGCACGACATATACAGCCGGTCGGTGAACCGGGTCGGCTTGGCGCGATAGCGATTGACGAATTTCACCACCGGGTCGAAGGCCGGCCCGCCCCCGTGCTCCTGCCCGATATCGGTGAACACCAGCGACGCCGACTGGATGAGCAGGCTGCCGAACACCCCCGGATAGCGCACCGCGGTGGACACCGAGGCCACCCCGCCGAAGCTCGACCCCATCAGCGCCCGAGCACCAGCGGCCTCGATCAGCGGGAACTCATCCTCCAGCGCGGGCAGCAACTCCCGGGCCATGAACCGGGCGTGCGGCGCGTAATTCGGATACTCACGCAGCCGGTCGCCCGGGGGCACGAAGGCAACCAGCATGGGCGCCACATCCAAGCGGTGAATCAGGTTGTCCAGCACCGTTTTCATGGCGGCGAACTGCACATACTCCGGCCCGTCGTGGACCATCAGCAACGGATAGCGCAGCACCGGGTTGTAGCGAGCCGGCGTGTAGAGGTAGTAACCCTGCTCCCGGCGCAGCGCCTTGCTGCGGATCCGGCGCTCCATGATCTCCCCCGGGCGCGCTTCCGGGTCGGGCAGCGCCCAGGAGGGCACGGCATACCCCGCCCCGGCACAGACCGAGTTCGAGCCCATCGGCGAATGCGCCAGATGGTCATTGAGCGGATCGTTAAAGCGGTGGTAGGAATCCCCATTGCGCGTCTCGAGCTGGTACTCCACGCGCGAGCCGGCCGGCAGATCGCAGGTCGCGGCCCACAGATCGGTCCCCGCAATGTGCTTCATGGGCAAGGGATCGGGCAGACCCACCACCCGGTGGCGCACGAAGACCTCATCCGCATGTCCGCGGAAGAGGAAGGTCGCGTGGTCTCCCTCGATGATCGGCGAGCGATAGCGCTCCACGAAGGTATTGACCATCTCGGGAGTGATCTCCGCCTGCTCCCGCAACCGGTTGATGGCGAGCTTGCCCCTCATCCCGCCTCCTCCTCCGCCACGGTGCGCACCAGGCCGTCGCCGCCGAAGCTGCGCGTCGACGGCGGCAACTCGCCGTCGGGACCGATGTCCAGCAGCACTCCGTCATCTAGCAGCACGCATTCGGCCGGTTCCAGCCGGGTGGCCAGGGCCCCAAGGCGATCCAGATCGTCCATCCGCAGCCGACGCCGCGCATGCGGGAAGACGACCATTCCCCGCACTCGTCCCAGCCCGGTGTCGAAGAGCTCCGCCTCCTGGGCGCCCTCGGGACCGAAGTCGTGGAAAAGCGCGATCCGCTCGGTCAATGCCATCGCACCCGCCGACCAGGCCACCACCGGCTTCTCCGCCGGGATCGTCACGGAAAAGAGCCACAGCGTGGTCATCAGGGTCCGGATATTGCCGCCCGGCAACACCCATGCGACGCAATCGTTTTGGAGCGCCCGCAGCTCCGAACGGTGCCAGGCGATCACCTCGCTGGTGTTGACCCCGCCATCGACCTCCAGCTCGTCCCGCAGCCGACTCAGCTCGGCCAGATACCACTCGTCGATCGCGCGCACGCCCGCGATCGCGTCGTGCAAGGCCCGGTATGCCGCGGACTGGTGCGCCCGCGAGGGGTGGCTGGGCACCTGGTGCTGCACGGCATACACCCCCTCCATCGCATGCTGCAGACGGATGCGATAGAGCCCGGTGAGCTCGTCATGTCGGTCGCGAAACCGGCTGGCCGCCGACGCAAAATTCTCGTCCTTGCTCAGGACGTCGTTGAGCCGGTGATAGAGACGCAGGCCGCGCATCCGGCCGTCGAGGGCGGCATCGAGTTCGTCGATCTCGTCCTCGCGTTCCTCCCAGCCGGAGTTGATGACGGCAACCGGGCCGGTGGTGTCCAACGATCGCAGGGCATTGGTCGCTCGCAGCGTAAAGCGCTGCGGCCCAAGGAGTATGGAGCGCACGAGTCTGGTTTTGTCCTTAGCCGGCGTGCACGTGGATCGTGGCGCCCGCATCGTCGAGCATTCCGCGCAGCACGTCATAGTCGGGGTGCCGCATCCGGACATAGGCATTGGCCATATAGCCGGCCTCCACGCCTTGGGTGCCGTGGCCCACCGGCGGGAAGTGGCCATCGATGATCCACTCGCCGTGGCGGGCCTGGATCTCCTCGATCCCGGAATACCCCTGGATCACTCCGTCGCGATCGGGCCGCAGGGCCACGATGCCGGCCGAATAGCGCCGGGTCATCGCGTGCTCGGGCATGCCATGGGTCTGGATGTGCGCCCATTCGCGATAGACGTCGACGTCATTGGCCGCGGAATACAGATCCCAACAGCCGACGCCCGGCGGCCGGGCCCCGATCTCGCTGAAGCGCAAGCCTTTTGGACCGTAGAACCACTCCATATGGGTGGCCGAGGTGCCGATGTCCAGCGTCTCGATCACCCGCTGCCCCAACTCCGCAACCTCGCCATAGAAGGGCGAGTCGGCCATCCGGTTGGTGGTGATGAACTGCGGCGAGATCCACCGCGTGCGCATCGCCTCCAGCACATTCGGGTAGTAGTGCGTGGTCCAGTCGTGCACCACCTGATTGCCGGTGCAGATGGTGTCGTAGAAGCCCTCGTGCCCCTCGACGAACTCCTCGACCGCGATCGAGGTCGTCCCATAGCCGGCAAACACCGCCAGCGCCGCCGACAGCTCGCTATCGGTGCTCACCTTGATCGTGTCCTGGGCGCCCGCGCCGGCGCGCGGCTTGAGGATCAGCGGGTAGCCGATGCGGGCGGCGAACTCCCATACCTGCTCGGCGGTGTCGGCCGCGGTGGAGGCGGCCGTGGGCACCCCGGCCGCCCGCAGCGCCTCCTTCATCGACGGCTTGTCCCGGCACAACCAGGTCGCGCGCACCGAGGTCCCCGGTATGCCGGTTGCCTCCCGGACCTGGGCGGCGGCCATGGTGTGCGCCTCCACGGTCGCCTCCAGCCGGTCCACCCAGACCGCGGACTGGATATGTCTCACTGCATCGGTCATTTCCCGGACATCGGTGACATTGCCGACCCGGTAGTAGCCGCTCATCGCATCCCGGACGCCGTCACCCAGCGCCCATTCGTCGGACTCGCCAATGCCAATCACGTTGGCGCCCACCGACTTCAGTGCGTGAACGAAGCGCCGCTGGTTCGCCGGGAAGTCCGGCTCCACGAAGACGATGTTCATGGCCCCCGACCCTAATGCCCCGGCCCGCCCCCCGGATGCGGATGACCACCCCCCGTGGTTGGATCGAAGCCATGACCAACGTCATTGAGACGCGGGGGCTGGTCAAGCGGTACGGCGATCTGGTCGCCGTCAACGACATCACCCTGTCCGTCCCACAAGGTGCCTTTTTCGGAATTCTCGGGCCGAACGGCGCGGGAAAAACTACACTTCTCGAACTCATCGAAGGCGTCCGCAAGCCGGACGCCGGCGAGGCCAGGATTGCCGGCGAGCCGGTCTGGCCCCGCAATCGCGCGCTGCTGGCCCGAATGGGCGTGCAGCTTCAGGCCTCGGCCTTCTTCGAGCGCCTGACCGTGGCGGAGCAATTGCGCTGTTTCGCCGACCTCTATGCCATGCCCGCCAGCCGGGTCGACGAGATGATCGACCTGGTCGGGCTACAGGAAAAGCGCAAGACCCGCACCGAGGATCTCTCCGGCGGCCAGGCGCAACGGCTGTCCATTGCCTGCTCGCTGGTCCACAACCCCGAGATCGTCTTCCTCGACGAGCCCACCGCGGCCCTGGATCCCCAGGCCCGGCGCAACCTCTGGGATGTCCTGCGGGCAGTCAATGAAGCGGGCCACACCGTGGTCCTGACCACTCATTACATGGACGAAGCGGAGATCCTCTGCGACGAGGTAGCGATCATCGACCGCGGCCGCATCCTCGACATCGACAGCCCGCGCGGGCTGATCACGGGGCTGGGAGCGGCATACCGGATCCTGGTCAACGAAGACGCCCTGGCCGAGACCGAAGCGGCCGGCCTGCCCGGCGTGGACTCGGCGACCGTGAACGAGGGCACGCTGGCGCTGACCACGCATACACCGGCGCCGGTGCTCGCCGCGCTGGCCGAACGCGACGCGCTGGCCGGCCTACAGGTCACCGGCGCGACGCTGGAAGACGTTTTCCTCACTCTGACCGGACGGGAGTACCGGGCATGACCGCCTTCCTCGCCCTGACGCGGGCGCAGTGGCACGGTTTTTGGCGCGACAAGCAGAACTGGTTCTGGATGCTCGCCTTCCCGCTCCTCTTTCTGGTGATGTTCGGTTTCCTCTTCCGGGGTTCGACCGTCAGCAAGAACGAGATCGCCCAGGTCGGCTCGGTGCCGCTCATCGAACAGTTGCCGGCCGAGGCCAAGACACAGTTCGACGATCTCTTCACCGTCACCCGGTATGACGATGCCGCCACCGCGGTGGACAAGGTCCGCAAGGGGGACCTCGAGGCCGCGATCTCTCAGCAGGGCAACACGCTCCACGTCGACTACTCCCAGGCCAACCAGACCACCGCGGCCCGAGTTCAAGGCACCCTGTCCGCCTTCGTCGAGGGTGCCAACCAAGCCGCCTCGGGCAAGCCACCGACCTACACGCTGCAGGCACAACCGGTGGAGGACAAGTCGCTCAAGCCGATCCAGTTCATCGCCCCCGGCCTGCTGGGTTGGGCGGTGGCCATGGGGGCGACCTTCGGTGCGGCGATGCCCTTCGTCACCTGGCGCACTTCCAAGTTGCTGCGCCGCATCCGACTGGCCCCGGTGCGCACGGAGTCCCTGGTGGCCTCCCGCCTGCTGGTGTCGCTGGCGGTGGCCGCGATCCAAACGGCCGTCTTCCTCCTCATCGGGGTTTTCGGCTTTGGGCTCAAACTGTCCGGGAGTTGGTGGATGGCGATCCCGCTGATTGCCTGCGGGACGCTGGCGTTCATGGCCATCGGCCTGGTCGCCGGCGCCATCAGCAAGACCGCCGAGGCGGCCTCGGGCATCGCCAATGTGATCATCCTGCCGATGGCCTTCCTGTCCGGATCCTTCATCCCGCTGGATCAGGCGCCGGGCTGGATGCAGACGGTGGCGAAATTCCTGCCGCTGGGCCAGCTCAACACGGGCATGCTCGATGTGATGGTCCGCGGTGAAGGACCCGGCGCGGCCTTGGTGCCGATAGCCGCGCTCCTCGGCTTCGCCGCCATCTTCGGCTTGCTGGCCGCCCGCCTCTTCCGCTGGGAGGATTGAGGCCGGAACCTCCGGGCGCGCTGACCGTTACTCTGTAGGCGCACGTGTGAAGGAGGTGGCCCATGGGGCGGTTGCGGCGTATCGAGAACAAGCTGGAGCGGGCCATCAACGGGGCCTTCGCGAAGGCCTTCCGCGCCGAGGTACAGCCGGTGGAGATCGCCAGCGCCGTGCGCCGGGCGATGGACGACGGCGCCACCTCGCTTGCCAAGGGCCGCACCTTCGTGCCCGCGCACTATCGGGTCGAGTTGTCGGAGACTGACTACGAGCGGCTCACGGAGTATGAGGAGGAGCTCACCGAGGAACTGCTTGCCGCCGCCGAGGAACACGCCGAAAGCGAGCAGTACCAGACCAAAGCGCCTCTTGCCATGCGCTTCGCTCGAGACAGCGAACTGGAGACCGGCGTCTTCCGCATCACCAGTGAGGACGATGCCGGCACCCGCCGCTCCACCAGCGGCCGGGCCAGTGGCCGCCGGGGAGTCGGGGACGTGCCCGACGAGCGCGCGCGGCCGGGAGCGGCTGAGTTTGCCGAGCCGGACGAATTCGCCGAGGCGGATGAATTCGCCGAGCCCGTCGGCTCACCCGCACCCTCCCGTCCCGGTATGTCGCCCCGCCCCACCTCCGGTGGTGGCGCACCCGGGAACGCCCCAGCCCAGCCGGCCGCACCCCCGCGCGCCTGGGAGGCAGCGGACGACTGGCGCGAGGGGAGCTACGCCGACGGGACCCACGACGACCGTGCCTACGTAGACGCTGCCCAGGTAGACGGTGCCTATCAACCCGATTCGGTCGAACTCGACGACCGGATCCTGCGCGCCACCCGCCAGCCCGTCAACCCCGTCGACGACCCCAATGGCCCCAGCGACCGCAGGGATCGACGCGGCCAGGGCGAGCACCGGGCGCCGGCGCGGCGGGAGAGCCCACCGCACCCCCCGGCCCGCAGCGTCGCTCCGGCCGATCGACCATGGCTGGAGATCGACGGCGACCGCTTCCCGCTGCTGGGCCCGGTGACCGTGCTGGGCCGCGATATCTCCTGCGCCATCGTGGTGGAGGACGCCAACGTCTCCCGCCGCCACTGCGAGGTCCGGGTCACCCACGACGGCCCGCACCTGATCGCGCGCCTGCGGGATCTGGGCTCCACCAATGGCACCTGGGTGGACGGCGAGCGCATCGATTCCCGCCGGCTGGGCACCGGGGACCGGGTCACCATCGGCGCCACCGACATGATCTTCCACGCTCGGGGCCGGTGAGGCGCGGATGAGCGAACTGACGCTCACCATCCTGCGGCTGGGCCTGGTCATCCTGCTGTGGGTCTTCGTCTTCAGCCTCGTCGCGGTGCTACGCGGCGATCTCTTCGGCACCCGGGTGGTCAACCGGGTGACCACCCGAAGCGGCGCCGTGCGCGACACCTCGACCCCTCCCGCCCGGCAGCGCCGCGGTGGTCCCAACTTGGTGATCACCGCCGGTCCCCTGGCCGGCACGCGAATCCCCTTGGGCGACACCGAGATCCTCATCGGCCGCAATCCCGACTCCCAGCTCGTCCTGGGGGACGACTTCGCCTCCGGCCGCCATGCCCGGATCTTCCCTGCCCAGGGCGGCTGGGGCGTGGAGGATTTGGCCTCCACCAATGGCACCTTTCTGGACAACCAGCGCATCGATGGCGCCGTCGCCTTCGCGCCGGGCAGCTCGGTCCGCATCGGCCGCACCGTCATCGAACTGCAGAAGTAACTCGTGGCGCTCACCCTCGATTACGCGGCTCGCTCCGACGTCGGCCTGGTCCGCTCGGAGAACCAGGACTCCGGTTATGCCGGACCGCACCTGCTCGTCGTCGCCGACGGTATGGGGGGTCACGCCGGCGGCGATATCGCCTCCTCCACGGTCATCGGCTACCTGGTGGAGTTGGACGAGGAGTCGCATTCCAGCGGGGAGAGCGGCGACGAACTCGCCCGGGCGATCGCCAACGCGAATGCCGAATTGCGCCGGATCGCCGCCGCCCGCACCGAATTACACGGCATGGGCACCACGGTCACCGCGCTGCTGCGCTCGCGTAATAGCCTCGCCGTCGCCCACATCGGCGACTCGCGCGCCTACATCCTGCGCGACGGCCAACTGGGCCGGATGACGGCCGACCATACGTTCGTGCAGACCCTGGTCGACTCCGGTCGGCTGGCGCCTGAAGAGGTCTCTACCCATCCGCAGCGCTCGCTGGTCACCCGGGTGCTCACCGGCGCCGAGCGCGACCGCCCGGACATCGGCGCCCGCGAGGTGCACCTCGGCGATCGCTATCTGCTCTGCTCCGATGGCCTCTCGGGCTTCGTCGCCGCGGACACCATTGCCGAGATCCTGGCGGCCGGGGAGCGACCCGCACCCACCTGCGACCGGCTCGTTGAACTGGCCCTGCGAGCGGGTGCACCGGACAATGTCACGGTCATCGTGGCGGACGTCGTCAGCGTCACCGCGGGCCCGCCCCCGGCGGCGACACCCCAGATCGTCGGCGCCGCCCGGCTCAGCCCCGCGGGTGCCCGGGCGTTGCGGGATACCCCCGCCGCCAAGGCCGCCGAACTGCGCCGCCGCCTCGGTCTCGAGGAGGAGACCGAGCAGGTCGAGGTCCTCGCCCTGGCCGAGGAGGGATCACGCACCCGTGGCCGGCGCGCCGCCCGCTGGTTGGGCGGACTCGCCGCCGCGGCGGTGGTGATCGCCGGGGGGTCGTATGCGGCATACGGCTGGAGCCAATCGCGCTACTTCATCGGCACCGATGGCGGCACGGTCACGCTCTACCGGGGTGTCGACTACTCGCTCGGGCCGGTGAACCTGGCCACTCCGGTGGAGACCACGGATATCGCCACCGGGGATCTGCCCGACTATTACCGACAGCAGGTCGAGCAGTCGGTGAGCGTCAGCGACCGGGCCCAGGCCAATGAGCGCCTGAGTCAGCTGCGTACGCAGGCAGCGGCATGCGCCAAGTCCAAGGCCAAGGGCCAGTCGTGCGGCGCCGACGCGCAGGTCCCCAGCTCCACGAGTTCTTCGCCCGCCGCCTCCCCATCCGGCTCGTCGACCTCGGGCAGGGATTCGGCCAGCGGCTCGGCCACGAGTTCCTCGCCGGCTGCGTCAACGTCCGGTGCGGCCACCCCCCGGCCCCCGTCGACCTCGACCAGGCCCACCAACCCTGCCGTCACCAGCCCGGCAGCACCGACCGCGAGCCGCACATGAGCGCCGTCACCTCGCTGCGCCCGCGCCGGGGCCGCAATGTCGAACTGCTGCTGCTCGTCTTCGCCGTGGCAATCGTGATCCTTGCCTATGCCACCGTGGAGATCACCACCCACGACGGTCTCCCGGCCAATCTCGCGCTGCAGACCGGCGGCCTGATCGCCATCGCCGTGGCCTTCCACCTGGTATTGCGCTGGCGCGCCCCGTATGCCGATCCCCTCCTCCTGCCCATCGCCACCCTGCTCAATGGGCTCGGGCTGGTGATGATCCATCGCCTGGACATCGCCAAGGGCAAGGAGTTGGGCGAGGGCTTGGCGCTGCGCCAACTTACCTGGAGCGCCCTGGGGGTCGCCATCGCCATCGGCGGTCTGCTCTGGCTGCGCGACCATCGCACCCTGCGCCGCTACACCTTCCTCGCCGGCACGGGTGGGGTGTTGTTATTGCTGCTCCCGCTGCTGCCCGTCATCGGCCGCGAGGTCAACGGCGCCCGGATCTGGATCGGCCTGGGGCCGTTCACCTTCCAGCCCGGCGAGATCGCCAAGATCGCGCTCGCCATCTTCTTCGCCGGCTACCTGGTCGGCACCCGCGATGTGCTCTCCATCGGCGGGCGGCGGGTGCTCGGCCTGACCCTGCCCCGCGGTCGCGATCTCGGGCCGATCGTGGGTATGTGGGGGGTCAGCCTCGCCGTCCTCTTCTTCCAGAAGGACCTCGGCTCGGCGCTGCTCTTCTTCGGCCTCTTCGTGGCCATGTTGTATGTCGCCACCGAGCGGATCGGCTGGATCGCCATCGGCTTGCTGCTGGCCGCCGGGGGTGCGGTGCTCGCCTGGCGGTTCTTCGATCACGTGCAGACCCGGGTGCTCTTGTGGCTGTATACCTTCAGCCCCGAGGCGCTGCAGCAGTCCGACCAGCTCGCCAAGGGCCTGATGGGGATGGCCAGCGGCGGCCTATTGGGCACCGGGTTGGGCCGCGGCCGCCCGGACATCACCTATTTCGCCGAATCCGACTTCATCGTCGCCTCATTCGGCGAAGAGCTCGGACTTGTCGGGCTGTTCGCGATCCTCATGCTTTATGTCCTGCTCATCGAGCGCGGGCTGCGCACCGCCATCGGGGTCCGGGACGGCTTCGGCAAGCTGCTCGCCGCCGGTCTGTCCTTCTCGGTGGCCCTGCAGTGTTTCGTCGTCGTCGGCGGGGTCACCCGGGTCATTCCGCTGACCGGACTGACCATGCCCTTCCTGTCCTCCGGTGGCTCCAGCCTGCTGGCGAACTGGACCCTGGTTGCGCTGCTGGTTCGGATCAGCGACCACGCGCGTACCCCGGTCCCGGAGAATGAGCCGATCCCGACCCCGGTGGTCGTCCGGTGAACGCCCCCATTCGTCGGCTGTCCGTGCTCGCCGCGGCCCTCTTCGCCACCCTGCTGCTGTCCACGACCTGGATTCAGTTCATCTCGGCCAAGTCGATCAACGAACTGCCGGGCAACCGGCGAACCCTGCTGTCGACATACGGGCGGGAGCGGGGCTCGATCCTGGTCTCCGGCGACCCGATCGCCCGCTCGGTCCCCAGCGACGACGAGCTGAAGTGGAGCCGGCGCTATCCGCAACCGGAGCGCTACGCCCATGTCACCGGCTACTACTCCTTCGTCTTCGGCCCCGGTGGCGGTATCGAGGGCGCACAGAATGACCTGCTCAACGGCCGCAGCGACACCCTCTTCTATCGCCGGGTCTCGGACCTGCTCAGCGGCAAACGCCCGGTTGGCGCCAGCCTGGAACTGACGATCAATCCCCGCGCCCAGGCCGCCGCGGACGCCGCCCTCGGCGACCAGCGCGGCGCGGTGGTGGCGCTGGACCCCAAGACCGGCGCGATCCTGGCGATGGTGAGCCACCCGTCATACGACCCGGACCTGCTGGCCAGCCACGATTTGGATGCGGTCAACACGAACTGGAGCCGCCTGCTGAAGGATCCGGGCGATCCCTTGATCAACCGGTCCATCGCCGGCGACCTCTACCCGCCCGGCTCGACCTTCAAGCTGATCACCGCCGCCACCGCCCTGGGGACCGGGGAGTACACCCAGGATTCGACGGTGCTCGGCTCGGCCACGCTCAAGCTGCCCGGGGTGAGCCAGCCGCTGCCCAATCACGACGGCCAGCCCTGCGGCTCGGGGGACAAGACCTCCCTCATTCACGCCATGGAGATCTCCTGCAACACCGCCTTCGCCGACCTCGGTATGCGGTTGGGCACCGATGCCCTGCGCGCCCAGGCGGCAAAGTTCGGTTTCGGCCAGCCGTTGAGCGTGCCGATGCGGGTGACCCCGAGCACCGTCCCGGCGCAGATGAACGATCCGCAGACCGCCCAGGCATCGATCGGGCAGTTCGACGTGCGAGTCACCCCGCTGCAGATGGCCATGGTCGCCGCGGCGATCGCCAACGACGGCGTGGTGATGCGCCCCTACCTGGTCGCCCGGGTGCTCGGTTCGCAGTTGCAGACCATCGACGAGGCCGCACCGGAGAAGCTCTCCGAGGCCGTTTCCACCGGGACCGCCCGGCAGCTCACCACGATGATGAAGGCCGTGGTCAGCAATGGCACCGGCCAGGCGGCGCAGATCTCCGGCGTCGAGGTGGCCGGTAAGACCGGCACCGCCCAGCACGCCGTGGGCGCGGCTCCGCATGCCTGGTTCGTCTCCTTTGCCCCCGCAGCCGATCCGAAGGTGGCGGTGGCCGTCGTCGTCGAGGACGGCGGCAATGCCGGCAGCGAGGCCGCCGGGGGCTCGGTCGCCGGGCCGATCGCCAAGGCCGTCATGGAAGCGGTTCTCGGGTCATGATGGAACCGCGCCCGCTTTCCTCCCACAAGGAGATCTCGTGACCACCTCTGTGCCTCGCCTGCTCGGCGGACGATACGAGGTCGGCGCCCTGATCGGCCGCGGCGGTATGGCCGAGGTGCACCTCGGCCACGACACCCGCCTCGGGCGGGCCGTGGCGATCAAGATCCTGCGCAGCGACCATGTGCGCGATGCGCACTTCCTCGGCCGCTTCCGTCGCGAGGCACAATCCGTCGCCGGCCTGAACCACCCCAATATCGTCGCGGTCTACGACTCCGGTGAGGATGTCCTGATCGAATCCGGCGGTGCCCGGCTGCCCGTGCCCTGGATCGTCATGGAGTATGTCGACGGCCATACCCTGCGCGAACTGCTCAGCGAGCGCGGCCGCCTGGCCCCGCACGAGGCGGCGCGGATCACCGAGAATGTGCTCGACGCGCTCGCCTATAGCCACCAAATGGGCATGGTCCACCGGGACATCAAGCCCGCCAATGTCATGGTCGCCGGCGACGGCAGCGTCAAGGTCATGGACTTCGGCATCGCCCGGGCGATGGCCGACACCCAGGCGACCATGACCCAGACGTCCTCGGTGATGGGGACCGCGCAATACATCTCCCCGGAGCAGGCCGAGGGCCTGGCGGTCGACTCCCGCTCGGACATCTACTCCACCGGCTGCCTGCTCTTCGAACTGCTCACCGGGCGCACCCCATTCATCGGTGAGCCGGTGTCGCTGACCTATCAGCACGTCACCAAGCCCCCGCCGCTGGCCTCCTCGGTCAACCCCGAGGTGCCCGAATCCCTGGACGCGATCATCGCGCTCGCGTTGACCAAGGATCGCGACCTGCGCTATCAGGACGCCGGGGAGTTCCGCGACGATCTGCGCTCCTTCCGGCTGGGCCGAGCGGTG
>ERZ501047.274-NODE-274-length-18122-cov-4.683290_pt1 | contig 18122 bp, 13 predicted proteins | sample MGYA00510868_ERZ501047 | MGnify/ENA primary metagenome ERZ501047 (study PRJEB25958, sample SAMN03398593) | human skin metagenome | study: EMG produced TPA metagenomics assembly of the Human Skin Microbiome Metagenome (human skin metagenome) data set. | reverse complement strand
GGCGAGATGGCCGCGGGATCGCCCGCCTCCGCGTCGGCCTGCGCCGCATCGCGGCCTTCCTCGGCCATGCCTGCCTCGCCCATCGATTCCGCATCCATGGATTGCACGCCGACGCTTTCCCCAGCGGTCGCCGCGCCCTCGGCGGACTCCCCCAGCGACTCCGAGTCGGGGTGGTTGCGGCATACGTGCAGGCCGTCCATGCCGTCGTTGGACAGCTTGTCGGCGACCGAATTGCTCGCTCGCGGAATCCATTGGTAGTGAACCGAGCCACCGGCAGCCACGAACGCCGCAGCCAGTTCCCGCGCCTCCAACGCCAGCCGACGCATGTCCTCGTGCTTGATCTTCCAGCGCCCGGACATCTGCTCGACCACCAGTTTGGAGTCCATGGCGGCCACCACATCCGCGCCGGGGTCGATCTCGGCGGCGGCGGCGAGCCCGGCGATCAGGCCCCGGTATTCGGCGACGTTATTGGACGCCTTGCCCAGCGGGGCCGCCCGCTCGGCGAGCAGCCGACCGTCGGCGTCCCGGACGATCGCGCCATATCCGGCCACACCGGGATTGCCGCGGGAGCCGCCGTCGGCTTCCACGCGTAGAGCACGCGGCATACCGGCGCTAAATTCCGGACTCGGCGGTGCGCACCAGGATGCGCCCGCATTCCTCGCAGCGCAGCACCTCGTCCTGGTCCGCCGCTCGGATGCGCGCCATTTCGGAGTTGTTGAGTTCCAGTTGGCAGCCCAGGCAGCGTCGGGCGTGCAGCATGGCCGCCCCCAGCCCGCCCTGACTGGCGCGCAGTCGCTCATAGAGCGCGAGCAGATCGTCGGGGATCTGCGCGGCGAGGGAGGCGCGCGGTGCGGTCTCTTCGGTGAAGCGTGTCGACAGCGCGCTAAGCGCGCTATCGCGTTCGCTCTCGGCCTGAGCGATCTGCTCGTCCAGGTCCGCCACCACGGACCGTGCTTCGCCGACGATCTGCGCTGCGCGCTCGGCGCGTTCCATGACCTCGAGCTCGATGTCCTCCAGGGTGGCCTGGCGCCGGGCCAGCGAGGTGAGTTCATGCTGCAGCGCGGTCAGATCCTTGGCACTGCCCGTCCCCGCATCCAAACGCGCCTGATCGCGCGTGGCACGGTCGCGCACCAATTGCACATCGGCTTCCGCCCGCGCCAGTTCGCAGTCCACATCGCTTTGTGCGGTTTCCGCACGAACGAGGTGGTCGGCGGCGCTGCTGCGCTGCTCGGCTAACGCGGTCAGCCGAGCCAGCGCCGGCAGCGTGGCGCGCTGATGTTCCAGCTGGCGCGCGGTGGTGTCGATGCGTTGCAGGTCGAGCAGCCGGTGCTGCGCGGAGACGGGAGCCTTCACCCGGTGGGGTCCTTCCGTATGGCGGTCGCTCGCCCCAACCTATCCGGCGCCGCTCTCCCCCGCGATCAGGAAGGTCCACGGATCGGTGCACAGCCGGCTCGCACTGACCTCGACCCGCGACCCGAGCCGCTCGCGGAGGTCGGCAACGGCATACGGGATCCAGACGGCTTCGCTGCCATAGTGTCCGGCGTCGATCAGGTATGGCGCCCCCTCCTCCCGCGCCTCCAGCGCTGGGTGATGGCGCAGATCGCCGGTGACATAAACGTCCGCACCGCAGTCGCGGGCGGCGTCAAAGAAGCCATCACCGGCGCCGCCAGCGACGGCGATCCGCTGCACCAGCGCCTCGGGCGGGCCGGCCACCCGCAATCCCACCGGCGCCGGCGGTAGCGCCGCGGCGAGCTGATACGCAAACTGCCGCAACAGAATCGGCGCGGGCAACTCACCCACTCGACCCAACGGCTGGCCCTCTTCCACGGCGATTGGTTCGGTCTTGCTCAGCCCGCAGGCGGCGGCCAGGGCGGCGCATACCCCGCGTTCGGCGACATCGGCGTTGGTGTGGGTGACATAGAGCGCGATCTGCGAGCGCACGAGGCGGGTCACAGCCATCCCCTTGGCGCCGGTGGTGGCCACCGAGTGCACCCCGCGCAGCAGCAACGGGTGGTGGGTGAGCAGCAGATCCGCGCCCAGCTCCCCGGCTTCCTCGATCACCGCGAGCGCGGGATCAAGGGCGACCAGGATGCGCCGTACGGGTTGATCGGGATCGCCGGTGACCAGACCGACCTGATCCCACGACTGCGCGGTGTTCGACGGATACAACTGCTCCAGGACGCCGATCACCTCGGCCAACCGGATCTCGGGGGCCTCGTGTCCAACCATCGCGTCTGCCTTAACCGTCAAAGCAACACCTTAACCGTCGGAGCAACAGAGGTGGGCCCGGCCGGGCTCGAACCGACGACATCCACGGTGTAAACGTGGCGCTCTACCAACTGAGCTACAGGCCCGCACCCCGTCGGCTCGCCGCGCGGGGTCGCTGCGCCATTCTGCCAGCCCCATCCACCCTCCGCCGACCCCCCTCGTCGGATCCCCGAGTGTCGGCAACACGCCGTCTACCCGATTCTCACCCCCGCGTGTTGCCGACACCCCACCGCACCCTTCCGGCAGCCGGAGACAAACTGGTGACGCGTGGGACCAGGTCGGCGGGCCGAGCGCCGGGGCTCAGGAGCGGGCGGCGTGGAAGCCGGTCAGGTCGCGGGCCGTGCCGGCGGGGTTGACCAGGCGCCAGCGCACCACGCCCTCGCGGTCGATCAGGAAGGTGCCGCGCACGGCCATACCGTGCTCGGGGTCGAAGACGCCATAGGCGGAGGCGACGGCGCCGTGCGGCCAGAAGTCGGACAGCAACGGGAAGAAGTAGCCCTCCTGGTCCGCCCAAGCCCGCAGTGCATACAGCGGATCGCACGAGAGCGCGAGCACCTGCAGATCGTCGGACTCGAACGAGCCGAGGTCGTCGCGGATGCCGCTCAATTCCCCGGTACAGATCCCCGAGAAGGCAAAGGGCACGAAGACCAGCAGCAGATCTTTGTGCCCGGCGAACGAACTCAGCGTCACCTCGCCCCCGAGTTGGCAGGACAGGGTGAAGTCGGGCGCCCGGTCACCCACGGCCAGCGCAGCGGTCGGCATGGGGTCAGTATGCCGAGGTCAGCGCCGGCTGCCCTTGGGCGCGACCAAGCGGCTCGCCGACCAGTCGCTGCCCACGCTCACCATGCCCGAGGTATGCAGTCCCGCCGTCCGCGCGGATTCCTCGACCTCCGAGGCGTCCACCTCGCCGGACCGGCCGGCCTTGGGGGTTCCCAGCACGATGCTGCCGCCTTCGGCAAGATTGGTCAGCGCGTCAACCAGGGCATCGACCAGGTCGCCGTCCCCGTCGCGCCACCAGAGCAGCACGGCATCCGCGGCACCGGTGAAGTCTTCGTCTTCGAGTTCGCTGCCGACCAGGTCCTCTATCTCATACCGGAAGTCGTGATCGACATCGTCGTCGTAGCCGATCTCCTGAACGACGTGACCCTCGGACAGGCCGAGCTTGGCCAGCGCCTTCCCGCCAGCGGGTGTGCCCACCGCCCTACCTTCCTAGCTGCCGTGCCGGCCGTCGTGACCGGGCGAATCGTTGCCACCGGACGATAGTGCACGCTCGCCGACCACGGCAGTCTTAGGCGCAAGCCCGCCACCTTCTGCCGATGGCCCGGTGGTTACGCCCGCGCGGCTCACGCCGTTCTCGCTCACCCGGGCGGCGCGCGCCCGGGCCGCCACCTGCGCCACCAGGTCGTGCGCATCCGCGGTGCTCAGATGGCGTACCTGCGGATCCACCTCCCCCACCGTGGAGCGCAGCCGGACCGTGGCCAGGTCCAGCCGGCGCTCCACCGGGCCCTGGGTGAGGGTGATCGACTGGATCCGGGCATAGGGCACCAGTTGGGCGGTGCGCCCGAGCCAGCCGCCGCGGGTGATCACCGCGGTCTCGGTCAACGCCACCCCGATCCGGCGCCACGAGAACGGGTCAAGCCAGCGGGCCGCTGCTGGCGCCCCGCGAAAGCCCGGCGCAGCGGCCGGCGCATTCAGCCCCACGAGAAGTTGCGGCAGGGCCCAACCCGGACCCATCGCGGTAAGGATGCTCAGCACCTCCGCGCGCGTGCCAACCGGGATCAGCGACGCCCCCTCCTTGAGTGGATCCTGGTTGACCCCAGCCACATTGACGCTGATCCGCCACCAATCCAGCCGCCGCCAAAACGCCGGCTGGTGCACCTCGACCGCCTGGATCCGGTGCACCGGCACCGTCGTCGTGCGCAGTTCGGTCAGCCCGCGCCGCACCCGGATCGCGGTGTTCGCGTCCTCGACCCGGAAGTTCATCCACCCAGTCAGTCGGCCGAAGAGCGAGCTCCCCGCCCCCAGCACTGCCGGTCCGAGCACCGGGAGCACCCCCACCCAGCCGCCCACCAGCGCGACCACCACCAGGGGCGCGCCCGCGACGAGGATGAGCGCGCTGCCACTGAGCGCGGTGGCCGCCCATACCCGCGGCGCGGGGATCGCCGCGATCAACCGACGCACCTCACCCGCCGGCCGGTATGCCGTGTCCGCCCCCGCCCGGGCAGCGCTTTCCCCCACCGGGATACCCTCCGCACCGGCTCCGCTCGCACCGCCGTCGGCACCCGGCGTCCTCAGCCCGCCGGGGTATGCCGCGGGCTCACCCCCCGCTGCAACCGCGGCAGAGTTGGCCCGGCCCAGCACGAGATCGCGCACCTGGATCGCCCGGTCCTGCGGCAGATAGGCCAGTTCCACCGACGAGCCCACGCCGCCGGCCGCCTCGATGCGCACCGCGGACAGACCTGCCAGCCGCGCCAACAAGGGCCGGTTCACGTCCACGGCCTGGATGCGGTCATACCGGACCTGCCGGTGTTGGCGCGTGAGCACGCCTTGCTTGAGTTCGACCGACGTCGGCCCGAGCCGGAAGCGCGCCGCCCGCCAGCTCACCCACGCCATCGCCACCGCGCCCAGGATCACCACCAGCACCGCGAGTCCCGCCTGCCACAGGTGCCCCTCGGTGGGATCGCCCCGCTCCGCCCCGAAGAAGCGGTCAACCTGCTGACTGACTACCCAACCGACGACGGCCAGCGCCATGACCCCACCGCGCAGCCAGGGCGTCAGCGGCGAGAAGGCCTGCCACTCGCCCTCGGGCGCACCACCCCCAGCCGCGTCGGGTTCAGGGGCGATCGCGCTCACAGGCCCGCCCGCTGGGCCTCACCGCGGGCGGTCAGGCGCTCGCGCAGCGCTTCGGCCTGCGCCAGCGGCAACCCGGGGATGGCCCCACCGGAGGCGGGATTGGCCGTATGGATGGTGACGCTGGCCAGCCCAAAGCGTCGGGCCAGCGGCCCGGAGCCCAGGTCGGCATACTGCAAACGGCCATACGGGATGCTCACCAACGAACGGAAGAGCCGGCCGCGGCGGATGACGATCTCCGCCGGCAATTCTACGAAGCTGATAGCCCCGACCTGGCGCCGGATCAGCCATACCCCCATCGACAGGGCGAGCGCGATCACCGCGACGAGCAGCCACATCCACGAGGAGATCGTCACCGCGAGTGCTACGGCCAACAGCGCGCCGGGCACTCCGCAGACCAGCAACACCAGAATTCGCACGCGGGCCAGGGCCGGGTCAACACCGCGCCACGGGATCTGCGGATCGTCCTGATAGAGGGCCACGCTCATGGCCTCAGTCTGCCGCCCCCGGCCGACTCACTCCGCGAGCAATATGAGAAACCTGGGCGCCGGATTGTGACTGCGACCACTTCGGGGTAGAGGATGGGAGGACACACCGCACAGTCGCGCTGCCCCCAGAGAGGACCCCCAGTGGCCGGGAACGACAACGTTGGCCCCATCCTCAACGGCATCCCCACCGGGTTGCCCGATATCGATCCCGAGGAGACCCAGGAGTGGATCGACTCCCTGGACAACCTGATCGACGAAGGTGGCCGGGCCCGGGCGCGCTATGTGATGCTGCGCCTGCTGGAGAAGGCCCGGGCCATGCAGGTCGGCGTTCCCTCGCTGACAACCACCGACTATGTCAACACCATTCCGGTCGAGCATGAGCCCTGGTATCCCGGCGATGAGCAGCTCGAGCACCGCATCCGCCAGATCAACCGGTGGAATGCCGCGATGCTCGTCCACCGCGCCCAGCGCCCCGGGGTCGGAGTGGGCGGTCACATCTCCACCTATGCCTCCGCCGCGACCCTGTATGAGGTGGGCTACAACCACTTCTGGCGCGGTCCTGACCACCCCGGCGGTGGCGACCAGATCTACTTCCAGGGCCACGCCTCCCCCGGCATGTATGCCCGGGCCTTCCTCGAGGGCCGCCTGACCGAGGACCAGCTCAATGGCTTCCGGCAGGAAAAGTCGCACCTGGTGGACGGCAAGCCGCTGGCGTTGCCCTCGTACCCGCACCCGCGCCTGATGCCGGAGTTCTGGCAGTTCCCGACCGTGTCCATGGGCCTGGGCCCCATGAACGCGATCTACCAGGCGCACTTCAACAAGTACCTGCACAACCGCGGTATCAAGGACACCAGCGACCAGCACGTATGGGCGTTCCTCGGCGACGGCGAGATGGACGAGGTCGAGTCGCGTGGCCTGCTGCAGACCGCGGCCAATGACGAACTCGACAACCTCACCTTCGTCATCAACTGCAACCTGCAGCGTCTCGACGGCCCCGTGCGCGGCAATGGCAAGATCATCCAGGAGCTGGAGGCCTTCTTCCGCGGCGCCGGCTGGAATGTCATCAAGGTCGTCTGGGGCCGCGGCTGGGACCCGCTGCTGGCAGCCGACCACGATGGCGCGCTGATCAACCTGATGAATCAGACCCCGGACGGGGACTACCAGACCTTCCGCGCCAACGACGGCAAGTACGTCCGCGACTTCTTCTTCAACCGCGACCCGCGCACCCGCAAGCTCGTTGCCGACTGGAGCGACGAGGACATCTGGTGGAAGCTCAAGCGCGGTGGCCACGACTACCGCAAGGTGTATGCGGCATACCGGGCGGCAATGGCGCACGAGGGCCAGCCGACGGTCATCCTGGCCAAGACCATCAAGGGCTACAGCCTGGGCACCCACTTCGCGGGGCGCAATGCCACGCACCAGATGAAGAAGCTCACGCTCGAGGACCTCAAGGCCTTCCGGGACTCCCTGAATATCCCGGTCAGCGACGAGGTGCTCGAGGCCGACCCGTACGCGGCGCCCTACTTCCACCCCGGCTCTGCGGACCCGGCGGTGCAGTATGCGATGGAGATGCGCGGCAAGCTCGGCGGCGGCATCCCCGCCCGCAAGACCGACTACACCCCACTGGCCCTGCCCGGTGAGGACGCCTACAAGGGCGCGCGCAAGGGCTCGGGCAAGCAGCAGGTGGCCACCACCATGGCGTGGGTGCGTCTGCTGAAGGATCTGATGCGGGAGAAGGAATTCGGCAAGCGCGTGGTGCCGATCATCCCCGACGAGGCGCGCACCTTCGGGATGGACAGCTTCTTCCCGAGCATCAAAATCTACAACCCGCACGGGCAGCGCTACACCTCGGTGGATGCCGACCTGATGCTCGCCTACAAGGAGTCCGAGGTCGGGCAGATCGTCCATACGGGCATCAATGAGGCCGGCTCGCTGGCCGCATTCACCGCGGCCGGGACGTCCTATGCGACGCACCGCGAGCCGATGGTGCCGATGTACATCTTCTATTCGATGTTCGGCTTCCAGCGCACCGCGGACTCGATCTGGGCGGCCGCCGACCAGATGACCCGCGGCTTCCTGCTCGGGGCCACCGCCGGACGCACCACGCTGACCGGTGAGGGCTTGCAGCACGCCGATGGTCACTCGCTGCTGCTCGCGGCGACCAACCCGGCCGTCCGCGCCTACGACCCGGCCTATAGCTACGAGATCGCGCACATCATGCGCCGCGGTCTGGCCGAGATGTATGGCAGCAAGGGCGACGGCGATGCGCTCAACGTCATCTACTACATCACGCTCTACAACGAGCCGATGGTGCAGCCGCCGGAGCCGGAGAATGTCGACGTCGACGGCATCCTCAAGGGGATGTACCGGCTCAACCAGGCCGATCGCGGCAATGACACCGAGGCCCCCTCGGTGCAGCTGCTGGCCTCGGGCGTCGGCGTGCCGTGGGTGCTGGAAGCCCAGGAACTGCTGCGCGAGGACTGGGGCGTGGCTGCCGACGTGTGGTCGGTCACCTCGTGGAACGAGCTGCGCCGCGAGGCGCTGGCCATCGACGAGCACCGCTTCCTGCACCCGCAGGACAGCATCGACGACCCCTATGTCACCCGCGCCCTGGCGGATGCCCCGGGTCCAGTCATCGCGGTTTCCGACTACATGCGTCAGGTCCAGGACCAGATCGCCCAGTGGGTGCCGGGTGAGTTCCACTCCCTCGGGGCAGACGGCTTCGGCTTCTCCGACACCCGCCAGGCCGCGCGCCGCTTCTTCCACATCGACGGCCCGTCGGTGACGGTTCGCGCGTTGCAGGTCCTCGCCGCCCGCGGCGAGATCGACCCCGGCGTCCCGGCCAAGGCCGCCGAGAAGTACCGCCTGCTCGACGTGACCGCCGGTGCCTCCGGCAACGCCGGCGGCGAATCCTGAGGTATGCGGGGTGGCCGGCTACCTTGAGTAGCCGGCCACCGCGCTCAACACGACTCGTCGAGGTCTAGGCCCTGCGGTGGTTGGTGACACGGGGTAGTTGGTGACACGGGGTAGTCGGTGACACGGAGCAGTTGGTAACACGCAGCGACCTCGATCACGTCCGCTGGATCGGTGGTGGCAGCGGGGCGGGCAAGTCCACAACGGCTCGGCGGCTCGCTGCCCGATACGGGGTGCACCATTACTCCACCGACGCGGCGATGGCTCGGCATTCCGCAACTGCCACAGCGCAGGAAGCACCGCTACTGACCGAGTTCCTCGCGCTGGGACCCGACGAACGGTGGCTGGATCAATCGCCGGAAACGATGCTCGCCACCTTTCCGTGGTTTCACGGCGAAGCCTTCGACCGCATTGTCGAGGACCTATTGGCGTTAGGGCCCGAGCCGGTCGTGGCCGAGGGGTTCCGTTTGCTCCCAGATCTCGTCGCACCCCTGATCCCTGAGCGCAGTCATGCTGTCTGGCTGCTCCCGACCCCGGAGTTCAGACGGGGGGTGTTCGATTCCCGGGGCGGGCCTTCCTGGTCGTTCATCGGCACAACCAGCCGCCCGGAGCAGGCGCTGGAGAACCTGTTGGTGCGCGATACGATGTTTACGGCCCGACTGGCACAGGACACTGCTCGCCTGGGCCTTGAGGTCGTTCGGGTCGATGGCTCCGTGAGCGAGGACGCGCTCGTTGAGCGGCTGGCCGACACGTTTGGCTACGCGGAGCCGTAACCGTGACCATCGGACCCGGTTGCCGGTCCGCTGGTCACCGTCATCACTGCGACGTGTGAGCGACCGCACTGCCATCGCCAGGCGCTGCCCGACGCGCCTCGCGCGGCTGGTCGGTGATCACCGTGGCCAACCCATGGTGGACGTATGCCGCCACCAGGCCGCCCAGATCGCCATACGCGGCTGGGTCCTCGCCGCGCTGAAAATCCGTTGGCAGGAAAGCGTTTTCGGCGCGGAAGGTCCAGCAGTCTAGGCGTAGGCCGGCGGCCTTGGCGTTCGCGAACAACGGGCTGGGCTCCCCCAACGGGGTGCCGGGGGCGCCGCCGAATAGGGCATACCGGCCCGGGCCGATCGCCTCGACGCTCTCGCGCAGCCGGGCCAGTCCGGCCCGCGTGCATAACTCGCCATAGGTCGTGCCCGCTTCACCGGGCACCGGCCGGCCGGGCTCGTCCTCAATGAGCGCGACCAGGCGATTGCCAACGCCCTGCTCTCGCAGGGCGCGTAGGAAGTGCGGCTCGAAGGTCATGATCTCCACCGGCGACCCGGCGCCCAGCATGTCCGCGTCCGCCAGATCGGCGAGCAGCCGCTGCGTCATCGGGACGCCGATCGTCGCGAAGTGTTCCGGCGTCTTGACCTCGAGCTTGAGCCCGACTTCCCGGCCCAGCTCCATGCTCAGCCGGGCGCGCAAGGCGAGAATTTCGGGGAGGGTCGGGACGGCATACCGGCCGTCGTGCTCGGTGCTGCGCACGCCGGGTAGCGGTTCGATCGCCCGCAGCGTCGCGAGCTCGGCGAGCGTGAAGTCCTCGGCGAACCATCCGGTATGCCGCAGCCCGGCGATCTCCTTGGTGATGCGGCCATCGGCGAACTCGGGGTGCGCCCGCACATCGGTGGAGCCGGTGAGGTCGTTCTCGTGCCGGGCGACGAGATGCCCGTCCCGCGTGGGCACCACGTCGATCTCGAAGGCGTCCGCGCCCTGCCGGATCCCGAGTTCGTATGCCGCGAGCGTGTGCTCGGGCAGATAGCCGCTGGCGCCCCGGTGCGCCACCACCGCATAGTTCCTTGCGGTAGAGCTCCCTGCGGCATAGTTCCCTGCGACCGGATTCACCATGGCGGGGCTCAGCGGTAGCTTCCGTCCTCGGTGTACCCGCTGACCTGACGCCCCTGGCCGGGTTCGGGCGCGGGTTCACCCCGGCCGGAGGTCTCGGCGGCCTCCCCGGAGAAGGCCCGCTGCAATTCGTCGCGGTTGGTGGTGAACTGCCCGACCGCGATCCCCAGCACCTCGTCGTCGATGACCGGCGCCTCCCGATCCCCACCGTCATCACCAACTCGGTCGCGGCCCAGCGCGATGAGCACGGCGCGGCGCATGAGTTCCTTCATCGCCGAGGCGGTGGCACCCTCCGTGGCGGCGACGGCCGGCGCGAGGTCGGCCTCCAGGTGGGCGGACCCGGCATACATGCGCAACAACTGCTCGCGACCACCCGCATCGGGCCGGGGCACCTCGATCGCCAGATCGATCCGCCCCGGGCGCTGGACCACGGCTTCCTCCAGATCTCGCACCCGGTTCGTGGTGAGCAGGAAGGTGATATCGGCGTCCCCACCGACGCCGTCCATGGCATCCAACAGGGTGAAGAGGAAGGGATTGCCGGTCGGGCTGTACTCCCGGTCCTGGGCGACCAAATCGACATCCTCGATGACGACCATCGCGGGCGTCAGCCGGCGGGCGATGGCCGCTGCTTCCTGGATGAACCGCATACTGTTGCCGGAGAGGATGACCACGGTCGCTTCGGCCGCCTGCGAGGTCAGATAGCGTACCAGGTGGGTCTTGCCGGTGCCGGGCGGACCATAGAGCAGAAGCCCGCGCTTGAGGTGAATTCCGGTGCGGCGCAAGGCATCCGCGTGCTGCGCGGTGCCGATGACATAGTCCGTGATCCGGTCCAGCAACCCGTCCGGCAGGATCACATCGTCGGCACCCAGGTCCGCGCGTGGCAAAAACGTCACCAGTGAGTTGCCATAGTTCTCGCTCACCCCGAAGGAAATGACCTGTCCGCGGACGACGTCGAGTTCGGCTACCAGCGTGCGCAGCCGCTCCAGCGTCGCCGCCGCCGGAGCCCGCTGCGCGCACAGGATGTCCAGGTGCACCTGCGGCGGGCCATGGCGCTCGCTGATGGTCATCGCCACGACGATCGGCTCACCCCCGGGTGCGTGCGTGCACAGCAGTCCGTAGCTGAGCACCTCGCGGGTGGAGTCGGGGCCATCGGCCGCCGAGGTGTAGTCCGGCGCGGCAAAGGACTGCGACTGGGTTCGCGATTCGACGAGCAGCGCGCTGGCCAGGTCCTGGTGCTCGCGGTGCATGATCCGCAGGCCGAGCCAGTCCGCGGTGGTGCCGCGCTCGCTCACATAGGCATCCACCGCCCGCTGCACGCTGACATGCTGGAAGGTCGGGAAGGCCTCATGGACGATCACCGCTTGAGTAAGGGCGGTACCCAGGTGCCCGGTGAGGGCACGAGAGGTCGCCGACTCTCCTTCTTCGGAGTCCAGCAGCTCCCGGGCATGACGCATCATCCCGACGAATGCCCGCGCGATCTCCCGCGCGTCCGTGATCTCCGATGCCGCACTCTCTGACGGCGAGGCAGTCTCTGACGACATGGCGCCACCCTATGGCCGCTCACGTCCCCCACGGTGGGGCCGCCGACACCGGCCCGGAATGGACATCCGTGTGGGGTGAGCGGCCGGCCTCCCTAGGATGCTCTTGTGTCCAAAGTGCTGACCTCCCTGCCCGCCGGCGAACGCGTCGGCATCGCCTTCTCCGGGGGACTCGACACCTCGGTCGCCGTCGCCTGGATGCGCGAGAAGGGCGCGATCCCCTGCACCTATACCGCCGACCTCGGCCAGTATGACGAGCCCGAGATCGCCACGGTGCCCAACCGCGCCGGGGCGTATGGCGCCGAGATCGCCAGGCTCGTCGACTGCCGCGGCCCGCTGGTGGAGGAGGGGCTGTCGGCGATCGCCTGCGGCGCCTTCCATATCCGCAGCGGCGGCAAGACCTACTTCAACACCACTCCCCTGGGCCGCGCGGTGACCGGCACTCTCCTGGTGCGCGCCATGCAGGCCGACGAGGTGTCGATCTGGGGCGATGGCAGCACCTTCAAGGGCAACGACATCGAGCGCTTCTACCGGTATGGCCTGCTGGCCAACCCGGCCCTGCGCATCTATAAGCCCTGGCTGGATGCGGACTTCGTGCGCGAACTCGGCGGCCGCGACGAGATGTCGGAATGGCTCACCCGGCGTGATCTGCCCTACCGGGCCAGCAAGGAAAAGGCCTACTCCACCGATGCGAACATCTGGGGCGCCACCCACGAGGCCAAGACGCTCGAGCACCTGAGCGAGTCGATGGAGATCGTCGAGCCGATCATGGGGGTGCGCTTCTGGGATCCGGCCGTGGCCATCGAGGCCGAAGATGTGACGATCCGCTTCGAGCGGGGCCGGCCGGTGGCGATCAATGGCACCGACTACACCGACCCGGTTGCCCTGGTCATCGCCGCCAATGAGACCGGCGGCCGACACGGCTTGGGCATGAGCGACCAGATCGAGAACCGGATCATCGAGGCCAAGTCCCGCGGCATCTACGAGGCCCCCGGGATGGCGTTGCTGCACATCGCCTATGAACGGCTGCTCAATGCGGTGCACAACGAGGACACCATGGCCAATTACTACGCCGAGGGCCGTCGCTTGGGCCGGCTGCTGTATGAGGGTCGCTGGCTCGACCCGCAGTCGCTCATGCTGCGCGAATCGCTGCAACGGTGGGTCGCCTCCGCCGTCACCGGTGAGGTGACCCTGCGCCTGCGCCGCGGCGACGACTATTCGATCCTCGACACCCGCGGTGAGAACTTCAGCTATCACCCGGACAAGCTGTCGATGGAGCGGGTCGAGGATGCGGCATTCGGCCCCGGCGACCGGATCGGTCAGCTGACCATGCGCAATCTGGACATCGCCGACTCGCGCAGCAAGCTCGAACTCTATGCGGCGCAAGGACAATTGGCCGGCGGGCACGAGGTGCTCGTGGGCGAACTGGAGCCGGGTGGCGCCCGGCGCATCACCGCCAACCCCGCCGTCAACCCCAGCGCCGACGAAGCCCTGGACGCCGCGGCCATGGAGTCCGGCACCGACTGACCCCGCCCCGCCCGGCGGCAGCACCGGCATACCCCGGTTCATGACTCAGACCCCGGAGATTTCCGGGGTCTGAGTCTGTTTGCGGAGCTCGAGTCCGTATGCGGGGTCTGCCCCGTATGCGGCGTAATGCGCCTCAGGTGCGCTAGTCGCGCCTCACTTGCCCACGAACATCGACGCCTTCAGCGGGGTGATTGTGAGGCTGTCCACGCGCATGGTGCCGCCTTCGGCCCAGACCCCGATCCGGTCGCTGCCCGCGGCGGGGAAGACCTGATCGGTGATCACCGTGCGGCCCTCCTGGGCGAAGGCCTCCACCGACGAGCGGTCCAGCCAGATGCTCAGGGTGAGCTTGCCATTAACCAGGGCCACCGACGCATCATCGATCGACGGGAACGACGGGGAGAAGGAGACGTCGCCGCTGCGGGTGCGATCGACATACAGGCGGCCGGTACTCGTGTCATAGCCGACGATGGTGCGCTGGGAGCCATCGGCATTGCCGTGCACCGTCAGCCCGAAGCGCTTGGCGGTCCCCGGGCGCAGCACCGCGTCAATGCGCGCCACCGAACCCCGCTTGGGCAAGAGCTTGCTGCCGGAAACGCCTTGCGGCGCAGCGACATACGTCTGTTTGGCCAAGGCCAAGGCGTTGGCCTGGGGCACCACCCGGGAGACCAGGCGCGGACCCTGGGCGGTCTTGGCGAGCCAGACATTGCGCGGCAGTGCATTCGCGCTGCGCCACGGTGAGGTGGGGATGCTTTGCGCATACTCCCAGTTGTTCATCCAGCCCATCATGACCCGCTTGCCACCGGGCACCTCGTTGAACGAGACCGCCGCGTAGTAGTCCCGGCCGTAGTCCAGCCAGTCGTAGCCCTCGGCCCGCGACTGTGCCGCAGCGGCACCGAACCGGAACTCGTCGGCGAGCACATGGCCCCAGCCGAAGCGGTTGTTGTCGACGATCTCGACATGAGCCTGCTGGCCGGCATACGGACGCAGGTCGAATGCGTGCCAATCCAGGTTCTCGCTGTCCTTGCCGGTCGCGGAGGCCACAACCTGACCGTCGACGACAAGGTTGACGGCGGTCTCATCGGAGCGCACCTTGGCCGGCTCGTCGCCCATAACCACATGGTCGAGGGTGAGGTGCCCCCAGCCCCCGGTCGCCTGGTCGGATACGCGCAATTGCACGGAGCGGCCCCGCAGCTGCGAGACATCCCAGGACTGCCAGTTGAGCGCACCGGACTCGGGGCCGGTGAGGGAACGGACGACCTGGCCGTCGGCGAGCAATTGCACCTCGAGGCTGCCGTCGCTGCGCCGCCCGCCGCCCACCAGCATGCTCAGGTGATCCCCGGTCACCTCGAAGGCCGGGGAGGTCATGGTCCCGACATTGTCGTCGCCGCGCGGTCCGCCCTCCCAGGTGTTGATGCGCTTGCGGCCGATGGCGTAATCGCCACCCGACGTGGACGGATTGCGCCACGGCTCGGTAGCGAAGTCCCCCGACATCGTCCAGCCGGCGTCGGCGAGGGTGGTGCCATCGGGGAACTCGAAACCATCCCAGAGCAAGGTGCCCGCGGGCGGGTCATTGCTGAGTTGGCCCCCCGGAATGTGCGGGTGGTTGCCACCGCCGACCAGGAAGTTCAGATAGGGCTCACGGACCGTGAAGTCCGGCGAGACGATCGACCCGAGCGCCCAGTCGTGGTCCAGGAAGCCGTTGACCAGGCCGGCCCCGACGAAGCCGGTGACCTGCTGCTGACCCGGCAGCGTGCCCGGGGCAGGCGCGTCCCCAAAAGGCCCATTGAATCGGTTGCCCGGCTCGTTGTTGACCTGCCAGCCCTCGTAGGTGCCGTCATTGAAGCCCGCGAACTCGGTGCCGGCCGGCAAGCCGGCGGTGGCGTCGGTGCTCTCGGAGGTGAAGCGCTCCCCATCGAAGTCCCCGACGAAGTACTGCCCGCCGCTGCCGCCGTTGACCGCGCCCGGGTTGATATTGACCACGAGCACCCACTTGCGCTGGGTGGTGCCCTGCACCTGCAGTTGGAACAGATCCGGGCATTCCCATTGCCCACCAACGGCATTCGCCGGACCGAAATCGCTCAGATAGGTCCACTGCTTCAGATCTGTGGACTTATAGATCAGCACCCGGTGCTCCTGGGCCTCGACCGCCACCATGACCCAGTAGTTGCCCTTCGGCCCGTCGTAGCGGAAGACCTTGGGGTCGCGGAAGTTGGCGGACTGCCGATCGAGCACGGGGTTGCCGGCGTACTTGGTCCAGGTCTGACCGGCGTCCAGGCTGTAGGCCAGCGACTGGGCTTGCCGTCCCGCCAGGGTCGGATGCTTGTCGGTGTAGGCGCTGGTATAGATCGCCACCAGGGGCGGGTTCTGCAGCGTTCCGAAGCCGCTGGAGTTGCGCTTGTCGACCACGACGGACCCGCTGAAGATGTCCTCGACGCTCTCCCCGGCCTCGTTGACCGTCTGCGGGATCGCCAAGGGCTGCTGGGTCCAATGCATGAGGTCCGGCGACGTCGCGTGTCCCCAACTCATATTGCCCCAGGTGTTGCCGGCGGGATTGTGCTGAAAGAACAGGTGATAAACGCCCCGGTAATAGACCAGCCCGTTGGGGTCGTTCATCCAATTGCGCTCGGGCGAAAAATGGATTGCCGGGCGGTAGGGCTCCTGGCCCACCGCCGCGGCGGGCAGGGCGCCCGCACCCGGAGCGCTCACCGTGAGCGCGCTCGCCAGCGCAGCAACCAAGCCCGCGGCCGCCAGCTTCCGGCGGTGATCGATGGTGGTGAAACGGCTCATGCTCTAGTCCTTCGAGGTCAGCAGCGGTGACAACGTTGTCGGCCGTGCTCGCAAGCTAGAGGCCCGCGACAGTGCTGTCCAGGGGTGGGCCGCTCTGCGGACTACCGCCCCCGCCCGGGCCAAACGGGGCGCCGCCTCCTCGCCTTTGTGGCCCTCGCACAAATATCCTGCCCGTATGCCGTCACGTCCCTCCCTGCCCGAAGACACCCGGGCTCGGATCGCCGCGCGGGCGGGCGACCTGGTGACGGCCGCGGTGGCGGATGTCGAGGCGCGCCACCCCTGGTATGCCGCGCTCTCCGCCCGCGATCGGGCCCTGGTCGGGCTGGTGGCGCATGGCGGGGTAGAGAGCTTTGTGACTTGGTCGGCCGGCCCGCCCGAGCAGCGAGTGCGGGCCCAGGAGATCTTCGACGCCGCTCCCCCGGAGCTGACCCGCTCCATCAGCCTCGCCCAGACCCTGGACCTGCTGCGCTCGGTCGTCGACGTCGTGGAGACTCGCGCGGGAGAGATCGTCGGCCCCGATTCGGAAGCCGCACTGCGCGAGGCGATGTTGCGCTATTCGCGCGAAGTAGCCTTTGGAGCCGCCCACATCTATGCCCGCGCGGCCGAGCAGCGCGGCGCGTGGGATGCGCGCCTGGAGAGCCTGGTCGTCGATGCGATCCTGCGCGGCGATGCAGATGAGGACATGCAGTCAAGAGCGGCCGCGCTGGGCTGGGGTGCGACCACCCGGGTCGCGGTGGTCGCGGGCCGCGCGCCAGCTGGCGAAGAGAACCGCGGTGATCCCGCCTTCGTCCTGGATCGGGTGCACCGCAACGCTATCCGCCACAAACTCAAGGTGCTCGCCGCGGTCCAGGGCGCTCGCCTGATCGTGCTTCTCGGCGAGACCGCGGACGCCCGGCGGGATGCAGAACTGCTGGCCGACTGCTTCGCTGCGGGTCCGATCGTCGTCGGACCCACCGTGCCCCATCTCTTCGCCGCGGGCCGTTCGGCTCGGGCCGCGGTCAGCGGTCACGCCGCGGCGGCCGCCTGGCCTGGGGCGCCGCGCCCGGCCTTGGCCGAGGAACTGCTCGCCGAGCGGGCCTTGCTCGGCGATGTCCCCGCTCGCAATGCCCTAGTCAGCCGGGTCGTGCGCCAGCTGACCGGCGCGGGCGGCGGGGAGCTCTTGCGCACCGCCGCGGCATACCTGGAAGGGGGACGCAATCTGGAAGGCGCGGCGCGTGCGCTCTTCGTGCATCCCAACACGGTGCGCTACCGGCTGGGCCGGATCGTCGAACTCACCGGTTATGACCTCACCGACCCGCACGAGGCGGACAGCATCCATCTGGCCATCCGCTTCGCCGCACTCTCCGATGCCGGCGCCCTCGGTCCGGCTCCCCTGCCACGGCGCTAAAGCTCGACCCGCGACCGAGGCGACCTCCACGCCGACGCGACTTTTGGAGAAATCCTCCAAAACCGTCGAGTCAATTGCGTTCGCATTCGGCGGGCGAGGGGGCGCGCCATGCGTCAGGGTAGAAGGGTGCTCGTCGTCGTCTGCCCGGGACAGGGCTCGCAAACCCCCGGATTCCTCGCCCCCTGGCTCGAACTGCCCGGGGTCCGCGAGCGGGCCCAAGGGATTTCCGACGCTTGTGGGATTGACCTGATCGCGCACGGCACCGTCTCCGATGAAGAGACCATCAAGGACACCGCGGTCGCCCAACCGCTCATCGTCGCCGCCGGATTGCTCACCGCCCCAGCGGTTCTCGGCGACAGCCGGCCGGACCTGCTCGCCGGCCACTCGGTCGGTGAGATCACCGCGGCGGCCCTGGCCGGCGTACTGGACGATGCGGACGCGGTCCGCTTCGTCGCCCGCCGTGCCGAGGGCATGGCCCGGGCCAGCGCA
>ERZ501047.272-NODE-272-length-18176-cov-4.936814_pt1 | contig 18176 bp, 18 predicted proteins | sample MGYA00510868_ERZ501047 | MGnify/ENA primary metagenome ERZ501047 (study PRJEB25958, sample SAMN03398593) | human skin metagenome | study: EMG produced TPA metagenomics assembly of the Human Skin Microbiome Metagenome (human skin metagenome) data set. | reverse complement strand
GTGCACGGGGTGTCCTACTACTTCGTCACCGAGGCCGAGTTCGACGACCTGGTCGCCACCGATGCGTTGCTGGAGTGGGCGGTCGTGCACGGCCGCCATCGCTACGGCACCCCGCGCCTCGGGGTGGAGCAGGCCGTCGCGTCCGGCCGGTGCGTGCTCCTGGAGCTCGACCTGTCAGGCGCCCGGCAGGTGCGGGTCGCGCTGCCTTCTGCCCGCCAGGTCTTCCTGCTCCCGCCCACGCGGGAAGAGCTGGAGCGCCGGCTCCGCGGGCGAGCCACCGAGACCGCGGAGGCGGTGGCGCGGCGGTTGCGTACGGCCGACGAGGAGCTGGCTGCGGCCTCGGAGTTCGACGTGTCCGTGGTGAATGTCGATGTCGCCGACACCGTGAGGCAGTTGGTACAGTTGCTCGGTCTGGGCCCAGGTCAGTCCGGGCCACCAGCGACATCCCAGAGCGAAGGTACGCAGTGACGGTTCACCCTGAAGGCATCACCAACCCCCCGATCGACGAGCTGCTGACGCAGGTCGACTCCAAGTACCGCCTGGTGCTGTTCGCCGCGAAGCGGGCGCGCCAGATCAACGCCTACTACTCCCAGCTGGGGGAGGGCCTCCTGGAGAACGTGGGCCCGCTGGTCGACACGGCCGTGCAGGAGAAGCCCCTCTCGATCGCGCTCCGCGAGGTCAACTCCGGCGTGCTCGAGTGCACCCCCGTCGATCCCGAGGCCGAGGCGGCCGCGATGGCTGAGGCCGTCGCCGACCCCGATTTCGTCTTCGGCGACCCGTTCGGCGACTCCGAGCTCTGAGCACCACCTGAGGCCGGGCTCCGGCCCCGTCCCGGCACGACTGCACGCAGGTGCCGGCCTAGGCCTCCGCCCGAGGCCCTACGCAGCAACGTGAGGAACATCCCGTGCACCGTCTTTTCACCTCCGAGTCCGTCACCGAGGGGCACCCCGACAAGGTCTCCGACTCGATCTCCGACGCGGTTCTCGACGCCCTGCTCGCGCAGGACCCGTCGAGCCGGGTCGCCGTCGAGACGCTGGTCACCACCGGCCTCGTCGTCGTCGGGGGTGAGGTCACCACCGAGGCGTACGCCGACATCGCCAAGATCGCCCGCCAGCGGGTGCTCGACATCGGCTACACCAGCTCCGACATCGGTTTCGACGGCGACTCGTGCGGCGTGATGGTGGCCATCGGCAGCCAGTCGCCCGACATCGCGCAGGGTGTCGACAGCGCTGAGGAGCGCCGCGAAGAGGGCTCCGGAGACGAGCTCGACAGCCAGGGTGCCGGCGACCAGGGCCTGATGTTCGGGTACGCCTGCGACGACACGCCCACCCTGATGCCGCTGCCCGTCGACATCGCCCACCGGCTGTCGGAGCGCCTCACCGCCGTGCGCAAGGACGGCGTGCTCGACTACCTGCGTCCCGACGGCAAGACGCAGGTCACGATCGCGTACGACGGCGACCGTGCCGTCGCGATCGACACCGTCGTCGTGTCCACCCAGCACCACGCCGACGTCGAGCACGCGACCATCGCGGCCGATGTGCAGCGCGAGGTCATCGACCCGGTCCTCAGCAGGTACGAGATCGCGCGTCCCGAGCTCAAGGTGCACGTCAACCCGACCGGCAAGTTCGTCATCGGCGGTCCCATGGGCGACGCCGGGGTCACCGGTCGCAAGATCATCGTCGACACGTACGGCGGCATGGCCCGTCACGGAGGCGGCGCCTTCTCCGGCAAGGACCCGTCCAAGGTCGACCGCTCCGCCGCGTACGCGATGCGCTGGGTCGCCAAGAACGTCGTCGCGGCCGGGCTCGCCCGCCGCTGCGAGGTCCAGGTCGCGTACGCCATCGGTCGCGCCCACCCCGTCGGCCTCTTCGTCGACTGCTTCGGCACCGAGACCGTCCCCCTCGACCAGATCAGCGACGCGGTGCGCTCGGTGTTCGACCTCCGCCCCCGCGCCATCATCCGCGACCTCGACCTGCTCCGGCCGATCTTCGGGCTCACCACCAACTACGGCCACTTCGGCCGCGAGCTCCCAGAGCTCACCTGGGAGCGCACCGACCGCGCCGACGCCCTGGCAAAGGCAGTCAAGGGCTGAGGCCCTGTCGTCTGTCGCCCTCCGGGCTCCGCGGGCGGGAGGCTGAGTCCCCGCTCTTCCTCCTCTCTCCGCGAGGCGGCCTGGGGTTCGGTGAGGGCTAGGCGTCTCGCTGCGTTCGTCGTGCATCGCGGGTGCCTCCCGGTGGTTGAGTGAGGATCTGCTGAGCTTGCGAAGCAGATCCGAGTCGAGACCCAGGCACGCTGAGCGGAGCGAGGCGTGGCGTCACGCGGTCCCTGACCGAACGACTTGGGTGAGTGCGTCCGGACCCGGTCAACGCGCCCACCATGACGGGCGCAGTCACCGAGTCTGGGCGCGTTCACCGCGTACGCGCGCAGTGACTCAGGAGAGTGTCAGAGCCTCCCCCTAGGGTGACTCGCATGGGTGAGGTGGCTTTGCCAGTGGCGCGGGTCTACGTCGACCTGGGCCTGCCGCACCTCGACCGGCCGTTCGACTACGCGGTGCCCGAGGAGATGGACGAGACCGCCGTCGCGGGATCACGGGTCAGGGTGCGGTTCGCGGGCCGGCTCATGGACGGGTTCGTCGTCGAGCGGGCAGACACCACCGACCAGCACAAGCTCGCGCCGCTGACGAAGGCGGTCAGCGCCGAGCCGGTGCTGCCGCCGGAGTCCATCGAGCTCGTCCGGGCGGTGGCCGACCACTACGCGGGCACGTTCTCCGACGTGGCGCGGCTGGCGATCCCGGCCCGGCACGCCACCACCGAGGCCGCCACCCCCCGGCCAGACCCGGAGCCCCCTGAGCTGAGCGACGACCCCGGCCCCCTCGCCCACTACCCGGCGGGGCGGGGGTTCCTCGACGCCCTGCGCGGCGGCGGGTCACCGCGAGCGGCCTGGACGCCCGTGCCCGTCGAGGGGGAGGCAGGCGACTGGGCTGCCGGGTTCGTCGCCGCTGCGTCGGCCACTGTGGCGTCGGGGCGGTCCGTGGTCGTGGTTGTCCCTGACACCCACGACGTGTGCCGGGTGGCCCCGTTGCTGGAGAAGACCCTCGGCAAGGCCAGGGTGGCCCGGCAGATGGCAGAGCTCGGCCCGTCGGCCCGCTACCGGGCGTTCCTGCGCGGCCTCCGAGGGCAGGCCAAGGTCGTCGTCGGCACCCGGTCGGCCGTCTTCGCCCCCGTGGTCGACCTGGGGCTGGTCTGCCTGTGGGACGACGGTGACGACCTGCACGCCGAGCTGCGGTCGCCGTACCCGCACGCCCGCGACGTCGCCGCCATCCGCGCCAGCCAGCGTGGGGCCGGGCTGCTGCTCGCCTCGTACGCACGGACCTGCGAGGTGCAGGCCCTGCTGGACCGGGGCTGGCTGGCGCCGGTCAGGCTCACACCCGACGAGGCGAGGCGGCTCGCCCCGGCGGTGCGGATCACCGGGGACGACGACCGCACGCTCGACCGGGACCCGACCGCACGCGTGGCACGGCTCCCGCACGAGGCGTTCACGGTCGTCCGCACCGGGCTCGCCCAGGGCCCGGTGCTGGTCCAGGTGCCGCGCGCCGGCTATCTCACGGCTCTGGCGTGCGCCGAGTGCGGCGAACGCGCCCGCTGCCCGACGTGCGCCGGACCGTTGCGGAGCTCTGCCGCGATCAACCGGCCCGACAGCCATGTCTCGTGCGGCTGGTGCGGCCGGATCGTCACCGCCTGGTCCTGCCAGGAGTGCCACGCGACGCGGCTGCGGTCGTACCGGGTGGGTTCGCAGCGCACGGCCGAGGAGCTGGGGCGGGCGTTCCCGGGCATCCCTGTGAAGCAGTCGGCGCAAGGCCGGGTCCTGGAGACGGTCACGGGCGAGATCGCCCTCGTCGTCGCCACCCCCGGGGCTGAGCCGAGGGCCGAGGGCGGGTATGCGGCCGCGCTGCTGCTCGACACCCAGGCCCTGCTCGCCCGGCCGGACCTTCGGGCCACCGAGGAGGCCCTGCGCCGGTGGCTGCGGGCCACCGCCCTCGTGCGGCCCGCGGCCGACGGCGGAAGTGTCCTTGCCGTGGGGCCGCCCGACTCCCGCGCCCTGCAGGCACTCATCCGCCTCGACCCGGGGGGATTCGCTGTCCGCGAGCTGGCGGAACGAGCCGACGCCGGCTTCCCGCCAGCCGTGCGATTCGTGTCCGCGGAGGGGGAGTGGAGCGTGCTCACCGAGCTGGCCGCCGCGGTGGGCACCGCGACCGGGGTGTCCACCCTCGGCCCGGCCCCCGGGCCGGACGAGGAGACGGCGAGGCTGTTCGCGCGCGGTCCCGTACGCGCTGGCGCCGATCTCACCAGGGCTGTCCAGGCGTTTCTGGCGGGACGATCGTCACGCAAGGACGCGAGACGCCTCAGAGTCGCTGTGGACCCGGCGGTGCTGGAGTAGCCTCAGCGGCTAACCGAAAGGAGTCACGACGTGGCGAAGGACTCGAAGAAGGCGGATGCCAAGGCCAAGGCCGCCGACAAGCTGACGCAGGCGAAGGCCAAGGAGCGCGCCAAGGCGGCCGAGAAGCTGAAGGCCATGAAGGACCGCGCCAAGACGGCCGAGAAGGAGCTCAAGTCGATGTCGCGCACCCGCGCGAAGGAGGCCGAGAAGCTCAAGGCTGCGAAGGACCGCGCGAAGGCGGCCGAGAAGGACCTCAAGTCGCTGTCCAAGACCCGCGCCAAGGAGGCGAAGAAGCTGCAGCAGGACCCGACGGCTGCCCAGGACAAGCCGGTGATCGAGCAGGAGGGCACCCCGTCGAAGTCCCGGACGACGTCGGGGCGTCAGGCGGACAAGCTCGCCGCCACCCGCTCGGCGAACGTCGAGGACACAGCCACCGCGGCGGTCGCACCGGTGCGACCCACCAAGGCCGACGCCGACCTCGGCACGTCTGCGGAGTCCAGCACCAAGACCGACGAGGACGGCCAGCGCTACGCCGAGCCGGTGTCGGGGTCGCAGACCGGGGCGAAGCGCCCGGCCCGTACGCCGCGCACGCCCGCGACCCGCAAGCCGACCGCCACCCGCACGCCGCGCACCCCGAGCGACGGCACCTCGCCCTCCCGCACCGACCTGCTCCGTCAGGCCGGCGAGAAGGGCATCGTGGGCCGCCACCGCATGTCGCGGGAGCAGCTGGAGCAGGCGCTCAGCTCCTCTAACGACACTGTAGGCGCGTCGGCGGGCGCCCCCACCGCCTGACACCGACGGCCGAGGCCGCCCCCCGCCCCGAGCCCAGCTCGAGGCGCGGCGGGCGGCCTCGTCGCGTCCTGCTGTCTCCATGCGCAACGGACACTGGGAGCCGATCCCGTCCGTGGCGACTCGATAGGCTGCCGGGATGCGCGTCGTCTTCGCCGGGACCCCGTCCCCGGCCCTTCCCAGCCTCGAGGCGATCGCGGCGAGCCGCCACGACCTGGTGGCCGTGGTCTCCCGGCCGGCCGCCGCCCAGGGCCGCAGCTCGCGGCTGGTGCCGAGCCCGGTGGCGCGGTGGGCCGAGGACCGCGGCATCGAGGTGCTCACACCAGACCATCCGCGCGACCGCGAGTTCCGGGCCCGTCTGGCAGAGATCGCGCCGCAGTGCTGCCCCGTGGTGGCGTACGGGGCGCTGCTCCCGGAGCGCACCCTCGCCATCCCGACCCACGGGTGGGTCAACCTGCACTTCTCGGTGCTCCCCGCCTACCGCGGCGCAGCGCCGGTGCAGCGCGCGATCATGGACGGCGCCGCCGCCACCGGCGCCACGACGTTCCGCATCGTCAAGGAGCTCGACGCCGGGCCTGTCTACCGCACGCTCACCGACGAGATCGGGCCCGCCGACACCTCCGGCGACCTGCTCGACCGGCTGGGCCTCCGCGGCGCGGACCTGCTGGTCGAGACCCTCGACGCCATCGAGGCGGGGGAGCAGCCGGTGCCGCAGCCCACCGACACCATCTCGTACGCCCCGAAGGTCGAGCCCGAGGACGTCCGCATCGACTGGTCCCTGCCCGCCGCGGAGATCGACCGCCTCGTGCGCGGGGCCAACCCCGAGCCCGGCGCGTGGACCACCCTGGCGGGCGAGCGGTTCAAGGTGCTGCTCGCCGAGCCGACGGCAGACGCGCTGCCCCCCGGTGGCATCGAGGGCCGCCGCAAGGAGGTCCTGGTGGGCACGGGGGACGGGTCGTTGCGCCTGCTGCAGGTGCAGGCCCACGGCAAGAAGCCCATGGGCGGTGCCGACTGGGCGCGCGGCGCGCACCTCACCGGTGACGAGGTGTTCGCGTGAGTGCCGCCAGGCGTCCGTCCCGTGGCAAGGCCCGCACCCGCCCCGTCGATCCTGCCCGCCGGGTCGCGTACGACGCGCTGCGCGCGGTGACCGCTGCCGGCGCGTACGCCAACCTGGTGCTGCCCGAGCTTCTCGCCGAGCGCCGCCTCGACACCCGCGATGCCGCCTTCGCCACCGAGCTGGTCAACGGCACCTGCCGGCTGCAGGGCACGTACGACGCCGTCATCCAGCGCGCCTCCGGCCGTCCGCTGAGCTCCCTCCAGCCCGCGGTCGTCGACGTGCTGCGCCTCGGCGCCCACCAGGTGCTGTCGATGCGGGTGCCGGCGCACGCCGCGGTCGCCGCCTCCGTGGACCTCGTGGCCAACGCCGTCGGGGAGCGGGCCACCGGCGTCGTGAACGCCGTCCTGCGCCGGGTCTCCGAGCGCGACCTCGACGCCTGGATGGACCTCCTCGCCGCCGGACTGACCGGGGTCGAGGAGGCGGCCGTCCGCCAGCACCACCCACGCTGGGTCGCCCAGGCGTTCTCCGACGTGCTCGGCCCGGTGGGCGCCGAGCGGGTGATGGAGGCCGACAACCGGCCGCCGGTGACCGCCCTGGCCGTACGTCCCGGGCTGGCCTCGGTCGCCGAGCTCGTCGCCGAGGGCGCCAGGCCGGGCTCGTGGTCCCCGTACGCCGCCCTGGTCTCGGGCAGCCCGTCGGGTCTCGCCGCCGTCCGTGAGGGCCGCGCCGGCGTGCAGGACGAGGGGTCCCAGCTCGTGGCGCTCGCCCTCTCCCGCGTCGACGCCCCCACGGGCCCGTGGCTCGACCTCTGCGCCGGCCCCGGCGGCAAGGCCGGACTGCTGGCCGGTCTGGCCCTGCAGCAGGGCGCGGATCTGGTCGCCAACGAGATCACCCCGCACCGCGCCGAACTGGTCACCAAGACGCTCGCCGCCGCCCGCGACCAGGCCATCGCGACCGGATTGACACTCGAGGTGCGCACCGGGGACGGCCGGGAGATCGGTCAGGCGGAGCCCGCGGCATACGACCGGGTGCTCGTCGACGCACCGTGCACCGGTTTGGGTGCGCTGCGCCGCCGACCCGAGGCGCGCTGGCGGCGTACTCCGGGGGATGTCGCCGCCCTCGCCCCCCTGCAACGCGAGCTGCTCGCCAGCGCCCTGGACGCGGTGGCACCCGGGGGAGTGGTGGCCTATGCGACCTGTAGTCCCCACCTGGCCGAGACCCGGTTCGTCGTGGACGACCTGCTCAAGGCCCATCCGGACATGGAACAACTCGACGCCCGCGAGGTGGTGGCGGCGGTGAGCACCGGCTGGGCCGACCTACTCGGCCCCGGCCCCGCGGTACAGCTCTGGACGCACCTGCATGGCACCGATGCGATGTACCTCGCACTACTCCGTAAGAGGGCGGTGGTTGCTGGCTAGGCTGCCTGTGTGCTGATCTCGCCGAGCATTCTGTCCGCGGACTTCGCGAACCTCCAGCGTGAGCTGGACGCCATCGCGACCGCCGATTGGGTGCACGTCGACGTCATGGACGGGCATTTTGTCCCCAATCTCACCCTCGGCCTGCCGGTCGTGGAGCGGTTGGCGCAGGTCAGTCCGATCCCGATGGATGCCCACCTGATGATCGAGGACCCCGACCGTTGGGCCCCGCGGTATGCCGAGGCCGGCGCCGCGTCGGTGACCTTCCATGTGGAGGCGGCGCGGGACCCGCGGGGGGTGGCTCGCGACATACGGGCGGCGGGGGCGCGCGCCGCGCTGGCCCTCAAACCGGCCACCGACTGGGCTCCGTATGCTGACCTGCTCCCCGACTTGGACATGGTGCTGGTGATGACCGTGGAACCCGGATTCGGTGGGCAGTCGTTCATGGCCGACCAACTCCCCAAGGTGCGTGCGGTCCGCGAATCCGTTGCCGCGCACGGCGCTCAGGTGGCGATCCAGGTCGATGGCGGGGTGTCCGCGACCACCATCGAGCAGTGCGCCGAGGCCGGTGCGGATGTCTTCGTCGCCGGTTCGGCCGTCTACAACGCCCAGGACGCCGCCGACAATATCGCCCAGTTGCGCTCGCTCGTCGCCGCCCACGGTAGGTGAGCCGGTGACCACCACGCTCGCCAATCGCCTCGCCGGGGAGAACTGGGTGGTCGACGAGACCTTCACCGAGGACCTGCCGGCGGGGGAGCGGCTGTCCGGGGTGGACTTCGACGGCTGCACCTTCGAAGGGGTCTCGCTCAGCGGCGCGGCACTCATCCGATGTTCCTTGCGCGACACCACTTTCCGGGGCTGCGAACTGTCGTGGCTCGACCTGACCGATTCCCGGTTCACCTTCGTGGGCTTCGAGGATTGCCGGCTGCTGGGCACCTCGTTCGCCACCACCCATCCGACGATCCTCGGCCCAGCCCTGGAATTCACCCGCTGCCGGATGGACTACACCAGCTTCCGAGCCCTGGAACTGGCCGGCTCCACCTTCCGCGAATGTCGCCTCCACGAGGCGGACTTCGCCGAGGCAACGCTCTCCAAGGTCTCCTTTGCCGGCAGTGATCTGACCGGCGCCAGCTTCGGGCGCAGCGACCTGTCCGGGGCGGATTTCGTCACGGCGACCGGGATGGCGATCGATGTGCGGGAGACCGTGGTGCGCGGCGCTCGGTTCGCCCTGACCCACGCCAACAGCCTGTTGTCGCCCTTTGGCGTGGAACTGGTCTGAACCGCCGGCGTCAGCCGAACAGGGCGCCCGGCATTGTCTCGTCCACCCCGAGGATGCGCATGCTGTGCCCGCCGGAGCCGGCCGGCGGATCGGAGCCGTCGAGGGCCGCCACGCTGACGCAGATGCCGCTTTGGCGATCCAGCCCCACCAACCAGGTGCGGGCATACACCCGGCCGTCCGCCTGCATTGCGTCCACCCGCGCATCCCCCCATTCCTCGCGGGCCAGGTCTTCGGCGTCGAGCAGCGGACAGCACGAACACCGCGGGTCGTATGCCGGGGTGGGCGACACCTGCGCCCACCAGGTCTCCCGGTCGTGGCGCTCGGTCACCGCCAGCCCGGAGACTTCCACGCCGGCCACCGGGACCGTCGTCTCCCCCGGGTGGTCGGGAGCGACGCCGTCGGCGAGTTCGACCGGATCGAGCAGGGCGATCCAGTAGTAATTGTGGAAATACAGCCCGTGGTCGTCCTCGACAAGATGGCGCGGTGCGCGCGCGGCGACCAGGCCGTCGGGGCGCCATAGCGGCTCGTCATCCTGCGGTTGGCGACCCCGGTGCTGCCCGGCGGCCCGGTATGTCGTGGACCCCGGCGCGAGCTCCCGGCGGCCCTCGACTCGGACATCCCCGGGCTTGCGCAGCCAGACCTCCAGGGGTGCGGCGGGCGCGGCCGGGTCGGGCTGCGGCAGGTGGATCTCGGCATGCAGGGAATGCCAGAGCCAGGGCGAACTGCGCGCGAGCGCGCGCCACTGGTCGGCATCCGGGAGCATCACCCGACCAGCAGATCACGACCCGGCCGGCACGACAAGCGACCGGCTACCCGGCCGGCGGTCGATGCCGGTCGCCGCCGCACGACGAGCGTCTACCTTGTCTCGGGTGAGCCCTGACTCCCGCCCGACGCCCGCCGACGCCATACCCCCCTCCGCCCAGCCCGCCGCCGTCAAGCCCGCGGAAAACGACCCCGGTGCGCAGGCCGTGGCCCTGCTCGTCGAACTCGTCGGCATCGACAGCATCAACCCGGCACTGACCCCCGGCGCCGCCGGCGAACCACGGATCGTGGCGCACCTCGCCGCCCGCCTGCAGGGCAAAGGGTTCACCACCGAGGTGGTGCCCGCCGCAGCGGCGTCCGACCGGCCCAGCTTGGTCGCTATCTCACCCGGTCCCGCCGACCGGCCCACGATCGTCCTCAATGGCCACCTGGACACCGTCGGGGTGAGCGGGATGGACGCGCCCTTCGCCGCGCGGATCGATGGGGACCGGCTCTTCGGCCGAGGCGCCGCCGACATGAAGGGCGGGATCGCCGCGCTGGTCATCGCCGCCGAACAGTTCGCCGCCCCCGATTCACCGGTCCGGGTGGTGCTGGCCCTGGTTGCCGACGAGGAGGATGCCAGCGTCGGCAGCGAGGCCGCGGTCGCGGCGCTGCCCGGCCTCGGCATCCGCCCCGATGTTTGCCTCATCGCCGAACCCACGGATCTGGCGCTGAGTCGGTCGCTGCGTGGGTTCGCGGTGGTGCGGGTCCGCTTCGCCGGGCGGGCGGCCCACAGCTCGCAGGCCGAGTTGGGCGTCAACGCGGTTACCCACCTGGGTCGCCTGCTGCACGCGGTGGCTGAGGCGGCACCCGCCATTCGGGCTCAGGGCGGGGATCTCATGGTGACCACGGTCCGCGGCGGGGAATCGGCATTCGTCATCCCCGATCACGCCGAATGCCTGGTGGAGTTGCGCACCCCGCCCGGTGAACCCTGCCATCGCGCCCAAGCGATCGTGCAGGAGTTGCTCGATCCGAGCTGGCAGGCCAGCACCGAACTGCTGGCCCAGCGCGACGGGTGGCGCCTCGATGCGGATGGCCCAGCCGCCGACCTCTCCGCCCGGCTCGGTGCGGAATTGGGGACCGCGGCGAACTTTGATGCGCCCTACTGGATGGAGGCGCCGCTGTGGCAAGAGCTGTGCCCCACCCTGATCTGCGGGCCTTCCGGCGGCGGCCTGCACGCCGTCGACGAATGGGTCGACCTGCGCCAGGTGCGGGAGTTCACCGCGGCACTGATCGAGGTCCTGCCTCGCTGGGCCGCCACGAGCCGGGGCTAGCCGCATAGGTTGGGCGAATGACCAGCGACAACACCACCACCAACAGCGATCGAGACCGCCAGACCAGCGGGGGCACCATCTCCGAGGGCGGCTCCGGCGCACTCAACGCGGACACCGCCCACGGTGGCGCGGACAGCGTGCCCGACACCCCCGGCACCAACAACACCGCCGGCCCCGACCACCGGGACACCGACGTCGCCGAAGCGGCGCCGGGCGCCGGCGAAGGCTAGCCAGCCCGGCGCTGGCTGCGCGCCGCGCCGGGCGGCCCGCTGTCCAGTGGGGCACGAATGCGCCATACTGGCCGCACGTGCTCCGGGGTCGGTGTAATTCCGAACCGGTGGTGACAGTCCACGACCCGTCCGCAGCCAGCGGGCGGTTGATCCGGTGAAATTCCGGGACCGACGGTGAAAGTCCGGACGGGAGGCAGCACGCATCGCAGGCGGTATGCCGTCGGCGCACCCGCGCCGTCGGCCACCGTCGGCGGCGCCTAACCCCGGAGTTCGTCGACCCTGTTCCGAACCACCGAGGGAGCGACCACCGATGGTCCTGCTGGCCACCGAGGCCCACAACATCTTCCAGTCCCTGCTGGATGCCACCTTCCCCGTGCTCTCCTATGAGGTCCACCTGCTGGAGTTCATCGGGATCGTGATCGGGATCGTCTCCGCCTATCTGGCGATGAAGCGCTGGGTCTGGGCCTGGCCCGTCGGCATTCTCGCCAATGTCATGCTTTTCTTCGTCTACCTCGGTGCCCTCTTCGGCGCCGATGAGCGGATCCCGCTCTTTGGGCAGGCAGGCCGACAGGTCCTCTTCATCCTCACCAGCCTCTATGGCTGGTGGCGCTGGAACCGCCTGCGGCAGGCGCGTGGCGCCGCGGGGGATGCCCCGTCGATCACCCCGCGGTGGGCGACCGCCCGCGAGCGCCTCGCCCTGGCGGCCCTCTGGCTTGTGGGAACCCTTGTCGCCCACCAGGTTTTCGTCGCGCTCTGGAATGCCGCGCCAAATCCGTACTGGACCCCGCAGTGGTGGTACTACTGGTGCGACGCATGGATCTTCGTGGGCAGCTTCGTGGCCACCTATGCGATGGCGCGCGGCTGGAACGAGTTCTGGCTGGCCTGGATCGGCGTGGACCTGGTCGGGGTGCCGTTGGGCTTCGCCACCGGCTATGTGCCGACCGCGGTGATGTACACCTTCTACGGCCTCTTCGTCATCTATGGCTTCGTGCAGTGGACCCGGGTGAGCCGCCGCGAGACGCCCACCGTCGGTGACCGCGAGGCGATCCCGGCGCCGGTCGCGTCCTAGTCTGAGCCCCGTGAAGACCTTCGAGCAGTTGTATGCCGAATTGGCCGACAAGGCGGCCACTCGGCCGCCCGGGTCGGGCACCGTCGCGGCATTGGCGGCCGGCACGCACGCGATCGGCAAGAAGATCGTGGAGGAGGCCGCCGAGGTGTGGATGGCCGCCGAATACGAGGGCAAGGACAAGACGGCGCAGGAGATCAGCCAACTCCTCTACCACCTGCAGGTGCTCATGCTCGACCAGGGGCTGAGCCTGGACGACGTCTACGCGCACCTGTGAGGCGGCATACGGACGCGGCTGCCCTCGCCCCGCGCGGCTGATCTACCCTCGAACCCGTGCTGCGCTTCGCTGTCCCCAACAAGGGCTCGCTGTCCGAATCCGCGGTCGAGATGCTGCGGGAGGCCGGCTACCGGACTCGTCGCGACGCCAAGGAACTCATCTGCGCCGATCCGGACAATGCCGTCGAATTCTTCTATCTGCGGCCCCGGGATATTGCCGTCTATGTCGGCTCCGGCACGGTAGACGCCGGGATCACCGGCCGGGACCTATTGCTGGACGCCGGCAGCGGCGCGCAGGAGGTCCTGCCGCTCGGCTTCGGCGGGTCCACCTTCCGGTATGCCGCCCGCCCCGGCGAGGTCGAGGAGGTCGCGGCGATCGCCGGGCGACGGGTAGCCACGTCATACCCGGGTCTGGTGCGAAAGCACTTGTCCGAGCAGGGAATCGACGCGGACGTGGTGCGCCTCGACGGCGCCGTGGAAACCGCGATCACCCTCGGGGTGGCCGATGTGATCGCCGATGTGGTGGAGACCGGGACGACCCTGCGGGCGCAGGGGCTGGCGGCCTTCGGCGAGCCGATCCTGCGCAGCGAGGCGGTGCTCATCCGTCGCCCCGGGACCCGCGAGGCCGCGGCCGTGGAGACGATGCGGCGCCGGCTGGTCGGCGTGGTGACCGCGCGGCACTATGTGATGCTCGATTACGACTGCCCGGCGGCGATCGTCACCGAAGCCTGCCGGGTGACCCCGGGGCTGGAGTCGCCGACGGTCTCGCCCCTGCAGAACCCGGCCTGGATGGCCGTGCGGGCAATGGTGCCGCGCGCCCAGACCAACCGGGTGATGGACCTGCTCTATGAGCTGGGTGCCCGCGCCATCCTGGTCACCGAGATCTCGGCATGCCGGCTGTGAACCAGGCGTCCTTCGTTCCGCGCCGCGGGCGGATGATGGCGCTGGCCTCCGGTGGCTTGTCCTTGCTGCTCTTCGCCCTCATCGCCTGGCTCCTGCCCGGCCCCGCCGAGGGTGGCCAGTGGGGGCCCGTGGACAAGGCGATGGTGGCCGGCCTGGGCGTGGCCATCGCTGTGCTCATGATCCGGTATGCCCGCATCAGCGCCACCCCGGTGGCCGAGGGGCTGCGCGTGCGTAACCTCATGCTCACCCGCACCATCGCCTGGTCGGAGATCGAGGGCGTGCGCTTCGGCGGTGGTGAGCCGTGGGTCAACCTGGACCTGATCGACGGCGAATCCGTCGCGGTGATGGCGATCCAACGCGCCGATGGCGCGGCGGCGGACGCGGATGCCCAGCGGTTGGCCGATCTGGTGACCCGCGGCGGCGCGGCCGAGCCGGCCCGCGACTGACCTCCGGTTCGCCGGCTGCCTCGATTCGCCGGCTGCCCCGGTGGCGTGGGTCGCGTGGGAAAGGTTGGGAACCAGGCGGCGGGAGGCCGTCCGGTGAGCGGTGGAACGGGGTTGTCGGTGGCCGGTGTTAGCGTCGGCGACGGCAGCATCCGCCGGGGGGCGGATGGTGGCCGCGGGACACCCGATTGGGGTGCCCGGCATACCTGATCCGAGAGGGATATCACCCACCATGAAGCGCACTTTGACCCTGGGGGCCACGCTCCTCGCCCCGGCCCTCGCCGTGCTCGCCGGTGCCCCGGCGCAGGCCGGCACCGAGGACGGCAACCGCCTGCCCGGTTACAGCATTCCGGTGTATGCCGGTGGCGAGCAGGGCGCACCCACCGTCGTCGAGGACGACGCCGCGGCCGCCAAGGCCGCGCCCACCGCCAAGTTCACCGTCACCTACTCCGGCTTCACCCCCGAGGCCAAGGCCGCCTTCCAGCGCGCCGTGGACTCGTGGGCGAGCAAGGTCTCCAGCCCCGTGCCGATCACCGTCAAGGCGAGCTGGCAACCGCTGGGCGCCAACATCCTCGGCTCCGCCGGTCCGAGCTACGTCTGGGACAACGGCGGCGTCTTCTATGTGGACGCGATCGCCAACAAGCGCGCCGGCCGTCAGCTCAATGCCGCTCCTGACATCGTGGCCCGCTTCTCCAGCAACTTCAGCAACTGGCACTTCGGGACCGGGTCCGCCCCGGCCGGCAAGTACGACTTCCAGAGTGTGGTCGCCCACGAGTTGGGCCATGGCCTGGGCTTCCTCGGCGCCGGCCGCGTCAACGGCAGCCTCGGCTCGGTGCGCCTGCAGGGCAAGAACATCAGCTATGACCGGTTCACCAAGCTCGGTAGCGCCGCCAACAGCCCGCTGCTGTGGAAGATGCCCGACAACTCGGTGCAGCTCGGCAAGGCCCTGCGCAGCAACAACGTCTATTTCGACTCCGCCGCGGTCCGCAAGGCCAATGGCGGCAAGGCGGCCAAGCTGTATGCCCCGTCTAGCTGGAACCCGGGCAGCAGCTACTCCCACCTCGACGAGGCGACCTACCGCAAGGGCAATATCAACTCGCTGATGACCTATGCCATCGGCTCCGGCGAGACCATCCGTACCGCCGGTCCGATCACCCTGGCGATCTTCAAGACCATCGGTTGGTGAGTCGCCGCTCGCCACTGGCGTAGCTAGTGGTAGTTGACGCGGTCTGGGCCGGGTCCGGCATCCGCCGGGCCCGGCCGGCCGCTCACCGCCCTGACTAGGCTGCCGGTATGCCGCTCGCCGCCCGCGTCATCCCCTGCCTGGACGTCGACGCCGGGCGGGTGGTCAAAGGCGTCAACTTCACCGACCTGCGCGACGCGGGCGACCCAGTGGAGCTGGCCGCCGCCTATGCCGCCCAGGGCGCCGACGAGCTGACCTTCCTCGATGTGACGGCCAGCAGTGGGGGGCGGGACACGACATACGACCTGATCGGGCGCACCGCCGAAGAGGTCTTCATCCCGCTCACCGTCGGTGGCGGGGTGCGCACGGTGGCCGATGTCGACCGGCTGCTGCGGGCCGGCGCCGACAAGGTGGGCGTCAACACGGCGGCGATCGCCCGGCCCGAACTGGTCGCCGAGGTCGCCGAGCGATTCGGTGCCCAGGTGCTCGTGCTCTCGGCCGACGTTCGTCGCCGGCGCGGCGCCGACGGGGAGCCGGTCGGCGGCTTCGAGGTGACCACGCACGGGGGCCGCACCGGCACCGGGATGGATGCGGTGGCCTGGTGCGTCCGCGCCGCCGAACTCGGCGCCGGGGAGATCCTGCTCAACTCCATGGACGCGGACGGCACCACTACCGGGTTCGATCTCGAACTGATCCGGCTGGTCCGGGCCGAGGTCGCCATCCCGGTCATCGCCAGCGGGGGAGCGGGCACCGCCGAGCACTTTGCGCAGGCCCTGGATGCCGGCGCCGATGCGGTGTTGGCCGCGTCGGTCTTCCACTTCGGCACGCTCACGGTCGGGCAGGTCAAGGGCGCCATCGCCGGGCACGGACATCCCACCCGGTGAGCCGTTGTCAGTGGGCGCAGGCAAGATAGACATATGACGAAATTCGCCCGCGCCGAGCGCGACAGCCTGTGCGATGACTTGCTGGTCGCAGGGCCGGATGCGCCCACGCTGTGCTCCGGCTGGACCACCCGCGATCTGGCCACCCACCTGGTGATTCGCGACGGGCGGCCCGACCTGATCATCGGGCCCAAGCTGCCGGTGGTGGGCGAGCGAGCCACCAAGGCGCTGCGGGAGATCACAAACCAGCCCTGGCCGCAGCTGGTAGCGGCCGTGCGCTCCGGCCCGCCTCGATTCAGCCCAGCCGCCATCGGCGCGGTCGACGAGTTGATCAACCACGTCGAGTTCTTTGTGCACCATGAGGACGTGCTGCGTTCCCAGCCCGGCACCGAACGGCGCCGGCTTTCCTCGGAGCAACAGCGCGCCCTGTGGTCCTCGCTGACCAAGACCGCTCGCTTGATGTTTCGCAAGTCCCCCGTGGGCGTGGAGTTGGTGAGCCCGCTCGGGCGGCATACGGCCAAGGCGGCGACGGACCAGGGCTCGGTGACCCTCGAGGGTGACCCGTCGGAGTTGCTCCTGTTCGCCTTCGGGCGCCAGGGTCGTGCCGAGGTGACCCCCTTGGGCGCGCAAGCCGCGATTGACGCGCTCCTCGCCGCCAAGCTTGGGCTGGCGTGACCGGTCTGCATGCCCGCTGAGGATCTCGGCGCGCCCGCCGGTGCCGCCGGCACCTGGCGACGCGCTCTGCACGTCATCGCCCTCGGCATTCGTGCCGAGCCGCGCCTGTTTGCCATCGCCGTCGCCGGCAGCGTCCTGTATGGGGTGATGACCGCCGCGATGGCCCAGGCGGTGGGTTATGTCACCCGGCACCAGGTGACCCCCGCGGTTAACGACGGGGCGCTCAGCACCGAACGCGCCCTGGCCATCCTCGGGGTCATCGGCGGCGTTGTGCTGCTCAACACCATCGGCACCCTGCTGCGCCGGATCGGCGGCGGGTTCGTGGTGTTCAACGTCGGCGCGGACTACCGCCGGCGGGTGACCCGGCAGTACCTGCGTCTGCCACTGGCCTGGCATCACCGGCATCCCTCGGGGCAATTGCTGTCGAATGCGAATGCCGACGTCGAGGCCACCTGGCAGATCTTCATGCCGCTGCCGATGGCCATGGGCGTGCTGGTCATGCTCGTGGCCGGGGCAATCCAGATGGTGCTCATCGACCCGGTGCTCTCCGGGGTCGGCCTGCTGATCTTCCCGCTGCTCTTCGCCGCGAATGCGGTCTTCCAGCGGCGAATGAGCGCCCGGGTGACCCGAGTGCAACAACTGCGAGCCGAGGTGGCCGAGGTCGCCCACGAGAGCTTCGACGGCGCCCTGGTGGTCAAGGTGATGGGCCGCGAAGACTACGAGGCCCGGCGGTTCGCCGAGGTCAGCGATCGCCTGCGGGCCGCAGCGATCGAGGTCGGTCGCACCCGTGGCACCTTCGACCCGGTCATCGAGGCCATCCCCACCATCGGAACCCTCGCCGTTCTCGCCCTGGGCGTGCACCGGGTCGCCACCGGCGCGGTGAGCACCGCCGAGCTGGTGCAATTCGTCTATCTCATCTCCGTGCTGGCCTTCCCGGTCCGCGCCTTCGGCTGGGTCCTCGGTGAGGTCCCGCGCACTCTGGTCGGTTGGCAGCGGGTGAGCGCGGTGCTCGGCGCCACCGGTGCCATGACGTATGGCGCGTCTGCCCTGCCCTCCCGCGACGGCCGGCCGGGGGCTCGGGTTGAGGTAACCGGCGTCAGCTACGCCTATGCGCCCCCGGCGTCGCCCATCGACGCGGACACCGCTGCGGACACCGTTGCCACGGCAGGACACGACGAGCCGGGCGGGCGTGCCGAGGACGTCGGGGCGACCGGCGACGCCACGGGCGACGCAACGGTTCGCCGGGGCTCCGCGCTCGAGCAGGTCGACCTTCAGGTCGCGCCGGGGACCACGCTGGCCATCGTCGGGCCGACCGGGTCGGGCAAGTCCACGCTGGCGTCCCTGCTCATCCGGCTCATTGACCCGACCACCGGCACCGTGTCGCTCGACGGCATTGACCTGCGCGAGCTGCAGCCGGGAGCGATCGCCCAGGACGCGGCGCTGGTGCCGCAACAGACCTTCGTCTTC
>ERZ501047.269-NODE-269-length-18344-cov-4.548526_pt1 | contig 18344 bp, 22 predicted proteins | sample MGYA00510868_ERZ501047 | MGnify/ENA primary metagenome ERZ501047 (study PRJEB25958, sample SAMN03398593) | human skin metagenome | study: EMG produced TPA metagenomics assembly of the Human Skin Microbiome Metagenome (human skin metagenome) data set. | reverse complement strand
TGGACGCGACTGCCGGCGTGCCGCAGGGCTCGACCAGCGGCTACTTCCGCACCCGGCTCGCGCTGCTCGGCGCGCTCACCGAGCATGTGGCCCGGGAGCTCGCCGAGCGGTTGGGCCGCCTGGAGGCGCGGATCGACGCCATACCGGCCGGGTTGGCGGGGTCGGAGCGCAGCGATCGGGTGGTCGCTGCGGTGGCCGGCTTCCTGGGGGAAATGACCGAGGACGGGGGCCTGGCGCGGGTTCAGGCCGAACTCGGGATCGAGGCGATGCGTACGCCGGAGTTGGCCGGGGCCTTCGATCTGTGGCGCACCGAGTTCGTGCGGCTGGTCGCCCAGATCAGCGAACGGGTCGATCCCGTCCACGCCCGGGAGCGTGCGGAGACCGCAGCCGCCGCCTTCCAGGGCGTACTGCTTGCTGCGAGCCTGCAACCGGCGCAGCGCCGCTTGGATTGGTTGACCACCGCTACCCGGCAATTGGTGGCCGGGCTCACCGCCGACTGAGCTGGGCGGGGTCGAGCGGACCCCTGGTCGAGGGGGTCCGGGCCGAGCAAACTCAGTAGCGGCGCCACCACAGGGTGACGGCGTAGTCGACGCTGGTGCCGGAGTGCTCGGCGAGGATGCGTTCGGCCATGGCCGGCTCGAATTCGATCCCGACCAGCGCCGCAAAATGATCTCGGTCCGGGCATTCCCATCGCGCGTCGAGGGGCAGCGCGGTGAACCCCTGCCGCCGCCAAAAGCGCGCCACCCCGGCCGCGTCGTAGGCCGGGTGCGCCGCGCTGAACCAACGCCCGAAGGTCGATCGGGTCGCGTCATTGTCGAGGAAGGCCGCCAGCCCACCGGGCCGCAGCACCCGCGCCACCTCCGACAGCCCCGGTTCGCAGCCGGGGCCGAAGAAATAGGCCCAGCGCGCCAGCGCCACATCCACGCTGTGATCGGCCACCGGCAACCGTTCCGCCTCACCCCCGGCCACCGCAGGTATGCCGTTCGCGCCACCCCCGAGCTCGCCGAGCGCCCGCTCCGCCTCGTCGGGTGCGGCAGCGGCGAGCCGGGCCCGGGCCAGCGCCAACAGGGGCGGGTGCGGCTCGACGCCCAGGACTTGGGCGCCGGCCGCGGCATACCGGGGCAGATGAAAACCGGTGCCGCAGCCGATATCCAGCACCCGCGCACCGCGCAACGGCCGCAGGGATTCGATTGCCGGCTCCACCAGGCCATCCGGATCGAAGGCGAGGTTCTCCCATTCGTAAATCTCGGGGTGCTGCCAGATATTGGGGCTCGGCCGGACGCCGCCGAACTGCGCGGCGGCGCGGCTCATGACCGGCGGGCGCGGGAGTTCTCCCCGGCCGCGATGGTTGCTGGGTGAATGAGCAGCGGCAGCAGCGGGCGGGCGCCGCGCGAACGCACCAGCCGGACGTTGAGCAGATGCGCCTGACAGCGTTGCTCGAGTTCGGCATAGCCGGCCTCGCCCATGAGCTCAGTGAGTTCAGCGCGCAGTCCCCGGAAGACGGGCTCCCGGGCCACGTGCGCGGCGGAATTCCCCGAGCAGTACCAGTCCAGGTCGTGCCCGCCCGGGCCCCAGCCGCGGCGGTCGTACTCGCCGATGCTCACCTCGAGATAGCTGGTCTCATCCGGCAGCTCAACCGTGCGATAGGTGCGCCGGATGGGCAGTTGCCAGCACACATCCGGCTTGACCGTATGGGGTGCCCGCCCGGTCCGGATCGCGTCGGCATGCAGAGCGCACCCGGCCCCGGCCGGGAAATCCGGACGGTTGAGGAAGATGCATGCGCCATCGACGACCCGAGTCTTGGTGGCGTCATCCTCGGGCTCGGTCCACGCCGACTGGGCGGCGCTGCCCGGGTGATGTTGCCAGCTCTCGGCGTCCAGCAGCTCGGCCGCCGCGGCGACCCGCGCCAGGTCGTCCGCATCGGTGAAATGCGCTCCGAGAGTGCAGCATCCGTCATCGGGTCGGTCGGCATAGATGCCCGCGCAGCCGGCGCCGAAGATGCACGTCCAGTTCGAGGTGAGCCAGGTCAGGTCGCACCGGAAGCGCTGCCCAGGGTCGGCGGGGTCGTCGAACTCCACCCACAGCCGGGCGATCTCCAGGGGGACCTCGGTCACGGAGAGCAACGATAGGCACGCCGCCGGTCGCGGGGGACGGCAGCGGGGCGGCACGTAGGCTGTGCGCGTGCGACTGGGCGTCATCGACATTGGATCCAATACCGTTCACATGCTGGTGGTTGACGCTCACCACGGCGCCAAGCCGCTGCCCGCGATCACCCACCAGATCCCCCTGCGGCTGTCGGAACATTTGGACGGCGATCGTGTCGCCGATGGCGCCATCGCCAAGCTGACCACCTTCCTGGGCGAGGCGCGCGAACTGGCCGAGGAGCAAGGCGTGGAGGAGGTCGTCGCCTTCGCCACCAGCGCGCTGCGCGAGGCCGCCAACGGCCAAGAGGTGCTGGACGAGCTGGCGCGGCATACCGGCTCGCCGGTGCACGTGCTCAGCGGTGTCGACGAATCCCGGCTCACTTTCCTCGCCGCGCGCCGCTGGTGCGGCTGGTCGGCCGGATCACTGCTGGTGCTGGACATCGGCGGCGGCTCCCTGGAGATCGCCACCGGGATGGACGAGGAGCCGGATGCGGCGATCTCGGTGCCGCTCGGCGCCGGCCGGGTCACCACCGACCTGCTCAAGGGCGATCCGCCCAAACCGGAGACCGTCAAGGAGGCCCGGCGCGTGATCCGCAGCCAGTTGGCCTCCGGGCTGCGACCGATCTTGCGCGCCCCGCAGGCCGATTCGGTGGTCGCCACCTCCAAGACCTTCCGCTCCCTGGCGCGCCTCGCCGGTGCCGCGCCGAGCGCCGAGGGTCCGTATGTGGAGCGCGTGCTCACCCTGGAGGGCATCCGTGAGGTGCGCGAGCGGCTGAGCACCCTTTCGGTGAAGCAGCGCGCCGCGCTGCCGGGGGTGTCCGCGGCCCGCGCGGCACAGATGCTCGGCGGTGCCCTGGTCGCCGAAGCGGCGATGGACCTACTGCGCCTGGACAAGGTGACCATCTGCCCCTGGGCGCTGCGCGAGGGCCTGCTGCTGCGCCGACTGGACACCCTGTCCGACTATGGCAGCGCCGACCTCGGGTGGGTCGGTGGCAACGGCTGAGCCGACGCCGCCCCCCGCGCCGATCCGGGTGGCCCTGTCCACGTCCTCGGTCTATCCCGACGCGACCGCGGCCGGTTTCGCGCTCGCCGCGCAGCTCGGCTACGACGGCGTCGAGGTCATGGTGCTCGGGGACCCAGTCAGCCGGGAGGCGGGGGCGCTGAGCGCCCTGGCGGAGCTCCACGAGCAACCCATCGTCTCCATCCATGCGCCGACTTTGCTACTGACCCAACGTATTTGGGGCCCGGATCCGTGGACCAAGGTGGACCGATCGCTAGAGCTGGCGCTGGATGTCGGGGCGAAGGTCGTGGTCGTCCACCCGCCATTCCGCTGGCAGCGGGAGTATGCCGAGAGCTTCGTTGAAGGGGTGGCCGCCCGCGAGGCGCTGACCGGGATCGCCATTGCCGTGGAAAATATGTTCCCCTGGCGCGCCCGGCAGCGCGAGCTGCTCGCCTACTTGCCGCACTGGGATCCGGTCCCCGGGCCCTATGCCCACGTCACCCTGGACCTCTCGCATACGGCGACCGCTGGCTCCGACGCCCTGGGTATGGTCGCCGCGCTGGGGCCGCGGCTGACCCACCTGCACCTGGCCGACGGTTTGGGTAGCGCGCGTGATGAACATCTGGTCCCCGGTCGTGGGACGCAGCCGTGTGCCCAAGTGCTGGAAACCTTGGTGGGCAATGGCTTTGGCGGCTCCGTGGTGGTGGAGGTGAGCACCCGCGGGGTGGATGCAGCTACTCGCGAGGCGGATCTGGCCGAGGCCTTGGCCTTCGCCCGGCTGCACCTGGATGGCATGCACGTGGATGGCAGGCACGTGAACGGCACGGGCCGGCCATGAGCCCCCGGGGTCGGCGGCCTGCCGGCAGCGACACCCGGGCGCAGATCCTTGCGGCCGCGTCCGCGGAGTTCGCCGAGCAGGGGTATGCCGCGACCTCCCTGCGCGGGATCGCCCGCCGCGCCGGTGTGGATCCCGCTCTGGTGCACCACTATTTCGAGGGGAAGCCGGCCCTGCTGGCCGAGGTGCTCGAGGTGCCGGTAGACCCCGCGGTGCTGATCGCGCGGGTCCTGGCCCTGCCCCGGGAAGAGGTCGGCGCGGGAATGGTGCGCTCGTTCCTGTCGATTTGGGACGATCCGGCCGGCCGGCAGCGCTTCGCCGTGGTGGCCCGGTCGATGATCGCTCAGGAAGCTGCGGCCCGCAGCATGCGCGAGTTCATCCTGCGCGAGGTCTTCCTCCGCGTGGCTCAGGCACACAACCGGGACGGGCTTGCGCCGGCCGAGCTTGAGCGGCGCGCCTCACTCGCCGTCGCGCAGATGTTCGGGATGGCGCTGCTGCGGTATGTGGTGTGCTTCCCCGCCCTGGCGTCCGCCACCCCCGAGGACTTGGTGGCCGATCTCGGCCCGGTGCTGCAGGGCTACCTGGCCCCGTGACTCACCCCGATGATCTGACCCGAAGGCGCAGGGATCAGTCTGCGGGGGCGTCGAAGTAGGTGCGCCGCTCCAGCACGCGACCGGCCGGGCCGTAGCGCAGGAAGTCGGCAAAGCCGACGACCGTCTCGGAACCATCCTTGAGCCGACCCCGGAAGATGCCCCGCACGGCAACCCGGTCTGCGTCGACCAGCACTTCTTCGACGCTGTGCGCGCCGGACTCGATGACCCGCTCGCCGCCGTAGAAGGCCGCCAGGCTGTTACGACCGGTCATCGCCGGGTAGCCGGGCCGCCAGTAGGTGGCGTCCTCGGTGAACCAGGCGAGCACCGCCTCCCCATCTCCCGCGTCAACGCTGGAGTAGTAGCCCAGCGTGATCGCGCGCAGGTCGTGCTCACTCATCGCGCACCGCCCGAAAAGTCGGTGGTCTCAGCACCACGCGCAGCGATGTGGTCCCGGGCACGGATCAGCGCCGCCTCGACCGGGGTCTGCCCCTGTTCGTCAGCGCTGGCGAGCACGTCCGCGACTCGGTCGCCGATCCGTTCCAACCGGGCGTCGAGCTCAGCCTCGTCCCACCCGATCTGCCCCGCGTGCACCTGGATGACCCCGCCGGAGTTGGCGATGAAGTCGGGGACGAAGGTGATGCCGCGCTCGCGCAGCAGCCCGGCGACCGCAGGGGAGTCGAGGGTGTCGTTGGCCGCCCCGGCGATGACCCGGCACCGCAGGTCAGCGACATTGTCGGCGCTCACCACCCGCGCGACGGCGCATGGGGCGAAGACGTCCACCTCCGCGCCGAGCACGGCCTGCGGGTCGACGACCTGGCCGCCCACCGCTTCGGCCACCGAGCGCGCGCGTTCGCCGTCGACGTCCGCGACGAGCACCTGCGCTCCGTCGGCCGCCGCCCGCTGCGCAAGCGAGGCCCCGACGTGCCCCGCGCCCTGGACGAGCACCCGCACCCCGCTCATACCCGAGCCGAGCGCGTGGCGCACCCCGGCGCGCATGGCCGCATACGCACCCTGCGCGGTATACGGACCGGGATCGATGTCATCGCAGAAAGCGCGCGCCCCCGCGTCGCGGATGGTCTGCATGTCCGCCATCGTGGTGCCCATGTCCACCCCGGGGATGTACATCCCGCCGGTGCGTGCGATCAGCTCTCCGTACCGCTTCATGAGGGCCACCCGCTGCGGCGAGCCGCTGGGCCTCGCCGATCACGGCCTCGATCGACGGGTAGGGACGCCAGCGCACCCCGCCGAAGCCAGGACCGAGGGTCGTGTCGTCGATCGCGATGACGGCGCGCAGCCCCACCCGATCGTCCCGACAGGTGATGACCTGCTCGCTGGCGAAGACGTCCACTGCTGTGCTCTGGCTCACCCGACCGGTCTGGCACCGCCTACATTGAGTGCCATGAGTACCCCGCCGCTGGACCGGCCGACCGCCGGGCTGGCTGCCCTCTTCCTCAGCTCAGGGGTCAGCCACCTCGTGCGCCCGCAGGTATTCGAGTCGATCATCCCCAAGCCGCTCGGTGGATACCGACGCGAGCTGGTCTACGCCTCCGGCGTCGCCGAGATCCTCTGCGCCGCGGGCCTGCTCACCCCGCGGATCCGGAAGGTCGCCGGGCTGGCCAGCGCCGCCCTGCTGGTCGCCGTCTTCCCGGCGAATGTGCAGATGAGCGCAAGTCTCGGTGGGCGCGCTCGGCGCACCGGGGCTACGGGTGCCCGTGCGACCTTCGCCGGCTCGCTCGCCCGCCTGCCGCTGCAGTGGCCGATGATCCGCGTCGCCCTGCGTGCCGCCGGCCGCAACGGGTAGTGCAATCGGTGCCATAGCACGCATTTCGCCACCCGCTATCCCGTGCTACCCCTATTTCGCTATCTCGTGCCACCCACTTCGGCTACGCGGGTGCGGCGGCGCCAGCCTGGCCCTAGGCGCTCTGGCGGCGCAGGGTCAGCGAACCGAGCAGCAGGCAGCCGATGATCCAGGCGCCGGTCACCGCGAACTCCCGCCCCAGATGGCCCAGCGGTTGCGCCTGCCGGGACACCACGGACATGGCGTCCACGGCATACGACAACGGCAGCACGTCGGAGATCACCCGCAGCACATCCGGCAACCGGTCGCGGGCAACCAGCAGCCCGCACAACAGGAACTGCGGCAGCACGAATGCCGGCATGAATTGCACCGCCTGGAATTCGCTGTGCGCGAAAGCGCTGGCCAATAGCCCGAGGACGCTGCCCAGCACGGCATCGATCACCGCGATGAGGACCAACGTCCATACCGGCCCGGCGACGTCGAGGTCACACAGATAGACCGCGACCGCGCTCGCCAAACCCGCCTGCACCACCGCCACCACCCCGAAATGCCAGGGCATAGCCGACCATGAAATCGGCCTTGCCCAGCGGCCCGGCGAGCAGGCGCTCCAGGGTCCCGGAGGTCCGTTCGCGCAGGGTGGCGATGCTGGTGACCAGGAACATCACCACAAAGGGGAAGACCCCGAGCAGGGCGGGCCCGATCTGGTCGAAGACCGGGGTCCCGTCGAAGACCCAGGCCAATAGCCCCAACAGCAGGCAGGGCACCAGCAGCAAGAGCGCCAGGGTGCGGTGATCGCCGCGCAACTGCCGCAGCACGCGGCCGGCGGTAAGCAGCATCAGGGGTGGTTTGATCACTTCTCCCGGGTCTCCACCAGGGCCAAGAAGGCGGCTTCGGCATCGGGGGCGCCGGTGCGCTCCAGGAGATCGGGCAGGGTGGCATCGGCGAGGATCCCGCCCTCGCGCAGCAGCACCAGCCGATCGCAGCGCGCGGCCTCGTCCATCACATGGCTGGAGATCAGCAGCGAGGTGCCCCGGGCGGCCAGTTCGTGGAAGAGCTGCCAGAGGTCGCGGCGCAGCACCGGATCCAGGCCGACGGTCGGCTCGTCGAGCACCAGCAGGTCGGGCCGGCCCACCAGCGCCGCGGCCAGCGACACCCGGGAGCGCTGACCACGCGATAGCCGGGCCACCGGCCGATTGGCGAACTCGCTCAGCCCCACCTCATCCAGCGCCGCCGCCACCTGTCGCGCGCCCGCCCCGAGCAGGCCACCGAAATAGGCGACATTCGCGCGGACGGACAGATCGGCATACACACTCGGGCTCTGGGTGACATAGCCGATCCGGCGACGCAAAGCCGGTGAGCCCGCCGGCTCGCCGAGGACGCTCACCCGCCCGGCGGTGATCCGCTGGACGCCGACGATGGCGCGCATCAGGGTCGTCTTGCCGCTCCCGCTGGGGCCCAGCAGACCGACCACGCAGCCAGCCGGTATATCGAGGCTCAGCCCCGGGATGATCACGGCGCCGCCCCCGCGCACGATGCGTAGATCCGCGATCTCCACGGCGTTATTCATCACATGATGAATGGTAGCCAGATGGACGGAGCCGCGCCAGGGCCAGGCGAGATGGGTAACCTCGCGTTTTATGAGCACCGCCGATCTGCTGCGCAAATCACTCCTCGCACTCTCCGCGAACAACACCATTCGCGATGTGATCGAGCGGGCGCCGGTGTCCCGATCCGTGGTGCACCGCTATGTGCCCGGTGTCTACGACAGCGACGCGGTCTCCGCGGTCGCGGGCCTGCGGGAGACCGGCCTGCGCTCGACCATCGACCACCTCGGTGAGGACACCACCGACCGCGCCCAGGCCGATCGGGTGACCGAGGCTTATGTGCGGGTGCTCGACCTGCTCAGCAAGCAGGGGCTCACCGAGGACGGCTGGGCGGAGGTCAGCGTCAAGCTCAGCGCCGTCGGTCAGGCGCTGCCCGACGGCCCGGCGATCAGCCTGGACAACGCCCGCCTCATCTGCGAGGCCGCGAAGGCGGCGCGCACCACGGTCACCCTGGACATGGAGGACCACACCACCACCGACGCCACGCTGGCCACCCTCGCCGAGCTGCGCACGGACTTCCCGGACACCGGTGTCGCGATCCAGGCCCACCTGCACCGCAGCGAGAGCGATTGCCGCGACCTGGCGGGCGCGGGCAGCCGGGTGCGCCTGTGCAAGGGCGCCTATGCCGAGCCGGAGTCCGCGGCATACCAGGACGGGCACGAGGTCGACCTTGCCTACGTCCGTTGCCTGCGCATCCTGCTCGAGGGTGAGGGCTATCCGATGATCGCCACGCACGATCCGCGGCTGGTCGACATCGCCACGGCCATCGCCCAGGACCGCAACCGCGACGCCGATAGCTTCGAATTCCAGATGCTCTATGGCGTGCGGCCCGAGGCCCAGCGCCGGATCGCCGACCGCGGTCACCAGATGCGCGTCTACATCCCGTATGGCGAGGAGTGGTACGGCTACCTCATGCGCCGGATGGCCGAGCGCCCGTCGAATGCGATGCTCTTCGCCCGCTCGCTCGTCTCGCGCGGCTAGGACCTGCGGCCAATGACCATTGCCATCTTCGGCGCCGGAGTGATGGGCGAGGCGCTGCTGTCCGGGCTGCTGCGCGGCGGTCGGACGCCCGACCAGATCGTGATCACCGAGCGCCGCCGGGAGCGGGCCACCGAACTCACGGACCGTTACGGCGTGCGGGTGCTGGACAATTTGTCCGCGGCCGGCGAGGCGGAGGTGCTGATCCTGGTGGTCAAGCCCCAGGACATGAGCGCATTGCTGGCCGAGATCGGCGATGTCGTGCGCCCCGGCACCCTTGTGGTTTCCCTGGCCGCGGGCGTGCGCACTACGGATATTGCGGCCGCACTGCCCGAGGGCACCCCGGTGGTGCGCGCGATGCCCAACACCCCCGCCCTGGTGGATCAGGGTATGGCGGCCCTCAGCCGCGGTAATGAGCACGTCGACGACGCGGCGATGGACCGCGCCATGGACTTGCTCTCGGCGTGCGGCAAGGCACTGGAGGTGCCGGAGTCCTATCTGGACGCGGTGACCGCGATCTCGGGGTCGGGGCCGGCCTACGTCTTCTATGTGGTCGAGGCGATGATCGAGGCCGGGGTGGTCCTGGGCCTGCCGCGGGCGACCGCCACCGAATTGTCGGTGCAGACCCTCTTCGGTGCGGCCACGATGATCCGGCAGACCGGAACCCACCCGACGGTGCTGCGCGAACAGGTCACCTCCCCGGGTGGCACCACCGCCGCCGCCTTGCGCACGCTGGACGACCACAAGGTCCGGGCCGCCTTCATCAGCGCCATCGAGGCGGCCGCGGAGCGTTCCTCGCAGTTATCCGGGCAGTGACCTGTGCGTTCACCTGTCGGACCCCTGCGGTACGCCTGGGTGACCCAACGCGAGGGTGAGCCCTCGTGTCACTATGTGCCCCATGACGGATATCGCCGTGCGCAACCTGAGCGAGCAGGACTGGCAGGACTACCGCGAGACCCGGCTCGCTGCCCTGCGTGAATCGCCGGAGGCCTTCGTCGCGACGCTCGAACAGGAGCAGGACTATCCCGAGGAGCGCTGGCGCGATCGGATGAACCGGGCGCGCCGGCTGCTTGCCGAGTCTGACGGGGCGGCCGTGGGCGTGGTGAGCATCGGGGTGCTCGACGACGCCGAGAACACCGCCGAGCTATTCGGGCTCTGGGTGGATCCCAACTGGCGCGGCCGCGGCGTGGCCGCCAAGCTCGTCACGGCGGGTGCGGCCGAGGCGGCACAGGACGGCTTCGGGCAACTGGCCTATTGGGTCGGCACCGACAATGGCCGCGGCGTCGCCTTCGCCTCGGGTTTCGGCTTCCGGCCCACCGGCCGGCGCCGCCCGATGCGGGTGCAGAACGGCGACGGCGATGAGGAGGAGATCGCCATGGTCCTCGCCCTGGGCGAGGACCGCGCCTGAGGCGCCGACGCGGTCGGGAGGCCGCTGAGGCGCGAACGTGGTCGGAAGGCCGCCGGGGGCAACTGCCGCGCGGACGCGGCTGACGAAGCCTCAGGGCCGGGTGGCGAAGCGCTCGATCAGCGTGGTCGGGCCACTGACGATCAGCATGTCGTGGGCGGTCACTTTGGTGTCCGGCTGGGCGTGCACGAAGTCACGCCCGGGGGACTTCACGCCGACGATCGTCACGCCATACTTGCTGCGCACTCGACTCTGCTCGAGGGTGAACCCGATCGTCTCCTGGGGCGGGGCCATCTTGACGATCGCGAAGCCGTCGTCGAACTCCATGTAATCCATTAGGCTCCCGCCGACCAGGTGCGCCACCCGGCGCCCGGTCTCCGCCTCCGGCAGGATGATGTGGTGCACCCCGATCCGGTCGAGGATCCGAGCGTGCTCGGGGGAGAGGGCCTTGGCCCAGATCTTGCCCACCCCGGCGTCGACGATATTGGCCGCAGCCAGCACCGAAGCCTCCACTGAGAACCCGATCCCGACGATGGCCACCGGGAAGTCCTGGCAGCGCTGCTCCTGCATGACGTGCGGCAGGCTGGCGTCCGCGTGCACCACCTTGTAGACCTTGCCGAGGAAGGACTCGGCGATGGTCGGATCCTTCTCCAGGGCGGTCACTCGGTGACCCAGGCGGTTGAGTTCCAGCGCGGCCGCGCCGCCGAAGCGGCCGAGGCCGACGATGAGCACATCGTGTTGCTTCTTCGGCATCCGCACATCGTCCCACCGCTCGCCGGGGCCCGGTAGCGCCGGGTCGCGCGCACTACAGTGCGAGGTATGGACGCACAGGCGCGGGTCATCTGGGATGCGGGTTTCACCGCATACGACTTCGGGCCGACCCATCCGATGTCGCCGGTGCGCCTGGATCTGACCGCCCGCCTGTGCGCGGCGCTCGGGGTCTTCGAGCACGCCGAGGTGGTGGCGCCGGCGATGGCCGATGACGACCTCTTGGCCACCGTGCACGATCGCGCCTATATCGCCAAGGTGAAGGAAGCCTCGGCCGACCCGGGGCGGGCGGATCCGGCATACGGGCTCGGGACGACGGACGACCCGGCCTTCCGCGGAATGCACGAGGCGAGCGCGCGGATCGTCGCCGGCACCGTGGAGATGTGCCGGCAGGTATGGCAGGGCGAGGTCGCCCATGGGGTGAACTTCTGCGGCGGGCTGCATCACGCGATGCGCGATCACGCCTCGGGGTTCTGCATCTACAACGACATCACCGCCGGCATCCAGTGGTTGCTCGATGCGGGCGTGGAGCGGATCGGCTATGTGGACACCGATGTCCACCACGGCGACGGCGTGGAGGCCTATTTCGCCGACGACCCGCGGGTGCTGACCGCCTCGATCCACGAGAGCGGGCGGACGCTCTTCCCGGGGACCGGCTGGGCCGGGGATATCGGTACCGGCACCGGCGCCGGGTATGCGGTTAACCTCGCCCTGCCGCCGGGGACCGGGGACTCGGCCTGGCTGCGAGCCTTCCGCTCCGGGATCCTGCCGGTGATGCGCGCCTATCGCCCGCAGGTGCTGATCACCCAGCACGGTGCCGACAGCCACTTCAGCGACCCGCTGGCCAATCTCTCGCTCACCGTGGACGCGCAGCGTCAGGCGATCCTCGATCTGCACGACCTGGCGCATGAGGTCGCCGACGGGCGCTGGGTGGCGCTGGGCGGCGGCGGCTATGCCGTGGTCGAGGTGGTCCCTCGCACCTGGACGCATCTGACCGCGATTGCCGCGCACCACCCGATCGAGGTGAGCACCCCGGTGCCGCAGGAGTGGCGCGATCACGTCGCCGAGCTCTGCGGGCTGGAGGGGCCGCTGACCATGGGCGATCTGCCGGCCGCCGAACAGCAGATCTGGGTGCAACCCTGGGAGCTGGGCTACAACCCGCACAGCAGCATCGACCGGGCGGTGATGGCCACCCGGGAGGCGGTCTTCGGCCATCACGGTCTCGACGTCTGGTACGACTGAGCCCACCGGTTCGGCGTGTCGGCTGGACGCGCCGCATTCGTTCACACTCCCCGGGGCCCCAGCGCTTCACATGAGTCACAACTGCCCCTATGGTTGCTCCTGATCAACTGCGTAGTTTTCCGCCGGAGGGGAAGCCGGCGATGCGTGGCGAGAAGGACGAGGAACCTATGCCTGCCGACCGGCAGTTCTCCGAGGTGCGTTTCCTGACCGTGGCCGAGGTGGCCGCGATCATGCGTGTCTCCAAGATGACCGTCTACCGGATGGTCCACGGCGGCGAGCTGCCGGCGATTCGTGTCGGCCGCTCCTTCCGGGTCCCGGAGGACGCGGTGAACGACTACCTCAAGCAGTCGTATATCGAGACGGCCTGAATCGTCATACCTGGGGTGCCATCTCTGGCACTCCGTTTCGGATGCCCCAAACCGGCGGGTAGAGTTGGCCGTTGCCGCCTGCGCCGCTCGCGCGGGTGGCGTCATTCTCTGTTCTCTCCTGGCAAAGGGTTGTTATGGGTTCTGTGATCAAGAAGCGCCGCAAGCGGATGGCGAAGAAGAAGCACCGCAAGCTGCTGCGCAAGACGCGCCACCAGCGACGCAACAAGAAGTAAGCAACCTCGCGGCGCGAGGGATTCGCGCCGCAGCACCGCATACTGCGCCATGGCGAATGTCGTCTTGATCACCGGAGTGGCTCGCCCACTGGGCGGGGCCTTCGCGCGTGCCCTGTCAGCCAGCGGGAGCGCCGATCTCATCCTCGGCGTCGACGTCGTCCCGCCCGCGCACAGCATCGGTGACGCTCAATTCCTGCGCGCCGACATCCGCTCCCCGATGATCGGCAAGATCATCGACAGCTATGCCATCGACACGGTCGTCCACATGGGCGTCATCGCCACCCCCCTGGGGGTTGGCGGGCGGACCACCCAGAAGGAGATCAACGTCATCGGGACGATGCAGCTGCTCGCGGCAGCGCAGAAGTCCCCGCAGGTGCGGCGGCTGGTCGTCAAGTCCACCGCGGGGGTCTATGGCTCCTCGCACCGGGATCCGGCGATGTTCACCGAGGAGATGGCCGCCAAGGCGCTGCCCAAGCTCGGTTTCGCTAAGGACTCGGTGGATGTGGAGTCCTATGTCCGCGGCTTCGCCCGGCGCCGGCCCGATGTGGAAATCTCTTTGCTGCGGTTCGCCAATGTGATCGGCCCGCGCATCCGGACCGCGATGACCGACTACTTCCGGCTGCCGCTGATCCCGGTGCCGCTGGGCTGGGACGGGCGCCTGCAGTTCGTGCACGAGGACGATGTCATTGCCGCCACCTTGAGGGCGACCACCGGCCCCGCCGTGGGCACGGTCAATGTCGCCGGCGATGGGGTAATCACCGTCGGTCAGGCCGCTGCGCTCACCGGCCGCCCGTGGGCCCGGATGCCGGTCCCCGCCTGCTCCGCCCTGGCCTCGGCCTACAAGCGCGCCGGGCAACTCGACGCCTCACCCGAGCAACTCGACCTGTTCGTCTATGGCCGCGGGCTGGATACCTCGCGTATGCGCACCCACCTGGGGTTCACCCCGCAGTATTCGACCCGGGCGGCGTTCACCGATTTCATCGGTGCCGGGACACCTCCATTGGTGGCCGCCGGTACCCAGTTGGCGGGCCTCGGCGCGCAGGTGCGTGCTGCGGTCGGAGCGCTGGGTACCGCGTCGTCGACCGGCGCCTTGTCCTCAACCGGGTTGTCCTCGAGCCGGAGCCGGGTATGACGCCCCCGCCCCGCCGTTCGTCCGTCGCCGCGGGTGCCGCCCGGGCATCGGGGGAGCGCGCCCGGCGCCGGGGCACCCCGCTGCTGGAGAGCCATTCGTCCGAGACGCCGGTGCCCAAGACACCGACGCCTAACACACCAGCGCCCAAGACACCGACGCCCACGACACCGGCGCCCGCCCGGCTGCGTGTGGTGGCCCCCAAGGTGGACGCCGACCCGGACCCCACGCCGCGACGGGCACCGCGTGCGGCGGTGCGGCATACCGACTCGGGGGACGCACCCGAAGCCGCGGCGTCCGAGGCTGTGGCGGCGGAGTTGGCCGCCATACCGGAGCTGGCCGGCATACCGGAGGTGGCGCGGGCGGTGGAATTCCTGCGGCGCCGGCTGACCGGTGACTATGTCGTGGACAACTACGGCCACGATCCGCATTTCACCGAGCATGTGCTCCACCCGCTGCTGCGGGTGCTGGCTAACTCGTGGTTCCGCGTCGAGGTGCGCGGCATCGAACACATCCCGGATACGGGCGGGGCGCTCGTGGTCGCCAACCACGCCGGCACCGTGGCACTGGACTCGTTGATCACCACGCTGACCATCCACGACCACCACCCGGCCCACCGGGCACTACGGGAGCTGGGGGCCGACCTGGTCTTCGGCACCCCGGTGCTGGGCAATCTCGCCCGCAAGGGCGGGGCCACCCTGGCCACCAATGCCGACGCCGAGCGACTGCTGGCCGATGGGGAACTCGTCGGCGTCTGGCCGGAGGGCTTCAAAGGGGTCGGCAAGCCCTATCGGGAGCGCTACAAGCTGCAGCGCTTCGGCCGCGGTGGGTTCGTCGCGGCGGCGGTGCGCACGGGCGCGCCGATCATCCCGTGCTCGGTGGTCGGCTCGGAGGAGATCTATCCGATGCTGGCCGACCTGCGGCCGCTGGCCCGGCTGCTCGGGCTGCCCTACTTCCCGCTCACCCCGTTGTTCCCGCATTTCGGGCTGCTGGGTCTGATTCCGTTGCCCAGCAAGTGGATCATCGAGTTCGGCGCCCCCATCCCGACCGCGCAATTGGGGCCGGCGGCGGCCGACGACTCGATGCTGGTCCTGGACCTGACCGAACGGGTCCGCGAGAACATCCAGCAGGCCCTCTATGCCGCGCGTGCCAGCCGGCGCTCAGTCTTCCGGTAGGGGCGCCGGGGGCGTCTCACCCTTGGGGCGGTATTGTGCGCGCACACTTTGTGCCTTCGTTCACAAGCGCGTAGCCTGAACAACGGCTCGGGTGCCTGGAAACCCCTGGCCGATCCCTAGCCGTTCTTCAGGCCGCCAGGAAGTGAACGTCGTGCCGCCCACCGAGTTGCGCCGCCGGGATATCCCCGATGCAACGGTCGCCCGACTCTCGGCATACCTGCATGTGCTGGAGGCGATGGCCGATCGCGGTGAGGAGTCCACCTCCTCCGAGGCATTGGCGACCGCCGCCGGCGTGCAGTCGGCCAAGGTGCGCAAGGATCTGTCCTATCTGGGCACCTGTGGGGTGCGCGGCGTCGGCTACGACGTGGGCCGCCTCGCGGTGCACATCGCCCGGGAGCTCGGCCTGGCCAAGGACTGGCCGGTGGTCATCGTCGGGATGGGCAACCTGGGTCGGGCGCTGGCCGGCAGCGGCGGGCTCACCGCCCGCGGGTTCACCCTGGTCGGCGGCGTCGACCACGACCCGGAGGTCATCGGATCCGAAGTAGGCGGGATCGTCGTCGCCCCGATGTCCGCCCTGCCCGACTTGGTCGCGGCCGGTCATCCGATCGGCGTCATCGCCACCCCATCGGCCGCCGCCCAGGAAGCCGCCGATGCCCTGATCGCCGCCGGGGTCCCCGCGATCCTCAATTTCGCCGGCGGCAGCCTGATCACCCCCGAGACCGTCGACGTGCGCCATGTCGATATCGCCGGGGAACTGCGCATTCTCGCCTTCCGCGCCCAGCGCCGGGCGGCCGAGACGGTATGGAGCGAGGTGGCCCGATGAGCCTGCTCGTCCTCGGACTCTCGCACCGGGATGCCCCCCTGGACCTGCTCGAGCGGATCAGCCTGGACGCCACCGGGCGCGCGGCGCTCGCCACCGCCGTGGCCGGCAGCGAGCATGTCGCCGAGACCGTCGTGGTCTCCACCTGCAATCGCACCGAGGTCTATGTCGAGGCGGTGACCTTCCACGGTGCGGTGGCCGCGGTCACCGATGCACTGGCCGCAGTCTCCGGGATCGCCCGCGCCGAACTGACCGCCCGCCTGGCCGTGCACTTCGAAGACCGGGCCATCGCCCATGCCTTCCGCGTGGCCAGCGGCCTGGACTCGATGGCCTTGGGGGAGAGCCAGATTCGCGCCCAGTTGCGGGGCTCCCTGAGCGAGGCGCAGCAGCAGCAGGTGGTGGGCCCGGCGCTGCAGGCGCTCTTCCAACGGGCCCTGCGGGTGGGCAAGCGGGTGCACACCGACACTCCGATCGAGACCGTCTCCCGCTCTCTCGTGGCCGACGCCTACCAGGAGGCCGCGGCCACCGTCGGACCGCTGACGCAGGCCCGGGTGCTGGTGCTCGGCGCCGGTGCGATGGCCGCGCTGGCGGCCACCACCGCATACCGGGCCGGGGTCGGCCGACTCACCATCGCCAACCGGACGGTGGCCCGCGCGCAGGCGCTGGCCGAGCGGCTCGACGGCCACGCCGTCGCGCTGGCCGACCTGGCCGAGCACCTGCCGGAGGCGGATGTCATCGTCTCCTGCATCGGGGCTCAGGGTTTGGTGGTGAGCACCGAGGCGGCCGCCGCGGCCGCGCGCGCCGATCACCCTCAGGTGTATGTCGACCTCGGCCTGCCGCACGACATCGCCCACGAGGTGGGGCAGCTCCCCGGCATTCGGCGGCTCGGGCTGGACGCCTTGGCGGCCCTGCAGGCGAGCGCGGATGCGGGCGATCCCGTCCTGGCCCAGGCCAGTGACCTGGTCACCGCCGAGGTCGCCGCCTTCCTCACCGCCCGCGCCGAACTCGAGGCCGCCCCGGCCATCGCCGCCCTGCGCCGCCGGGCCGCAGCGACCCTCGATGCCGAACTGGCCCGCTTGAGTGCCCGCACCCCGGGCCTGAGCGACCAGGAGCGCCGCGAGGTGGAAATCGCCATGGGCCGGCTGGTGGACAAGATGCTGCACGGGACCACCGTGCGGGTCAAAGAACTCGCCGCGTCCGGTCGCATCGGCGAATACGCGCAGGCCCTAACCGAACTCTTCGACCTCGACCCGCAGACCGTCGCCTCGGTTTCGCGTCCGCCACGCGTCGAGGTGTCCGGCTTCGCCGGTGAACTCCCGCAGGAGCAGCGATGACCGCCGCCGGTATGCCGCGGACGCTGCGGCTGGGCACCCGCCGCAGCCGCCTGGCCATGACCCAGTCCACCCACGTCGCCGATGCGCTGCGGGCGCACGGACATACCGTGGAACTCGTCGAGATCGTCACCGAAGGGGATCGTTCCAGCGCCCCGCTGGAGGTCATCGGCGGCACCGGCGTCTTCGCCTCCGCGCTGCGTGCGGCGCTGCAGCGCGGTGAGGTCGACTTCGCGGTCCACTCGCTCAAGGACCTGCCGACCACCCCCGAACCGGGGCTGGTCATCGCCGCCATCCCGCGGCGCGAAGACGTCCGCGATGTGCTGATCAGCCGCGATGGGTCCACGCTGGGCGAGCTGCCGAGTGGTGCCCGGGTGGGCACCGGCTCCCCGCGCCGCGCCGCTCAGGTGCATGCTCTCGGACTGGGCCTGGAGACGGTATCCATCCGCGGCAATGTGGAGACCCGGATCGCCGCGGCCACCTCGGGTGAGTTGGACGCGGTGATCCTCGCCCGCGCCGGGCTGAGCCGCCTCGGCCTGCTCGATCAGGTGAGCGAGACGCTCGACCCCATTCAGATCCTGCCCGCCGCCGGCCAGGGCGCCCTCGCCGTGGAATGCCGCGCCGCCGACGAGGAGGTATGCCGCATCCTCGCCGTCCTCGACGATGCGGACACCCGCACCTGCGTCAGCGCCGAGCGTGCCGTGCTGCGCGCCCTGGAGGCCGGCTGCACCGCCCCGGTCGGGGTGCTCGCCGAGGTCGTCGAAGGCATGGACGAACTCGAGCTGTCCGTGCGCGCCTTCGTCGGCACCAAGGACGGTTCAGTGCAATTGCGCCGCTCGCTCATCGGCCCGGTGAGCGACCCCGAAGGCGTGGGACTGCGCCTGGCCGACCTCCTCCTGGAGGACGGCGCCGACGTAGCCC
>ERZ501047.266-NODE-266-length-18493-cov-14.188849_pt1 | contig 18493 bp, 13 predicted proteins | sample MGYA00510868_ERZ501047 | MGnify/ENA primary metagenome ERZ501047 (study PRJEB25958, sample SAMN03398593) | human skin metagenome | study: EMG produced TPA metagenomics assembly of the Human Skin Microbiome Metagenome (human skin metagenome) data set. | reverse complement strand
GTGGGACGATCCCCGACCGCGGGCTGTATGCCGTGATGCTGGCCACCGGTGACGGTCCCGGCCGGCGGGTGGGCGAGCTCGACGAGGAGATGGTCTACGAGTCGCGGGTGGGCGACGTCTTCACGCTCGGCTCGACGGCCTGGCGCATCGAGGACATCACGCACGACCGGGTGCTCGTCACGCCGGCCCCGGGCCAGCCCGGTCGTCTGCCCTTCTGGAAGGGCGACCAGCTCGGGCGCCCGGCCGAGCTCGGCGCGGCGGTCGGGGCACGGCTTCGCGAGCTCTCACGACTGCCACGGGAGGACGCCGTGCACCGCCTGTCCGACGGCGGGCTGGACGCCTGGGCGGCCGACAACCTGGTCGACTACCTCGCCGAGCAGCGCGAGGCCACGGGCGTGGTGCCCGACGACCGGACCGTGGTGGTCGAGCGCTTCCGCGACGAGATCGGCGACTGGCGGATCGCGATCCACTCCCCCTACGGACAGCAGGTGCACGCTCCCTGGGCGCTGGCCGTCGCGGCCCGCTTCCGCGAGCGGTTCGGCTACGACGTGCAGGCGATGAACGCCGACGACGGCATCATCCTGCGGCTCCCGGACCTCGACACGGCCGTCGACGGGCCTGCGGGCGACGACGGGGAGTCCGGCGACGTGACGGACTGGACCCGCGAGATCGTCGACCTGATCACCCTCGACCCGGACGACGTCCGGGCCCTGGTGACGGCCGAGATCGGCGGCTCGGCCGTCTTCGCCGCCCGGTTCCGCGAGTGCGCCGCGCGCGCCCTGCTGCTGCCGAGGCGCCAGCCCGGTCGGCGTCAGGCCCTGTGGCAGCAGCGGCAGCGGTCCGCGCAGCTGCTCGAGGTGGCCAGCCGCTACCCGTCCTTCCCCATCGTCCTCGAGGCCGTGCGGGAGTGCCTCCAGGACGTCTTCGACGTCCCCGGGCTGATCGACCTGATGGCCCGCGTCCGGTCCAGGGACGTCCGTGTCGTCGAGGTCGAGACGCCGACCCCGTCGCCGTTCGCCAAGAGCCTGCTCTTCGGCTACGTCGCCCAGTACCTCTACGAGGGCGACTCCCCCCTGGCCGAGCGCCGGGCCGCCGCGCTCTCGCTCGACGCCGACCTGCTGTCGGACCTGCTCGGCCAGGACGCCGGCAGCTCACTGCGAGACCTGTTGGACCCCGAGGTCATCACCGCGACCGAGGCCGACCTGCAACGCCTCTCGCCGGCTCGACGGTGCCGGGACGCCGAGGGGGTCGCCGACCTCCTGCGCGTCGTGGGTCCCCTGAGCACTCCCGACGTCGCGCTGCGCTGCGCCGCCGAGGAGGACGCCTACCCGGACGCGGGGCAGGCGGCGACCTGGCTGCAGCAGCTCGAGTCGGCGCGCCGCGTCGTCCGGGTCCGCATCAGCGACGAGGAGCGGTGGGCCGTCGTGGAGGACGCGGGTCGGCTGCGCGACGCCCTCGGGGTGGCCGTGCCGCCCGGCATCGCCGACAGCCTGCTGGACGGCGGCGACGACCCGCTGGGCGGACTCGTGCAGCGATACGCGCGCACCCACGGACCCTTCACCGCCACGGCCGTCGCCGCGACCCTCGGGCTCGGCACGGCGGTCGCCTCGCACGCCCTCGCTCGTTTCGTCGGTCGCGGTCAGCTCGTCGAGGGTGAGCTGCTCCCCGAGCAGCTCGGCGGCGGGCAGCACGGCGTCGAGTACTGCGACGTGCAGGTCCTGCGCACCCTGCGGCGACGCTCCCTGGCGGCGCTCCGCGCAGAGGTCGAGCCGGTCCCGGTGACCGACCTGGCGCGGTTCGTGCCGGTCTGGCACGGCATCGGGGATCGCAGCCGGGGCGTCGAGGCCGTGGCGCGCGCCGTGGAGCAGCTGGCCGGGGCGCGCCTGCCCGCCAGCGCCGTCGAGACACTCGTGCTGCCGGCCCGCGTGCCGGACTACTCCCCCGCGATGCTGGACGAGCTGACGGCGACGGGTGAGGTGCTGTGGCAGGGGCACGGGTCCCTGCCCGGGGACGACGGCTGGGTCTCGCTGCACCTGGCGGACACCGCCCACCTCACGCTGGCAGCCCCCGGCCCGGAGGCTGATCTCACGACGGAGCAGCGAGACCTGCTCGACCACCTGCGGCTGGGCGGGGCGCACTTCGTGGCCGGGCTCGCCGCGACGCTCGGACGAGGCACCGACGCCACGGTCGTCGATGACCTGTGGGCACTGGTCTGGGCAGGGCACGTCACCGGCGACACGTTCACGGCCGTGCGAGGCCTGCTCGACGGGGGCCACACGGCGCACAAGCCACGCCGCAGCGGCCCCCGGGCCGGACGCGGCGGTCGACGCGGCACCCTCGGGACGCTGCGTGGGGGCGGTCCCCGCAGCGGCCTGGCCCGGCCCGCCTCGAACGTGCTCATCACCGACCCCCGCGGCCTCGGGCGATGGAGCGTCCTGCCGGCCACCGAGACCGACGCGACCGTCCGCGCGTGGGCGCAGGCCGAGCTGCTCCTCGACCGCTACGGCGTGGTCACCCGCGGCAGCGCGGTCGCCGAGGAGGTCGTGGGCGGCTTCGCGTCCGTCTATCGGGTCCTCGCCGCCGCCGAGGAGGCCGGTCGGGTGCGACGCGGCTACTTCGTGGAGGGCCTCGGCGGTTCCCAGTTCGCGACCGCGGGGGCCGTGGACCGTCTGCGCGCCGGCAGCCGGGTCCTCGACGACACCGCCGGTGGTCAGCAGGGGGCTGGCCTGCCGGCCAGCCCGCTCGCGCACCTCGGCGACGCCTGGTCGGTGAGCGCTAAGCGTCGCGGAGCTCAGCCCGAGCGCCCCGCCCTGGTCCTGGCCGCGACCGATCCGGCCAACGTCTACGGTGCGGCGCTGCCCTGGCCCGAGAGGCCGGACGACGCAGGCAGGCATCGTCCGGCCCGCAAGGCCGGTGCCCTCGTCGTGCTCGTGGACGGGCGCCTGGTCCTCTACGTCGAGCGTGGTGGCAAGACGCTGCTGTCCTTCGGCGAGGACCCCGCCGACCTCGGGGCCGCCGCCAGGGCGCTGGCGGACGTGGTGCACCGCGGCGCGCTGGGCAGGCTCAGCGTCGAGCGCGCGGACGGCGCCGCACTCCTCGGGTCCGATCACCCGCTCGTGCAGGCGCTGGCGGACGCCGGCTTCCACCACACCCCGCGCGGCCTGCGACTGCGCCGTTGACACCGCTGACACCGAAGGAGCTCGGAGGATGACGACGGTCTGGACGATCGGGCACTCGACACGCCCGCTCGAGGAGCTCATCGGGCTGCTGCGCGAGCACGAGATCACCCAGCTCGTCGACATCCGCACGGTGCCGGGCTCGCGACACAACCCGCAGTACTCCCAGGAGGCTCTGCGGACCTCGCTCCCGGAGCACGGTGTCCGCTACGTCTACCTCAAGGAGCTGGGCGGCCTGCGCAAGACCGCGCCGGACTCGATCAACGGTGCCTGGCGCAACGCCTCCTTCCGGGGCTACGCCGACTACATGCAGACGCCGGCGTTCCGCGCGGCCGTGGACGAGCTCGTGGACCTGGCCGCCCGGCCTCGGACGGCGATCATGTGCGCCGAGGCCGTGCCCTGGCGGTGCCACCGCTCGCTGGTGGGCGACGCCCTGCTGGTCCGCGGCGTGCGGGTCGTGGACATCGTGGGTCCTCACCAGGCCCGCGAGCACAAGCTCACCGCCTTCGCCCAGGTCGAGGGATCCTCCATCACCTATCCCCCGGAGACCCCCGACTGACCGTGAGCAAGCGGACGCCAGTCGTCCGCAACCGCCGCTACGGTCCCCTCATGGCTATCACTCCAAAGCTTGACCTCGTCGTCCTGGACTGTCCCGACGCGCTCGAGCTGGGCCGCTTCTACGGCGCCCTGCTCGGCTACGAGCTGGAGGAGGGCGCCGACCGTGCGTGGGTCAATCTCGTCCCGCCGGGCGGTGGAGTCTCCAAAGACAACCCGGACGGGCGCGCGACGCTGGCCTTCCAGCGCATCGATGACTACGTCGCGCCCACCTGGCCCGGCGGCGCCCATCCGCAGCAGTTCCACCTGGACCTGAGCGTCCCCGCCATCGATGCTGCAGAGCCACGAATCCTCGAGCTGGGCGGCCGGGTGCACGAGCACCAGCCGTCCGAGGAGGGCAGCTTCCGCGTCTACCTGGACCCGGCCGGCCACCCCTTCTGCCTCGTCCAGGGCTGATCGGTGCAGGAAGCCAGGACTGGATGACGTGTGTACAGTGTCCACATGAGCGCCCCCGCACCGTACGTCATCTTCCCCGGCACCACCCGAGACGCCCTCAGCACCTACCAGCGGATCTTCGGCGGCGAGCTGAGCCTGCACACCCGAGGGGACCTGCGGCGCACCGACGAACCGCTCGACGCCATCGGGCACGGCCAGCTGACCGGCCAGGTCACGGTCTTCGGCGCGGACGGCACCGACGGCCAGCAGACCGTCCGCACGGCCGGGCTGATGCTGGCCCTCCTCGGGGCGGCTGACGCCGACACCTCGCGGCGCTGGTTCGCCGAGCTGAGCGAGGGCGGCACCGTCGTGGACGACCTGCAGGCTCGCCCCTGGGGCGACTGGGACGGGCAGGTCGTCGACCGCTTCGGCCTGCCCTGGCTGATCGGCTTCCAGCCGCAGGCCTGAGCCCCGAAAGACGCCAGGCTCCCGGCATACGGCCGGTCGTGCCAGGATCGGTCCATGCCCGAGGGAGATGCCGTATGGCGCACCGCCCGGCGCCTCCACCGGGCGCTCGCGGGGCGCGTGGTCACCGACTGCGACCTGCGCTGGCCATCGCTGGCCACCGCCGACCTGCGCGGACGCACGACGGTGGAGGTCGTACCGCGCGGCAAGCACATCCTGCACCGGCTCGACGACGGGCTGACCCTCCACTCGCACCTGCGGATGGACGGGTCCTGGCGCACCCACGACCCGGCGAGGCTCACGCTGCGGCAGCTGCGCGACCCGGACGTGCGCGCGGTCGTGGGCTGCGAGACCGCGACGGCCATCGGCACCATGCTCGGGATGATCGACCTCGTCCGGACTGCTGACGAGGGGCGCCTCGTCGGGCACCTCGGCCCGGACCTGCTCGGTCCCGACTGGGACCCGGAGGTGGCCGTCGCCAACCTGCAGCGCCGCCCCGACCGCGAGATCGGCGCCGCGCTCCTGGACCAGCGCAACCTGGCGGGGGTCGGCACGATGTGGGACGCGGAGGTGCTGCACCTGGAGCGCGTGTGGCCATGGACACCCGTCGCCGAGCTCGACGCGGCGCGCCTGCGGTCCATCGTCACGCGGGTCCAGGCGTTGGTCGACGCCAGCAAGGTGCTGCGCCAGTCGACGTCGACCGGTTCGCTCGCTCCGGGTCAGGAGATGCTGGTGCACGGTCGCAGCGGCCTCCCCTGCCGACGCTGCGGCGGCCCGGTGCGGCTCTCGCGGATCGGGGAGGCGCCGCAGGACCGGGCGATGTTCTACTGCCCGGTCTGCCAGGGCGGGCTCGGGCCCGACGACGACGGGCGACGTCAGCGTCCGCTCGGCGAGGGGCGAAGCGGGCCGAGCCGCAACGGCTGAGACGGCAGCTCAGGTGCCGCAGCTCACGCGGCCGAGCGTGCGGAGGTGGAGGCTGGCGCGAGCTCGCGCTCTGCGGACACCGGGAGCGGGACGGGTGCCGACATCCGCTCGGAGGCGGCGACCCGGGTGGACACGTCCCCGAGGACGGTCGACAGGGGCACGTCCAACGCCGCACAGATCGAGGAGATGAGCTCCGAGGACGCTTCCTTCTCGCCACGCTCGACCTCGGACAGGTAGCCGAGGGAGACCTTGGCGGACGCGGACACGTCCCGGAGCGTGCGACCGAGGGTGCGCCGGCGGTCGCGCAGTACCTGGCCCAGCTCACGACGCAGCAGGGTCATCCCTCGCTCCCTTCTCGGCCAGCACGCACGTTCGTGGCCCACGATAGCGCGCCAGCCCCACGGCGGCCCTCCTGCCATGCGGACCACCCCTCGGTCGGCGCAGCCCGGCCCGCGTGTCCCGCCTCCCCCCCCGATCTCCCCCCTGCAGATCGCGAGGGTCGGCGCCAAGGAGGTCCGACCAAAGGCTCACGATCCGGAGGGAGGGGGCTGTGCGCCCTCTGCACAACGCTGGGATCAGCCCAGACCTTCCAGGGCGCGCGCCAGCACCGCCTGCACGCTCGCCGCCCGGATCGCCGCGCGTTCCCCCGCCAGCGTGAGCCTCCACGCCCGGCAGCCGGACGCGTCCGCCACAGCGACGTAGACCGTCCCGACCGGCTCGCCGTCCGCCGGGTCCGGACCCGCGACGCCGGTCGTCGCGAGACCGACGTCGGCGCGGCACACCCGCCGGGCCCCCTCGGCCAGCTGCCGGGCGACCTCGTCGTTGACCGCGCCGCGGGCCGCCAGCAGGGCAGCCTCGACCCCGAGCACCTCGGCCTTGACGTCATAGGCGTATGCCACGACCCCGCCGCGCACGACCGCACTCGCGCCCGGGACGCTCACCAGGTCAGCCACGACGAGCCCCCCGGTCAGCGACTCGGCGGTCGCCACGGTCAGACCGCGCTCGGCCAGCCGCGCCACCAGGCGGCTCGCCAGGTCGGACCTGTCCGAGCCGTATGCCGTCCCGCCCGCCGTCACGCCCCGCCGCCGGGACGCGCGTCCCGCCGCAGCCGGTGCGCTGCGAGGAGGTAGTCGACGCCGGTCACGACGGTGACGACCAGCGCGGCGGCCATGACGAGGGCGCACGCCCAGTGCCACAGGTCGTTGCCGGGCAGGACGTACATGCCGAGGGCGATGGCCTGCAGCATGGTCTTGAGCTTGCCGCCACGACTCGCCGCCATCACGCCGTAACGGATCACGACGAAGCGCAGCAGCGTGATCCCCAGCTCGCGCACGAGGATGACGACCGTCACCCACCACCAGAGGTCGCCGATCAGCGACAGACAGATCAGGCCGGCGCCCATGAGGGCCTTGTCGGCGATCGGGTCGGCGAGCTTGCCGAAGTCGGTGATCAGGCCGCGCGAGCGTGCGAGGTCCCCGTCGATCTTGTCGGTGACCGAGGCGAGGACGAAGACGCCCCAGGCCCACCACCGGTCGCTCGCGTCCAGCCCGCCCTGACGCATGAGCAACCACACGAACACGGGGACGAGCAGGATCCGCAGCATCGTCAGCGCGTTGGCGATGTTCCAATTGCTGACGTGCCGCTGCGGGGCGCGTCCCCCGGGCGTCACGGGTGCGCTCACGACGCGGCCCCCGGCTGCGGCTCAGCGGTCTCGGTCAGGGTCTCGGCCGTCGTCTCCGCGAGCGGCTCGGCCACCAGGTCGACGCCCTCGCTCGCCACGACGGTCGCGCGCACGAGGTCGCCCACGCGAGGCAGGGGCGCGCCGTCGGCATACGAGAGCAGGGTCACGCCGTCGACGTCGGGCCCCTGGAAGGGCGAGCGCCCGACGACCTCGACGGCACCACCCGAACCCCCGACCTCATCCTTAGCCTCAGCCTGCTCGACGGACTCGACCAGCACCTCGACGACCGACCCCACCCGCTCATCGGCCCGCTGCGCCATCAGCTCGTCCACGAGCGCCTGCACGCGGGCCACCCGCTCTGCCACGACGTCCTCGTCGACCTTGTCGGCGTAACCCTCGGCCTCGGTGCCGTCCTCGTCGGAGTAGCCGAAGACGCCCACGACGTCGAGCCGGGCCGCTGCGAGGAAGCGTTCGAGCTCGGCCACGTCGTCGTCGGTCTCGCCGGGAAAGCCCACGATGACGTTGGACCGGATGCCGGCGTCCGGCCGGATCGCCCGGATCTGCTCGACGAGCCTCAGGAAGGCCTCGGTCGACCCGAACCGCCGCATCCGGCGCAGCACCGGCTCGCTCGCGTGCTGGAAGGAGATGTCGAAGTAGGGGACGACGGTCGGCACGCGCAGCAGCGTCTCGATCAGACCCGGACGGATCTCGGCGGGCTGGAGGTAGGACACGCGGATGCGGGGCAGCCCCTCGATCTCGCCGAGCGACTCGACGAGCGACTCGAGCAGCCGCAGGTCGCCGAGGTCCTTGCCGTAGGACGTGGAGTTCTCCGACACGAGGAAGACCTCGCGGACGCCCTGGTCGACGAGCCAGCGCGCCTCGGCCAGCACGTCGGCGGGGCGGCGCGACACGAACGACCCGCGAAAGGCCGGGATCGCGCAGAAGGCGCACCGCCGGTCGCACCCGGAGGCGATCTTGAGGGGGGCCCAGGGGCGCCCGTCGAGCCGGCGGCGCACGACCCGGGGCCCGCTGTCCGGGGCGACGCCGGCCGGCAGGTCGGGCACCTGCGCCACGCCCGCGTCGGGCAGGGCGTCGACAGCGGCCCCGTGCCCCGGCAGCGCCACGCCGGTCGAGGCGACCTGGCGGGCGGCCGGGGACAGCGGCAGCAGGCGGCGCCGGTCGCCCGGCACATGCGCCTCGGGGGTGCTCCCCGCGAGGATGGCGCGCAGGTGCGAGCTCATGTCGGTGTAGGAGTCGAAGCCCAGCACCGCGTCGGCCTCGGGCAGCTGGTCGGCCAGCTCCTTGCCGTAGCGCTCGGCGAGGCAGCCCACGGCCACGACCTTCTGGGTGCGCCCGTGCTCCTTGAGGTCGGAGGCCTCGAGCAGGGCGTCGATGGAGTCCTTCTTGGCCTGCTCGACGAAGCCGCAGGTGTTGACCACCGCGACGTCGGCGTCGGCCGCGTCGTCGACGAGCCGCCAGCCACCGTCGGCGAGCCGGCCCGCCAACTCCTCGGAGTCCACCTCGTTGCGGGCACACCCCAGCGTCACGACGGCCACGGTCCTCGGAGCGTGCAGGTCGGTCTCGGGGTCAGCGGTCATGGGACAACCCTAGATGCCACCGGGGCGATCGCCCTCATGCCTGCACCGGCCCCCCGGCCCGACCGTGCGGCCGGGGCCGCCGGAGGCGCGTCAAGAAGGCGTCAAGACCCGTCAACCAGCCGTCAAACGGCCCGGTCGGGCAGGCGCCCGGTGCTGGAGTGGCGCCCGTGATCGAAGACATCCTCGTCGGCCTCGTCGCCGCCTCTCTCGCCGTCTATCTCCTGGTGGCCCTGCTGCGGCCCGAAGGCCGGTGACCCATCGTGGGTGACCTCCTGACCGTCCTGGCGCTCGTCGCGCTGCTGGCGATCGTCCACGTGCCCCTCGGGACCTGGATGGCCCGGGTCTACACGTCGACCCGCCACCTGTGGGTGGAGCGCGTGCTCTACCGCGCCGCGGGCGTCAACCCGGACGGCGAGCAGACCTGGCGCTCCTACGCCCTGTCCGTGATGGGCTTCTCCGTCGCCTCGGTCCTCGGGCTGTGGGCGCTGATCACGGCCCAGCGGTGGCTGCCGCTGCGCGCCGGCCGTGAGGGCATGAGCTGGCACACCGGCCTCAACACCGCGGTGTCCTTCACCACCAACACCAACTGGCAGTCCTATGCCGGGGAGGTCGGCACCGGGCACCTGGTGCAGATGGCCGGCCTGACGGTGCAGAACTTCGTCTCCGCCGCGGTCGGCATGGCCGTCGCCGTCGCGCTCGTGCGCGGCCTGGCCCGCGAGCGCACCTGGCGGCTGGGGAGCCTCTGGGTGGACCTGGTCCGGGGCACGGTGCGGATCCTGCTGCCCATCGCGGTGCTCGGGGCGCTGGTCCTGATCGCGGGCGGCGTGGTGCAGAACCTCGCCAGCCCCACCGAGATCACCACGGTCACGGGGGCGCGCCAGACCGTCCAGGGCGGCCCGGTGGCCTCCCAGGAGGTCATCAAGCTGCTCGGCACCAACGGCGGCGGCTTCTTCAACGCCAACAGCGCCCACCCCTTCGAGAACCCCAACGCGTTCACCAACCTGGTGGAGGCCTTCCTGGTGCTGTGCATCCCCTTCTCGCTGCCGTGGACCTACGGGATGCTGGTCCGGGACCGTCGTCAGGGCCACGTCGTGCTGGTGCTCATGGCCTCGCTGTGGTCGCTCGGCCTGGCCGCGGCCTATGCCGCCGAGCGGGCCGCCGCCACCGGTGCCACCGGCGCCCTGGAGGGCAAGGAGATGCGCTTCGGCCTCATCGGCTCCGTGCTCTTCGGGACCGCGACCACGGGCACCTCCACGGGTGCGGTCAACTCGATGCACGACTCCTACAGCGCCCTCGGCGGCGGGATGCTCATGCTCAACATGATGCTGGGCGAGGTCTCCCCCGGCGGCGTGGGCACCGGGCTCTACTCCGCGCTGATCCTGGCGATCATCACGGTCTTCATCGCCGGCCTGATGGTGGGCCGCACCCCGGAGATCCTCGGCAAGCAGATCGGCCGCCGCGAGATCACCTGCGCGGCGCTCTACGTCATCGCGATGCCGGCCCTGGTGCTCGCGGGCACCGCGATCGCCCTGTCGGTGCCCGTCTCGCGGGACGCGCTGCTCAACGTCGGGCCCCACGGCCTGTCGGAGATGCTCTACGCCTTCACCTCGGCGTCCAACAACAACGGCTCCGCCTTCGCCGGGCTGTCGGCCGACCAGCCGCTGCTCAACCTCATGCTGGCCGCCTGCATGTTCCTCGGCCGCTTCGTCCCGATCGTGCTGGCGCTGGCGCTCGCGGGCTCGCTCGCCGAGCAGCGCCGTCGCCCGGTCACCGACGGCACCATGCCGACCCACACGCCGGTCTTCGCGGGCCTGCTGGTCGCGATCACCATCGTCCTGGCCGGTCTCACCTTCTTCCCCTCCCTCGCCCTCGGACCCCTCGCGGAGGCCCTGTCATGAGCGCCACCACCCACGCCCACCGCGAGCAGAGCCGGCCGCTGTGGAGCACCGCCGCGGCGGCCCTGCCCCAGGCCCTTGCCAAGCTGGACCCGCGGCACGCCGTGCACACCCCGGTCATCTTCGTCGTCTGGGTGAGCGCGGTCGTCACCACGGTCCTGGCCGTGGTGCACCCCTTGGTCTTTTCCGTCAGCGTGGCGCTGTGGCTGTGGGCGACCATCGTCTTCGCCAACCTGGCCGAGGCCGTCGCCGAGGGCCGGGGCAGGGCCCAGGCCGACTCGCTGCGCAAGGCCAAGGTCGAGGCGCGGGCCCGGCGGCTGCGCGCCGACGGCTCCGAGGAGGAGGTCCCCGGCGCGGAGCTGGCGATCGGCGACCTGGTCGTCGTCGAGGCCGGTCAGGTCATCCCCGGCGACGGCGATGTGGTCGAGGGCGTCGCCACGGTCGACGAGTCCGCGATCACCGGCGAGTCCGCCCCCGTGATCCGCGAGTCCGGTGGCGACCGGTGCGCCGTGACCGGTGGCACGACCGTCCTGTCGGACCGGATCGTGGTCAAGATCACGACCAAGCCGGGCGAGAGCTTCATCGACCGGATGATCTCCCTCGTCGAGGGCGCCGCCCGGCAGAAGACGCCCAACGAGATCGCCCTGGACATCCTGCTCACCACGTTGACCCTGATCTTCCTGCTGGCGGTGAGCGCCATCGCCCCGATCGCGGCGTGGAGCGGCGCCCGGCCCAGCCTGATCGTGCTGGTCGCACTGCTGGTGTGCCTCATCCCCACCACGATCGGAGCGCTCCTGTCGGCCATCGGCATCGCCGGCATGGACCGGCTCGTCCAGCGCAACGTCCTGGCCATGTCCGGCCGCGCCGTGGAGGCCGCCGGCGACGTGTCCACGCTGCTGCTGGACAAGACCGGCACCATCACCTTCGGCAACCGTCGCGCGAGCGAGTTCCTGCCGGTGGCGGGCGTGTCGGTGGAGGAACTCACCGAGGCGACATACCTGTCCTCCATCGCCGACGAGACCCCCGAGGGACGCTCGATCATCGACCTGGCCCTGGAGTCGCTCCCGGCGGGCGCGGTGCGCTCCTCGGAGGACCTCGCCCGGGAGGGCGCCGTGGTCGTCCCCTTCACCGCCCAGACCCGCATGTCGGGCGTGGACCTGCCCGACGGCACCGAGGTGCGCAAGGGTGCGGGCGGCGCGGTGGCCGCGTGGGTCAAGGACAACGGCGGCCGCGAGGAGTCCGAGGCGGTCGTCCTCGCCGACGGCATTGCCGCGGCCGGCGGTACCCCGCTGACGGTGGCCGTCCGCCGTCCCGGCCAGCCTCCCGTCGAGCTCGGCGTCGTGCACCTCAAGGACGTCGTCAAGCCCGGTATGGCGGAGCGCTTCGCCCAGCTGCGGGCGATGGGCATCCGCACGGTGATGATCACCGGGGACAACCCGCTCACCGCCCGCGCGATCGCCGAGGAGGCCGGCGTCGACGACTTCCTCGCCGAGGCCACCCCCGAGGACAAGCTCGCCCTGATCCGCAAGGAGCAGGAGGGCGGCCGGCTGGTCGCGATGACTGGCGACGGCACCAACGACGCCCCCGCGCTGGCGCAGGCGGACGTGGGCGTGGCGATGAACACCGGGACGTCGGCGGCCAAGGAGGCCGGCAACATGGTCGACCTGGACTCCGACCCGACCAAGCTGATCGACGTCGTGGGCATCGGCAAGCAGCTGCTGATCACGCGCGGGGCGCTGACGACCTTCTCCATCGCCAACGACGTCGCCAAGTACTTCGCGATCATCCCGGCGATGTTCGTGACCGTCTTCCCCGGCCTGGACCGCCTCAACGTCATGCGGCTCGCCAGCCCCGAGTCGGCGATGCTCTCCGCGGTGATCTTCAACGCGCTGATCATCGTGGCGCTGATCCCGCTGTCCCTCAAGGGCGTCGCCTACCGGCCGCTCAACGCGTCGCAGCTGCTGCGCCGCAACCTGCTGGTCTACGGGGTCGGTGGCGTCGTCGCCCCCTTCATCGGCATCAAGCTCATCGACCTGGTCGTCTCCCACCTCCCCGGACTGGCGTGATCCCCATGACCTTCCTTCGTCACCTGCGCGCCGGCGCCCTCATGCTGCTGGCCCTCACCGTCCTCACCGGATTGCTCTACCCCTTCGCGGTCACCGGGGCGGCCCGGGCCCTGCCCGGGCAGGCTGACGGGTCGCGGGTCACCCACGATGGCCGGGTCGTGGGCTCCTCGCTGCTCGGCCAGGAGGTCGGGCCCGAGTGGTTCACCGCCCGCCCCTCGGCCACCGACCACGACGGCGCCACCAGCGGCGGCTCCAACCTCGGCATGACCCAGCCCGACCAGCGCGCGGCGGTCGCCGAGCGCCGCGAGGCTCTGACCCGGGCCAACCCGGACGCGACCGGCCCGGTGCCCGCCGACGCGCTCACCATGTCCGGCAGCGGCCTGGACCCGCACATCAGCCCGGCCTACGCGCGCTGGCAGGTCGCCCGGGTCGCCCGGGCCCGCGGGCTGGACGAGGGCCGCGTGCGCGCGCTCGTCGAGCAGCACGTCGAGCACCCCGCCCTGGGCTTCCTCGGCCAGGACCGGGTCAACACGGTCGAGCTCAACCTCGCGCTCGCCGACCTCGCCAAGGGATAAGAATCAGCCCATGCCTCGTGGATCCCTGCGCGTCTACCTCGGTGCCGCACCCGGTGTCGGCAAGACCGTCGCCATGCTCGGCGAGGGGGTGCGCCGCCGGGACCGCGGTACCGACGTGGTGGTGGGGGTGGTCGAGACCCACGACCGCCCCTACACCGCGCACATGGTGGGCGACCTGGAGGTGATCCCCCGCGTCGAGGTGGAGCACCGCGGCAGCCGGATGGCCGAGATGGACGTCGACGCGATCCTGGCGCGCCGCCCCGTGCTGGTCCTCGTCGACGAGCTCGCCCACACCAACGTCCCCGGCAGCCGCCACGAGAAGCGCTGGCAAGACGTCAAGGAGATCCTCGACGCGGGCATCGGCGTGATCACCACGGTCAACATCCAGCACCTGGAGTCGCTCAACGACGCGGTCGCGGGGATCACCGGCGTCCGCCAGCGCGAGACCGTCCCCGACCACGTCGTGCGGGCTGCGGACCAGATCGAGCTGGTCGACATGACCCCCGAGGCGCTGCGCCGCCGGCTCGCACACGGCAACGTCTACAAGCGGGAGAAGGTCGACGCCGCCCTGGCCAACTACTTCCGACCCGGCAACCTCGCCGCCCTGCGCGAGCTGGCCCTGCTCTGGCTGGCGGACCGCGTCGACGAGCGGCTCACCACCTATCGACGGGAGCAGGGCATCCAGGACACCTGGGCCACCCGGGAGCGGGTCCTCGTGGCCCTCACCGGTGGCGACGAGGGCAGCACACTGCTGCGCACCGGCGCGCGGATCGCCTCCCGGGGCGCCGGGGGCGAGCTGCACGCGGTCTACGTCGACCGGGCCGACGGGCTGGGCGGGGCCCCGCTGCCGGCGGTCGCCGAGCAGCGCCGGCTCACCGAGTCCCTCGGCGGGACCTTCCACGTCGTCAGCGGCGAGGACACCGCCGAGGCCATCCTCGAGCTGGCCCGCGCCATCAACGCGACCCAGATCGTCCTCGGCACCAGCCGACGACCGCTGTGGCGCCGGCTGCTCTCCCCGGGCGTCGGGGAGTCGGTGGTGGACGGCTCCGGGGACATCGACGTCCTGATGACCACCCATCACCGCGCCGCCATCCGCCGGGTGGACCTCGGCCCCGGGCTCTCCGCCGGCCGGGTGCGCCTCGGCTGGGTGCTCGCGGTCGTGGCCCCGCTGGTCCTCCTGGGGCTGCTCAGCTTCTTTCCCCTCGCGGGGGGCCTGCCCCTGCAGGTGCTGCTCTACCTGCTCCTCACCGTCGTGGTCGCGGCCGTGGGCGGCCTCTGGCCTGCGCTGGTCGCGGCCGTCTCCTCCTCCCTGCTGATCAACTGGTTCTTCACCCCGCCGGTGCGCACCCTGACCATCTCCGACCCGCAGAGCCTGGCCGCGCTGCTCGTCTTCGTGGCGGTGGCGCTGCTGGTGTCCGCGATCGTGCACACCAGCGTCCGCCGGACCGCCCAGGCCCTGGCGGCTCGGCACGAGTCGGCCGTGCTGGTCGAGCTCTCCCACTCGCTGCTCGGCGCCACCGACCAGCTCGGGCTGCTGCTCGACCGGGCGCGCGACATGTTCCATGCCGAGGGCGCCGCCATCGAGCACCGGGACGGCGAGGGCGAGGACGCCCCCTGGCGCGTCCTCGAGCAGGCCGGCGACCTGGGCGAGGCGGCCGACCGCACCAAGACCGTCGAGCCGGTGGACGAAGACCACCGGCTGGTCCTCGTCGGGCGGCCGGTCGCGGCGCGGGACTCCCGGCTGCTGGCCGCCTTCGCCGCCCACGCCGGGGCGATCCTCACCCGGCGCGCCCTGCGCCGCTCGGCGCGCACCGCGGACGACCTGGCCCGGGACAACCGTGCCCGCACCGCCCTGCTGTCGGCGGTCTCCCACGACCTGCGCACCCCCCTCGCCGGCATCAAGGCGGCCGTCACCGGCCTGCGCTCCACCGACGTGGAGTTCAGCCCCGAGGACGAGGCCGAGCTGCTCGAGGCCATCGAGGACGGCACCGACCGGCTGGACGCGCTGATCGGCAACCTGCTCGACATGTCCCGGATCCAGACCGGCGCCCTGGCCGTGCACCCCCGCGACTGCGCCGTCGGCCCCGTGGTCGCCGGCGCCGTCGCCACCGTCAGCCGCCCCGAGCTGGTCCAGGTCGACGACTGCGAGGCCGAGGCGCACGTCGACCCCGGCTTGCTCGAGCGCGTCCTCGGCAACCTCGTCGAGAACGCCCTGCGGCACGGCGGCGGCTGCCCGGTGACCGTGTCGGCCCGCGCCGACGGCCACCAGGTCGTCCTGCGCGTCGCCGACAGCGGCCCGGGCGCCGACGACGCGACCCGGGAGCGGATGTTCCTGCCCTTCCAGCGCTACAGCGACCAACGGGCCGAGGGCGTCGGCCTGGGGCTGGCGATCGCCCGCGGCCTCACCGAGGCGATGCACGGGACCCTTGAGGCCGACGACACGCCCGGTGGTGGGCTGACGATGGTGGTGACCCTGCCGGCTGCCGGGTCACGGCATACGGTCGAGATCACCGGCGAGGAGGAAGGGAGGGTGAGGGCATGAGCGACCGCCCGGCGCGGATCCTGGTCGTGGAGGACGACGGCGTCATCGTGCGGACCCTGCGGATCAACCTGCGGGCCCGCGGCTACGAGGTGCTCGTCGCCCACGACGGGCGAACCGCGCTGCAGGTGGCGCACGAGGACCAGCCCGACCTCCTCCTGCTCGACCTAGGCCTGCCCGACCTGGACGGGGTGGAGGTGCTGCGCCGGCTGCGACGCACCTCGGCGGTCCCGGTGATCGTGCTGTCGGCCCGGCGCGAGTCCGACGACAAGGTCGAGGCGCTCGACGAGGGCGCCGACGACTACGTCACCAAGCCCTTCGGGATGGACGAGCTGCTCGCCCGGGTGCGGGTCGCGCTGCGCCGCGCCACCTCCGGCTCCCCCGCCGAGCCCGGGGAGAGCACCCCCGCCCCCGTGCGCACGGCCGACTTCACCCTGGACTTCGCGACCTTCCGCGCCACCCGCGACGGGGTCGACGTGCACCTCACCCCCACCGAGTGGCGCCTGCTCGCCGAGCTGGCCCGGCACCGCGACGTCGTCGTCCCCGGGCGCCAGCTGCTGCAGGCCGTATGGGGGCCCGCCTACGGGCGCGAGTCCAACTACCTGCGGGTCTACGCCAACCAGCTGCGCCGCAAGCTCGAGCCCGACCCGACCCACCCCCGCCACCTGCTCACCGAGCCCGGCATCGGCTACCGGCTCCAGGTGTGACCTGCGCCGCCCGCCCCGGGACCGGGCGCGAGGGGGGCCGCACCTGCCAGGTGCGGCCCCCCTCTAGGCATACGGGTAGGTCAGGAGCCGCCGGAGCGGCCGTGCTGGGTGAGCTCCCAGGCGTCCTCGGACTCCTCGTCCACGCCCTCCTCGTCGACGACGCGGCCGGTGACCATGTCCTCCGAGGCGGACGCGTACCGGTCCGCGGGCGCCGCGGCCTCCTCGACGAGCTCGGGGTCCGCCGCGGGGGCGGGGGCGGCTGGCGGCTCCTCGCCCCGCATGACCGCCAGCGTCGCGGGCAGGTCGTCCGGCTTGATCAGCACGTCGCGGGCCTTGGACCCCTCGGACGGGCCGACCACGCCACGGGACTCCAGCAGGTCCATGAGACGCCCGGCCTTGGCGAAGCCCACGCGCAGCTTGCGCTGCAGCATCGACGTCGAGCCGAACTGCGTCGTGACCACCAGCTCGGTGGCCTGCAGCAGCAGGTCGAGGTCGTCCCCGATGTCGTCGTCGATCTGCTTCTGGGGCGCGACGACGGCCACGTCCTCGCGGTAGCTCGGCTTGAGCTGGTCGGTGACCCGCTTGACGACCTCGCTGATCTCGGACTCGGTGACCCACGCGCCCTGGACGCGCATCGGCTTGGAGGCCCCCATGGGCAGGAAGAGCGCGTCGCCCTGCCCGATGAGCTTCTCCGCGCCCGGCTGGTCGAGGACCACGCGGGAGTCGGCGAGCGAGGAGGTCGCGAACGCCATGCGGCTCGGCACGTTGGCCTTGATCAGACCCGTGACGACGTCGACCGAGGGACGCTGGGTGGCGAGCACCAGGTGGATGCCAGCGGCGCGCGCGAGCTGGGTGATGCGCACGATCGACTCCTCGACGTCCCGCGGGGCGACCATCATCAGGTCGGCCAGCTCGTCCACGATCACCAGCAGGTAGGGATAGGGGTGGATCTCCCGCTCGGAGCCCGGCACAGGCTTGACCTGGCCCGCGCGGACGGCCTTGTTGAAGTCGTCGACGTGCTTGAACCCGAAGTTGGCCAGGTCGTCGTAGCGCTGGTCCATCTCGCGCACGACCCACTGCAGCGCCTCGGCGGCCTTCTTGGGGTTGGTGATGATCGGGGTGATCAGGTGGGGGATGCCGTCGTATGCCGTCAGCTCCACCCGCTTGGGGTCCACCAGGATCATCCGGACCTCGTCGGGGGTCGACCGCATGAGGATGGAGGTGATCAGCGAGTTCACGAAGCTCGACTTGCCGGCGCCGGTGGCCCCCGCCACGAGCATGTGCGGCATCTTGGCGAGGTTGGCGATGACGTAGCCGCCCTCCACGTCCTTGCCGACACCCATCACCATGGGGTGCGCGTTGTTGCGGGCGACCTGGGAGCGCAGGACGTCCCCGAGGCAGACGTTCTCGCGGTCGGTGTTGGGGATCTCGACGCCGATCGCGGACTTGCCGGGGATGGGCGACAGGATGCGCACGTCGGCGCTGGCCACGGCGTAGGCGATGTTCTTGGACAGCGCGGTGATGCGCTCGACCTTGACCCCCGGGCCCAGCTCCACGACGTACCGCGTCACCGTCGGGCCGCGGGTGAACCCGGTGACCTGGGCGTCGATGTCGAACTGGTCCAGGACGCCGGTGAGGGCCTCGACCACGCGGTCGTTGGCGGCGCTGCGCTCCTTGTGGGGCGGTCCGGGCTTGAGGATCGAGTCCTCGGGCAGGTGGTAGGTGATGTCCCCGGCCAGGGCCAGCTGCTCGACCCGCTGCGGCAGCGGCTCGGTCGGGGGAGCCTCCAGCTGCGGCTTGCTGGGCACCGCCGCCGGGGCGGGGGCAGGCGCGGACCCGGCCGCGGCACGAGCAGCGTCCGGCCGGCCGTCGGGTAA
>ERZ501047.264-NODE-264-length-18614-cov-4.029581_pt1 | contig 18614 bp, 8 predicted proteins | sample MGYA00510868_ERZ501047 | MGnify/ENA primary metagenome ERZ501047 (study PRJEB25958, sample SAMN03398593) | human skin metagenome | study: EMG produced TPA metagenomics assembly of the Human Skin Microbiome Metagenome (human skin metagenome) data set. | reverse complement strand
AGAAGTTCTCTGTGGGCGCAGCAAGTGGCCAGTCCTGTTGGCTTGTTGGATATACCACAGGCGGCAGTCCAGCCGTTGTCGACACAGGAATGCCAGCCAGAGATTGAGCTTCATCAGCATCCAACCCCGATTCCTGAGCGATCTCGGCGGCCCAGGTTGAATCTCCAGAGCGCTGCGCCGTAATGTACGCAAGCACACCAAGGCCCGCGCCTTGCAAGACGCGCGTCTGCGTCACGGCATCCTGGTTAAACACAGCATTGTGGTACAGGCTTTGTACATTTCCACGGCGCTCAGCAATGCTGGTCATCTTAGCCAGCTTTTCAAAATTGCCTGTTATAAGATACAGGAACGACAGCTGGTCAAAGTCTTTGGTTTTTTGGTACGCACGCTCCACGATGTGATGCGCGCCTAGGCGGAGAGCAGCTTGACCGAGACGTGTCCAGATCTCGGGCACGTTGATAGCTTCCGCCGTTTCGAGCGCCACATCGAGGTTGCCGCACTCCACCGCTAAATCAAAGCGTGTCGTCTTATCCTGCACAAAATGAAGAGCGATTTCGGGGAAGCCCTTCTTTTGCAGATATGCAATTATTGCCTGACCCACCAGACGGGACGTGCGGATAATACTCAGCACTTCATCGTAGCGGCCTTCCAGCAGCGCTAGTTTGAACTTGTACTCGGTGGGGTCCATCACCACTGTACGTGGACAGGCTTGACGATCAAGGCAGTACACCGTCGAACCTTTTACTCGTGTAAGGTATAGCGGCTGTTCGAGCGTCTTTATAATGCCGACATCGCCCTGTGGCAAAGCATACTTAATGTGGTTCAGAGTGCTGTACAGAAGGACGCCATTCGAGTCCCAGGCTGCGCTCTTAATACGGATGGTCTCATGGATTAGATGCGACGAGCTAAAGTGCTTGTCAGTCAGCGTAATGGTGTGCTTCGACAAAAGAGCCACACGAGCACCGTCGGGGCTCCAAACTGCATACTTGACGCTTGGCGCGGCAATTTCGCCGGTCACTGTTTGTTGTTGTGTATCATACAGCTGAACTCCCATTGCCGTACTAAGCAACAAGTGCGATGGACCACCGTAAAAGATCTCGTTAGTCGGCTGCGGGAGCATCAAGGTCTTGACGACTTGATTTAATAGATCACGAATTTCGACACGCTGCTGGCTCTTTTGCAAGACGGCCAGGCGATTGCGTGCAACAAACAATGCCGTAGAGCCCTGACCACGTCTTCCGACGGCGCCACTCTCACCAAGCTCGGCAGGCGGCGAATGCGGGAGCGGCGCAATATCATACACACCAACGTCGCCATTGATCGACGTCACGATGACGGAACGCTCTGCAGGATTAAAGCTCAGAGAGCGGGGCTGGACGTATTGGTTACCAAGGCGACGGATACTGAGCAGCGCATGGTCCTTGCCTGTATTATAGTCCATATGGCGCACCTGCTTGTTGCGAACATAATACAATGAATGGTCATGCAATGCAAACGGCGGGCGCTCGCGTTCTAGTTTGAATACAATCAGACCACTGTCATGCCCAGCAGCAAACAAATTCAGGTGCGGATGAGCCGTAAGGACCCAAAACCGGTCGTTCTCACGGCGGAACGTTTGGACAGCAATGCGCTTGCCCATATCCCATACGCGAATGGTTTTGTCTTCAGAGACCGACAGAATCAATTCAGCATGTGGATGAAAGAGGGATGCAGATACATTGTTGTAATGCCCGCGGCATGTATCGACTTCCCAGGCCTTCGTGTCCGACATGCGCCACAGCTTGATTTGACGATCGTCACTGGCCGACACAATAAGCGGAAGAGCGGGGTGGAAGGCAGCCCAGTTCACACCACGGTCGTGTCCCTCCAGCACATATTTGACCACGACGTCCATATTGGCAAAGAGGTCCATTTGGGTGCTATTCGCTCGTGCAATCTGATCTTCAAGGCTCATTGGCTGCGCAGTCGTGGACTTTTGTTTGAGTGTTGTAAAGTCCCATACACGCACTGTCTGGTCCATCGAAGCCGATACAATCAGGTCTTCGTACGGATGGAATTGAGCACACATCACATAGTGGTTGTGGCCGGTCAGTACCGCAATACAGGTGCGACTTTGCCAGTTCCAAATACGGATGGTCTGGTCATCAGATGCACTAATAATCCATGGGTGTTCGTGATGGAAGAACACGGAACGCACATAATCCAAATGACCATGTAAGGTGAACAGGACCTTGCCGGTCTTGTGGTTCCACACCTTGATTTTGAAGTCGTCGCCGCCACTCACCAAAAGAGGCTGCGTCGGGTGGAAGCAGACGCCACGAACAGGACCTTCATGGTCTTCCAGTCGTTCATAAATTGTACCCGTTTGGTAATTCCAAAGTTGGATTGATCCATTGTGCAACGAGGCCGCAAGCAGCGGTAGCTTCTGGTGAAAGGCGATACCTTTCACACGATTTGACTTTGACTCAAACTTTGTTAGCATCTGCATTATGATGCTGGCAGACAACGTGGCGCCGTATCCCGTTTAAACGGCCCTCGCGCCTTACCCCGTCGTAGAGCGTCTGCAGAACGGACAGTCGTACCAACCAACCCGACGGCGACACGGCCTGCCTGCGCTGGCGTGGATAGTCACGTGTTCTTAGTCATGCTCACGGAGGGTCCCTGGGCATCAAGGAGCACACCTGCACGGCGGCACACGAGGTGCGTATGCCCTTGAGCGGCACAGATGGGTTGGAAGAATGAAAAGGCGGCATCTTCGCAAGCTGAGATGCCACGCTTGGACATGTCTACGATAATGCAGACGCAGTTTGAATACGAATGTCACGCTGAACATGCACATCCGCGTGGACACACTTCCAAGCTCTTGTCTCTACTCACTCTCGCAATACTCCGACACCTCCTATGGACTAAGACCCAAATACCACAACCTTTGCAAGCACTAGAACGTGAGGCTTTTGCAATATTGGATGAGGACGATGAAGCCTCTTGTTTGTGTCTTTCCTACGGCACAGAAGGAAATATCATACTTCCATTTGCCATGACGCGACATTTGCCCAGTCCTGTCCAACGCGTGACACAGCTCCTGTATTCTTGTACCAAGCTAGAAACACGCTTGTACGACTTGTTGGCATCACTGGAATCTACACCGCCAACAACTCTCCACATTGCCATGGTGACAGGTCAATCGCTTTCATTTCCTCAGCATGTGCTCGTGCTACACTTTGACCAGATGCTAGCATTTGGCAAAAACTACATATCTGATTCAGACTCATGCAAGGACCGAAGGAGAAAAGTAAGTGCACTTATGGAGCGAAAGTTTGTGCGTTTCACTATGGACAAGGATTTGCTTTTGCCTGACACATGTCGACCTACGCGCACACGTATCTTAGTTTGTGCTCCTCCTCAGCTCCAGATCTCTGGCTGGCATCCTAGGCCTCATTGGCGCGCACCTGCCCCCACGGTTGCTCCGGACCCGGAGCTCGAATCAGAAACAGAGGATTTACTCGCACAGGCTTCTGAACCGCGTGTATCGAAAATGAATCAAGCTACTCATACATTTCTGTCTCGTCACAGTGCACGTAAAGAGGCTTGTACACGTCTAAAACGACGCAGCACGCGATCTGTACATATTAGCGTGGACGGAGGTCTCCGGCCAGCGCGTGGGGTTGCGACACCCAATGTCACGTGGTATGAATGCGACGTACACGTCGTGGGCTTTTGAACAGCTGGGATAAAGAAGGCTTGCATGCGATTGGCCCAGCACAAACGTTATTTACAGCGCCACGCATTTCAGGGCGGTAGTTCCACTATTTCTCGGCATTCTTTTCACAGCGAGCTTGAAGACCGCTTTGATAAGATGATTACCATTCTGCAATGTTTGGCACTGTTACTTTGGGGAATACACTGTCTAGCAGCCGAACCGCCAAAAGACACCAGTCTCACTGGTACTTGGAGTAGTGGAACTGGTTCCGTCTTAACCGGCGAAGGATTTTTCCGTATTAACAACACATTTTCTGTGCCAAAAAACACCGGCATTTCGTACAGCTTTGTCGAAAAAAATGACACGACTGGCTTTTGGGAGCAGGCAATTTATCAATACTCTCGTGGTGATAATCCTGACTGTTTTACGGTCCACCTTATTTGGCAGCATGGAAACTACACGATTCACCGTAACAATTCCATGTCCCTCACGCCCTTCAAGACCGATGGCCTTCAGCAATATACGGATACCTGTAAACATGAAGAGGACAAAATTGATTTCTACTCGCAACCAGAGTTTATGAAAAGCTTTGAAATCACAACGTATAAACACTATGCTCTTGGTGCCGACCCGCAATGGTCGTATAAGCTCCAGCTGTATGAGTTCGATGGCAATCCCAAGCCGCCAATGTATCTTCATTATCGCCCTCCGCTAATGTACCCGACGCAACCTATGCACAAGATGATGTGGGGTCTCATGGGCTGAAGGGTAAGCTCAACATAGACATGATTTTTGGATGATTTCGTAATGTACAATGCATTGATACCCAACAATACTCCTTCATAATCGCTTTATCCCCTTATATATGCGCCGACTCTTTGCATATCTTGTGCTGGTAGCAGACGTGTTACTGACATCCGTCTTGGGTGTAGAGTCATTCAATGAAACACTTACGCTACGGCCCCTTGTTGGTGGCCGCGTACATGCCGCATTTACCTTCGAATTGGCTAGCGATGCATCATCCATTCATCACTTTAGTCTGCTTCCTAGACCCTTGCTCCAGCCTGTCGCATCACTGGGCGTCCAGGAGCTCCGACTGGCGATGAACAAGGGGCGTTGGATGTATGAAGAGTGGGGCTCTCCAGCTCCTGGCACGCTGGGGGATGATGGCGTGGCCAGTGGTGCTGAGGTTTGGGCCTCTATAAACAATGATACCGAGATGTGGCCGCGCTGGCGTGTGCTTACATCGGCTCTGGCTTCCGTTTCATGTGCATCACTCGATGGCATCGACGAAACGACCACCATCATGCCCAACTACCCGTACTTTGGCACAAACAGTCCCGTGGTGCACGCATATTTGACGTCGGAAAGTGTGTGTACTGAAAACATTTCCCCGCTCCTCAAACTCCTTCCATGCAAGAGTGGTGCTGGCTTAGCAAGTCTAATCAAACCGCATTCTATCCTTCAAGCCGAGTTTCACGGTGTGTCGCTTCATGTACGTCAAATCAACAGTGTATGGCATGTTACTATACGTGTCCATGTTGTGAAACGACCATCACAGAGGCAAGATACACAATGGACAATGCATGACCTATTTTCTGCACATTTAGAGAAGACGTGCCCTGTTTCGACATCTAGCCAAGTCCACGTCAGGAGTTCAACGGTGCCTGAGCCTGCCGTGCAAAGTGACGAGTCACTGCGCGAGGAGCAAGAGTGGACATGGGACGACGAAGAAGATGAAAAGCCGCTACCTTATACGGTGCCCATGTCCACTTACACATATGATACGCGTGCTTATCGTGACAAAGGCTTGAACGTCGCGTTCGTGTCTAATGCTACTAGTCCTCTACTTCGGCCGCCGCCACTCCGTGCATCCCGACAAGTGCTTGGTCATGGCCAAGAAGACAACAAGGTACACCTTACATTGCGGAATGATATGCCTGCTGAAACGGTGCATGTGATGTACTACGAGCACCTTCCACCTACGGTGCTTCCGCTTCTGCACACACTGCATAGTGACGCTCAGGTGGACGATTACGATGAAGCAGATGACATGGTACGGTTTAGAGACGATGTGACTGAGCCCTTTGTCGTAAATGCCACATACAAGCCACCTAAAGTGCGCAAAATTATGGGATTTATGGAGCTCGAGCTTCGTGTTCCTGCCGCGAGTACACTGACTGTGACGTACACACTCAAGAAACACATGCTGCACTATGACGAGCACATTCCAGATCCACATCGGGGAATGGACTTGCCGCCGGCCATGTTTACGCCGCTTGGCGCGCACGGCACATTATGGTCTCAAGAGCATAGGCACCTGCCTGTGTATCATGTGCAAGCGCCGCATCTGTACACGACGCCCGGGCTTATCGACATGGTCTTACCCGATTTTTCCATGCCATACAATGTGATTTTGTTCTACTCTACATTCGTGGCCCTATTTTTTGGTACGATGCTGAATCATTTATTGCGGCGATACCGAGATGTATACGTTAAATCTCGTATGACTCAGTAAACAAGCTTACATGACCGGACGCGTCGCCTTGCCACACTTTGCGTATGGACGTGTGATCAGACACGGCTGTGCGTAAAAGCGCCATGAGACCTGATGGACCACACCCCACTGTCAAAGTACGGCCTTGAGATTGGCGGACTTCTTCATGAAGAATGCCAGACAAATCAGGGTATCCAGGGCGTGTGAGCTCGGACAAAACAGAAAAGTCCTGTTGCTCAAGGGGATCGAGGTTGGCACTCACCGGCGGTGGTGACATGCTTCTAGGTGTCTTGATGTCGTGGGACGAGGCGTTCATGAATGGTGGCGGAATCGGTTTGAGTGGATATGCATTGAGTGACGTATCGCTGTAATGGTCACACGTGTCGACATGCAAGGCAGACGGAGGCATGCGTCCGTTCTGTATAAACTCCAGTTCATTATCCGCTTGTCGATTGGCATGCTGTACAGGGAGGGGAGTCGGCGCGTGTCGGTCATGAGTGGCGGATCTCGCGCGGTTCAACCGTGTGCGAGCACGACGACATTTGCCCTGAACACGGATATGCTCACTCATGGACTGTTCCATCGCATTAGGGGGCTTTTCTTCGCCGTCTTCGAACTGCGTCAGATCCGCTGCTCGCAAACCCATATCATGGAGTAATTTTTGTGGTAGCGGCGGGCGATACATGTCTTCCTGCTCTTCGTATTTCGACGCATCATGATGTGGTTGTGACATTGCATAATGTACGCGGGTTGCATACATCTCGATGGTCAGGTGTTCAGGAGGCAATATTTCGAGACACCGGCGCAAAGCACTCGCTGCCCATTGGAGGTGAGCATAATCTCGCATGATCCATACGAATCGAATGCGGTGCATGCGGAACGGACGGCCCCAACTACCTTGTACGTTGCATCCCATCTGAGCGAGGGCCACCTTAGCACACAAGTACTCGAGTACGGATAGGCCCAGCGTTACGCCACAGCCGCCACATACAACGACGCATGTTGCATAGGCACTCCAATCAATACGGGCAGAGCCTCCAAAGGGACCATCCACAATTGTGCGCATATAGATGCCTTGGACTTGCGTTCGAAAAGACGTCCCTTGAATAGGTGGGAATACGGTGTCCGTCGAAGTCGCTGATTCTGGGGCGTGCATCTCGCACCGCTTGGTCACATGGTCCCACAGCCGACGCGTCAAACCGTTGCGTGCGCGGACCAATAGGACGAGAAGGTGTGCATCGCGTCGAGCCTGCGACGCAGAGTCGTGCGATTCGTACAATTGCTCAAACTCGTCGACGTAAGAACATGCGATCGTGAATGGATGTGTTTGAATCCAGCTAAGCGCCGGGAAGCCGACATACACCCACTGTCCCGGGCTCCATGACATGGGTTTGGATGTACGCAAGACAATACGGAGCATCTGGCCTGCCAGAGGCTGAATAAATGCAAATCCTGGGTACAGCTCCTCCTGGAGGTCACTGGGTATAGGGGACCTGAATGTCTCGATAGATTTGGAGGTAAGCGATGTCGTAGAGGCCATGTACAGTGACACGATAGATTCAGTGTCTTCAAGCACCTCGCCTTTGGGTGTAACGAGCACGCCTTTAGTCGTAGGCTCCTTGGTTGACTGCTCATGCAAGTGCATACTACGTTTGAGGTCGGCGGGCCGCTCACTGTAGTTGAAATGCAGCGTTCTAAACGCGCGCCATACGCGTTCCAAACCCCAAACAAGAAACCCCGCGAGCATCCAGCCACCGAGCTGTGGATGATGAGCCCACGTAGCAATCATAAAACCAATAACGCATATGACATGAGTGACATAAAAAAATTCGTAATAGTGACGGCGGATCGGTGGGAAAGATAATACAACGAGAAGGGTGAGAAAGATGAAAGCGACAATGGCCCAGCGGAAACGCGGTAGGCCCAGCAGGTGTGTCCACAAGTCTGGCTGAACGCGCGCATCATAAGCAACTTGAACGATCCACAGCAGCGTATGTACAACAGCGTATATCCACAAGAGGTATCCGCCCCACTTGTGCAGATATTGCAAGGCGTTGGACGCCATGTGCCCAAACACAGGCAGGGCAAATAGTGCACAAGGCGCCTGCTTCAGTGCAAATAATATGATCAGTGGTGTGAGTGCGTTGCAAAAGTCGCCGAAGCGGCTCCCCATGGTCCAGAATGTGTGATACGGTAATGTGTACGTGGGCTTTTTCGTCATGATGCGGGGATACTGACCGAGTCCCCATTGGATGTCGCGCCGTTTTAAAGTAGGTACCTGACTCGGGGAAGTAGGTGCGCGATAGTTCATATCGAAAAGGGCCACGGATGGATCCACGTAGTCGGGACCGATAAAAGTCAACAAAAGCAGAGGCAGGAGCAACAAAAGAACAAAGACAACGCGTCTTAATTGAAGATTCACAAAGGCCAGTCTGTGAACGTGTCGAGGGTTATATTGCATTGTGGCCCACTTAGACCAAATTACGCCAAGAATCGTGCGTTGTGTCAGGCACAGGATGTATTCCAAGCCAAGCAACACAGCCAGCACAGCCACCAAGATCCATAGGATGTACACGTATCTTTCAGAGGGAGATGAGAGCTCATGTGCATTCAAGTATGACATTGCCAAAGCGATATCTGGGGCTGTGCGCTTGGCCAGCGGTATGTGCTCGTCCCGCATGACGGCTTGACACAGGGCAGCTGGCGGCCAGAGTGGCGTGTATTCAGGCACACAAAACACCCAAAATGCTGCCCTAGTGTTAAACACGTGGTTTATGCAGAGTGTGGAGCTGAGTGGGTCTTGAAAAAAAAGTTGCCCCGCCGTCGCTTTTTTCTGCAGCGCCGCTCGTTTCGTCATGAGCACAGACGTGGTGTCCAGTGCAGATGAGCGTCGAGCAGGTCTGCTTGATGCTCTTGGGCGTATTCGACACCTAAAAGATTCAAAGTTAGAAAATCAACGTGCCTCAGCTCAATTGCTAGTGGCTATCGAGGCGACGCTTTTGGAACGAGCAGCCACTGATAGCCAGCATGCTGAGCCTGGGCCGACGCAGTACCTTTTGGCCTTAGAGAGCCTGCTGAATTCGGAAAGTACGAATGCAGACATACTGGGATCGTCCATTTATCTGCTCTCGATCGTGCTACCGTACGTGACTCCTGGAGTTGTTCGTGCGAAAAGCCATGCCTTGCTCATTGCTGTGGCTGTGCCTCTCGCTGAGCCGCATGGCGCAAGCGAGAACATGAACGCACGGCTCCGTGCATCTCTCAGTGTTGTGGACACATTGCTTTCGATTGTGCCTGTACAAGAGCGCGCGACGCTTGAGCGCGAACGCACATGGCTTACGGTCTGGGACCTTGTGCTCAATCTGTGCATGGACGCTCGACCCAAGGTTCGTCGGCGTGCTCATGAAGTGGTTACGCACATACTTGGTCTTCCTTCGTGGGAGCACGCGCATCCTTATGCCGAGCGTACTATGGCCTGGGCTGCGCGTACGTTGCATAGCGTCGCGGCGGCTCGTGGCGTCTCTTCGACCAAAGCGAGTCACAAGGTCGAGTTTGACAAGCATCAGGGAAAGGCAAAGCATGCACGGAGTGCGGCTGCAGAGCGCCAGAAGCAGGCAGCTGACGGCGCGGCCAGTACGGGCATTTGGGTGTGTGCGCTGCTTCAAACGATCTTGCCGCTTGTCCCAATGGCCAGCACGACGCCGCTTGTGCATGAGCTTCTGACACTTCCAGCACTTCAGAACCCTTTCCTTACTGTTTCTGTGTACGATGTCTTTGCAGTGTTGTTCCGCACGCCAAGGACCGAGGCTAGTCTGGACGTCTCTGCCCCTGTCCAACGCGACGTCACTCTGTTGCGCCATACGCTCGATGCATTGCAGACAAATGTGCCAGCGCATACTGATGTGCACATACTCCCTGCGTACTTGAATGTACTTGAGTCCTGTATGGTGGCTTATTCTGCTGCTGATATCGAGACGGCATGGTCGCTCACGCCAGCCTTGTGGAAGAGCACCATGCAGCTGGCACTGTCTGCGAGCTCTGATGCATCACGTTCGTCAGCAGACGTTCGCATGGCGGGTCGGAAACTGCTCCAGGCTCTCGCGCGCTACTGTATACCGGACCATGCCGTGGCCCAGGCGCTTACCTCGGAAGACGCACTCTTTGCCCACATGATCAGATCATTGCGTGATGCCTTTGGTAAGCATGCTCTGCGTTACACCCACACTCGCAGCGATATCCTGCACATTCTGGCCAGTATGCTCCGTCGTCTGCGGTATCCTCTTGAGAATGGAGGTGTGCCACCTGCAGAACCTCTGCTCATGTCGGCCGTAGAGGATGTGGCCGCCCTGCGCGTGCAGCGCAATTTTGATGCGCGCCCTGACGCGGATGCCGTGCTGGGCGCTGCAATTTCTGCTTGTGGACCGTGCGCCTTTTTGGAGCACCTGCCGCTTGACCTGCTCGACCAGCACGGACGACCCAACACCCAGGGGGGCGCTGGTGGAGCACGTGGCAGGGCTTGGCTGTTACCTCTGCTGCGGGAGCATATTTCCAACACGGAACTCGCGCATTTCGTCGAGGAGCTAGTGCCACTAAGTGAGGCACTGTTTGAGGTGCGTGTGCGCGCGGAACAGCCGACGGATGGCAGCGCACCGCGCCCTGTTGAAGTCAAGGTCATGGAGGCACTTATTGAGCAGATTTGGGTGTGCTTCCCGGGCTACTGTGACTTGTGTCGCGACATTGATACGGCCCTGACGCCATCCGTGCTCGAGCTGCTGGTCAATGTGCTTCGGACTCAATCGGCCTTGCGACCTGCAATTCTAAAGGGTCTGCAGTTGTTGGTACAGCGCACGGAGTCTGTCATCGCGTCGCAAGTGCCCTCGGCGCAACTTCTGCGTCAGTTTGGTGTGGATCAGAACGATGGTCGACGCTTTCTGGAGCATCTGCGTTCCATGTCGGGTGTGCTGCTCGCGTCTCTTTTCCAGCTGCTGACCGAGCTGCCTGCGCAGTCTCGTGGCTACGTGATGGAATGCGTGGCAACATATCTTGCGATCCTCGACGCGCCCAGCATTTCCAAGACATTCGCCAAGGTCGCACATATGCTGCAGCAGGCGCTCGCGACGTACCATCCAAGCGCACATGCGCCTACGCCTGGCAAACCTGAGCCTAACAGCCCACGGTATGTACCACCGGTACCACACACGATGCTCGACTTGTTTATTGTATTGGTGCCGTACGTTCATGGTGCGGATGCCGCGTCGCTCTTTGATGCGTGTATGCATGTGCTTCAGGTCGATGACAGCGGTCTCCAAAAGAAAGCGTACCGCGCCTTATCACGACTGTTGGATGGAAAGGACGCTGCGGCTTTGCGTGCGCATGTGGGTTGTGCGGCTCTTGTGTCGCGGTACTTGGAGCTCGATGTGCCGCCGGGTGCTGTGCGTGATCGCTTGGCCCTGTTCCGGACACTCGTGCCTCACATGCCCGACGACGACCTCGGCACACTCGCTGCGCTCGTACCTGAGGCTGTGCTGGGCACCAAAGAAGCCAACCAAGGCGCACGCGAGGAGGCTTATGCGCTCCTGGTCGACATGGGCCACCGCATGGCCCGCGGTGGCCGCATCAATCGGGCTCAGGCAGGCACCGACGTTCAAGACATCGTGGCTGCGTCGGTGCCTGAATACGTGATGATGGTTGCAGCGGGCTTGGCTGGAGCGAGTCCACGTATGATCGGCGCTTCTATCACGGCACTAGCGCGTCTCTTGTACGAGTTTCATCTGGCGCTACCCGACGATATGCTGGCGGAGCTGCTGACGACGATGCTCGTATACTTAGAAAGCACAAACCGCGAGATTGTCAAGGCTTCTCTGGGTTTCTGCAAGGTTGCGACGTTGTCTTTATCGCCGCAGCAAATCGAGCAGGTGCTGCCTTCGTTAGTGCCAGCCCTCCTTCAGATCCGACACGTTCACAAAAACCATTTCAAGGCACAGGTGCGCCATTTGATGGAGCGCCTGCTGCGCAGGTTCGGCGAAAAGGCTGTCTCGGCGCACGTCGATCCCGAGAACCAACGTCTGATTGCTAATATCCGCAAGCGCAAGGAGCGCGCTAAGCGCCGTCGCGCACATGCGGATGGAGGCGAAGATGAGATTGAACCCATCGCCCGGTCAGGTGGTATGGATGCCTTCGAGGATGCCTTGTATGGTAGTGACTCGGACGATTCCGACGAAGAGGAGGAGGAAGACGCAGCTGTGCCACGTCGTTCTCGCCACCGTGAAGACGACACGTACTTATTGGAAGATGATGATGCACCTATGGATCTGCTTGATGAGGCTGCAGTGGGAGCCATCAGAACCAACGTGCGTCACAAGGCGCGTCGCCAGCCTGGTCAAGAGGCCAAGTCATTTGAAACAGACGAGTCTGGTCGCATGCGCATTTCTGAACATGACCACGATGCTGACCAAGACACTGAGCCCAGCAGCGCAGCATCGCAGGCGGGCCGTGCATACATGGAACGGGAAATGGGTGTGGATGGTCTGACATTCCGAGGCCGCGGTGGCTCTGTCAAGTTCAACAAAAACAACAAGCGCACTCGTGCGAATGAGCGCATGGACGATGAAGACGAGGAAGAGTCGAATGGCAGCAATGCACTGCCTCGCCAGAAGAAGAAGCGAGGAAAACAAGCCATTGGCTCCGAGTTCAAGGCACGCCGCGCCGAAGGCGATGTCCAGAAAGGTGGAATGAGTCCCTACGCCTACGTTCCCCTGTCGGCTGTGGCTGGCAAGCGCAACGCGAAGAAAGCGTCGTCGCTCGCCATCACGGGCAAGCGACGCAAAGCGACATAGCAAGTATACGCAATCTATCTAGATAGCATGTTACTTACTTTCTTCGACGATATCACTCTTGCGTGGCTTCTTCGAGCGCAACTTGGCACTTTCCTTCTCGATATCATCAATCTGGCCGCCATAGGCAAGCGCACTGTCCTTGCCGGCCAGCTCCAACACATCGTTGAGGGGCACGAGTCCGTCGTGATCTACATCAAGCTTGTCAACCAATTTGTGCATCACTTCTTCGTCAGGACGATGCTTGATCAGACGCAGCGCTTGTTCCAGATCATCGACACTAATCTTTCCCGTTGAACTGGCCTCGATGAGGTTCATACGTCCACCAACGTCCTTGTCAAAGTCCTCGAGCTGCGTGTCAATACGTTTCAGCATGGAACGGATACGACGGTAGAGACTTTTTGCCTTGGGTGATGACGAGCCATCAGATTCAGGCGCCTCATCCTTCTCTTCAGGCGGAAGCTCCTTCATCAACTCGGACAACTCGCGGCGCTCGTGTAGCACGGATGACTTGGCACTAAGAATAGCAAGTGCCTCACCAAGCTCAGAGAGCTGCTCCTCCGTCATGCGAGCATCATCATTGGTCACGTTGCCTGCATTGGGCACAATTTTGGATGCTTCCTTCGTTTCAGCATCCTTGCGCGACTTTTCAGCATTGCGTGCCGCTTGGACTTCCTCTTCCTGCTCAGCCTCATCTTCAATGAGTTCTTCTTGTTCTTGCAGCACTTCCAGACGCTGCTTGTTGGTAGCAGCCTCCTTGCTGAAGTGCAATTCGGCCTCGTTCAGGAGCTTGTCTGGCAGTGAGCTCATGGTCAGTTCCAAACCACGGATCTGCATGTCATTGTACGTGGCATTGGCATCCTCAGGCTCACCAACAAAGTAAAACGCACGGCTCAGAATCAGCAGAGTGCCACTGATTTTTTCACGTATATGTAAATTGATCCACACGTCCAGGCCTTCTTTCAGCTGCTCCCTCGTCCGATTGTGCGTCCACACGCCACGGCTCTGACACGCAACTAGTAGCTCCTGATAAGACATGGAGTCCGTGCCTTCATTGCTAATTACCATGTCGTCCTGACGGATGCGATTCAGAGAGTGACGGATCTGGAAGCGGAGATAATTGTCAGTTCCAAAGGCGGTCATTTGCATGTACCGGCAAATAGATACAAGTTGTGGGCGAGACAAGTTATCCAATGTCAGCTCATCGTCAAAGAGCTTTGCCACCTTGATCACGTCGTCGCGTGTCGGATGCATACCGATGCGTACTTTGTGGTAGAACTCTTTAAATACATCTGAGTCCTTCACCGATTCACTCAATTGTAGTCCACCAGCCTTAATCGATTCTTGCAAGAATTTTGCCATCTCGATTCGAAGCTTTAAGAGCCTTCGACGCTTCTCTTCCAACGCGAACTTGCTTTCAAACGTGCTGGGCAGCATGTTGGGAAAGAAACGCAGGGCGAGCGGCAAGAGTAGTTCAGCAGCAGGAATAAGGATAAATGGAATAAATGGAATAAGGCGCAACATATCTCCCATCGTGCGTCGTAGCTGGCGGTGCTCACGACGCGTGAGTGTATAGCCCATCACCATGCGACGAAGAAGACGCGTGGAAATGGAAACCTCTTTCCCAAGTAGCTTAGTGCCGTGCCAGTAGTGCAAGACTTCTTCTTTTAGTTTGTTCCAGGCACGAATATGCATCGGCTGTTTAGGGCCATCTGACTTGGACACATCCTTGTTGTCATTGGGTGACAGACGAACAAGTGACGTCGACATCACACGCACAGGCACGGGCATTTGCGCGTTTAAACGAGCACGCATACTCCGCGCCTGAATATGTGGCACTATCCATGCGCCACCAACATACCATGCCTTGGCACTTTGACGCTCAGCGTTCACTACCACCGTGCGCATCAGCAAGGCCGACATATCCGGGGCGTTGGTAACGTGTCGAGGTACGAGGGGCAAGCGAACGTAAGCCGAAGGAAGTCACGTGTGTGTGCACAGGCCGCCGGGGTCACGAAGTCACTGCTGTGGCGTCAGAATGAAACGAATGTGGCCAAGTATATTCAGCTGTCTATGTAGTATACATCAAAAGGAGACCATAACTGTCAAGAGTGCAAAAAGAGTGGCAAAGTAGACATGGAGCATGGATGCACCAGAAAGAGACAGAGCACCAGAGCCGTCTCCCTTGTCGTTGTTGTCGCTGTTTTGTTTATCCTGTGACACACCGTCTTTCTGTGAAGTAGACGATTCGTCTTCGTTGTCATCTTCGCCTCCTTTATGATCTTTACTGCTCTCGCTGCTTCTGTTATTATCGCCTTCCTCAGTGTCACCCTTGCCCTTGCTTTCAGGTTGCTTAGCGCCCGGTGCAAAGCCTACCTTCTTTTGCGAGAAAGGCACAGGCTTGTACTGGACGTCAGTATTAATTTTCATGTCCTTGAGCGACGGAAGACCCTTGTACTGAGCTTTGCCGGACGTAAGTTCATCAAATGTCGGGTACAGAATGTCGCCCTCCAGGTACGGCGAGGTGACATTCTGGCATGCGGTGACGGGAACAACATTCTTATAAGCCTTAGAGAGTTCATCATAATTTTCCATAAACGTGCCCATAGTAGAGTTGTACAATTCATGCGCCAAAACAATAGGGCTCTCCTTACCAGCCTTGCTAATAATTTTCTTATAGTCCTTCTGCACCTTGCCCTTTTTGCTCGTATCAGAGAGTTCCCAATCATTCGTGTCCTGCTTCCAGATAATCGTGCGGTAGCCAAGAGCATTCGCAATGGCACGAACGCGATCATCGACATCACCGAAGGGGGGACGCCAGCAAGTAGTTGAGACATTCAGCACAGCCTTGAGAATACGACCAGTATAGTACAACTCAGCAAATACTTGCTCGTCCGTGAGAGTGGACATGGCGTGATGAGACCAAGTGTGTCCACAAATGTCGTGGCCATCAGCAAGACCACGCTGGGCCTGGTACGGAAGATTCATGACGTAAGACCCAATGTAAAAGAGCGTGGCTTTGAGCTTCTTTTCCTTCAAGAAGTCGTAGAAGGCATTGTGCGTGCAATTAGGACCATCATCAAAAGTCAAACCCCAAGTGTTTGGCTCAGGGCACTCGTAAATGTCCTCGGGAATGTTTTGGTGTTTGGGCTTCTTGCATTCCGAGGCTGTCCACCAGCAGTCAGGGTCCTTGTCATCATTGTACTTGTCTGTATCCCCGTCTACCTCCTCGTGAGACTTGTCGACGCTTGGCTTCACCTTGATATCTTTGGGGATCACATTTGACTGCTGAATTTCCTCCCAAAGCTTACGCGCCTCATCATCACCGTCAACAATGGTGGCAATTTTGTTGGGCTTAGGGAATCGCTTGTCTTTCAACAGCTGCGTGATTTCCTGAGGTGAGTATGGCTTGCAAGCCTTTTCCGGGTCGTACACTTTGGCCATATCCTCAGCATTTTGAGGCGCGTTGGCGCGCGCAAAAATGGCATGGCGACCAGGAGCCTTCTGCATCTGTGCAGACGCACCGCTCACGAGGAGCAAAGCCGCCGACAAGCCTGCGAACTTCATTGAGGGTCAAGGCGTATAGAGAGCGTGCAGCGCTGCATTATATAGTCAAGCTGGCGTCTTTGGCCCACTTGCGCCAAATTTTACGCGCGACTATGCAAGGTGGGTCATGCCATCGATTTGAGACCCATGCATGTGCACACGTTCAAAATTGAGCCTGTGAAATGCGCCCTTGATCGGAGGCTGCACATTATTTGTAGATTTTTAAATAGATGCGCGTAGCATTGGAATGTCGGTCAACACCTACAGGGACTATACATAATGAAAAGTAAATTTACGGATATTATTCGTCCATGAACAGGGACGCCATTCGCGCAACTCCGACGCACACGACCGATGGTCTGCGATATCTGCCAGCATGACCGTGAAATGAGAGCACGCGTCGAGGCAAGTCGCGGGTCGTGTCAGCGTGATCAAGCCAAAGCCTCTTGAGGCTCATCCACCCATCCTCCTGCAAGGTCCGGAGGCAGCTCCTGCATCTGAACACTTGGAGCACCATGTAGATACCGCAAATGTTCTAAAATCTGCACACGAGTACGTTCGAGGCTCGCACGTGTATTCTGATTTTCAACGCGGGTATTTAGTGGCTCATGGAGTCTGTGCGTTGGTGCGAAGAAGGCGTCATAGGGGGTATGAGGCAGATCATCTGGAATTTGTGTGCCAGTAAGAATGGACGTTTCGTACGTCCAACAGCGAGCGACGTTCCGAATAGTGTAGCCACCGCCTCCCACTACCAATAGTGGTAATCCAAATGCTTTCGTGAATGCAACGCACTCGCCGTGAGCGGTAATACTCAGATTGAAGCAGCCCAGCCGATCCAACCCAAGCGAGTCAGCACCGCATTGCAGCACAATGGCGCCTGGTTGAAAAGTATAAATACACGGTTCGATGACACTTTTAAATAGATATACATATGAGCTGTCATCAATACCGTCTTGAAGTGGCACATTTAAACAAAAGTGCTTGCCTAAGCCCACACCAGTCTCACTTATATCACCCGTACATGGAAAAAAGTCGTTGCCATATTTGTGAAAAGACACCGTCATAACGCGATTTGATGTATAAAAAGCCTCTTGAACACCGTCTCCATGATGAATATCAATATCAATATACAATACGCGCGGAAAAGTTTGTAGTAGTTCCAGTATCGCCAATACAATGTCATTGATGTAGCAGAATCCACTCGCCTCGAACTTCTTCGCGTGATGAAGACCGCCAGTCCAATTGATAGCAATATCTGTTGCACCTGCTCGAAGCCTTCTAGCGGCAGCTAGAGAGGCACCAGCATAGGCCCGGCAAAAATCATACATGCCGTCGAACACAGGACAATCATCAGCGAAATTAAAGCGCGTAAAGGCAGAAGAAAGAGGGGTTGTTGGTGTGGTCTTGCTCAGAAAGTCCACATAGTCACTGTCATGGAATCTTTCCAATTCTTCTCGAGACGCCCAACGCGGTGAGTAGACATCCATATACTTGTGTAGACCATATCCATGAACGAGACGATTAGTGAGGGCAAGTCGAGCCGGCTTCATGGGGTGGTGTTCTCCATAATGATAATCAGAAACGCCTTCAGTAAAATAATACGACACACGAGGGTTAAAATGAGAATGGACAGTTTTGGCATCAGCAAGCAAGGCACCTGCATTCAAGTCAGGTGCACCATCTGCTTTGTACCTGGTGCGATCATAAAAAAAAGGCGCATCAGAAAAAGTGGGAAGTACGCGTGCCTTTGAATAGGCTGAAGCATCGTATTCTAACACGACCATAAGACGATGCCCTCAACCACGCCTCGGCCAGCAAGGGGCGAACGTTGTTTGAGGACGTCAAGAACGGACGACTGATTGCATCGTATCACGTGAGCGATGGTGAAAGCCTGGAGGCCAAGAAAAGACCTGTTGAGGAGCATTCGCGTTTAGTTGGGTCGTGACTGAATCCTTACATGGATCTTGGGCGCCATTATCTGCCATGGCGTCTCAACTAAGAATCAATTTAATAAGTATGGATGTCTACATTTGTTTCT
>ERZ501047.263-NODE-263-length-18635-cov-4.860710_pt1 | contig 18635 bp, 14 predicted proteins | sample MGYA00510868_ERZ501047 | MGnify/ENA primary metagenome ERZ501047 (study PRJEB25958, sample SAMN03398593) | human skin metagenome | study: EMG produced TPA metagenomics assembly of the Human Skin Microbiome Metagenome (human skin metagenome) data set. | reverse complement strand
AGTTCCAGGGCACGAGGCTCATCGCCCGGGTGTCCGGCAAGCGGGTCGCGACCCCCATGCTCTTCGTCATCCTCGCCCTGGGAACCACCGACCTGCTCTTCGCGCTCGACTCCATCCCCGCGATCTATGGCCTGACCAAGGAGCCGTATATCGTCCTGGTCGCCAACCTGTTCGCGCTCATGGGTCTGCGCCAGCTCTACTTCCTGCTCGGCGGCCTACTGCAGAAGTTGGTCTACCTCAGCATCGGTCTGGCCGTGCTGCTGGCCTTCATCGGTGTGAAGCTGCTGCTACACGCTCTGCACGAGAACTCGGTGCCCTTCATCAACGGCGGCGAGCCGGTTCACGTCCCGGAGATCCCGATCTCGGTATCGCTCGGCGCCATCGTGGTGATCCTCGGCGTGACGACCGTGGCCAGCCTGTGGAAGTCGCGCCGCGATGCGGAGCTCGGCATCCAGGACGACACCACCCGCCTCGGCCACTAGGGCGCAGTCGGTCCGTCCTGGGGGGCGGCGTGCTCGGGCTCAGCGGCGGAGCGGCCGAAACCGAGAACGAGCACGCTGGCCCCGACCACCAGGGCCATCCCGGCCAGCTGTTCCACATTGAGGCGTTGACCGAGGATGAGCAACCCGGCCAGCGCCGCACAGGCGGGCTCCAGGCTGAGCATGGTGCCGAAGACCTGGGCCGTCATCCGGCGCAGCGCCAGCAACTCCAGCGAGTAGGGCAGCAGCGAGGAGAGTAGGGCGATCCCCATGCCCTTGGCCACCAGGGCAGGCGTCCAGTCACCGATGCTGCCGATGCCGGCCGGGAGGGTGGCCATCGAGGCGACCACCATGGCGATGGCCAACCCGTCGAGTTGCGGGAAGCTGCGTCCGGTGCGCCCCGAGAGCACGATGTATGCCGCCCAGCACGCCCCCGCGGTGAGCGCCAACAGGATGCCCGTCCACTCCAGATCGCCCAGGGCCGTATGCCGTGCCTGCGAGATCAGGACCACGCCCAGCCCCGCGGCCGCGACCGCGAGCAGGTCCACCGTGCGGCGCGACAAGCTGGCGGCCAGCAGCAGCGGCCCGAGAAACTCGATGGTCACGGCCACCCCGATCGGCAGGTGGGCAAGCGAGCCGTAGAAGGTGAAGTTCATCAGCCCCAACGCCAGGCCGAAGGCGATCACGGTGCGCCAGGCCGTGGCGTCGTGGCCGCGCAGGCGGGGGCGCACCACGGCATACAGGACGAGGGCGGCGAAGAGCAGCCGCATCACTACGGCGCCACCGGCGCCGAGCACCGGTACCAGGGTCTGGGCGATGGCCCCGCCGAACTGCACCGAGACAATCCCGCCCAGCACGAGTACCGGGGCGGGAAGCCGGTCGATGCCACGGGTCACCGCGGCAGCCTAGGTCCTCAGGGCGGCGGGGGAGTCACCAGCCCCGTTCGCGCCATTCGGCCAAGTGCGGGCGCTCGGTGCCCAGGTCGGTGTCGTCGCCGTGACCGGGGTAGACGTGGGTCCGGTCGTCATAGACGTCGAAGATGCGCTGGGTGACATCGGCATACAGCGAATCGAAGTCCTGGCCGGGCTGCTTGGTGTTGCCGAGGCCACCGGGGAAGAGGGTGTCCCCGGTGAACAGGTGGACCCGGCCCTCGTCCGTCGGATCGGTGTAGGCCAGCGCGACGCTACCGGGGGTATGCCCGCGCAGGTAGCTCACCGCGAGCGTGATCGGGCCGACCTCGACCCGGTCGCCTTGCGTCAGCCGGACATCCGTGGCCGCCGGGATGTCGTCGGCGTCGTCCGCGCCGGCATACGTCCGGGCCCCGGTGCGCTCGACGAGTTCGGCGAGGGCGCGCACATGGTCCCAGTGCGAATGGGTGGTGACGATCGCGTCGAGCCGGCCGGAGCCGGCGTCGATGAGTTCCATGCACCGATCCACGTCGTCGGCCGCGTCGATGAGCACCTGGGTGCCATCGGGCGCGCTCAGCAGGTAGACATTGTTGTCCATCTGCGAGACCGACATCTTGCGGATGGTCAGCTCCCCGAGTTCCCGGGTCTGCCAGGGCCCACCCGGGGTCACCTTGCCGTCGTATGCCGCGGACATCGCTTCTCCTCTCAGCCGGCCTTGCGGGCACGCCGGGCGGCGGCGGCAGCCGCCTTGGACACGGTGGCCTTGGTGGTCGTCGCCGCCTTGGGGGCCGTGGTCTTGGTAGTCGTTGTGGTGGCCGCTGCGGTCTTGGTGGTGGTCTTGCGCGCCGTCCCGCGGCTGCCGGCCCGACTGGTGGACGGCCGGGGTGCGGCGGTTCCGGCCCGCTCCAACAGTGGCGCGAGGAAGCGTCCGGTATGACTGTCCGGGTTCGCAGCGACCTGCTCCGGCGTTCCCTCGGCGACCACCCGGCCACCGCCAGACCCACCTTCGGGGCCCATGTCGATGATCCAGTCGGCGTTCTTGATCACATCGAGGTTGTGCTCGATGACGATCACCGTATTGCCCTTGTCCACCAGACCTTGCAGCACGATCAGCAGCTTGCGGATGTCCTCGAAGTGCAGACCGGTGGTGGGCTCGTCCAGCACATAGATGGTCCGGCCGGTGGACCGCTTCTGCAGCTCCGAGGCCAGCTTCACCCGCTGCGCCTCGCCACCGGAGAGCGTGGTCGCCGGTTGGCCGAGACGTACATACCCCAAGCCCACCGCATTGAGTGTGGTCATATGCCGGGCGATCGCCGGGATCGCCGCGAAGAAGTCCTGGGCCTCCTCGATCGGCATATTCAAGACGTCCGCGATGGTCTTGTCCTTGAAGTGCACCTCGAGCGTCTCCCGGTTGTACCGGGCCCCGTGGCAGACCTCGCACGGGACATAGACGTCCGGCAAGAAGTTCATCTCGATCTTGATGGTGCCGTCGCCGGAACAGGCCTCGCAGCGCCCGCCCTTGACGTTGAACGAGAACCGGCCCTGCTGGTAGCCGCGGATCTTGGCCTCGGTGGTCGTCGCGAACAGCTTGCGTACGTGATCGAAGACGCCGGTGTAGGTCGCCGGATTGCTGCGCGGGGTACGACCGATCGGGCTCTGATCGACGTGCACCACCTTGTCCAAGTGCTCCAGCCCAGTGACCGACTTGTGCCGGCCGGGCACGTGCCGGGCGCCATTCAGCTTGTTGGCCAGCACGCTGTAGAGGATGTCGTTGACCAGCGTGGACTTCCCCGAGCCGGAGACCCCGGTGACCGCGATGAAGGTGCCCAGTGGGAAGGACACCGAGACGTCGTGGAGGTTGTGCTCCTTAGCGCCCACGACCCTGACCATCCGGTCGCGATCGACCGGGCGACGCTGCTCGGGCATTGGGATCTGCTCCCGGCCGGAGAGATATTTGCCGGTGAGCGAATGCTTGTGGGACAGCAACTCCTTGACCGGCCCGGAATGCACGACATGGCCGCCGTGCTCGCCGGCGCCCGGGCCGATGTCGACGACCCAGTCCGCGGTGGCGATGGTGTCCTCGTCGTGCTCGACCACGATCAGGGTGTTGCCCAGATCCCGCAGCCGCACCAGCGTCTCGATCAGGCGGTGGTTGTCGCGCTGGTGCAGCCCAATCGACGGCTCATCAAGGACATAGAGCACCCCGACCAGACCGGAGCCGATCTGGGTCGCCAGGCGGATGCGCTGGGCCTCGCCACCGGAAAGCGTCCCCGCCGCCCGATCCAGGCTCAGATAGTCCAGTCCGACGTCGAGGAGGAAGCCGAGCCGGGCGTTGATCTCCTTGATCACGCGCTCGGCGATCGCTCGTTCCCGCTCGGTGAAGTCCACCGTCTCCAGGAAGCCGGCGGCCTCTCGGATCGAGAGCGCGGCCACCGCGGCGATGCTGTGGCCGCCGATGGTGACCGCCAGGGTCTCTGGCTTGAGCCGGGTGCCGCGACATGCGGGGCACGGGACCTCGCGCATATAGCCCTCATACCGCTCCCGGCTCCATTCGGACTCGGTCTCCGCATGCCGGCGCTTGATGAAGGGCACCGCGCCCTCGAAGCCCGTGCTGTAGGAACGCTCCCGGCCGTAGCGGTTGCGGTAGCGCACGTGCACCTTGTGGTCGCGGCCGTACAGCACCGCCTGCTTGGCCCGCTCGGGCAGTGCCCGCCAGGGGGTGTCCATGCTGAACCCGAGGTCTTCGGCCAGGGCTTTGAGCACCCGTTGGAAGTAGTCCGCGGAGCCGCTGCCCTGGCCCCAGGGGGCGATAGCTCCGCCGGCGAGGGAGAGGTCGTCGTCGGGGACGATCAGCTCGGGGTCCACCTCGAGCTCCACGCCGATGCCGGTGCATTTGGGGCAGGCACCGAAGGGGCTGTTGAACGAGAACGAGCGCGGCTCGATCTCATCGATCGACAGCGGATGGTCGTTGGGGCAGGCCATCTTTTCGCTGAACCGGCGTTCGCGTTCCTGATCATCCTCGGGCAGGTCGACGAAGTCGATGAGGACCACGCCGCCGGCCAGGGAGAGGGCGGTCTCCACCGAGTCGGTGAGGCGCTGCTTGGCCGCCCGGCCACCCTCACCGGTGCGCGCGACGAGCCGGTCGATGACCACCTCAATGGTGTGCTTGACCTGCTTCTCCAGCGCCGGGGGCTCGGTGAGGGAGACCACCGCGCCATCGACCCGGGCCCGGGCATACCCCTTGGTCTGCAGGTCGGCGAAGAGGTCGACGAACTCACCCTTGCGGGCCCGCACCACCGGCGCCAGCACCTGGAACCGAGTGCCATCCGGCAGTTCCAGCAGGCGGTCGACGATCTGCTGTGGGGTCTGCCGGGTGATCGGCTCCATGCAGATGGGGCAGTGCGGCCGGCCGGCGCGCGCGAAGAGCAGCCGCAGGTAGTCGTAGACCTCGGTGATCGTCCCCACCGTGGAGCGCGGATTGCGGTTGGTCGACTTCTGGTCGATGGAGACCGCGGGGGAGAGGCCCTCGATGAAGTCGACGTCGGGCTTGTCCATCTGGCCGAGGAACTGCCGGGCATATGCCGAGAGCGACTCGACATACCGGCGCTGGCCCTCGGCAAAGATGGTGTCGAAGGCGAGTGAGGACTTGCCGGACCCGGACAGCCCGGTGAACACCACGAGGGCATCGCGGGGCAACTCGACGCTGACGTCCTTGAGGTTGTGCTCGCGGGCACCGCGAACGACAAGGAGGTCCTGATGACGGCCGCCGCGGGGCGTCCGAGAGGGGGGAGCTGGGGTCACCCCTCAATCGTATGTGGCCCCACCGACAGTGCTATTTGGCCGGGACTCCTCCTCCGGTCGGTGGATCGGCTCGTACCTCGCCGCTCCATCTCCCGGCATCGTCGTCCCGACGGTCCGAGGGCGTGCCAGGCTCTGATCGGCGGGCCGGTTCGTGCCTCACCGTCCCGTCTCCCGGAGTCGTCGCCGACGACGGGTCTCAGTCTTCGCCGAGGTAGGCCTTGCGGACGGCGTCGCTGGTCAGCAGTTCCCGGCCGGTGCCCTCCAGGACGATCTTGCCGACCTCCAGGACATACCCCCTGGTGGCGATCCGCAGGGCGGCCCGGGCGTTCTGCTCCACCAAGAGGATGGTGGTGCCCTGGTCCTGCAGGGTGCGCACGGTGGCCATGATCCGCTTCATCATCAGCGGGGACAGACCCATCGACGGTTCGTCCAGCATCATCAGCTTCGGGCGGCTCATCATGGCCCGGCCCATCGCCAACATCTGCTGCTCACCACCGGAGAAGGTACCGGCCGGCTGCATGGCCCGCTCCCCGAGGATCGGGAAGAGGTCGTATGCGGTCTGCAGGTCCTTGCCGATCTCACTGTCACCGCGAGTGAAGGCCCCCAGCAGCAGGTTCTCCTTGACCGTCATCTGCGGGAAGATCCGCCGGCCCTCGGGGGAGTGGGCCAGTCCCAGCTTGACGATCTCGTGCGCTGGGACTTGATCGATCCGCTTGCCCTCGAAGGTCACCGAGCCCTGCGAGGGGCGCAGCAAGCCCGAGATGGTGCGCAACGTGGTGGTCTTGCCGGCGCCATTGGTGCCGATGAGGGTGACTACCTCGCCCTGATTGACGGAGAAGCTGATCCCCTTGACCGCCTTGATCTTGCCGTAGGCGACCTCGAGGTCCGTGACCTCCAGCATGGCGCTCACGCGTCCTGCACCTCTTCCTCGTCCTCGAGATCGCCACCGATATAGGCCTCGATTACCCGGGGGTCACTCTGCACCTCACCGGGCGTGCCCCAGATCAGCGGCTCACCGCGCACCAGACAGAGCACCCGGTCGCACAACTGGAAGATGAAGCGCATGTCGTGCTCGATGACCACGACGGCCAGGCCGGAGTCCCGGATCTTGAAGATCAGCTCCATCGCCTGCAGGGTCTCCTGCGGGTTCATGCCCGCAGTGGGTTCGTCCAGCAGCAGGAGCTTGGGATCGGTGGCCAGCGCCCGCGCGATCTCCAGCCGGCGCTGATCGCCATACGGCATATTGCGCGCTAGCAGCTCGGAACTCCGCCCGAGGCCCACGAAGTCGAGCAACTCCTTGGCCCGCTCGCGGGACTCGACCTCCTCGCGCCGGAACTTCGGCCCGTGCAGGATCGTGGTCAACGCCCCGGAACTGGTGCGGCAATAACGCCCCACCATGACATTCTCCAGCGCGGTCATATTGCCGAAGAGCCGAATGTTCTGGAAGGTGCGCGCCATCCCGGCCTTGACCACCGCCCGCGGCTTGGGCGGCAAGGTTTCGCCATAGAACCGCACCGTGCCGGAGGTCGGCTGGTACATCCCGGTCAGACAATTGAAGAAGGTCGTCTTGCCGGCGCCGTTCGGCCCGATCAGTCCGACGATCTCACCCTCGTGCACGTCGAAGTCGACGTTATTGACGGCTACCAGCCCGCCGAAGCGCATGACCACGCCGCGCGCTTCCATCACCAGCGCACCCTGGGTGCGGGGGGCATTGACCTGTCCGAACTGACCGTCAGACACCGCGGTGCTCATCGGGCCGCCTCCGGGGTTGGGTTCGCGTCGATCAAATGATCCTGTTGTATGTCGACCGCCAGCCCTTCGTCCTCTTCGTGGAACTCCAGTTGGCGACGCTTGCTGGCGATCAGACCCTCGGGACGCACGCGCATCATGACCACGAGTAGCAGGCCGAAGAGCAGCAACCGGTATTCATTGAAGAAGCGCAGCTTCTCCGGCAGCAGCTTGAGGATGGTGGCACCGATGAGGACACCGGCGACCGTGCCCATACCGCCAAGGACCACGGCCGCGAGCAGGAAGGCCGACTCGAGGAAGACGTACTGATCCGGGGAGACGGCCGTGTCCTGATGGGCCTTGATCGTCCCCGCCAGGCCGGCCAGGAAGGCCCCGCCGGCAAAGGCGAGCAGCTTGAGACCGAAGACGTTGACGCCCATGGCCTCCGCGGCCCGCTCGTCCTCCCGGATCGCCACCCACCCACGGCCGATGCGGCTGTTGTTGAGGCGGGTGAAGACCAGGATGATGAAGCCCATCAGCAGCAACAGGATGAAGTAGTAGTTGCTGAAGCGCCCCAACCGGAAGCCCAGGATCGTATGCGGCTCACCGAAGTTGAAGCCGAACAGCTTCAGATCGGGGATGCCCGGTATGCCGTTGGGCCCATTGGTCAGGTCCGGCCCGTTGTTGCCGTCGAGGTTGAACATCGAGAGCCGGAAGATCTCCCCGAACGCCAGGGTCACGATGGCCAGATAGTCACCGGAAACCCGCAGCGTTGGCGAGCCGATGATCAGGCCCAGGGTGGCCGCCGCACACGCACCGACCAGCATGACCACCAGGAATGGCGGCTTCCAGCCGATGGTCGCCGAGGCGGCGCTGGAGAGCATCGCCGCGACATATGCACCGGAGCCGAGGAAGGCGATATACCCCAGGTCGAGCAGACCGGCGAGGCCGACGACGATATTCAGGCCGACCGCGGTGGCCGCGAAGATGATCACCTGGGTGGCGATCGACATATTCGCGTCCGAGCCGTCCTGGGTGAACGGGAAGAGAAAGGCGACGACGAAGGCGGCCAGGGTCAGCACATGGCGGTGGCGCTGGGCCACATGGCCGAACCAGGTGAAGAAGCCGGTCCGCGCCAGGGTCAGGGCAAGCACGCCCGCCATCACCAGGAAGAGGACGAAGACCCACGGATCGTCCTTGTCCAGCACATATGCGGCGCCGAAAAGCCCCAGGGCCAAGAGCACCACGATGGTGAGGATTTCCACCGCCGAATGCGCGCGGACCTTGGCCAGGTTGGCCAGTTCACGCTGGGGCAGGAAGCGCGCCCCGAGCCAGAGCAGGACCGCGCCCGCCAGAGCGACCCACGCGCCGGGGTTGACATTGATCAGCCCGCCCGCTTCATAGGCGATGGCGATCAGGCAGAGGGCGACGACGAGCACCGAGCCGGTGCCCAGCGCCCGCAGACCGAGCGCGGTGTCTAGCCAGCCGCCGAAGCGGGACAGGGGCCCGCGGTGCATCAGCACCAGCAGCACGGCGACGGCGCCGAGGATCATCGCGAACAACTGCAGGGTGACCGGCCAGAGGCTGATCGAGATGTCGCCGAGGATGTTGGGGTCGTAGCTCCAGGAGAGCAAGCCGGAGGCCAGCAACAGCAGCGACCCCAGCAGGGCCAGCGGCCACCCCTTGGTCGCGTGCTTGGCGCGCACCTCTTCGGACATGGTGGGCAACGAGATCATGCGCGGTCGACCACCTTTGCGCCGAGGAGGCCCTGGGGCCGGAAGACCAGGACGATGATGAGCAGGGCGAAGGCCCAGACGTCCTTCCAGGAGCTTCCGCCGAACTGACCTAGCGGACCGGGCAGCAGGGCGGTGTATTGAGTGACCAGGGATTCGGCGATGCCCAGGACGAGCCCACCGACGACCGCACCCTGGATATTGCCGATGCCACCGAGCACCGCGGCCGTGAAGGCCTTGAGCCCGGCGATAAAGCCCATTTTGAAGTTCACATTGGAGATTTGCAGGCCCTGGGCGACCCCGGCGATCGCCGCCAGCGCCGCGCCGACCGCGAACGCCGCCACGATGATCCGGTCGACATTGATGCCCATGAGCCGGGCGGTGTCCGGGTCCTGGGAGACGGCCTGCATACCGCGGCCGGTCTTGGTCCGGTTGACGAACCACCACAGGCCGCCCGCGCACATCAGCAGCATGCCGATGGTGAAGAGCGCAGGACGCTGGATGGTCACCCCGCCGACCTCGAAGGCGCGCCCGGTGACCCCGTCGATCCGCGGGAACGGGATCTTCGCCTTAGCCGAGGGGAAATCAGTGCCGGGGATCTTGTCGAAGAAGAGCCGGACGAATTCCTGGAGGAAGACGGAGATACCGATGGCGGTGATCAATGGGGCGAGCCTGGGCGCATTACGTAAGGGCCGATAGGCGACGCGTTCCATCAGCACCGCGGTGCCCACGGACGCGAGCACCGCGCCGATCATCATGATCGGCAGGATCCAGAGTGCGGTCTGCCCTTGGAAGAGCAGCAGATAGGTAGCCAGCGCGCCGAAGGCCCCGATCATGAAGATCTCGCCGTGCGCGAAGTTGATGAGCTGGACGATGCCGTAGACCACGGTGTAGCCGACGGCGATCAGGGCATAGAGCGAACCCAGGGTCAGCCCGTTGACGAGCTGCTGCAGAAATTGGGTCACCGGCGGGACCCTCCTTTGGGCGGGCGGTCGGGGAGGACGAGAAGGCACAGCGCCGAGTCCGGGGGAGGGTCGGCGAGGAGCAGGTCCTCCCCGCCGACCTCCACTCGGACTATGGGTGATCGGGGCCGATCACTTGAATTCGGCGGTGTTCTCCGGCTTCCAGGCGCCGTCGGTGACCTTGTAGACGGTCAGCACCTTGGTGGTGGTGTCGCCGAGCTCATCGAAGGCGACCTTCCCGGTGACACCGTCGAAGCTGACCTTGCCCAGCGCGTCGACGGTGGCCTTGCGGGCCTCCTCCACGCTGGAGGCATCCTTGAGGGAGACCTTGAGCGCGTTGATGATCGCATTCGCCGCGTCATAGGAGTAGCCGCCGTATGCCGCGGACGGGTCGTCGTAGCCGGCCTCCTCATACTGCTTGAGGAAGGTCTTGCCGGCGTCGGTGCTATCGGTCGGCGCACCGACGGAGGTGGCCAGGTCGCCCGCGGACTCACTGCCCGCCAGCTCGATGAACTTGCCGTCGTAGAGGCCGTCGCCACCCATCAGCGGGATGTTGAGGCCGGCGGCCTTCATCTGCTGGCTCAACGGCGCACCCTGGGGGTATTCACCGCCGTAGTAGACGGCCTTGGGGGCCTTGGGCTTGATCGCCGAGACGACCGCGTCGTACTTGTCCTCGTCGGGGTTGATGGTCTCGGCCGCTACGATCTTGCCGCCGAGCTTCTCGAACTCCGCGGTGAAGGCCGCGACCAGGCCCTGGCCATAGGCCTTCTTGTCGTGGACGGTCGCGACCTCCTTGATGCCGGCGGTCTCGAAGAGGTAGCGCGCGGCGAAGGGGCCCTGAACCGCGTCCGTGGTGCAGGTGCGGAAGTAGGTGGCGAAGGGGCGCTTGGGGTTGGCCGCGTCTTCACCGGCGGTCAGGGAGACGCCGGTGTTCGCCGGCGAGACCTGGACGATATTGGCCGAGGCCAGGACCGGCTGCACCTGCAGGGAAACGCTGGAGTTCAGGGTGCCGACGACGCCGATGACGTCCTTGTCGCCCGCCAACTTGGTGGCAGCGTTCTTGCCCACATCGGCGGTTGCCTGGTCGTCCTGCGCGGCGAGTTCGAGCTTCCAGCCGGGAATGGCGTTGGAGTCGTTGGCCTGCTTGATGGCCAGGTCGACGGAGTTCTGGATGCCGAGGCCGAGGGCGGCCAGGTCGCCGGAGAGCGGCGCGATGACACCGATCTTGGCGGTCTTGGTGCCAGCTGCGGCGGAACCGGAGCCGGTGCTGCCCGAGGTCGAGCTGGTGGTGTCGCCGCCACGCGAGCCGCAGGCGGTCAGGGCCAGGGTGGCGACGAGAAGGGAAGCGCCAATGGACGCTGCGGAGCGCTGGGACACAGGGATCCTCCTGGATTACGAACCGGCAGTTAATCCGCCGACCCCGAGTCATTCCCTCGGGGCATGCGCACAGTAGCGTCAAATGTCGCGGATGCGACACACCTTGCCGGTGCCGTGTCTATCTCGTTATCCGGACATTCTGTGGGCTGGTATGTGGTCTCAGTGGCGCGGGTTAGGGTCCAGCGAGCCCAATTCCGACAGGAGATTCCCGGATGACCGCACAGGATAAGACGCCGGAGCGTTCTCGGCGAGTCGTAATCAGCAGCAGCATGCTGGGTGGCAGCGCGCTGGTCGCCGCCCTGGCCGCCTGCGGCAGCGATGGCACCGCCGACACGTCCGGCACCACCGACACGTCAGCCACCACCGCCTCGGGCGGCGCCGACGCGGCGACCACCATTGCGGCCAGCCAGGTGCCGGTCGGTGGGGGCACCATCCTCGGGTCGGCCAAGGTCGTGGTCACCCAGCCGGCGGCCGGGCAGTACCAGGCATTCAGCGCCGTATGCACGCACGAGGGCTGCCTGGTGAGCACGGTCGCCGACAATGTCATCACCTGTGCCTGTCACGGCAGCACCTTCTCCGCACAAGATGGCTCGGTGCTTTCCGCGCCGGCGACGGAGCCGCTCGCGGCCAAGCGGGTCACCGTGGATGGGGACACCCTGCGCATCGGCTAGGCAGCGCATCAGCTAGGTGGCTGCCGGGGCTGTCGGAGGCACGACATACAGTCGGTGACGTGCCCGATCCGTCGACCTATCGCCCGGCCCCGGGCTCGATCCCGACCGATCCCGGCGTCTACCGATTCCGGGACGCGCACGGTCGCGTCATCTATGTCGGCAAGGCGAAGAATCTGCGGGCCCGGCTGTCGAGCTACTTCCAAGACGTCTCCGCGCTGCACCCGCGTACCTCGACCATGGTGCGCACCGGCGCGAGCGTCGAGTGGACGGTGGTGGCCACCGAGGTCGAGGCGCTGCAGCTGGAATACAGCTGGATCAAGGAATTCGACCCGCGGTTCAACGTCAAATACCGCGACGACAAGTCCTATCCCTACCTGGCGGTGACCATGGGGGAGGAGTTCCCGCGCGCCCAGGTGATGCGCGGGGCCAAGAAGCCCGGAACTCGCTATTTCGGGCCCTATGCCCATGCCTGGGCGATCCGGGAGACCCTCGACCAGGTGTTGCGCGTCTTCCCGCTGCGCACCTGCAGCGCGGGAGTCTTCAAACGCGCCGGCCAGGTCGGCCGGCCCTGCTTGCTCGGCTATATCGACAAATGCTCCGCGCCCTGCGTGGGCCGGGTGGATGAAGAGACCCATCGCCAGATCGCCGAGGACTTCTGCGACTTCATGGCCGGGAACACGGCGCGCTTCGTCAAGGACAAGACCGCGCAGATGAGCGCGGCGGCGGCCGATCTGGACTTCGAGCGAGCCGCTCAATTGCGCGACGACATCGGGGCGATGACCAAGGCCTTGGAGCGTTCTGCGGTGGTCTTCGGCGATGCCACCGATGCCGATGTATTCGCCGTGGCAGAAGACAGCCTCGAGATGGCGGTTCAGGTCTTCCATGTGCGCGGCGGCCGGATCCGCGGCCAGCGCGGCTGGGTGGCCGAGATGGACGCCGAGGATGTGCCGAACCTCGTGGAGCAACTGCTCCTGCAGGTGTATGGCGGGGAGTCCGCCGACGGCATACCTCGGGAGATCCTGCTACCGGTGTTGCCGCCGGAGCCGGAGGCGATGGCCGAGCTACTCGGCGGCATCCGGGGTGCCCGGGTGGCCCTGCGGGTGCCCCAGCGCGGGGACAAACGGACACTGATGGAGACGGTGCAGCGCAATGCCGACCAGTCGCTGGCGCGGCACAAGGTGGCGCGCGCCGGTGACCTGTCGGCCCGGGCCCAAGCCCTGGAGGAGCTCACCGAACACCTGGGGCTGGAGCAGGCGCCGCTACGCATCGAGTGCTTCGACGTCAGCCACGTCCAGGGCACGAATGTGGTCGCCTCGATGGTGGTCTTCGAGGACGGCCTGGCTCGCAAATCCGAATATCGCCGCTTCATCGTGCGCGGCGAAGAGGTCGACGACACGGCCGCCATGCGGGAGGTGCTCACTCGGCGATTCAGCCGCTATCTGGAGGAGCGCCACGAGAGCGAAGACGGCCGGCCCAAGAAATTCGCCTATCCGCCCAATCTGCTGGTGGTCGACGGTGGTCTGCCCCAGGTCAACGCGGCCTCCGCGGTACTGCGCGAACTCGGCATCGTGGACATCGCCTGTGTCGGCCTGGCCAAGCGCCTGGAAGAGGTCTGGCTGCCCGGGGAGGACTTCCCGGCCATCCTGCCGCGCGGCAGCGAGGGGCTCTATCTGCTGCAGCGGGTGCGTGACGAGGCGCACCGGTTCGCCATCACCTTCCACCGGGAGCGGCGCAGCAAGGCGATGACGGTGAGCGGATTGGACGGCATACCGGGTTTGGGCAAGACCCGGCAGGCAGCCCTGCGGCGGCATTTCGGCTCGGTGAAGAAGATCCGGGCGGCCACCGCCGAGGAGATCGCGCAGGTCCCCGGCATCGGCCCGGCGCTGGCCGCGACCATCGTCGAGCGCCTGCACGCGCAGCAGGCCCAGCAGCCCGCCGTCAACCTGACCACGGGCGAGATCCTCGACTGAGCCCCCGGGCATGACAGGGTAGGCACGACATCCGGACCCGGGCGCAAGGAAGAGGTCACGCGGGGCCATGGACAACGAGTTCGTGCTCGTCAGCGGCATGAGCGGCGCTGGTCGCTCCAGCGTCGCCAATGTCATGGAGGACTTGGGCTGGTATGTCGTGGACAACCTCCCGCCCCAACTGATCCTCAACCTCGTCGACCTGGCCCAGCACGCCAGCCGGGGGCGACGCCATACCCGGGTGGCGGCGGTGGTGGACGTGCGCGCCCGGGACTTCTTCTCGTCGCTCAACGACGCGGTCACGCAGTTGCGCGAGCGCGGCTCGCGTCCGGACATCGTCTTCCTCGACGCCACGGACGAAGCCCTCGTGCGCCGCTTCGAAAGCGTGCGCCGCCCGCACCCGCTGCAGGGGGAGGGGCGACTGCTTGACGGCATTCAGGCGGAGCGGGAGATGCTCGCTGAGTTGCGCGCCGGGTCGAGCATCGTCATCGACACCAGCGGCCTGAACGTCCACCAGCTCAGCCGCAAGGTGGTCCAGCTGCTTTCCGGGACCAGCGAGCAACGCACCCGGCTCGCGGTGCTCTCCTTCGGCTTCAAGTATGGCGTCCCCCTGGACGCGGATTTCGTCTTCGATCTGCGCTTCCTGCCCAATCCTTTTTGGGTGCCCGAGTTGCGCCCGCTGACCGGGATCGAGGAACCGGTGGCCAACTATGTCCTGGGCCAGCCCGGGGCCCGGGAATTCCTCGATCAGGTGGTCGCCCTGATGGAGACGGTGGCAGCGGGCTACCAGCGCGAAGGCCGCAGCTATGTCACGGTGGCGGTCGGCTGCACCGGCGGCAAGCACCGCTCCGTTGCCATCGCCGAACAGCTCAGCGAGCGTCTGTCCTCCGAGCAGTCGGCCACCTTCGTTGTGCACCGCGACCTGGGGCGCGAATGAGTGGCCCCGCGGTCGTCGCGCTCGGCGGCGGGCACGGCCTGTCCGCCTCGCTGTCCGCCTTGCGCCTGGTCAGCGACGCCATCACCGCGGTGGTCACCGTGGCCGACAATGGCGGCTCCAGCGGCCGGCTGCGCGAGGAGTTCGGGGTGCTGCCGCCCGGGGACCTGCGGATGGCGCTGTCTGCGCTCTGCGATGACACCGAATGGGGTCACCAGTGGCGCGATGTGCTGCAGCACCGCTTCTCCGGCAACGGCCCGCTCGGCGGGCATGCCCTGGGCAATCTGCTGATCGCGGCCCTCTGGGACCTGAACCCGGATCCGGTGCACGGCCTGGAACTCGTCGGGCGGCTGCTGAATGCGCACGGCCGAGTGCTGCCGATGGCCGCGGTGCCCCTGGAGATCACCGCCCAAGTCGATCACGACGGGGCCAGCGGGCCGGTCACCGTCGTGGGCCAGCACCAGGTGGCCCTCTCCGGGGGACAAGTCCGCTCGATCGCCCTGCACCCCACCGATCCACCGGCCAACGCCCAGGCGGTGGCCGCGGTGCGGGCGGCCGGGTGGGTGGTCCTCGGGCCCGGCTCCTGGTTCACCTCGGTGTTGCCGCACCTACTGGTGCCGGGTCTGCGCGACGCCTTGGTCGACACCTCGGCCCGCCGGATCCTCACGCTCAACCTGGAGATGCACACCCAGGAGACCCGCGGCTTCTCGGCCCAGCGTCACCTGGAGAGCCTGCAGGAACATGCCCCGCAGCTGCGCCTGGATGTGGTGCTGGCCGACCCGAGCATCGTCGAGGACGAGCTGGCGCTGCGCAGCGCCGCCGCCGCGGTGGGTGCGGAACTCGTCATCGCACCGGTGGGCACATCCCGGCAGCCGGGGGCGCACGACCCGTTGCGCCTGGCCGCCGCCTACCGGGACATCATGCGCCCATGGTGAGCACCCGGCCGGGTCGGCGCCAGGGCGTACCCGATGGCAGGATGGCCCGATGGCCATGACCGCATCGGTGAAGGACGAACTGAGCCGGCTGACGGTGACCAAGTCCTGCTGTCGCAAGTCCGAGGTCGCCGCCATGCTGCGTTTTGCCGGCGGCCTGCACATCATCGGCGGCCGGATCGTCGTGGAGGCCGAGCTCGACGCTGCCAGCACGGCTCGCCGGCTGCGCCGCGAGATCTCCGAGCTCTATGGGCACAAGAGCGAGGTCGTCGTGCTCGCCGCGGGTGGCCTGCGCAAGGGGAGCCGGTATGTCGTTCGCGTCGTCGACGGCGGTGAGGCGCTGGCCCGCCAGACCGGGCTGATCGATCCCTGGGGCCGGCCCGTGCGCGGGCTGCCGCCCAAGGTCGTCGGCGGGTCCACCTGTGACGCCGTCGCCGCCTGGCGTGGGGCTTTCCTCGCGCACGGCTCGCTCACCGAACCCGGCCGCTCGTCCGCCCTGGAGATCACCTGCCCTGGCCCGGAGGCCGCGCTGGCCCTGGTCGGCGCCGCCCGGCGCCTGGAGATCCCGGCCAAGGCCCGTGAGGTGCGCGGCATCGACCGGATCGTCATCCGCGACGGCGACGCGATCAGCGCGATGCTCACCCGGCTCGGCGCCCACGAAGCGGTGCTGGTCTGGGAGGAGCGCCGGATGCGCCGGGAGGTGCGCGCCACCGCCAACCGGCTGGCCAACTTCGACGACGCCAACCTGCGCCGGTCCGCGCGAGCCGCGGTGGCCGCCGGCGCCCGGGTCGCCCGCGCCCTGGAGATCCTCGGTGACGAGGTCCCCGACCACCTGCGGGTGGCCGGTGATCTGCGCCTGGCGCACAAGCAGGCCTCCCTGGAGGAACTCGGCGCGCTCGCCGAGCCGCCGATGACCAAGGACGCCATCGCCGGTCGGATCCGTCGACTGCTGGCCATGGCGGACAAGCGGGCGGCGGATCTCGGCATACCGGACACCGAAGCGGCGATCACCGCCGACATGCTCGAGGCCTGACGTGCCCCACGCTTCCCCGGCCCAATAAGCTGGGTCTTGGTCACGACGCCGTAACGACGCGGCGTCCTCACATCCGCTACTTCGGAAGGCCCACTCGCATGACTGTTCGCGTTGGCATCAACGGCTTCGGCCGCATTGGCCGCAACTTCTTCCGCGCCGTCGAGGCGTCCGGCGCCGACATCGAGATCGTCGCCGCCAATGACCTGATGGACAACAAGTCCATTGCGCACCTGCTCAAGTACGACTCGGTGCTGGGCGTGCTGAAGGAGGACGTCTCGGCGACCGATGAGGACATCACCGTCGGCGGCAAGACCATCCGCGTCTTCGCCGAGAAGGACCCGGCTGCCATCGGCTGGGGCGAGGCCGGCGCCGACATCGTCATCGAGTCCACCGGCATCTTCACCGACGCCACCAAGGCCAAGGCCCACCTCGACGGCGGCGCCAAGAAGGTCATCATCTCCGCGCCCGCCAAGAACGAGGACGCGACCTTCGTCATGGGGGTCAACCACACCGACTACGACCCGGCGAAGCACAACATCGTCTCCAACGCCTCGTGCACCACCAACTGCCTCGCCCCGATGGCCAAGGCGCTGCACGACGAGTTCACCATCGTCAAGGGTCTGATGACCACGGTGCACGCCTACACCCAGGACCAGAACCTGCTCGACGGTCCGCACAAGGATCTGCGCCGCGCCCGCGCCGCTGCGCTGTCCATCATTCCGACCTCCACCGGTGCCGCCAAGGCCATCGGCCTGGTCCTGCCCGAGCTCAAGGGCAAGCTCGACGGCTACGCGCTGCGCGTGCCGACCCCGACCGGGTCCGCCACCGACCTGACGTTCGAGGCCGGCCGGGAGACCTCCGTCGACGAGGTCAACGCCGTGGTCAAGGCCGCCGCCGAGGGCCCGCTCAAGGGCTTCCTCAAGTACACCGAGGACCCGATCGTCTCTGCCGACATCGTCACCGACCCGGCGTCCTGCATCTTCGACTCCGGTCTGACCAAGGTCATCGGCAACCAGGTCAAGGTCGTCGGTTGGTACGACAACGAGTGGGGCTACTCCAACCGCCTCGCCGACCTCGTCCTGCACATGGGCGCGAGCCTCTGACCGCGATGCGGGATATCGCCTCTCTGGGGGACCTGCGCGGCAAGCGCGTGCTGGTTCGCTCCGATCTCAATGTCCCGCTGGACGGGACCACGATCACCGACGACGGCCGGATCCGGGCTTCCGTTCCGACGATCCAGACCCTCGCCGAGGCGGGCGCGCGCGTCATCGTGTGCGCCCACCTCGGTCGCCCCAAGGGTGTGCCGGAAGCGCAGTACTCCCTGGCCCCGGTGGCGCAGCGGCTCGGTGAGCTGCTCGGCCGCCCGGTCGCCTTCGCCGAAGACACCATCGGCCCGTCCGCCCAGGGCGCGGTGGCGGCTCTGGCTGACGGCGACGTGGTGTTGCTGGAGAACCTGCGCTTCAACGCGGGGGAGACCGCCAAGACCGACGCCGAGCGCGCGGAGTTCGCCGACGCGCTGGCCGGGCTCGCCGATGCCTATGTCTCCGACGGCTTCGGGGTGGTGCACCGCAAGCAGGCGTCGGTCTACGACGTGGCCACCCGCCTGCCGTCCGCAATGGGCGGCCTGGTGGCCGCCGAGATCGACGTGCTGCGCCGGCTCACCGAGGACCCCGAACGCCCGTATGCGGTGATCCTCGGCGGCGCCAAGGTCGCCGACAAGCTCGCGGTCATCGACAACCTGCTCGACAAGGCCGATCGCCTGCTCATCGGCGGCGGGATGCTCTTCACCTTCCTGGCCGCCCAGGGCCACGAGATCGGCAAGAGCCTCTTCGACGCCGACAGCGTCGAGGCGTGCCGCGGCTACCTCGAGCGCGCCCAGGCGAATGGGGTCGAGATCGTGCTGCCGTCCGACATCGTCTGCGGCCGCGAGTTCTCCGCGGACACGGAAACGCAGGTGGTGGCGGCGGACGCCATACCGGCGGATCTCATGGGACTGGACATCGGTCCGGAGTCCGCCCGCCAGTATGCCGCCCAGCTCGCCGACGCCCGCACGGTCTTCTGGAATGGCCCGATGGGTGCCTTCGAGATGGCGCCCTTCGCGGGCGGCACC
>ERZ501047.262-NODE-262-length-18662-cov-4.789542_pt1 | contig 18662 bp, 15 predicted proteins | sample MGYA00510868_ERZ501047 | MGnify/ENA primary metagenome ERZ501047 (study PRJEB25958, sample SAMN03398593) | human skin metagenome | study: EMG produced TPA metagenomics assembly of the Human Skin Microbiome Metagenome (human skin metagenome) data set. | reverse complement strand
ACCTTCGGTCGCGTCGACTTCGCCGGGGTCAACGAGAGCATCGCCAACGCCGGCACCGGCACCGCGACCGCCATCGGCCTGCTGCTCCTGCTCGGGGCCTGCGGCAAGTCCGCGCAGTTCCCGCTGCAGAGCTGGCTGGGAGACGCCATGGCCGGTCCCACTCCAGTATCCGCGTTGATCCACGCGGCGACCATGGTCACCGCCGGTGTCTACCTGGTCGTGCGCAGCCACGCGATCTTCGAGGCCGCCCCGAATGCGCAGTTGGCCGTGGCCATCGTCGGTGCCATCACGCTGACCTATGGCGCCATCGTGGGTTGTGCCAAGGACGACATCAAGAAGGCGCTGGCCGCCTCCACGATGAGCCAGATCGGCTACATGATGCTGGCCGCCGGGCTCGGGCCCGTGGGCTATGCCTTCGCGATCTTCCACCTGATCACCCACGGCTTCTTCAAGGCCGGGATGTTCCTCGGCGCCGGTTCGGTCATGCACGGCATGAAAGACCAAGTCGACATGCGCCGCTTCGGCAACCTGGCTGCGGCCATGAAGATCACCTGGATCACCTTCGGCCTGGGCTGGCTGGCGATCCTCGGTGTGCCGCCGTTCTCGGGTTTCTGGTCCAAGGACAAGATCATCGAGGCCGCCTTCATCGGTGAGGGCTGGCGCCCGTGGGTGTTCGGTCTGACCGCGCTGCTCGGTGCCGGTGTCACCGCCTTCTATATGAGCCGGTTGTTCTTCATGACCTTCCACGGCAAGGCTCGCTGGACCGATGACCAGCACCCGCACGAGTCCCCGCTGACGATGACCATCCCGATGATGATCCTCGCCGTAGGGTCCGCGGGCCTGGGTCTGCTGCTCGGCCCCACCGACATCTTCGCCAAGTGGTTGGAGCCGGTCACCGGCCACCACGAGCACGGGGAGCCTGTGCTGTCGGTGCCGGTCCTCATGGTCGCCACCCTGGTCCTGGTCCTCGCCGGTGCGGCCCTCGCCTGGCTGCGGTATGGCCGTGACGACGTCCCGCAGGTCGCCCCGGCCGGCAATGCGCTGACCCGCGCCGCCCGCCGCGACCTTTACCAGGACGACATCAACGAAGCCGCCCTCATGTGGCCCGGCATCAAGCTGGTCCGCTCGGTGATCTGGACCGACAACGAGATCGTCGACGGGGGTGCCGTCGGACTGGGCAAGCTCACCGCCGGTGCCTCGCGCGGTCTGCGGGCGATCCAGAACGGTTATGCGCGGTCCTATGCCCTGACGATGCTCGCGGGCGTCGTCGCGTTCCTCGGTGCACTGTGGGTGATGAACTGATGGAGAACTTCCCCTGGCTGACCGCGATGCTGCTCGTGCCGCTCGTCGGCGCGCTGCTCATCGCGGCCCTGCCCTCGGCGATGGCCGAGCGCGCGAAGGAACTCGCGCTCGTGTTCTCCGTGCTCACGCTCGGTGTCGGCATCGCCGGCGCGACCCAGTTCGACCGCTCGGCGATCTCGCAGTTCCAGCTCAGCGAGCAGCACGACTGGATCCCGAGCTTCGGGGTCTCCTATGCCCTGGGCGTGGACGGGATCGCGCTGACGCTGATCCTCATGGCGCTGGTGCTCACCCCGGTGTGCATCCTCGCCGCCTGGCACGACGTGCCGGAGGGCGGGACGCGGGAGAAGAACTACTTCGCCCTGCTGCTGGTGCTGCTGACCTTCATGGTCGGTGTCTTCGCCGCCACGGACGTCTTCCTCTTCTATGTCTTCTTCGAGGCCATGCTCATCCCCGTCTACTTCCTCATCGGAAGCTATGGGGGAGCGGGCCGGCAGGCCGCGGCAGTGAAGTTCCTGCTGTTCTCCCTCGCCGGTGGGCTGGTCATGCTGGTCGCCGTCATCGCGCTCTACGTGCAGGGCCCCGGCGGCAACCACGGCTTCCTGATCGACAACCTCACCGGGCTGTCGATGGACCTGACCACCCAGAAGTGGCTCTTCGTCGGCTTCTTCATCGCCTTCGCGGTCAAGGCCCCGATGTGGCCGGTGCACACCTGGCTGCCGGATGCCGCCGGCGCGGCCACCCCGGCCACGGCGACCCTGCTGGTCGGCGTGCTAGACAAGGTCGGGACCTACGGCATGATCCGCTTTTGCCTCCAGCTCTTCCCGGAGGCCAGCAAGTGGGCGACCCCGGTGGTGATCGCGCTGGCCGTGGTCTCGATCTTCTATGGCGCCATGGCCGCGATCGCGCAGAACGACATGATGCGCCTGATCTCCTACACCTCGATCAGCCACTTCGGCCTCATCGTCCTGGGCATCTTCGCGATGACCACGACCTCGCACGCCGGAGCCGCGCTCTACATGGTCAACCACGGCTTCTCCACCGCGGCGCTTTTCCTCATTGCGGGCATGCTCATCGCCCGCCGGGGCAGCACCCAGATCTCCGACTTCGGCGGCTGGCAGCGGGTCACCCCCGCCATCGCCGGCGTCTTCCTGATTAGCGGATTGTCCAGCCTCGCGCTGCCGGGTCTGAGCTCCTTCGTCTCGGAGTTCCTGGTGCTGACCGGGACCTTCCAGCGCTACAAGGGCGTGGGCGCGATCGCCACCGTGGCCATCGTGCTCGCGGCGATCTACATCCTGTGGCTCTACAAGCGGGTGATGACCGGGCCCAAGCCCGCGGATGTGCACGCCCCCGACCTCGGGTGGCGCGAGAAGTTCGTGGTCGCCCCGCTCATCGCCAGCTTCCTGATCCTCGGTGTGTATCCGAAGCCGGTACTCGATGTCCTCAATCCCGCCGTCCAGCGGGTCCTGACCGAGGTGGGAGTGAGTGACCCGGCACCGGCCGTCGCTCCGTCCGCCGCCCACACCGGGGAGTGAAGAACTCGATGACCACCCTCCTCCCGTCCGCCTTCCAGGCCGCTAAGGTCGACTACTGGGCGATCATGCCCATGCTGATCGTCTTCGGTGGCGCGCTCCTGGGCGTCCTCGTCGAGGCCTTCTTGCCGCGCAAGCCACGGCATACGGCCCAAGTGGCGATCACGCTCCTCGCCCTGGCCGCCGCCCTCGGCGCGCTGGTATGGCGCACCCGCGAGCACCAGATGTCCACCCTGGACGGCGCGATCGTCATCGACGGCCCCGCCCTCTTCCTCCAGGGCTCGGTGCTCGTCCTCGCCCTCATCAGCGTGCTGCTGATGGCGGAGCGCTTCTCCGGCAGCGGCGCCGACGCCTTCACTCCGATGGGCGCCGCGGTGCCCGGTTCGCCCCTCGAGGGCGCGGCCTCCCGGGCCGGCTGGGGGACCACCGAGGTCTTCCCGCTGACCCTCTTCTCGGTCGCCGGCATGATGGTCTTCCCCGCCGCGGGTGACCTGCTGACCATGTTCGTGGCCCTGGAAGTGCTGTCGCTGCCGCTCTACCTGCTCTCGGGTCTGGCGCGCCGCCGCCGCCTGCTGTCCCAGGAGGCCGCGCTCAAGTACTTCCTGCTCGGGGCCTTCTCCAGCGCCTTCTTCCTCTTCGGTACGGCGCTGCTCTACGGCTACGCCGGATCGGTGCAGCTCGGGGCCCTTTCGCAGGCCATCACCCAGGACCGCGCCGCCTATAGCGGGCTGCTGGTGCCCGGCATCTTCTTCGTGCTCGTCGGCCTGCTCTTCAAGGTCGGTGCCGTGCCCTTCCACATGTGGACGCCCGACGTCTACCAGGGGGCGCCCACGCCGGTGACCGGCTTCATGGCGGCCTGCACGAAGCTCGCCGCCTTCGGTGCGATCCTGCGCCTGGCGTATGTCGGCATCGACGCCAACCGGTGGGACTGGCGGATGGTGGTCATCACCGTCGCCGCGATCACCATGGTCGTCGGCTCGGTGCTCTCGGTGACCCAGACCGACATCAAGCGACTGCTCGCCTACAGCTCGATCGCCCACGCCGGCTTCATCCTCGTCGGCGTGATGGCCTTCGACGCCACCGGCGTCTCGGGCGTGATGTTCTACGTCCTCGCCTACGGTCTGGCGACCCTGGCGGCATTCGGGATTGTGGCGCTGGTGCGCGAGGGCAACGCCGAGGCTTCGCACATCACCCAGTGGGCCGGCCTGGGCAAGAAGCACCCGGTCGTCGCGGGGGTGTTCGCGCTGCTGCTACTGGTGTTCGCCGGTATCCCGCTGACCTCGGGCTTCACGGCCAAGTTCGCGGCCTTCGCCCCGGCGATCGCCCACGGCGGCCGGGCGGAGATTGTGGCCGTGGTCATCGGCGTGCTCTGCTCGGCAATCACCGCCTTCGTCTACGTGCGGATCATCGTCCTCATGTACTTCACCGATGCGGACAATGAGGTCGTCGCCCTCACCCCGTCCGCGCTGTCCACGATCGGCCTCGCCGCCGCCGTGATCCTCACCATCGCCCTGGGTGTCATGCCCGGGCCGGTGCTGGAACTCGCCGGCGAAGCGAGCCAGTTCCTGCGCTGAGCCGCGTGGCCACCTCTGCGTCCGCGCCCGCGATGCCGGGGCTGTCCGCGGCCCTGCAGGCACGGTTGGATGAGGGGCTCGCTGCCGTCGAGCGGCTGATGCAGGAGCGGGTTCGCTCCGAGGACCCGTTCATCGCGGAAGCCGCCGGGCACCTACTCGCCGCGGGCGGCAAGCGTTTCCGGCCCATGCTGACGCTGCTGGCGGCCGAGTTCGGTGACGGAATCAACGACGAGGTCATCGCCGCCGCCGCGGGGGTGGAGTTGACCCATCTGGCGTCGCTCTACCACGACGATGTGATGGACGAGGCGCTCACCCGGCGGGGAGTGCCCAGCGCGAATGCCCGATGGGGCAATTCCACGGCCATCCTCATCGGCGACCTGCTCTTCGGCACGGCCTCGGACATCATCGCCGACCTCGGCCCGGAGCTGGTCAAGATCCAGAGCCGGACCTTCATCCGGCTCTGCTCGGGGCAGATCCGCGACGACCGGCCCTGTCCGGCCGACGTCGACCCACACGCGTATTACCTTGGCGTGCTCGCCGACAAGACCGGCGTCCTCATCGCCACCGCCGCCCGGTATGGCGCGATGCTCTCCTTCTGCTCGCCGGAGGTGATCGCCGTGCTCACCGAGTATGGCGAGCGGATCGGGGTGGCTTTCCAGCTCGCCGATGACCTGATCGACATTTCCTCGGACGCCGAGGCGCTGGGCAAGGCGCCGGGCACGGACATACGTGAAGGCAAGCGGACGCTGCCGATCATCTATGCGCTCGCCTCCGCCGACCCGGCCGATGCGCGGTTGCAGGAGTTGTTGCGCATCGCGCAGCCCACGGATGCGCAGGTCAACGAGACGCTAGCCCTGCTGCGCCCGCATCCCGCGATGGATCGGGCCCAGGCCGAAACCGATGCGGTCGCCGCCTCGGCGAAGGAGGCACTGGCCGGGCTGCCGGATGGGCAGATCAAGGACGCGCTCGGGCTGCTGGCCACCCAGGTCGTACGCCGCGAGGGCTGAGCGCCCTTACTCGCGAGTAAGGTGACCGCCGTGCGGCACTGGGACCAGGCGACCGCGGCGCTGCCGGCGCCGCTGCTGATCGTGGACCTCGACGCGTTCGAGGCCAATCACGACGATCTCGTCCGGCGCGCCGGGCGCCTGCCCGTCCGCGTGGCAACCAAGTCGGTCCGGGTCCGCGGCCTGCTCACCGCCGCCCTGGAGCGCTCCGCCACCTCATTTGGTCGCTCCACCGCCACACCCGATGGCGGGGCGACGATGCCCGGTTTCCGCGGCCTGATGGCTTACTCGCTCGCTGAGGCGCTCTGGCTGGCCGGTTCCGTCGACGCAGGGCACGGACATACGGACATCTTTGTCGCCTACCCGAGCGTGGACCGGGCCGCGATCGCAGAGCTGGGGCGGTCGGCATATGTCGATCAGGTGACCCTGGCCATCGACAGCCGCGAACACGCCGAGCTGATCCGGCAGGCCAGCGGCGGCGCGCCCCTGGCCGTGGCCATCGACGTGGACGCCTCCCTACGGCTCGGGCCGGCCCATCTCGGGGTACGACGATCCCCGCTACGGACCCCGGCGCAGGTGCGTGAGGTCGTCCTCGCCGCCCAGCGGTCCGGGCTGCGGGTCGAGGGCCTGATGTTCTATGACGCCCAGATCGCCGGCCTGCCGGATTCCTCCCCGGCGGTGCGGCTGGTCAAGCGGCGTTCGCATCGGGAGCTGCTGGATCGCCGCGGCGCGGTGGTGGCCGCGGTCCGCGAGCTGACCGAGCTGCGGTTCGTCAACGGCGGCGGCACCGGAAGCCTCGAGGTCAGCGGCACCGACCCGGCGCTCACCGAGCTGGCCGCCGGGTCCGGGCTCTTCGGACCCACGCTGTTCGATGGTTATCGCGCCTTCACACCCCGGCCGGCCGCCGCCTTTGCACTACCCGTGGTCCGCAAACCCGCACCGGACGTGGCGACGCTCTTCAGCGGCGGTTATCCGGCTTCCGGCCCACCCGGCTGGAACCGGGTGCCCAGGATCGTCTCCCCGGCCGGGCTGCGGCTGATCCGCACCGAGGGGACCGGTGAGGTACAGACGCCGGTACGCGGTCCGGGCGCCCGGGCGCTGGCCCTCGGAGACCGGGTCTGGCTGCGGCACGCCAAGGCCGGGGAGGTCTGCGAGCGGTTTGACCGGGTGCACCTGATCCGCGGCGGCGAACTCGTGGACACCCTGCCCACCTATCGCGGAGAGGGGCGCAACTTCGGATGAGCGAGTTCACCGCCGCGCAGTCGCCGACCGCACCAGCGACCCCCGCGGGCCGCGCCGACGCCTGGAGCGACTGGGGCCGGAGCAACTGGGCCTGGCGCAACTGGGCCGGCAACCAGGAAGCCCGCCCGGCCCGGGTGCTCGCCCCAGCCAGCACCGACGAGGTCGCCGCGGCGATCACCGCGGCCGCCCACGATGGGCTGCGAATCAAGGCGGCCGGAGCCGGGCACTCTTTCACCGCAATCGGTGTCACCGACGGGGTTTTGCTGCAACTGAACCGGCTGACCGGCATCACCCGCGCCGACCGGGAGAGCGGGCGCGTACGGGTGCTCGGCGGCACCCGGCTGGCCGACCTCAGCCCGGTCCTGTGGGAGCTCGGCCTGGCCCTGCCCAACCTCGGCGATATCGACGTGCAGACCCTCACCGGCGCCCTGGCTACGGGCACCCATGGCACCGGTGCCGGACTCACCGGTCTGGCCGGCGCGGTCAGCGGCCTGCGGATCGTCACCGCAGATGGCACGAGTCGCTGGTGTAGCGAAAGCGAGCATCCGCGCCTCTTCCAGGCCGCCCGGGTCGGTCTGGGCGCGCTCGGGGTGATCACCGAGGTGGAGTTGCAGTGCCGACCGGCATACCTGCTCCGGGCGCAGGAACGCCCCGGGCGCCTCGCCGAGGTCCTCGATCGCCTCCCGGAGCTGGTCGAGGGGCATCGGCATGTGGAGTTCTATTGGTTCCCGCATACCGACCGGGTGCTCACCAAGGTCAACGACCCCGCGCCGGACGCCGAACTGGCGCCGCTGTCGCGCTGGCGCGAATATCTCGACGACGAACTGCTCTCGAATGTCGTCTTCGAGCGGGTCAACCGCATCGTCGCCGGCCGTCCGGCGCTCGCCCCACGGGTCAACCAGCTCAGCGCCCGGGCCCTGTCGGCCCGCGAGTATGTGGATCGCTCCTACCGCGTCTTCTGCACCCGGCGGGATGTGCGCTTCACCGAGAGTGAGTATGCCGTTCCCCGCGCCGCCCTCGACGATGTCCTGCGCGAGCTGCGCGGCTGGATCGAGCGCTCGGGGGAGAAGCTGCCCTTCCCGGTGGAGGTGCGCTTCGCCGCCGCCGACGACGTCTGGCTGTCCACGGCGCATGAGCGCCCCAGCGCCTATGTCGCGATCCACCAGTACCACCGGATGGACAACCGGCGCTATTTCGCCGCCTTCGAGGCCATCGTCGCCGAGCACAACGGCCGGCCGCACTGGGGCAAACTGCATACTCTGGACGCGCAGCGGCTGGCGCGCCTCTATCCGCGCCTGGCCGCCTTCCAGTCCGTGCGCGCGCAGGTCGACCCGGGCGGCGTCTTCGCCAATCCCTATCTGGACCGGGTGCTGGGATCGGTCGGCGAGAGCGGGGTCAGATCGGGCGGAGGCTTCGAGCCGGGCTCATAGGAGCGCAGATCCTCGCGCGGCTCCACATGCACCACTACATCGAGATCCGGCATTTCCCGGCGCAGGTCCGCCTCGATCTCCTCGACCAAGTCGTGCCCGGCCTGCACCGACCACGAACCCGGCACCAGCAGGTGCACCGACGCGAAGATCTTGTGCCCCGCCTCGCGGGTGCGCAGGTGGTGGTAGTCCACCTCGGGGCCGGTATGGCGCGCCAGCACCGTGGTGATCTGCTGCTGACGCTCGTCGTCGATCGTCTTGTCCATCAGCCCGTCGACCGACTGCCGGACCAGATGCCAGCCGGTCCAGATGATGTTGCAGCCCACTAGGAACGCGATGACCGCATCCAGACGGATCCACCCGGTCAGCGCCACCAAGAGCACCCCGACGACCACGCCGACGGACGTCCATACGTCGGTGAGCAGGTGCTTGCCGTCGGCGACCAGGGTGATGGAGTTGTGCTTGCGCCCGGCCCGCAACAGGACCATGGAGACCAGGCCGTTGAGCACCGAGGCGACGACCGAGACCGCGAGGCCGACCCCGACATTCTCGAGTTCCTGCGGATGCAGGAAGCGCTGCACCGAGGACATCAGGATGAAGACCGCGGCGATGAAGATCATGATCCCCTCGACCGCCGCCGAGAAGTATTCGGCCTTGGAATGGCCAAAATGGTGGCTCTCGTCGGCCGGGCGGGAGGCGACATGCAGCGCGATCAGCGCGACGAAGGCGGCGACCAGGTTGACGATCGATTCGGCGGCATCGGAAAGCAGACCGACCGATCCGGTGAGGGTGTACGCGCCGAACTTCAGCGCGATCGTCGCCACCGCCGCCGCGATGGACAACCAGGCGAACTTGGTCAGATCGGTCCGGGTGCCACTCACCGGGAGATTGTCACCGATTCGGCCGGCCATGCGCGGTTAGGCAAGCCATGCCTTAACGTGCCCGGGCGGCCTGAACCCGCCCGCGTCGGGCGACCCAGATCGAGTCCACGGTGAGCAGCACGAGCGCCACCCACACGATGGCGAAACCTACCCACAACGTCGCGTCGACGTGTTCGTGCAGCAACACCACCGCGACGAGCAGTTGCATCACCGGAGTCATGAACTGGATCAGCCCGATGGTCACCAGCGGCACCCGCTGCGCCGCGCCAGCGAAGAGGAGCAGCGGGATCGCCGTGACGACGCCGGAGACGCTCAGCAACACCGTCTGCCCCGGGCTCGAGCCGTAGGTGGCATCCCCCGCCCGGATCACCAGGGCGACGATCACCATGGCGATCGGGGTGAGCACGGCGGTCTCCGCAAAGAGCGAATGCCACGGTTGCAGGGTGGCCCCGACCCGCTTTTTGAGCAGGCTGTAGAGGGAGAAGGTGGTCGCCAATCCGAGGGCGATCCACGGCGGTTTCCCACCGGCCACGGCGAGGAAGAGCGCCGCGGCGGCCCCGGTAGCCACCCCGAGCCACTGCAGTCGGCGCAATCGCTCGCCGAGCACGATCACCCCCAGCGCCACCGTGAAGATCGGGTTGAGGAAGTAGCCCAGCGCCGCCTCATAGGTATGCCCGGAGATCACCGCGAGCACATAGAGCACCCAGTTCATGGCGATCACCACGGCCGCGGTGCTCAGCCCGACCAGCAGCGAACGGGAGCGCAGCACACCGCGCAGCCACGCCCAGTCGCGCCGCACCGCGAGCACCAGCAGGCAGAGCACCATCGTCCACAGGATCCGGTGGGCCAGGATCTCCCAGGCACCGGCGCGATCCAGGGCGTGGAAGTAGAGCGGGAAGAGCCCCCACAGCCCGTATGCCGCGAGCCCGAGGATCGTGCCCCGGCGCACCTGGGCGGCATCGACTGCGGCGCGCGCCGCCTCCCTCGCCCCCGCGGCGTCCGCCACTGCGGGTGCCTCGGACACCTCGAGCTGGCCGGGCGGCGTGGAGTCCGCCGGGATCGGGCCAGTGGCGTCCGCCTGGGGCGGATCGCCCCTCACGCGACGGTCCAGGTGTCCTTGCCGGCGAGCAGGGTGGCCAGGTCCGCGTCGGTGGCGGGCTGCCCGGCGGTGGCCACGGCCGCGTCGATCTGGGCGCGCACCAGGTCGTCATAGGTGGGCCGCTCGATCTGGCGGAAAATCCCCATCGGGACGTGGGTCATCGACGGATCGTCCAGACGGCTGATCGCGAACGCCTGCGCCGGGTCGGGCGCGTGGGCATCGTGAACGACGACCTGCGGGGCGTCCAGGGCCACCTCGGTGGCGGGGACGAACGACATACCGCCGCGGGCGTCGCGTACCAACACCTGGCGGGCCTCGTCGGCGCCGACGGTGACCGGTTCGCCATGCACGAGGTGGATCAACCGCGCCTGCTGCTGGTCGCGGTCCTTGATCGCGTCGAAGGCGCCGTCATTGAAGATCGGGCAGTTCTGATAGATCTCCACCAGCGCGGTGCCCCGATGCGCCGCGGCCGCGCGCAGGATCTCGGTCAGATGCTTGCGGTCGTTGTCCAGGCTGCGGGCCACGAAAGAGGCCTCCGCGCCCAGGGCCAGGGAAACCGGGTTGAAGGGCACATCCACCGAGCCCACGGGGGTGGACTTGGTGATCTTGCCCTGCTCGCTGGTCGGGGAGTACTGGCCCTTGGTCAGCCCGTAGATCCGGTTGTTGAACAGCAGGATCGTCATGTTGACGTTGCGGCGCAGCGCATGAATGAGGTGGTTGCCGCCGATCGAGAGGGCGTCGCCGTCGCCGGTGATCACCCATACCGACAGGTCCGGGCGGGCCGTGGCCAGCCCGGTGGCGATCGACGGGGCGCGCCCGTGGATCGAGTGCATGCCGTAGGTGTCCAGGTAGTACGGGAAGCGGCTGGCGCAGCCGATCCCCGAGATGAACACCATGTTCTCCTTGCGCAACCCCAGCTCGGGCAGGAAAGACTGCACGGCGTTGAGGATGATGTAGTCCCCGCAGCCGGGACACCAGCGCACCTCCTGATCGGAGGTGAAGTCCTTCTTGGTCTGTTTGGCGCCCTCCGCGAGCCGGGGGACGGACTCCAGGCCGCGCGCCGACGGCATACCGAGATCGGTCAGGGCGTGGGGCGCGGACGCGGTGGACAGGTGCGGGACGGCCATCTCATCTCCTCGAATGACCCGGTATGCGGGCCGTCTTCCATCGTATGTCGCCTGGCCAGCGCCCCCGATCGGCGGTCGGGATACGGGCACCGGGCCGGGTCGGCGCGGCTGTGCCGGACCCGGTTATGCCTGGCCCCGTTACGCTGACCCCATTACCCTGGCGCCATGCAGCCGTATGTCGTGGTCGCCGCGGTGTTGCTGGCCGGCGTCCTGCTTTTCGTCGCCGCCATGGTGGCGCGCCGGCTGCTGGCGCCCTATGGCGCGCCGGCGGCGGCGCTGACCACCTACGAGTCCGGGGTGGATCCGGTGGGCCGCGACTGGGCGCAGACCCAGGTGCGTTATCTGGCCTACGCCTTCCTCTATGTGATCTTTGCGGTGGACGCGGTCTATCTCTTCCCGTGGGCGTTGGTGCTGCGCACCGGGTTGGGGCGCACCTCGCTGGTGGAGATGGGGATCTTCATCACCATCATCCTGGTCGGCTTGGTGCACGCGCTGCGGCGCGGGCTGCTGCGCTGGAGCTGACTGGCTGCGGTGGAGTTGACGGTTGCGCTGGCGCCGAACCGGCCACGGTTAGGCTGACGGTATGGCCGTCGACCTGCCCACCCCGCGCGTCGGACCGGTGGCTGCGCACGCGCCGAAGCCGATGCGTCTGGTGCTCAACTGGGGCCGGCGCTACTCGCTCTGGGTCTTCAACTTCGGGCTGGCGTGCTGTGCGATCGAATTCATCGCCGCCTCGATGGGCCGACACGACTTCATGCGGCTGGGGGTCGTCCCGCTGGCACCCGGGCCGCGCCAGGCCGATCTCATGGTGGTCTCCGGCACGGTTACCGACAAGATGGCCCCGGCCGTGCGCCGCCTCTACGACCAGATGCCCGAGCCCAAGTACGTCATCTCCTTCGGCGCCTGCTCCAATTCCGGTGGGCCGTACTGGGATTCGTATTCGGTGACCAAGGGCGTCGACACCATCATTCCGGTGGACGTCTATGTCCCCGGCTGCCCGCCGCGTCCCGAGGCACTGCTGCACGGCATTCTCAAATTGCAAGAAAAGATCGCCAGCGAGCGCCTCGGTGAGTCCATCCCGGCCCGGTATGCCGGTCACCGCACCGCCAGCGCCGAGGATCTCACCCGGCCGCTGGTGGCGCCGCCCGCCTAAGCGCCCCGGTCTGCCCCGCAGGTCAGTCCCGGATAGTCGCCCGGATGACCTCGGCCAGCTCGGTGGTGGTGAACGGCAGCCCGCGAACCCGCGAATACGACTGCGCGTCAACGAGATACTTCGCCCGCAGCAGCAGCGCCAACTGGCCGGAGTTCATCTCCGGCACCAGCACCCGCCGGTATGCCTTGAGCACCTCGCCGGTGTTGGCGGGGAAGGGGTTGAGGTGGCGCAGGTGCGCGGTGGCCACCGCGATCCCCTCCGCGCGGGCCGAGCGCGCCGCCGCGGCGATCGGCCCGTATGTCGATCCCCACCCGATCACCAGCAGTTCCGCGTCCCCGTTCGGGTCGTCGACCTCGAGGTCGGGGACGGTGATGCCGTCCACCTTGGCCTGCCGCAGGCGGGTCATCTTTTCGTGGTTGTCCGGGTCATAAGAGATGTCACCGGTGATATCGGCCTTCTCGATGCCGCCGATGCGATGCTCCAGCCCGGGCGTGCCGGGGATCGCCCACGGCCGGGCCAGGGTCTGCGGATCCCGGACGAACGGCTGGAAGACTGGCTCACCCTTGGCATCCGTGGCATTGGGACCGGACGCGAAATCCACCCGCAGATCGGGCAGATCGGCAATCTCCGGCAGGGCCCAGGGCTCGCTGCCGTTCGCCAGATAGCCATCGGAGAGCAGGAAGACCGGGGTGCGATAGGTGACCGCGATCCGCACCGCCTCGATCGCCGCATCGAAGCAGTCGGTGGCCGTGCTCGGCGCGACGATCGGCACCGGCGCCTCGCCATTGCGCCCAAACATCGCCTGCAGCAGGTCGGCCTGCTCGGTCTTGGTGGGCAGCCCCGTCGAGGGCCCGCCGCGCTGGACGTCCACGATCACCAGCGGCAACTCCAGGGAAACCGCCAGCCCGATGGTTTCCGACTTCAGGGCGACCCCCGGGCCGGAGGTCGAGGTGACCCCGAGCTTGCCGCCGAAGGCAGCGCCGAGCGCGATGCCGATGCCAGCGATCTCGTCCTCGGCCTGGAGGGTCATCACGCCATACCGCTTGAGCCCGGAGAGGGTATGCAGGATGTCCGAGGCCGGGGTGATCGGATAGGAACCCAGCACCAGCTGCAGGCCGGCGCGGTGCGCCGCGGCCACCAGGCCGTATGCCAGCGCGGTGTTGCCGGTGATATTGCGGTAGCTGCCGGCGACCATCGGTGCCGGCTTGATCTCGTATGCGGAGACGAAGTCCTCGCTGGTCTCGCCGTAGTTCCAGCCCGCGTCGAGCGCGGCCAAGTTGGCGCCGAGGATCTGCGGCTTGGCGCCGAACTTGCTCTGCAGGAAGGCGCGGGTGCTGGTGGTGGGCCGGGAGTACATCCACGATAGCAGGCCCAGGGCGAACATATTCTTCGCCCGCTCCTTCTCCTTGCGCGTCAGCGACGGGAAGTCCGCGAGCGCCTCCACCGTGATACTCGTCAGCGGCAGCGCGTGCAGATGCCAGGAGTCCAGCGAGCCGTCCTCGAGCGGATTGCTCGGATAGCCGACCTTGGTCAGATTGCGCGTCGAGAACTCGTCGGAGTCGGCGATGATCGTCGCCCCGCGGGGGAGGTCGCGCAGGTTGGCCCTGAGCGCAGCCGGGTTCATCGCGACCAGCACATCGGGGGCGTCCCCGGGGGTGAGCACATCGTGATCGGCGAAGTGCAATTGGAAGCTGGAGACCCCGGGCAGCGTGCCCTGGGGAGCCCGAATCTCCGCGGGGAAATTGGGCAGCGTGGACAGGTCGTTGCCCAGGGCCGCGGTTTCCGCGGTGAACCGGTCGCCGGTCAGCTGCATCCCGTCGCCGGAGTCCCCGGCGAACCGGATGACGACGCGCTGCAGTTGGGTGGGGGTAACCGACATACGTCAATCGTAGGCAGGCCTCAAGAGCGGCCGGGTCCCCGGTCAGCGAGTGGACCGGGGGATCGGGCGGTTACCGGGTGCCCAATTGGCCCAGCGCTGCTGCACCATCTCCAGGGTTTGGCGCATGTGCATCCCCTGGTCGTCCGTTGCGCGAATGGCGGCCACGACGTCCTGGCCATAGAACTCGCAGTAGTCGCTGCCGCGCTCCACCAGCCGCAGCGCCATCTCCCGCCAGGACTCGGTCGTCATCCGGCCGTCGACGACCACGCCGCCAACCGGCTGGCCGCCGATGTGGCCGGGGGAGACGCCATTCGGACCGAAGGCATTGGCCAGCCAGGCGCCATACCCGGAGCCGCCGGCGCCGGCGTTCATGCCGTTGAACTGCAGCAGGGCACGGTTGCCGTACCGCTCGCGCGCCCAGCTCCAGTTGGCAAGGCGACGCGGGTGGCGGGCCGGGTCGGACTCGGCGCGGGTGAGATCGACATCGGCGAAGGCGTCGCCGGCCGCCATCCCGAGGCGGATCCGACTTGGCCACATGGCCGCCGCGGTGTCCCACAGGCCGCGCTCGTAGCTGTCATAGGCCGCCTGGACCTCGGCGAACGGGGCCTTGGGGTTATTGGTCAGCGCGCGGTACTTCTCCAGCCACTGCGCGCGGCCGGTGACGCCGCCCATCAGCCACGGCTCGGAGTTGTTGCGCCACAGGCCGCTGACCCGCCACTGGACCAGGTTGGGGTCGGCGCTGTAGCGGTCGGCGAGCAGTTGCTGCATTCGTTCGGCCTCGGTGCGGGCGAAGCTCGACCAGAAGACCGGGAAGGTGTAGTCCGTGCCGGTGGCCGCGTCCGGGGCGGTGATCCACTCCTGCTCGGGCAGGCCGGTCTTGATGTAGGCCGGGAGGCCGTTGTCCCGGTGTCCGAGGACGACCATCCCGGCCCAGGGCTTGCCGGCCGCGGCTGCGGCGGCGGCTGCCCGGTCGAAACCGCTGAAGTCGAAGGTCACCCCGTCGCTGGTTACATCACTCCACCGGGCATAGACCGACAGGCCGTCGACAAGCGGGGACGCGAGGGCTTCGGTGACCAGTTCCGGCCGGGACTTCACGCTGAACCAGGCGAGATTTCCGTGCAGGTATGCCGCCCCGTCCTTGGTCCGGAAGCGGATCTCCACCGGCTCCGATTCCCCACCGAAGCGGTTGGCGGCGCGCACCTGCACCCGGTATGCCGTGTCCGGGCTCAACCCGTCGAGCGTTGCCTCCGGCCCGGTGACGGTCCAGGTGCGCTCACCCGCGGTGATCGTGTAGTGATCGACGGCGTCGGTGGGGGCATCCCAGGCCAGGCGGGCCTCGTCCGCGGTGACACTGGCGGTGCGCAGGCCGGTCCGGGCGGCCGGCGGCATGGCGGTCGCCGTCGTCACCGTGAGCGTGGCGGCCGGGGAGATATTGCCCGCGGCGTCGCGGGCGGTCACCGCAAGGGTGTACTCGGTGGCCGGGGTCAGGTCGCTCAGCGTGGCGGAGGTCTGCGTGGTGCTCACCACGGCGCCGGCGCCGCTGACCTCATAGCCGACCACGCCGACGTTGTCGCTGGCGGCCCCCCAGCCCAAGACGATCTCGCTCTCGGTGACCGAGGTGGCCTGCAGGCCGGTCGGGGCGTTCGGGGCGGTGATGTCCGGTAGTGCCGGGGTGGTCAGCGTCAACGTGCTCGCGCCGGAGATATTGCCGGCGGCATCGCGGGCGGTGATCGCGAGGGTGTAGCTGGTCTTTTCGGTCAGCCCGGTCAGGCTCGCGGTGGTGCCGGTGACACGGATCGCGGCCGGCCCGCCGCTCACGTCGTATGCGGTGACCCCCACATTGTCGCTGGACGCGGTCCAGGTGAGCTCGGCCGAGGTGGGGGTGAGGGCATTCACCGTGGGGTTGCCCGGTGCGGTCGGCGCCTGGGTGTCCGCGGGCGGAGTCAGCGCCTTGGTCCGGAAGCTCACCTTGGCGGGCAGGGACTGGTTGCCGGCGGCGTCATACGCCCGGACCCCGGCCGTATAGGCGGTGTTGGCCGTCAGGCCGGTGATCGTCATGCTGCGCGCGGTGGTGAACTTCACCTGGCCGGCGAGGGAAACGGCATACCGCTTGACGCCGACATTGTCCTTGGCCGCGCCCCAGGCCAGCGAGACGCTGGTGGTGGCGGGGGCCGCCGTCAGGGAGGTCGGCGCGGTCGGGGGCTTGGTGTCCGCGGCCCAGGTGGGGGCGGCCGCGGCGCAGAGGGTGGCCAGAGCGAGCAGCAGCGCCAGGATCCCGCGGCGCAAAGGGAGGAGAAGCATAGACGTGCTTTCGCTGATACGGCGCCGGGGGACGCGACAACTTTGGTGCTGCCAACTTAGCGGATGGGCGCCCACCGCGGCTACCGACCGGTAACCACCGCCGGGGTGATCTCGCTGACAGACTCCGGCCATGTCCTTGCACTGTCCGGCGACCCTGATCCTGGCGCGGCCGGGGGAGGCGCGTTCGGCCCGTGAGCTGGGTATGGGCCTGCGTTCGGCCCGGATCGCGGCCGTCTTCGCGGGATCTGCAGGACCCGCGGGGCCGAGCGCCGCGATGGTCGCCGACGCCCTCGGTATGGACGTGGCGACCCTCCCCGGGTTGCCAGCCGCTGCGGGCGGCCACCCCGGGGATCGGACACCCGGGGGCGACGATGCGGACTTGGCCGAGGCCATCCGGGCCATCGCCGACCTCTACCGCGGCGAGAGCGTGCTGCTCGTCGCGTCCCCGCAGGCGCTCGACGCGGCCCTGTCGGCGCTCGAGGTGACCGGCCAACTCGACATACCGGCGCAGGACGGCAGCCTGGTCTGCGGCGTGCTGGAGGTCGGGGACGACGGCATACGTCTGGGGCCCAGAACGCCAATGTCGGGGTTGGCCCGCGGCTGGCTAGGGTGAACGCTGTGGAGCTGGAGCGTCGCGAGGTCTCGCCTGCCGAGTGGGTGGGCGCCGCCGATGCCGCCCGCGCCGCCGGCTACCACTTCTTCGACTGGTTGACCGCGGTCGACCAGAGCGACGCGGACCCCGCCGGCCTCGACATCGTGCTCCACCTGATGGATGTCACCCGGCCGCGGGCGCTGCGCGCGCTGCTGCTGACTATGCGCCTGCCCGAGGGCAGCGCGCTACCCAGCCTGACCGGCATCTTCGCCGGCGCCGCCTGGCACGAGCGCGAAACGCACGAGATGTTCGGTGTGGACGTCGAGGGTTTTGCCGACCATACGGACCTCGGCGTGCGGCCCCTGCTGCTGCCGGACGGCTTCGCGGGCCACCCGTTGCGCAAGGGCTTCGTGCTCGCTGCCCGAGTGAGCAAGGACTGGCCCGGCGCCAAGGAACCCGGCCAGCCACACGACGGCGGCCCGGGCCGGCGCAAGATGCAGCCGCCCGGCGCGCCGCCGGCGGGTTGGGGACCGCGGTGAGCCCGCTCGAGGTGACCCTGAGCGCGGCGTCCGCGCTCGCCGCGCTGCTCGTCCTGCCGCTCGTCGTCGGCTATGCCGAGCACAAGGTGATGGCGCATATGCAGGGTCGCCTGGGCCCGATGTATGCCGGTGCCTTCCACGGCTGGGCGCAGTTGGTCGCCGACGGCGCCAAGTTCGTCCAGAAGCAGGACCTGGTCCCGGCGGCGGCCGACAAACGGGTGTTCAAGCTCGCTCCGGCGATCGCCCTGGTGCCCTATCTGCTCGCGCTCGCGGCCATCCCGATCCATCCCGGCGTGGCCGCCGCCCAGGTGCCGGCGAGCGTTGTCTTCGTGTTGGCGGCGACCAGCATTGGCGTCCTGGGTACGCTGATGGCCGGCTGGGCCAGCGCCAATAAATACGCCCTGGTCGGGGCCATGCGCTCGGCGGCGCAGTTGCTGGCATACGAACTGCCGATAGTGCTCGCGGTGGCCTCGGTGGCCCTGGCCGCCGGCACCCTCTCGCTCGGCGGAATCGTGGAGGCGTGGTCGCCGTGGTGGTTGCTCTGGCAGTTGCCCGGGGCGCTGATCTTCCTGACCGCCGCGGTCGCGGAGCTGCAACGCCCGCCCTTCGATATGCCGGTCGCCGACGCCGAGATCGTCTTCGGTCCGTATACCGAATACACCGGCCTGCGTTTCGCGCTCTTCCTGCTCAGCGAGTATGCCGGCCTGGTCGTCATGTCCCTGCTCTTCACCGTGCTCTACCTGGGCGGCTGGCGCGGTCCATTCGATGAGGCGCTGGGGTGGCTGTGGACCCTGCTCAAGGGTTTCGCGGTCGCGATCGTGCTGATCTGGGTGCGGGTGTCCTGGCCGCGCCTGCGCGAGGACCAATTGCAGCGCTTCGCCTGGGTGACGCTCATCCCGCTCGCCCTGCTGCAGATCACCCTCACCGCGGTATGGGTGGTCTTCGCCTGAATCGCGCCCGGGCACGCTTCGCGGCGCAAGCCGGGCTAGGTTGGGGGCCGTGAACGCGCGCAA